>Ga0335069_10011536_pt1 | contig 12454 bp, 12 predicted proteins | sample Lox_Sample_11_FD_206714 | JGI IMG/M metagenome (GOLD analysis project Ga0335069, IMG submission 206714) | Soil microbial communities from Loxahatchee National Wildlife Refuge, Florida, United States - Lox_Sample_1.1 | ecosystem: Environmental > Terrestrial > Soil > Wetlands | place: USA...
GGGCGAGACGTGGATGGACACCCGGCGCAGAACCTTGAGGTTGCCGTAGCCGACCTCCAGGCTGCGCATCCTAAGCATCGTCTTCTCCCAGGTAGACCCGCACCACCTCGGGGTTCTTCTGCACGGCCAGCGGTTTGTCGTCGGCGATCTTTTCACCGTAGCTCAGCACCAGCACCTCATCGGAGATGTTCATCACCAGGGTCATGTCGTGCTCGACCAGCAGCACGGTGACGCCCCGATCGCGAATGCGCGCGATCAACTTGGCCATCTCGCGCGTCTCGCGCATGTTGAGCCCGGCCGCCGGTTCGTCGAGCAGGAGCAGCTTGGGCTCGCAGGCCAGGGCCCGGCCCAATTCGATGATGCGCTGCTGGCCGTAGGCCAAGCTGCTCGCCTCGACGTCGGCCAGGTCCTCCACGCCGAGGAAACCCATGATCTCGAGCGCCTTGTCGCGCACGGCTCGCTGCTCGCGTCGGGTCCAGGGCAGGCCCATCATGCTGGAAAGAAAGCCGGCCCGGCTGTGTACGTGTCGGCCCACCGCCACGTTTTCCAGGGCGCTCATCTTGGCAAACAGCCGAACATGCTGGAAGGTGCGCGCCATGCCGGCCGCCGCCACTTGGTGGGGCTGCCAACCATCAATCTGTTTGCCGTCGAACCACACCTGGCCCGAGTCGGGCAACAGGCTGCCGAAGATCAAATTGAATAGCGTGGTCTTGCCCGCGCCGTTGGGGCCGATGAGCGCCTTGATGCTCCCACGCGCGACGGAAAAGCTGACCTGGCCCACGGCCTGTAGGCCGCCGAATCGCCGGCTCAGATCCTTGACTACCAGCAGGCTCACGGCGCCCTCTCCTGCCTGGGCCGGCGGCACAGACCGGCGATCCATCGCACCAGCTCGGACGACAACAGCCCGTTCGGCGCGAAGAGCATAATGGCGACCAGGATCAACCCAAAGACCGCGTCGTCGAAAGAACCGAAGGAACCACGCAGGGAAAGGAAATTGAGCAGCACCCCCATGAGCAGGGCGCCCCACAGGTTGGCCATGCCCCCGATGGCCACGATGGCCACGTAGCGCACCGACTTCATGATCGACGCCTCGGACGGACCGATGCCGCCGTTGTAGTGGGTCAGAAAGACGCCACCCAGGGCCGCCAGCACCGCGCTCAGCACGAACACCTGCAGCTTGAGGCGGCCGGTGTCCACGCCCATGGCATTGGCGGCATCCTCGGCGCCATGAATGGCGCGCAGGGCGCGACCCACCCGCGAATGGATGAGATTGATGAGGAGGGCCATTGCCCCCACCACCAAACCCCAGGCCAAGTAGTAGTTGTGCACGCGCGCGGCGGATCGTCCAGTTACCGCCAAGCCGGCGAAGAGTGGGAACGCGGGAATGTCCGAAATGCCGTCGGCCGCGCCGACCAGGCTGCTGCCCAGCACCACCTTGTACACGATGGTGCCAAAGCCCAAGGTCGCCATGGCCAGGTAGTGGCCCCTCAGCTTCAACACCGGCTTGCCCACCAGGTAGGCGATGGCCACGGTGACCAGCAGGGCCGCCACGCAGGCGGCCCACGGCCGCACCACCAGCAGATCGCCGCCGTACAGATCCTGTCCCGCGACCAGGAGGTGCGTGGCCCGCAGCGCGCGCACCACGGCGCCGCTGCTTCGGGAATGCAGGTTGTAGGTGGTGAGCAGGCCCGAGATGTAGCCGCCGATGGCAAAGAACCCGGCGTGGCCCAGCGAGAGCTGGCCGGTGTAGCCCATCAGCAAGGTGAGGCCCACGATGACCAGCGAGTAGTACCCGGCCATGGTGAGCTGGGTCAGGTACTGCGGCTTGCCCACGGCCGCGCTCAGCAAGTGCACCGCGATGACCGCCAGGGCGCAAGCGAGAATGGGCCAATTCTTGCGAAACACCATCAGAATTCCTTGAGGCGCGCGACCTCGGCGTTGCCGAACAGCCCCGAGGGCCGCATGAAGAGAATCAGCAGAAGGATGCTGATGGCGATGACGTCTTTGTACGCCGCCGGCATGACCCAGATGGAACACGACTCCAGGGTCCCGAGCACCAGGCCCGCCGCAATCGCGGCCATGCTGTTGCCCAGTCCGCCCAAGATAGCCACGGTGAACCCTTTGAGCGCCAGGCTGGTGCCGCTGTCGTATTGCACGTAGGTGATGGGCGAAATCACACACCCGGCCAGGGCGCCGATTCCCGCGCTCAGCACGAAGGAAAAGGTCACCATGTTTCTCGCGTTGATGCCGCAGAGCTGAGCGGCTTCTCGATTGTGGGCACAGGCACGCATCTGCCGACCCAGTAGCGTGCCGCTGAAAAAGAAGTTGAGCGCCGCCACCATCAGCGCCGAAATGCCCAACACCCACAGCACCTGGAACGAGATGTGCACATCCCCGATGGCGAGCGAGCTGGTCGCCGTCCCGGTGAAGTAGGGCAAGGCGCGCACCCCCTCGCCCCAAAGCAGCAGGGCCAGCTCACGGATACCGATCGACAAGCCGATGGTGATGATGATCAAGCGCAGTACCGAGGGCCGGTGCAGCCAACGAATGAACAGCATCTCTACCAGCGCGCCCACCAGCATGGTGGCGATGACCGCCCCCGCAATGGCGACCGGCACTGGCACAAACCCGTGCAGGGTCACTCCGATCATCCCGCCCAGCATGACGAACTCGCCCTGGGCGAAGTTGATGATGCCGGTGGTGTTGTAGATGATGTTGAAGCCGATGGCGATGATCGCGTAGATCGTGCCGTAGGTGATTCCAGCTACCAGGTACTGAAAGAGAAGATCGGGACTCATGCGCTGCCGTACGGCCGGGCCATCCCGGCCAACTGTCGCCTCAAATCGAGTAGATATCTTCGCCTTGCAGAATCTTGATGCCCGCCTTCTGCAAGCACGCGATGGCTTTTTCTAGATCATCGAAGCGAAAGATAATGGTGGCGTTGACCGCCGACTTGTGCACGAAGGCGTACATGTACTCCACATTGACCTGATTGGCCTTCAAGGTATTGAGCATGTCGGCCAGGCCGCCCGGCCGGTCAGGGACTTCGACGCCCAGCACTTCGGTCTTGGCCACGGTGAAGCCCTCGGCCTTGAGGACCTGTTTGGCCTTTTCCGTGTTGTTCACGATGAGGCGCAGGATTCCGAAGTCGGCCGAATCGGCCAGGGACAGGGCGCGGATATTCACTCCCGCCGCCGCCAGGATGCTGGCCACGTCGGCCAATCGGCCCGACTGATTCTCGAGAAAAACCGTGATCTGTTCGACTTTCATGGGAGGGCAGGCGCCCGGGGCCCATCATGAAGGAAGAACCCAGCGGACGGAAGCCCGAAAGGAACGCCCCTAATTTCCACGATGGCCGCGCAAGGTCGTGGCGGCGGCGCGATCGTGACCGGACACTCAGTTTCCCTGGCTAGACCTTTCACAGGGGCACAGGCAAGGAGTTGAGCGAGTTATTGCCTAAGATGGAGCGCAGATAGCCATCTCGCTTAGCATCCGGCCGACAAGCCGGGCCGAGGGCAAGGAGGGCCGAGAACCGGACCGGAATGTACTGATGTACTTGAGGACCGGAAGCGCAGTGCGTGGGCAAAGGCGAGCTTTGCTCGCCAGAGCCCATCGCGGGAGGTGCGGAACCCTCCCAGGGTTCCGCAGTAGATCGACGCCGCCATTCGGCCCGGATCGTCGGCCGTCGTCACCTCGAGGGTCAGAGGCACCGTCTCGCTAGAGATTGCGTTTGTCGATCACGCGCTTGGCTTTGCCCTCGCTGACCGGCAGGCTGGCCGGCGGCAGCAGTCTCACGTGTGGCTTGGTCAGAATCTCCGAACGCAGATGGGCGGCGATTTCCGCTTCCAAGCTCAGCCTCTGTTCCTCATTGAGATTCGCCGCCCCTGCGGCCAATTCGGCCTGCACGGTAAGGTCGTCCCGGCCCTCCAGCACGATGAGGTAGTTGCGCCCCACCTGCGGGATGGCCATCAACACGCGCTCGATCTGCTGCGGGTACACGTTGACCCCGCGAACGATCAGCATGTCGTCGGCCCGGCCGGTGATGCGGGCCAGGCGGCGGTGGGTGCGGCCGCAGACACAGGCGCCCGGCACGATGGCGGTGATGTCGCGCGTGCGATAGCGCAGAAGCGGCATGGCCTCACGGCACAGGGTGGTGAGCACCAACTCGCCTGTCTCGCCCTCGGCCACCGGCTCGCCGGTCTCGGGCTCGACAATCTCGAGGATGAAGTGGTCTTCCCAAAGGTGCATCCCGGCGCGCTGCTCGCACTCGAAGGCCACGCCCGGGCCGTTCATTTCCGAGAGGCCATACGAGTTGAACACCTGGAGTCCCAGGGCCGCTTCGATCTTGTCACGCGTCTCGAGGCTGTAGGGCTCGGCGCCCACGAAGGCCCGGCGCAGCTTGAGCGAGGCGCGCGCGCTCGGGGCCTTGCTGTCGAGGAAGTCGGCGAAGTACAGGGCGAAGCTGGGGGTCAGGTGCAGCGTGGTCGTGCCGAAATCCAGCATGAGCTGAAGCTGCTTCTCGGAATTGCCCGGGCCGGCCGGAATCACCAGGCAGCCGATCTTCTCGGCGCCATAGTGGGCCACCAGCGCCCCGGTGAACAGCCCGTAGGTCATCATGTTCTGAAACACGTCGCGCGCGGTCACCCCGGTTCCCACGAAGCTGCGCGCGCACAGCTCGGCCGCGTTGTCCACATCCTGTCGCGAAAAGAACAACGCCTTGGAACGGCCCGTCGTGCCGCTGGAGGTGTGCAGGCGCAGGGCGTTGTCCATCGGGACGGCCAGCAGGCCCGCCGGATAGTTGTCACGCAGGTCGGCCGCGGTGGTGAAGGGCAGCCGGCGCAAATCGGCGAGCGACCTGATGCTCTCGGCCTCGATCCCCACCCCGGCCAAGCGCTCGCGGTAGAAGGGTACGCGCCGGCACAGGCGCGCCACCAGCGCCTGCAGGCGGGTCAGCTGAAGCCGCTCCAGCTCAACGCGGCCCAGCGCCTCGAGGCCGGGATCGCGCAGCATTCCCTAGCTTTCGAGGGGCTGCGCTTCTTCGACGATGAAGTTGGGAATCTCGTCGACCACCGCGTAGACCAGGCGGCACGCGCGGCAGACGAAGGCACTCTCGTCGGGGCGCAGCTCAAGCGATCCCTTGCACTTCGGGCAGGCCAAGATTTCGATCAACTCGCGGTTCAGGGGCATGGCTCCTTTATACAACGAGGCGGCACGAGTTACACAACGAGGCGGCACGGGTTTCGAACTCGTGACGGGCATGGTAAGGAGGTACGCATGCTGAACCGTATCTTTTTCGCCGCAATCCTGACCGCCGCGTTGGGGATGTTTGCCTGGACCCTTTGGCGCTTCACCAGGATGCTCCTGGCCGGCCGCCCGGAGAAACGGACCGACCGTGTCGAGGCGCGCGTGGACTCGCTGCTCTGGTTTTTCTTCGGCCAGCGCAAGGTCATCGAGTCGGCCGATATTCCCACCAGCCGATGGCCGCGCTTCTCCAACCTGATAGGCAGCCGGCACCACTTCATCATCTTCTGGGGCTTCCTCATCATCGCCCTGGGTACGCTGGAAACCTTCGCGCAAGGGCTGTGGCCCACCTTCTCGTGGTCGCTGCTCCTGGGCGACACCGCCGCCGACGTGGTCGACGCCGCGGTGGACAGCATGAACCTGCTGGTGCTGGTGATCATGGCCTTCGCGTTCTTCCGCCGCCTGTTCCTCAAGCCCCGTCTCATCCCCATGAGCCGCGACGCGGCCGCCATTCTCAGCGCCATCACGGTTCTCATGATCACCCACTTCGCCATCCATGGATTCCGTGCCCTGTCCGGCGGCGCCGAGCCCGGCTTCTTCCTGTCCGCCGCCCTGGCCGACAGCATGCGCGGCCTGGTCTCGCCGGAAACCGCGGGCCTGGTCTCGGGCGCAAACTGGTGGGTCCACGTGGTCCTGTTGCTGGTCTTTCTCAACTACCTCGCCTACTCGAAGCACAGCCACATTTTGGCGGCCCTGCCCAACATCTACTTCCGCAAGCTCGGCCAGCGCGGCGTCCTGCCCAAGCTCAATCTGGAAGCAGACGACATGACGCAAACCGGTGTCATTTCGGAATGGAAGGACTTCACCTGGAAGTCCCTGCTCGACGGCTTCGCCTGCACGGAATGCGCGCGCTGCTCGAACTACTGCCCGGCCAACAAGACCGGCAAGCCACTCTCACCCATGCAGGTGGTGCACGACCTGCGTGATGACCTCAAGTGCCGCATGCCGGATCGCGGAGTGCTCGACGACTTGATCGAACGCTTCCAGCATGGCAAGGCGGCCGCCCAAGAGGCGCGCCAAGCTCGCGAGCTGATCGGCGGCCGAACCAGCGAAGAGGTCCTGTGGTCATGCACGACCTGCGGCGCCTGCCAGGAGGTGTGCCCGGTGTTCATCGATCACCCGAGCATCATTCTCGAGATGCGTCGCAACCTGGTCCTGCTGCAGGAAAAGGTGCCGGGCGATCTGGTGCGCACCTTCAAGAACCTGGAACAGAACGGTAATCCCTGGGGTCTGGGCGCGGACCGACGCATGGATTGGGCCGAGGGCCACAGCGTGCCCACCCTCGACGAAAAGCCGGATGCCGAGTGGCTGCTGTGGGTCGGCTGCGCGGGGGCTTTCGACGATCGGCTGAAGAAGCAAACCCTGGCCCTGGTGGACATCTTGCGCGAGGCGGGGGTCAGCTTCGCCGTGCTGGGCATGGAGGAGGGCTGCTGTGGCGATTCAGCCCGGCGCGCCGGCAACGAGATGCTGTACCAGATGGAGGCCCAGCAGAACATCGAGGCGATGAACAGCAAGAAGGTGAAGAAGATCGTCACCGCCTGCCCGCATTGCTTGCACGTGCTGAAGAACGAGTACCCGCAAATGGGAGGCGAATACGAGGTCCGTCATCACTCGCAGCTCATCGCCGAGCTGATCGAGCAGGGCAAGATCGTGATCGACAGGAAGGTCGATGGCCTGGGCAAGCTGACCTTCCACGATCCCTGCTACCTGGGCCGCTGGAATGGCGAGTACGAGGCCCCGCGCGCTGTCCTGGATCGCCTGGGTGGCGAACGCGTGGAATTGGGCCGCACCCGCCAGCACGCCTTCTGCTGTGGCGCGGGTGGCGGGCGCATGTGGATGGAGGAGAAGACGGGAACTCGGGTCAACCACGACCGCACCGACGAGATCCTGGCGACCGGCGCCACCACGGTGGCGACCGCCTGCCCCTACTGCACCATCATGATCAAGGACGCGGTCGACGATCGCGATGCGAGCGAGCGCGTGCAGGTGAAAAACCTGTCCGAGCTGGTGTCGAAGGCGATGGTCCGCAAGAACACAGCCACGGCCTAGGGGTGGGCGGGCCAGCCCCAGATTTCACCACGGAGAACACAGAGGTCACAGAGACGGATCGGAAAAGAAGAAGGTTCGGATCTTGAGATCTTGATCCGAATTCCTTTCTTTCTGGCCTCCGTGTCCTCTGTGTCCTCTGTGGTGAAAATCCGGATCGCTGGCCGTCGAATCCCGAAGGAATTGTGGCGAGCACCGGTGGGACGGAGACGGCGCCGGCGGCGAGCCCGGGTTCAGCTCCACTCGGTGCGCCTGACTTGGAACGGAACGGGCGCGCCCTGCTCTTCCGACCAATCCTCGATCACGCTGGTCACATGGGCGCCGAGCGGGCCGCGGCGCAGATAGGCGAGAAACAGGTTCAGCTTCGGCTCCGGCCCCTCAGCCAGTACTTCGACCGTGCCGTCCATGCGGTTGCGCGCCCAACCGGCAAGGCCCAGGCGCCGGGCTTCGTCGAGAGTCGTGGCCCGGAAGCCCACACCCTGGACCAAACCACGCACCACAGCATGCAGGCGGCGCGTCTTGGCTGGCTGGCTCTCGCTCATATGAAGCTAGAGCGCTCCCTCGGTAACCACCACTCCCACCAGGCCACTCGGTACGAGAGGCAGCTCGGCGAAACGGGCCAGCACCTGCCCAGACGCAGCCACCACCTCCACCTTGGCCAGCACCATGTACTCGACCGGACCCTCCTTCGGTGCGCAAGCCGTGACCGTGCCGACGATTCGAGTCCCGGTCTCGTAGCTCAAGGTCACTCGGTGGCTCAGCATCTCCCGCAGGGTCTGGTGGTTCGCCATCGATTGGGACTTTCCCAGGCCGGCTGCCCCTCGTCAACCCGAACAGGCCTTGCCACGTGGCTGCCCCCAAGCACGCAACCGGTAGTAAGATAGCCACGTGGTGATATTCGGCCCCCGCGCAGGTTTCGCACTGTGCGCCACTGCCCTGGTCAGCTGTACGGGCAGCGAGCCACAGCCTTCCATCGATGCGGTGGAGCCCAGCAGCGCCTACGCCGACCGCGACGTCCGCTTGACGTTGATCGGCGCCGGCTTCATCCCGTCCTTCCGCCTCGATCCGACCTCGACCGAGCGGGTGGCCATCATGGACGGCTTTTCGGGCCAGGTCGGCGATCAGCCGCTCACGGATTTCGGGTGGGTGAGCCCAACACAGATCTCGGCCACCTTGACCAGCACGGTCGCGATGCGGCTGCCCTTCGGTCTGTACCAGGTCGAGATCACCGATCCCCGCGGTCGCAAGGCCATGGCGGCGAGTGGGTTCACCGAGTTGGGCGTGGACAAGAAGGCTCCGAATCTGGACGTTGAAGGCCCCGCCGCGGGCGAGAACTACTGGCCAGGGGCAACCATCCACGCAAAGGTGACCGCCACAGAGCAGTCGCCCGGATACATAACGGCCTTGGCCTGGCAGTACAGCGAGGGCGAGGGTGCCCCCCCGTCCAGAACCGGTGTCTGTCCTTTCGAGGCCGGTTCCAGCCAGGTTGACTGCACCTTCGACATTCGGATCAGCTCCGATCTGTCTTTCGATGCCAAAGTCAGGCTGGACGTATCCGCCGATGACGATGCCGTTCCGCCAAACAACGCCCAGTGGGGGCTCACGATTCAGTTGCACGCGCCACCGAACATCGACTCGGTCACACCCAACTTTGGCGGCGTGGCCGGCGGCACCAGTGTGGTGGTCGGCGGATCGGGCTTTCAGAGCGATAGTCGCGTCTACTTCATCGACGAAGGCTCCGACACGACCGATCTGCTCGTCTTCGATGGCGGACTCGTGTCCGAAGACGGTACCACCATCAGCGGCTATGCCCCGCCCCATGCCGCAGGCTCGGTTACCGTCTTGGTCAGGTCAGCCCAGGGCGACGTTTCCAAGGCCAAGGCGTTCGCGTACAGGAATCCTCCGCAGATCATTTCGATCGATCCTTCCTCGGGCCGGCCGGATCAGGACACGGCCGTCCATGTGTACGGAACCAACTTCAACCAGGCCACCCTCGTCTATTTGGGCGAGAGCCTCGCCGATGGCATTCTTCTGGTGGATCCGCGCTGGCAAAGCCCTACTGAAATCAGCGGCACCGTGCCCGGCTCGCGCGGCACGGTCACGGTGTGGGCTCTTGACCCGTCCAACGGTTGGACCAGCCTGCCCAACGGTTTTTCCTGGAGCGCACCTTGAAGCTGCTGCCCAAGTTTGCGCTCCTTTCCATCGGCATGGCGGCTGTGCCGCTGGCCATCGCGGGCTATTCGTCGATCCGGGTCAGTCAGGCGGCCTTGCGCGACGCCATTGACGACCACGAGGTTCTGTTGGCCCACCAGATTTCGGAGTACGTCAGCAGCCAGCTATCCAACCTGCAAGCCACCGTGTCGGTGGAGACGCGCGTTCTCGATCTCACCCGCGTGAAAGGCGCGCTGTCCACCTTCGAGGCCATGCGCAAGTTCCTGCAGCTCGTCTATCACCAGAGTGACGACTTCAGCATCGTGGCCCTGCTCGGCACCCAGGGACAGCCGCTGGTTCCGCCTGCCGTCCAGCGCGTCGACTCGAGAAACGATTCCTTCGGAATCCACGAGATCCTGTCGGACGAGGACGTGGCGCGCCTTCCTCGCCACGTTCCGGTAGAGGTGGCTCTGCGCGACGGCAGCGCGGTCGGCTCGATCTTCGTGGCCGGCAGGGCCCACACGCCGCATGTCGTGTTGGCGGTTCGCTACCAGGGCCGGACCGACGAGGACCCCAGCGCCATCGTGGCGGCAGTGTCCCTGCGCCGGATGGCCGACCACCTGGCCTCCTTGTCCTCATCCGAGCGCGACATCCTGTTGCTTGACCGTGACAGTCGCTCAGTGGTGTCCGCTCGGGCCGGGTCCCCGCCGCTCGAGCGCAAGAGCCTGCCGCGAGGCAAGCCCGGCTCGTTGCCCGACGAGTGGTTCGTGGCCGAGTACGCAAGCCACGGGTCCCCGGTCATCGGCGCCTACGTGCCCATCCCCGCCTTTGGCCTGGGCGTGGTGGTCGAACGGAGCGTGCAAGCGGCCCTCAAGCCGGCGCGTCGCCTCACCTGGACCACCATCTACTGGGTCGGGGTGGCGGCTTTTGTCGCCGCGGTCGTCGGGGCGGCCCTGGCGCGCTCCTTGTCCAGCCGGGTCGGCACGCTGGTGCAGGGCGCGCGCCATATCGCCAAGGGCAAGCTGGATGCCGAAATCGAGGTCGCCTCCACCGACGAGCTGGGTGAGCTGGCCAAGGCGTTCAACTCCATGGCCAGCTCGCTGGCGGCGGCGCGCGCCGAGATCCTCCTGCAGACCGACGAAATCCGGCGCTGGAACGTCGAGCTGGAGAAGCGGGTCGAGGAGAAGACCAAGGAGCTGCGCGATGCACAGGATCTGCTGTTGCGCTCGCGCTCGCTGGCTGCCATCGGCTCGCTGGGCGCCGGGGTCGCGCACGAGATCAACAATCCGCTGACCGGCGTGCTGGGTCTGTCCCAGATCTTGTTGGCCGATCTGCCTGATGGCCATCCCTCGCGGCCCCTGATCAGGGACATCGAGGAGCAGGCGGTCCGCATTCAGGGCATCGTGGCCAATCTCCTGCGTTTTTCGCAAAAACAGTCGGGCGAGCACTTCCGGCCCCTGGATCTTTCCCAGGTCATCAACGACGCGCTCGAGCTGTGCGGGCCCAAGGCGCTGGCCGAGGCGGGCATCACCGTGGTCAAGCAGGTGGCCAGCCCCTGCCTGCCCATCCGCGGTAATGCCCTGCAGGTGCAAGCGGCGCTGATTCAACTCATCCAGAACGCGCGCGCGGCCATGGATTCGGGCGGCACCCTCACCTTCGAGGTCACACGTCCAGAGGATAAGCTGCTCCGACTGCGGGTGAGCGACACCGGGCACGGGATCAAACCCGAGCAGTTGTCGCGCATCTTCGATCCCTTCTTCACCACCAAAGCCCAGCGCACCGATACCGGCATCGGCCTGTCGATGGTACACAAGATCATCGAGGACCATGGCGCGACCATCCGGGTGTCGGTGCGGGCACGACCTTCTGGCTGACCTTTCCCATCGCCGAGGGAGCCACGCTTCTCGCATGAGCCGGCAAGGCAAGCGGCCGATGTCTCGTTTCCAGATGGCCGTCATCGCCCTGGTGGCGGTCATTCTGGTGGCGGCCACGCTCGCCTCGCGTTTCTTCTTCGAGCGCCGAACGCCCGAAACGCCGGCTGGCTTGCGCTCGCTGTTGCCCTCGGCGGCGCTGGCTGGGCCAGGTCAGTTTCGGGTCAGCGCGCTGGCCGGTGAGGTGGAGGCTTTTCAGAATGGCCAGTGGTACGTGGCGCGGGCCGGTCACCTGCTCTCGTCCAAGGACGTGGTGCGCACCCACAGCGGGTCGCGCGCCCTCTTGCGCCGGGGCAGCATCGAAATCGAGTTGCGCGACAACATGGACCTGCGTCTGGACAAGTTGGGCAAGACCAGCGCCAGCATGGGCGTGCTGCGCGGAGATCGGGTGGCCGCCAACGTGGGCAAGGACGATGAGGAGGTGGAGATCAATGCCCTCGACACGCGCACCGTCAATGTAGGCCGCTCGCAATTCGTCGTGGGGGTTGCACCCAACGGAAGGGTCAGCGTGGCGGCTTCCGAGGGGGCGGCCCGCTTCGAATCCCACGGCAAGAACGTTCTGGTACGCAAAGGCAACGAGAGCACAGCTCCCCCCGGGGCGGCGCCCAGTGATCCTGAGCCCATCCCCGACGCGATCCTGCTCTCGGTCATCTGGCCCGAGGACGACAAGCCCGAGGGCGTGTCCAACATCCGGGGCACCGCCCGCCCCTCATCGCGCGTGCGGGTGAATGGTGAGGAAACTCCCGTGGCGCCTGATGGCAGCTTTTCGGCACACGTGCAGGTGTCGGGCCCGCAGACCCACGTCCGGGTAGTGGCCGAGGACATCGCGGGCAGGAAAAAGACGGTGGACAAGGTGTTGCGCTCCACCGGGCGCGCGCCCGCGCTTCGGCCCACGGGTGACGAGCTTTGGGAACGGTGATGGCCCATCCGCTCGCGCGCCCCGGCCGGCTGCGGGCCAATGCCGCCGGGTCGACGGTGATTCTGTTGTTGCTCGTGCCGGCCGCGGCCGCCCAGTCTCAGCCGCT
>Ga0335069_10011537_pt1 | contig 12451 bp, 12 predicted proteins | sample Lox_Sample_11_FD_206714 | JGI IMG/M metagenome (GOLD analysis project Ga0335069, IMG submission 206714) | Soil microbial communities from Loxahatchee National Wildlife Refuge, Florida, United States - Lox_Sample_1.1 | ecosystem: Environmental > Terrestrial > Soil > Wetlands | place: USA...
GGTCGAGCAGCTTCACCTGGCCGTCCTCGCAGAGGAAGACGTTGCCGGGCTTCACGTCCCGGTGGGCGATGCCCTGGGCGTGGGCGTGGGCCAGCCCCTTGGCCATCTCCCCGCCCACGCGGAGGGCCTCGCGCGCCGGCAGCGGACCCCTGGCCAGCCGCTCCGCCAGCGTGCCGCCGCGCAGCAGCTCCAGGACCAGGTACGGCCCGTGCTCACTCCTGCCCACGTCGAGGAGCGTCACCACGTTCGGGTGAGAGAGGCGCGCCGCCACCTCGGCCTCGCGCAGCAACCGCTCCTGGCCCTGGCCGGCGCCGTCGAGCACCGCCTTGAAGGCGACCGACCGTCCCGAGGCGCGATCGCGCGCCTCCCACACCACCCCGAAGCCGCCCCGCCCGATCTCCCGGACCAGCTCCAGCCCGCCCACCGCCGCGCCTGGGCGCAGGGCCGCCTCCCATCCGGACGCGTCCGTGCCCGGGAGCGCAGCGCCGACCTGTTCGGGCTCTCGCAAGGCGACTCCTCTGGCTCGGGGCCCGCTCCAGGCGGGCGACCGGCCATCCTACCTCGCCCTGCTAGTGCCGGAAGTGCCGCATTCCGGTGGCAACCATGGCCACCCCGGCCGCGTCGGCGGCGGCCACGCTCTCGGCGTCGCGGACCGAGCCGCCCGGCTGGATGATGGCCGTGGCCCCGGCGGCGATGATGGCGTCGACGCCGTCGCGGAAGGGGAAGAAGGCGTCCGAACCGACCGCCGACCCGCGCACCGGCAGCTGCGCCTTCATCACCGCCGTCCTCACCGACTCCACCCGGCTGGTCTGGCCCCCGCCGATGGCCACGGTCTGGTCGTCGCGGGCGAAGACGATGGCGTTCGACTTGACGTGCTTCACCACCTTCCAGGCGAAGAGCAGGTCCTTCCACTCCTGCTCGGTGGGCGCGCGCCGGGTCATCACCTTGCAGTCCTCGCGCCCCACGCTGCCCAGGTCGCGATCCATGACCAGCAGCCCACCGTTCACCGAGCGGAGCAGGCGCCCCTCCTCCGGGCGGCGGGTCCAGCCCCCGCGCGGGCTGGCCAGGCGGGGCGCCTCCAGGACGCGGAGCCCCTTCTTGGCGGCGAGCGCGGCCCGGGCCGCCTCGTCGTAGCCGGGGGCGATGACGCACTCGAGGAAGAGGTCGGTGAGCTCCCGGGCGGCGGCGGCGTCCACCGGCCGGTTGAGGGCCGCGATGCCGCCGAAGGCCGAGACCGGGTCGCAGGCCCGGGCCCGGGCGAAGGCCTCGGCCGGCGTCGCCCCCCGCGCCACGCCACAGGGCGTGTTGTGCTTGATGACCACGCTGGCGACGTCGTCGAACTCCTTCACCGCCTCCAGCGCCGACTCCAGGTCGAGCAGGTTGTTGTAGCTGAGCTCCTTGCCCTGCAGCACCCTGGCAAAGGCCACGGTGGGCTCGGCCGGCTCGCGCCCGGCGCGGTAGAAGGCGCCGGCCTGGTGGGGGTTCTCGCCGTAGCGGAGGTCCTGCACCTTCTCGTAGACCGCCGCCAGCGTGGCGGGGAAGTGCGCCGGGGCCGCCTCCGGGGAGGCCCGCGCGGTGAGGTACTCGGCGATGGCCGCGTCGTAGGCGGCGGTGTGCGCGAAGGCCTTCCTCATGAGGTGGAAGCGGGTGGCGGCGGAGAGGGAGCCGCTCAGCTCGACCTCGGAAGCCACCCGCTCGTAGTCGGCGGGGTCCACCACCACGCCCACGTGGGCCGAGTTCTTGGCGGCGCTGCGCACCAGGGTGGGCCCGCCGATGTCGATCTCCTCCACGCACTCGTCGAAGGCCTTGCCCGCCTCCACCGCCTGGCGAAAGGGGTAGAGGTTCACCACCACCAGGTCGATGGGGGGGATGTCCCGCGCCTTGACGTCGGCCTCGTCGGCAGCCAGGCCGCGCCGGTAGAGGATCCCGCCATGCACGCGGGGGTGGAGGGTCTTCACCCGCCCGGCCAGGATCTCCGGAGCCCCGGTGTACTCGCCCACGCTCCTCACCGGGATCCCCGCCTCGCCCAAGGCCCGCTGGGTGCCGCCGGTGGAGAGCAGCTCCACCCCGCGGGCGGCGAGGCGCCGGGCGAACGGGATCAGTCCGGTCTTGTCCGAAACCGAGACGATGGCGCGGCGGACCATGCAGGCACCTCCCGGGAGAGGGGTGCCTTGTACCGGAGCCGGCGGGGGGTTGCAACGGACGCGGCGGCACCCCGCCGTCCGCGACCCTCACCGCTCGCGGCCGGGATCCTCCGAGGGGTAGGGCTCGTCCTCGGTCATGGCCCGCAGCTTGAGCAGGCCGCGGGTCTCGACCTGGCGGATCCGCTCCCGGGTGAGGTTCATGATCGACCCCACCTCCTCGAGCGTGATGCCGCCGCGGTCGGCGACGTCCAGGGCGCAGGTCTCGTTCAGTTCCCAGACCTCCTTGTCCGGGAAGTTGAGCTTGATGGACCCGGTGGCCGGGTTCACGTCGAGGTAGAGGTGGTGCTTGCAGGAGATGAACATGCAGGGCCTGGGCCCGCTGGCGCAGTCGGCCCGCGAGCGCGGCCGCGCCGCCTCGATCTCCCGGATCACCTCCTCCAGCTCCGGGTCGACCAGCCCGAAGGCGCGCTGTCGCCGCAGCTCGCGCGCGATCTCCTTGCGGGACATGGTCTTGGACCGGCGCCTGCCCCGCTTGCCGTCCGCGTCCTGGCCCGGGTCCGCCTGCGCCTCGGGTTCGACCGGTGTCCCGGCCGTCTCCTTGAACTCGCTCATCCCTGCCCCCCCGCCCTTCCGCCACGCGGCGCCGCCCGGGCGCCGCCCGCCGCCGTCCCAAGGGCGCCGGGCCGGCGCCCCGGTGGCTATCCGATCCCGCTCCCGACCGCCGAGACCGTCGCCACCGCGCCACCCACCCTCTCGATCCGCCGCAGGGCCGAGCGCGCCTCGCGCCCCGCCCTGACCAGCTCCCCCTGGAACTGCCGCCGCCGGGGGTGCTCCTGGGCCTTCCGGGCCAGCTCCTCCAGGAGGTCGCCCAGACCCCGCTCCACGTCCTCCAGCCGGTTCCGCAGCGTGACGAAGCTCCCGCGGATGTCCTCCACGGTGTAGCCCTCGGCCATCATCTGCTTGATGACCGCGATCCGGCGCACCACCGACACCGGGTAGATGCCGGTCGAGCCGGTGTGCTTTCCCTTGCGGCCGACCCTGCGGCTGCGCGGCAAGAGCCCCAGCTGCACGTACTTCCGGAAGGTCGCCGACGACAGGCGCGCCCCGCGCGACTCGAAGAGGCGGACCACCTCGCCGCTGGTGATCCCCCGCGCATGCTCCCGCTCCAGCTGGGCGATCTCGTCGAGGGAGAGGAGGAGTTCCATTCAGTTTCCGCTTTTCGATATTCGATATCGAAAACTTGATTTCGAGACTAATCCATTGAGTGGCGATCGTCAACGCCCATCGGGAGCCGGCCCCCCGGAGGCGGGTTTGGGGCCGCGACCCCGCCGTGTGGGCGCCGTTCCAGCCCGGCGGCCTGGGCGGGCGGAGCTCGGGCCGGCTCGAGGCCGCCCGGCACGGGAAGCCTGACCAAGAGGAGCCGGCGTGGTCCGGCAGGGACCGGGGTGCCTGGCGGGCCGGGCGCCCCACCCGACCGGGACCAGCCCGGCGCCGGCCGGGGAGGTTCACCTTCAGTCGCAGGGTAGACCCGGCCGCCGGGGCGATCCCGGGCAGGGCACGGCCCTCCGGCGGGGCCAGATCCCGACGCCCGCCCGCCCCACTAGCCCGGGCCCATCACCCCCGAGAGCCGCAGCAGCACGGGGGCGACGCCGGTCAGGTCGCGCACCACCTCGACCTCCGCCGCGGCCCGCCCGAACCCGAGCACCGGGACCGGCGCCAGGGTGTGGTTGCGAGACCGGAGATCCTCGACGTTGCCGTGGTCGCTGGTCACCAGCAGCGCGTCGCCGGGGCCCAGCGCCCCCAGCACCGCCCGCAGGAACCTGTCCAGGGTCGAGAGCGCCCGGAGCGCGCCCTCCATCGACCGGGCGTGGCCCGCCTCGTCGGTCTCGAAGAACTCCAGCACCGCCAGGTCGTGGCCCGCGGCGATCCCCAGGAAGACCTCGGCCGCCTGCTCGGGGGTGCGGGGCGGGATGCCGGCGCCGTACTGGTTGGCGCGGTGGCCGGTGAGGTCGTGGGTCAGGCCCCGGCCCCGACGGGCGTCGCCCCAGGTGCGGGCCCGCCCGCCGGCGGAGGTGAAGGCGTGCAGCGCGGCGGCGGCCCGGGCCCGCTTCGGCACCGGGTGCGGCCGCGCCCCTCCGCCCTCCGCCAGGCCCAGCGCGGCCAGGTAGGCCCGGGGATACGCGTTGACCAGGACACCGCTCCTCCCCGCCCGGGCCAGCCGGTGGAAGAGGGAGCGCTCGGCCAGGATGGCGCGGAGGGATGCGTTGGGGAACCCCAGCAGGTGCCGGCCCATGAGCCGGGGCGCGTTCTCCCCGGTGAGGAGCGTGGCCTGGCCGGTGGCGGACTGCGGGCGCCCGGGGACGCCCAGCGTGGCGTCGGCCAGCCCGGCCCGGCCGCCGCGCGGGAGGGGCGCCCCGCCGCCGCCCTCGAAGCGCGAGAGAAGGAACTCCCCCCGCGCCAGCGGGTTCACCTCGGGGTCGGGCGGACCGGCGCCCACGCCGTCGACGAACACGAGCAGGACCACTGCCCGATGATAGACGGCGGGGCCGCGCCCCGACAGCGGTGGTACACTTCGCGCCATGCCACTGGGAAAGAGCGTGGTGTTCCTGGGCACGGGCAACATGGCCGAGGCGCTCCTCAAGGGTCTCCTGCGCGAGGGTACGGCGGACCCGGAGGAGATCGTCTGCGCCGAGCCGCGCGCCGAGCGGCGGGAGGAGATCGCCAACCGGTACGGGGTGGAGGTCACCGGGGACAACCGTGCCGCGGTCGCCGAGGGCGACCTGATCATCCTGTCGGTGAAGCCCCAGCTGGTGGAGTCGGTGCTGGCGGAGATCGCTCCCGCCATCGACTCCGCCAAGCTGGTGGTGTCCATCGCCGCGGGCGTCTCCCTCGCCACCTTGGCCCGGGCCCTCCCGGCCGGCACCCGCATCATCCGGACCATGCCCAACACCCCGGCGCTGGTGGGCGCGGGCGCCACCGCCCTGACCCGCGGCCCGCACGCCTCCGAGGCGGACCTGACCGTGGCCCAGGCGCTCTTCGAGGCGGTGGGCACGGTGGTGGTGGTGGAAGAGCCGCTGCTCGACGGCGTGACCGGGTTGTCGGGCTCGGGGCCGGCCTACGTCTTCCTGGCCATCGAGGCCCTGGCCGACGGCGGGGTGAAGGTCGGCCTCCCCCGGGCGGCGGCGGTGGCCCTGGCCGCGCAGACGGTGATGGGCGCGGCCCGGCTGGTGCTGGAGACCGGGCGCCACCCGGGCGACCTCAAGGACATGGTGACCAGCCCGGGCGGGACCACCATCGCCGGCGTCCACGCGCTCGAGGCGCGGGGCTTCCGCGCGGCGCTCATCGAGGCGGTCGAGGCGGCGGCGCGCCGCTCCCGCGAGCTGGGCGAGAAGGCCGCCCGCAAGGAGTGACGCCGTGCGGCTCCCCTCGCCCGCTCCCCTGGCCCTGGCCGCCGCCGCCGCGCTGGCCTGCGCCTCGGGCGCGCCCCATGGCCTGGTGCGCGTCGACCTCCCCGACCCGGCCGCCGCTGGCCCCGGCTCGCCCGCCGAGCAGCAGCTGGCCGCCGCCGTCCGCGACGCCGCCGGCGCCGAGGGCCTGGCCTGCGAGCCCGGAGCCGGGGCCTCGCTGATGCGCTGCTCGGCGGCGGCGCTCGGGAACCAGGGCCACGCCGTGACCATCGGCCTGGAGCGGTCGGGGACCGGCTACGAGGTGGCCATCGCCCAGGCCTTGCACCTCCCCGGTCGGCCCTCGCCGGTGTGCGCCGTGCAGCGCCGGGTGGCGGATCGGATCGACTCCGCGCTGGGCTTCCCCGTCGCCCACGTCGATCGGCGCAGCGACTGCCAGGGGAGGTAGCGCCTCGCGCCCCGCTACTCGGTCGTCTCGCAGGAGGCCCACCCGCAGCGTGCGCAGGTGCGGCAGCCGCCCGACACCACCAGCGAGGCGTCGCACTGGGGGCACCGCTCCCCGGCCGACGCCGCGCCGCCGGTGAGGACCTGGCCCTGGCGCGAGCCGTCCCGGTAGACGGTGATGCCCTTGCACCCCAGCTCGAAGGCCAGCCGGTAGGCCCCGGCCACGTCCTCGACGGTGGCCTGGCGCGGGAGGTTCACGGTCTTGGAGACGCCGTTGTCGACGTGGCGCTGGAAGGCGGCCTGCATCCGCACGTGGGCGTCCGGCGGGACGTCGAAGGCGGTGGCGAAGACGCGCCCCACGCCCTCGGGAATCCCGGCCACGCCCCGGGCCCTCCCCGTGGCCATGACCGCCGGGAGCGCCGCCGCCGCCCCCGCGGCGCGGAGGGCGTCGCGAAGCAGGGGGTGCTCCTCGCGGAGCTCCGTGTCGCCGAGCGCGCGGCGCAGGTAGGAGAGCGCGAAGAGCGGCTCGATTCCGGAGGAGCACCCGGCGATGAGGGCCAGCGTGCCGGTGGGGGCGACCGTGGTCACCGTCGCGTTCCGGCGGGGCGGAAGGCCAGCCCGGGCCAGGGCGCTGCGGGCGAACCCCGGGAACGGGCCCCGCTCGGCCGCCAGCGCCTCGCTGGCCCGGTGGGCCGTCCTCTGCACGTGGCCCATCACCTCGTCGGCCAGGGCCAGCGCCTCCGGCGCGTCGTAGGGGACGGAGAGCTTCACCAGCAGGTCCGCCCAGCCCATCACCCCCAGGCCGATCTTCCGGTTCCGCCGCGAGACCTCGGCGATCTGCGGCAGCGGCCAGGCGTTCACCTCCAGCACGTCGTCGAGGAAGCGGACCCCGTCCTCCACGCATCGCCCCAACCCGTCCAGGTCCACCCCGCCGGGCCGAGCGAAGCGCGACAGGTCGATCGACCCCAGGGTACAGGCCTCGAAGGGCAACAGCGGCTGCTCGCCGCACGGGTTCACTGCCTCGAACCGGCCCAGGTCCGGGGTGGGGTTGGCGGCCTCGACCCGGTCCAGGAAGACGAGGCCGGGCTCGCCCGAGGCCCATGCGGCCCGGGCGATGCGGTCGAGGAGCTCGGCTGCCTCGAGCTCCCGCACCACCGCGCCCCCGCGCGGGTGGCGCAGCGCCCAGCGCTCGCCCGCCGCCGCGGCCCGGAAGAGTCCATCCGGCACCGCCACCGAGACATTGAAGTTGGAGAGGCCGGGGCGCAGCTTGGCCTCGACGAACTCCACCACGTCCGGGTGTGCGGCCGAGAGCACGGCCATGTTGGCCCCGCGCCGCACCCCACCCTGCTTGATGATCTCGGTGGCGCCGTCGTAGACGCGCATGAAGGAGACCGGCCCGCTGGCCACCCCGTGCGTGGTCTTCACCGCGTCGCCGCGCGGCCGCAGCCGGGAGAAGGAGAAGCCGGTGCCGCCGCCCGACTGGTGGATGAGCGCCGCCCACTTGAGGGCGTCGAAGATGGCGGCCAGGTCGTCGTCCACCGGCAGGACGAAGCAGGCGGCGAGCTGTCCCCCGGGGCGGCCGGCGCTCATCAGGGTGGGCGAGTTGGGCAGGAACTCGAGAGCCGCCATCCGTTCCTCGAAGCGTTCCGCCCAGGCCGCCCGCTCCCCCTCCCGCTCGGCCCGCGCCACCGCCCTCGCCACGCGGCGGAACATGCCCGCCGGGGTCTCGCACGGCTCGCCGCCCTCGTCGCGCAGCAGGTACCGCCGGGCCAGCACCTGGCGGGCGTTGTCGCTCAGCTCGGCCATCCGCAGGAGCTTAGCGGGCGCGGGGGCGGGGCGCCCAGCGGGAAGGCGGGCGCGGCCTGCCGTACCCGCACCGCATGCCTCCATCCCCGTCCTTGTGCACCGGCCCCGGCGGTGCGAGAAGGGGGGCATGCGCCCAGCCCGACTCGCCCTGCTCTCTTTGCTCGCGCTCGCCTGCGCCACCTCCCCCCTTCGCATCTCCGAGGCGGACCAGGCCCGCGTGCGGCGCGATCTCGCCAACCAGCAGCGCTACCTGCGCGTGGCCCTGTACCTCGGCCCGCTGTGGGGCGACACCGACAAGGCCTTCCTCACCGACCTGCCGGGCCGGGAGATCGACCTAGTGGAGACGCCCACCGGCTCGCCCATCGAGCCGCCCGCCTTCGAGCGGGTGCTCGCCCCCGGCACCCCGGTGCGGGTGAAGGACATCGAGTTCCCCACCACCTTCACCGTGGCCCAGCGGGTGCTGGTCACCCCGCGGCTCCAGCCCTGGGTCTACCTCCAGGTCCAGGGCGAGGACCGGCCCTGCGTGATCGTCCTGCCGCGCGAGGTGCGCAGCTTCGACGACGTCCGGGCGGAGATGGAGCGCTACCTCACCACCGACGACCCGGGCCCCACGCTGGCGTCCTTCCCGCCGGACGTGCGCGAGGCGGTGCTCCGCAAGGAGGTGGTCACCGGCATGAGCTCGCGGGCGCTGGAGATGGCCTGGGGCGTCCCGGAGCGCAAGCGCATCGACCGGCCCGCCTCCACCGAGGAGTGGATCTGGGCCGGGGGCAGGCGGCGCGTCTACCTGCGCGACGACCGGGTGGAGCAGGTGGACCGCTAGCCCCTGCGGCTAGCGGCGATCGCGGCCGCCCCGCCGCGGCCCGCGGCCGCGGCCCCCGCCATCCCCGCGGCCGCCGAGATCGTGGTCGCGGCGCCCGCCCCCGTCGCCCCGCTCGCGCCGCGCGTGCCAGTCGTGGCCGCGGTCGGCGGTGGCGGCGCCGGGGGAGACGCCGATGGCCACCGCGAAGACCGCCCCGGCGCGGAGCTGCGCCACCAGGTCGGCCTCGGAGGCGACGAGCTCCTTGAAGAGGGTGGCAGCCTTGCCGATCTCCGCCAGCTCATGGGCGCCGGAGGCCCCGGTGCAGGGCAGGTTCATGTGGTCGGCGGCCTCGACGGCCAAGTCGTTGGCCGGCCCCTTGCGGCGGGCGTTCAGGCCCTCGATGGCGCTGAGCCCGTCCAGGGTGAAGATGACGTCGCCGCTGGGTCGCTCGATCGACTTGTCATATGGGTGGGCGGCCACCGCCACCCCGCCCAGCGCCTGCACCCGAGCCAGAACCTCCCGCACCGGCCAGGGCGTGGCCGAGCCGAAGGCCTGGGCCGGCGCCGGGACGCGCGCCGGGTCGGGGAAGAAGCAGAGGAAGTGGCCGCGGTCGGTGGCCACCTCCAGCCCGCACAGCGCCAGGAAGTTCTCCTCCCGCGCCGCCTCGCGCACCTCGGCCAGCCCCTCGAGCGTGTTGAGGTCGGTGATGGCCACGCCGTCGAGCCCCGCCTCGCGCGCCCGTCGCACCACCTCCCGCGCCGTGGCCGTGCAGCCGCGCGTGTGGTTGGTGTGGACGTGGAGGTCGATGAGCATGGCCCGCTCCGCGGGGATCACCCGGCGAGCGCGTGCTTAGCACGCGCCCGGCCGGTTTTGAAGCCATGGGCGCGACCCGGACGCGGCTCCGGGCAGGGCCGGGGCAGGCCGCCCGGGAGCGGCCCCATCTCGAAAACCGTCAGGCGATACCGGCGGTTACGTCGCCGCTTGTTTGACAGCGACGCGGACCCAGGGCCATACTCTTCCGGGTCGGCGCGCCTGGTCCGCGGTGTACCGGAGGCGAAGGGGTGAGCGCGATGAGCTTCACCGGCGTGAAGGTCTTCTCGGCCACCAAGGCCCGGGAGCGCGAGGATCTGGGCGAGACCATCACCCGCTGGCTCCAGTCGAACGCCGACGTGGAGATCGTCGACCGGGTGGTGACTCAGTCGAGCGACGACGAGTTTCACTGCTTGACCATCGTCCTCTTCTACAAGAAGAAGCAAGCCTGATCGGCGCTCCCCCACCATGAAGCTCAAGCAGCGGCCGGAGGACTTCCAGGTCACGGAGTCTTGGCGCTTCGAGGAGGACCCTCGCGGCGCGTACTTCGTCTACCTCATGGACAAGCAGAAGCTGTCCACCTTCGAGGCGGTGGACCGCATCTGCCGCCGCTTCAAGGTCCCGCGTGCGGCGGTGAGCTTCTGCGGCCTCAAGGACAAGCAGGGGCGCACCACCCAGCTCGTGGCGGTGGAGGGCCGCGCCCTGGAGCTGCAGGAGCCGGACCTCCGGCTCAAGCCCCTGGGCCGGACCGCACGTCCCCTCTCCGCCGAGAACACCACCTCCAACCGGTTCGCGGTGACGGTCCGGGACCTCGGGCCCGACGACCTGGCCCGCCTCTCCGCCTCGCTCGCCGAGGTGCGGCGGCTGGGGGTGGTGAACTACTTCGACTCCCAGCGTTTCGGTTCGCTGAAGCACGGCCAGGGCTTCATCGTGAAGGACCTCATGCGCGGGGACTTCGAGGTGGCGCTCCGGAACGTGCTGGCCCGCCCCAGCCCGCTCGACCAGTCCGGCGACGCGCAGGTGAAGGCCTTCTGGAAGGAGCACTGGGGCGAGTGGGAGCGGCGGAACCCGCACCCCGGGGCCGAGCGCTACGCGGCGGTGGTCCGCCACCTCAAGTCCCACCCCGCCGACTTCCGCGGCGCCTTGCTCCGCACCGAGCCGCGCTGGCGGGGGCTGCAGGTGTTCGCCTACCAGAGCTGGCTGTGGAACGAGGGGGTCAAGGCCTACCTGCGGGCGGTGGTGGGCATCGCCCGGCTGGCGGCGGTGCGCTACCAGGCTGGCTCCCTGCTCTTCCCCCGCGAGCTCGACGCCCCCCAGGCCCGCCTGCTCGAGGGCCGCACCTTCCCGCTGCTCGCGCCCTCCACCCGCTTCGTAGATCCCGCCGTGGAGCGGGCCGCCCTCTCGGTGCTGGGGCGCGAGGACATGCGCCTCTCCGACCTGGCCGTGCCCGGCACGCCCGAGATCCACTTCGATGCGGAGGAGCGCCCGCTCCTCGTCCACCCCGGACGGCTGGCGGTGGGCGAGGCCCGGCCCGACGAGCTGAACCGCGATCGCCTACGGGTGAACGTGGCCTTCACCCTCCCGCCCGGCGCCTACGCCACGCTGGTGGTGAAGCGGCTCTTCCACTGGGCGCTGGAGCCGGGCCGGGCGGGCGCGAGGAGGCGGCCGCCCGCGCCGCCCCCGCCTCCGCCCCCGCCGGTCCCCTCGCGCGGCGAGGGGTTCTTGGCGCGCCGGCGTGCCGAGAAGGCTGAGCGCGCCGCCCGCCGCGCCGCGGCCCGCAAGCGCTGAGCGACGATCCCTCAGCTGGGTCTGGGATCCGCCCATTCCCACACCAGGACGCCCTGCCCCGCCGCCTCCTGCAGGACCTCGGCCACCCGGCCCAGGTCGGCCACGGCGGGCACGTCGATGGCCACCAGCCTGGGCCGGAGCAGCTCGTGGGTGCAGGCCAGCTCCACCAGCCGCTCCAGGAGGCGCTGCACCGGGGCGGTCTCCAGGGCCGCGTCGTCCGCGAGCGCCAGCCGCAGGGTACGGTGGCCGCTCTTCTCCAGCACATCCTCCAGGACCGGCGCCCCGGCGCCCTGCGGACCGGCGGCGCGCACGACGTCGTCGCGGGAGAGCCCGTAGGCAAAGAACGGGCAGCTCTCCACCCGGAAGCGCTCGCTGCCCAGCGGCTCGGCCCACACCGAGTCCTCCGCCGGGCCGGCCTCGTCCGGTGCCCGATCGAGGACGATGCGGATCCGGACCAGCCCCTCGGCGGCGTCGAGGTCGGTCGGCATGGCCACGAATCTACCCGGCCCCGAGCCGGGCGGCGATGGCCTCGGCGAGATCGGCGCCGGTGTGGCGGGCGGCCACCAGCCCCACCGGGAGCCCGGCCTCCTCCAGCGCCGCAGCGGTGGTGGGTCCGATGGCGGCCAGGAGCACGGCGGCCAGCGGGGTCGGATCGGCTTCCAGGGCCGCCGCCACCGCGCGCACCGAGGAGGGCGAGGCGAAGGCCACCGCCGCCACCTCGCCGGCCCGCAGCCAGCCGGAGAGGGGGGCGAGCTGCTCGGCCGGGACCGGTACGGTGCGGTAGGCCTCCACCGCGGTGAGCTCCGCCCCCGCCGAGGTCAGGCCGTCGGCCAGCTCCGGCCGCCCCTCGGCGGCCCGGGGCAGCAGCACGCGCCGGCCCCCCACCGCCCGGGCCAGGGCCCCGGCGAGCGCCGCGCCCGACGCCTCGCCCGGCACGAGGTCCGGCGATCGCAGGGCGGCCCGCAGCCGCTCCGCCGTGGCCGGGCCGACCGCGGCCAGCGCCCGCCCCGAGAGCTCCGCCCGGGGAACCCCCAGCTCGTCCAGGCGAGCCAGCACCCGCTCCACCGCCGCGGCGCTGGCGAAGACCACCCATTCGAAGCGCGACAGCGCGCGGAGCGCGGCGTCCAGGGGTCGGGGATCGGCCGGCGGGCCCAGCTCGATGGCGGGCAGCTCGCGGACCTCCAGCCCCAGCTCCCGCAGCCGCGCCGAGAGCTCGTCCCGCCCGCCCGCGGCCCGGGTCACCACCACCGCGCGGC
>Ga0335069_10011539_pt1 | contig 12450 bp, 6 predicted proteins | sample Lox_Sample_11_FD_206714 | JGI IMG/M metagenome (GOLD analysis project Ga0335069, IMG submission 206714) | Soil microbial communities from Loxahatchee National Wildlife Refuge, Florida, United States - Lox_Sample_1.1 | ecosystem: Environmental > Terrestrial > Soil > Wetlands | place: USA: Florida...
CTCCGGAGCGTTATTCATCCTCACGATCATCGACGGAATTCTGGCGGGGATCCTGTTCGCCGTGGTGACCTCGTACAGGTCCGCGGACCCGGCCGGAAGCACATCGCACAGCTACGCGGCGGATCTTTTCGGGTCTGCCGCGGGCGCGGTTCTGCTCCCGACGCTGTTTATACGGCTGTTGGGTCTTATCGGCGCCGGAGCCGTCATTGCGGCCGTCTGCGGTGCGGGCGCCGTGCTGTCGCTCATCCGGCGGAACTATTCATGAGGGGCGGGAAAACATTGGCCATCACATCGAAAGCGGGGCAGTCATGAAGGAGTTTCAGAACACACACGATGCCGGCAAGCGTCGGTTTCTGCAGTCATGTCTTCTGGGCGCCGGCTGTTGTTTTCTAGGGAGCGGTCGTCTGTTTTCCGCCGGCCCGAGCGGTCCGTCCGCCCCGGGCATGCAGAGTGACCCGTCCCCGGGGGCGGATAAATGGATGCGGGAAGCGCTGTATTACCGGAAGGTCGAAGGAGGGGTCCGTTGTGACAAGTGTCCGCACGGCTGTGTCCTGGGGAACCACGAGTCCGGGGTCTGCCGGAACCGGGTAAACGAGGAGGGAAAGCTGTATACGATCGCCTACGGCAATCCCTGCGCCGTGCACGTCGATCCTATCGAGAAGAAGCCGCTGTTCCATTTTCTCCCGGCGACGCAGGCCTATTCGGTCGCCGTGGCGGGGTGCAATCTCCGCTGTCTGAATTGCCAGAACTGGCAGATTTCCCAGTTCAGTCCGCGGGAAACCGTGAATGAGGATATGCCGCCGGCGGCGGTGGTGGAAAATTGTCTGCAGAACAGGTGCGATTCGATCGCCTACACCTATTCCGAACCGAACACATTTTATGAGTACGCGCTCGACACTGCGGCTCTCGCCCGCGCCCGGGGCATACGGAATGTCTGGAAGTCGAGCGGGTACATCAACGAAGAGCCGCTCAGGAATCTCTGCCGGTATCTGGATGCGGCCAATATCGATCTGAAGGGTTTTGACGGCGCGGTGTACCGGAAGCTGAACGGGGCGGAACTCGAGCCGGTGCTGAGAACCCTGAAGATATTCCGGGAAGAGGGGGTGTGGCTTGAGATCACGAATCTCGTCGTTCCGACCTGGACAGACAAGCCGGAGACGATCCGCAGAATGTGCGACTGGCTGCAGAGCAACGGTCTCGGGGACTGTCCTCTGCACTTCGACAGATTCATGCCGCTCTACAAACTGAACCAGCTTCCCTCGACGCCGGTGTCAGTCCTTGAGAACGCATACGACATCGCGAAGAGTGCCGGGATCAGGTATGTTTATATCGGCAATGTTCCGGGGCACCGGTGCGAGAATACCTTTTGTCACGCCTGCGGCCGACGCGTCATCGAGCGGAAAGGTTTTTCGATTCTTGCGAATCACCTGAATGGAAACAGCTGTTCCTTCTGCGGTACAACGATACCGGGGGTGTGGAAAAAGGGGTGATGGTAACGGCGTCAGTTGCGGTACCGCGGACGTCCGCGGTCCGGGTCCACACTGTCGGGCAGTGCGGACCCGGAGACGGATCGTGTAAAAATCAGAACTTCTTTGGGGGAGCGGGCTTCGGAGGTTCCTGTCTCACGGGCGCTTCCTGCCGGGGCGGAGGCTGAAATCTCTGGGGCGCCGGTTGCTGGGGTTGCTGTCGGACGGACGGCTGGGTCTGTTCCCAGACATTCCTGTGATATTCCTGTGCTTTGTTGATTTTGTTGAAATTCACCTGAGGGGCAGGCGCCTGCTGTCGTGCCGGAGCGGCGGTTGAACGCGCAGGCGTCGAGAGCCGGTATGCCTGACCGGTTGGCGGCTGTGTGTTGCGCTGCTGATCGGGCTGGGACGGCATGCGATCCTGGCGGTCGGCCGGGAGTGAACTCTTATCGGGTTTCTCCTGTTGCAGGTCGAGTTTCGCCGGGGGTGACACTGGAGCGGCGGTGCGCACCGGGCGGTTGATCGTAGAGAGCATTCGCACGGGAGGCTGTTTGACCGGCGGCTGGATGACGTCGGGGATGCGGTAGAGCCGGTCGTCTTTGTCGAGTTTTTTGTTTGTCTCGAATGCGAGCGTCGGATATTTTGTCCGGTTCTGCTGAAAGAACTGACTGCGCATGGCCGGCGTAACGGTCTTTCCCGCTCCCGCGTGCATCTGAATGTCGATGTTGAACTGCGCAACCTGTCTGATCGCATCGGTCCGCCGGACGGGATTCGTCAGAAAATCCTTCGGGAGGTAATCCCGGTTGTTCCGCACCCAGGTATGGACGATAATGGTGTTCGGCCCGGTGACTCTCCGCGGTCCGTAATAGTGGTAGACGTAGGCATCGCCGAGATGGGGAAAATGATGCCAGTGCTCGGGCCGGTAGAAATACCAGTTGGTGAAATAATACGACGGAGGGCCGATGACCACGATACGTCCTCCCGGAGCGCGGTAATAGCCGCAATCGAACCAGTACGGATAGGGATACCAGTAGTCGTAGGGATACCACGACGGATAGCCGAACCAGTAGGGGTAGGGCGCGCAGGTATAATTGTTGATCTCATCGGCCGCGGGAATGGCGTTCACGTCGTCCTGCGAGTAGCCGTTGTCGGCGGCATAATCCGCGCCGGCGCTCTGGAGATCGGCGGCCTGATCCGGATTATCCTCGATCGTCTGTTTCCACGCCGCGGCATCCTCCGCGTTCTGGGCGGCGATGGCGTCATGGAGCGAATCGGCCCGGTGAATCACCCGTTCCGGATTGCGGCGGAAGCGGTCCCCGACGCGCACGGTGAGGCTGAGGTGGTCGTTCAGGAGGCTGATGATTTCAGGGTATTGAATAATGTCCCTCAGCGCTGTCTGTGTTTCCTCCGGATAATCGGAAATGATCTGGGCGAACTGGTCGTCGGTTTTTTGACTCAGCTCGCTCATTTTCACAAGAATATCGTGATGGTCCTGTTCGGCTCTCAGGCCGGCATCATGAATCTCCGCGGGGAACCCGGCGAGGATCTGTTCAGTTTCGTCGGACGATTTTGTGTCGCCCTCCGCCAGCCGGGCAACGAGATCCGGATAACGGCTGAGGTTCCAGAAATCCTCCTGCTGATCCTTCGGGAAACCGCTGACGAGGTCGGCGAAATCGGAACTTGTGTTCTTTTGAAGCGTCGCGATGCTGACGATCGCCGCCGGATATTCGCTTGCCTGAAAGATGTGAAGGCGGATGGTGTCGGGATACATCACCAGCGCATTGACGGCGGCCGAATCTTCGCGCATGAGATGTTTCGGCGGCGCAGATTCCGTCTGGGAGAGGGCGGCCGCTATCGGCAGGCAGAGGAGACAACCGGCAAGGATAAGCAGAGGGGTTTTCATGGTCATATGCTTTCAGTGAGTTTCGTCATGGGTGGCAGATCGATATACAATGGTAACGCAGAAAACGTCAAATAGCAAATTCCCGGTTCTCACAATGGCCTGAAATGGATGGGGCAGGAAGGGATAAGGGCATAAAGTGGGGTCTGAATGGAGCGCCCATGCGGTGCCGCTGTTCAGACAGCAGAGAACGCCCCGCCCCGGCCGGAAGAGCCGGCTGGGAAGCCGAATCAGGTGCCGGGCCGGTTAAACGGGGATCGGTTTCAAGGGTCAAATGACAGATGCGCTCCCATTGCCCTCATGCCGTGCTGGCTCTGTTCATCTGTCTGGTCCTCGCGGCCGTCGCAGATGTTTCGGCACAGGAATATTCCGTCCGCGGCAGGATTGTCGACGACAAAAAAGTTCCTCTCGCGGGTGCGAATATCCGGCTCGTGAATGCGGAAGACACCAGCGAGGCGATCCGTGCCGTGGCCGGGGAAGACGGCGGTTTCTCGGTCTACCGTGTGAAAGCGGGCGCCTACCGGCTGGAAGTGAGCGAGATCGGACGCAAGTCTGTTTCGGTGCCGGTGCAGGTGCGCGGGAATCTGGATCTTGGCGTCCTGAGCCTCGGAACCCAGCCGGTGACGATCCCGGAGGTTCTGGTGAACGGCAGGATGCCGGTGGCCGTGCAGTCGGGCGATACGACCGAATACAAGGCGGCGGCCGTGAAGATCAACCGCGACGCCACGGCCGAGGATCTCATCACGAAAATGCCCGGCATTACCGTGAACAACGGCACGATCTCCGCAGGAGGCGAAACGGTGCAGAGGGTTCTTGTCGACGGGCGCCCTTTTTTCGGGGACGATCCGACCCTCGCGGTGCGCAATCTCCCGGCCGAAGTGATCGACAAGATCCAGGTGTTCGATCAGGCAAGCGACCAGGCGCAGTTCACCGGTTTTGACGACGGCCAGTCGATCAAAGCGCTCAACATCGTCACCCGCCGCGACAGGGGAGATCTCCGGTTCGGAAAATTCACGGGAGGGTACGGGGAAAATGAACGCTATGAAACGGGGGGGAACCTGAACCTCTTCGACGGCAACCGGAGAATTTCCTTCCTCGGCCTTTCCAACAACATCAACGAACAGAATTTTTCCACGCAGGATCTCCTCGGCGTCGTCTCCACAAACAGCCTCATGCAATCGCCCGGTTCGGGCGGAAGGGGAGGGCGCGGCGGCGGCGGCGGAAGGGGAGGCAGGCGCGGAGGCAATCCGTTCGGTCGTTCCGGCGGTACCAGCTCCTCGCTCGTCGGACAACAGCAGGGAATCAACACCACGAACATGCTCGGGACGAACATGTCGGATACCCTCTCCCCCGGGCTTTTCGCCCAGGGAAGCTACTTTTTCAACAGGGTTGACAATGAAAACGATCAGGTCGATCACCGGCTCTATCAGCTCGGCGGAGATTCGACAAGCATCTACGATCAGACCAGCAAACCGACCAGCAAGAACTTCAACCACCGGCTCAACAGCCGGATCGACTATCTTGCCGATCCGTCCAACATGATCACGGTCCTGCCGGTTCTCTATTTCCAGACAAACCGATCCGACAATCTCCTCGATGCCGTCACCTCGCAGACGTCCGGCGGCACCCGGGCGCAGAATGCGACCGATGCCTACAATTCCGGCTATACCCTTTCCGCACATGCGATTCTCCGGCATAAATTCGATCTTCCGGGGCGGACCATCTCCCTCGATTTCGGCGTCGGGACGAATAATAAACAGACCGACGGGCTTCTCTCCGCGCTCAACAGCTATACAGGCGCGGGCGCTCCCCCCGATTCGGTTGTCGCACAGCATTCGCTCTATGATTCGCACGTGAACAACTTCAGCGCAAATCTCGTCTACACCGAACCGACCAGCCTCAACGGCATGGTTCAGCTGTTCTATAATCCGTCCTTTACCCGGAACACGGCCGATAAACAGACATTCGATTTTGATTCGGCCGCGGGGGTCTATTCCACCCCAGATCTTCCGCTCACCGATTCATACGTCAACGACTATCTCACGCAGAACGCCGGCATTGGCTACCACTGGCGGACCGCCACGATGAACCTGGCCTCCAGCGTCTCGTTTCAGCGGGCGGATCTGAGCGGAAATGACAATACGATCGCCTCCGCCGATCTGTCGCGCAGTTTCAACACCGTCATGCCGAGCGCCCTCTTCCTTTTTACCATGCCGGACCACCGGAGCCTCCGGATCTATTACAGGACCTCGACCGCGGCTCCGTCGGTCTCCCAACTGCAGGAGGTGGTCAATAATTCCAATTCCCTCCTCCTGACGACCGGAAACCCGGCTCTTGTGCAGTCCTACTCCCACACGCTCCTGGCCCGGTATTCGCTCACATCCACCGACCGCGCCCAGAGCCTCTTTCTTCTCCTCTCGGGCGTGTACACGCGGAATTACATCGCGAACTCCACCTATCTGGCGGACCGCGACACCGTTCTCTACGGAACCTCCCTGACTCCGGGGACGCAGTTGACCGTTCCGGTCAACCTCGACGGGTACTGGAACGTCCGGACATTCCTGACGTACGGCTTCCCGTTCGACCTCCTTTCGAGCGCCCTCAATACAAACGCAGGCATCACCTGGTCGCGCACCCCGGGGATGCTGAACGAGGTTGAGAATATGGTGCGGGCGACCACGTTCAGCGCCGGTTTTGTCCTCGGCAGTAACGTCAGCGAGGATTTCGACTTCACCATTTCCTATACCGGGAATCTGACCACCTCCCGGAGTTCGATCAATCCGGATTCCCTCGCGAGCTCGTACTCGCATACCGCATCGATCAAATGGGTCTGGACGATCATCAGGGGAATCGTCCTCCGGAACGATGTCAGTAACGCCTTCGTCGGCGGGCAGGCGCAGGGATTCAATCAGAATATCATCCTCTGGAACATCAGCATCGCAAAGAAATTCTTCGACGACGACAAGGGAGAACTCAAAGCGGGCGTTTCCGACGTGCTCGGCCAGAACCAGAGCCTCGTCCATACCGTCACCGGAACCTACATCGACGACACGCGGAATGAAGTGCTCGCCCGGTATGCCATGCTGAACTTTACCTATACCCTCCGATGAATACCAACCTCCTTATCTCTGCAACGATTCATTTCCGAAAGCAAATGCCGGGACTCTTTCTCCGCTGTGCTCTCTTCACATTCTGCGTTTCCCTGGCAATATCCGCCTCCTCTGTTCAGAATTCAGCCCCTCCTCCGCATGGCGGCGGCGATTCCCTCCGCCAGCTGATCGTCCTGCGCCAGGGGATCGATTCGCTGAAAATGGAAAAACTCAGGAATGCGGGGGTCGAGTTCCGGGACCGTGCCCGGCCCGGACTGGAATCGCTCACCCTCTTCTCCGAAGTCGTCGTGAAGGGAAGAGTGCAGAACAAACCGCCCGTGCCGGTGCAACAGACGTCGGGGAGACAGGGCCGCGCCCGAATGCAGGGTCAGGCCGCTCCGCAGTCGTATTCCGTGGAGATCGAAAAGATCTACAAGAACGCGTCACTGCTCGACACCGCGCTCCGTTCCGAGCTCCGTCCCGGGGATCGTCTTCTGGTGATCAGTCCGGTACGGGATCCGGGACAGAACGGAAGCCGCAGAAGGGGGGCCGCAGATCAGGCCGCCGAAACGGAAGGGCTCTTCTTCCTCAACCACCGGACCGGCACAGGCGGTTACGCGGCGAAAGGAATATTCCTCATCGATAATACCGGAAATGTCGGATACTATACCCATGACGCCGCCGCTTCCCACCCGAAGTTCGCCAGAGAAAGTATCGGCGCCGCAGAAGATCAGATCATGACCGTCCTCAGGATTCTCGGCGAAAACTGACTCGGGGATCTCTCCGATTTTCCCGAGTCGATCGTTCGTTTCCTCTTTCTCATTTCAGACCTCCTTGCCCGGTTCGATGCATCATACCGGTCCCGTTCAGCATAATCGCTCCCGTCGCGGTAACTTTCCGGATGATTCCTCGTATCTATAGAAAACACCGGTCATCCGAACATTTTTGCCGAAACCGTGCCTTTCTCCCTCTCGTCTCTCCAGCGTGAAGCATCTGAATGCTGGAATCATCTTCCGGCCGATACGCCTTTCTTCAGGGAGCAGTATACCTCCATGGAACAGCGGAAGAAACAGGAAGAGGTGGACCTGCTGATGAACGATGTGGATGCCGAAACCGCCGCGCTGAAGCTGTCCGGAAAACGGATCGGCAGGCGGCAGATCCTCGGATCCCGCGAGGGCATCCGGAAGGCGATGGTTCAGCTCCTCCACTGCTTTGATACCCCGATCGACGGGAGTATGGAGACCGCGTTTTCAGCCGTTGTCGACGAATTTGTCGAACGGGCGTACGACTTCGACCCCCGTATCGGCGAGGATGACGTCTATCAGGCGTCGCGGAATGTCCTGATCATGAATTCGATCCAGATGCATCTGGGGATTCCGATTACGCTTACGCCGTCGGTCTTTGCCTATAGCATGCTCTATCCGGTGACCGACAATTATTATGACGACGCCAGGGCGGACCGGGCCGCGAAACTCCTTGCGGCCGATCGTCTGCTTCAGCGTCTGAAGGGGAATGCGGTGCCGGCACACGGCGCCGTCGACCGTCGCATCGATGACCTGGTCGCCATGATCGAGCGGGAGTTCGATCGCCGAAAATTCCCCGATGTGTATGAAAGTCTGATTGCCATTCACCGCGCCCAGATGCGGAGCATCTTCCAGTCGGGGGGCGCGCCGCTCACTTCGGCAGAACTCCTTTCGATCAGCGTCGACAAGGGGGGAGCCTCGGTCCTGGCCGACGGTTGTCTTGTGGCCGGGAATCTCGGTGCCGCGGACGCATCGCTTCTGTTTCAGTTCGGCGTCGTGCTTCAGTTCATCGACGACCTGCAGGATCTGGACGAGGACATTGCCGCGGGACAGCGGACTCCGGCCGGCAGTGCGGGGATTGAAGGGAATCTCGAGCGGTTTACCGACCGTCTCTATCGCTTCGTCGATGTGATCACGCCCCCGGCGGTGTGGGAACGCTCAACCGGCGGTGACCGTCTCCGGAAAATGATAGACCGGAGCTGTCGCTATCTGATTCTTGAAGCGATTGCCTGCGGGAGCGGATGGTTCAGTCCGGCATACTGTGCCCGCGCGGAATCGGCGTCACCCGTCGGTTTTCCCTGGCTTCGGTCGGTGAGACAGAGGATCAGGAAACTTCACCGGTCCGGCGGCTCCCGCATTTCGCAAAGGATTGCTACGGCCGGACAGGGGATCGGCAGGGCGGTTGCGGTTTGAAAAATTTTTGAGGGTCAGTACGAAATAAACGGGTGAGCCGTCCGGCTCACCCGTTCGCTTTCATGCATGAATACCGTTTATTTGATGAGGAGCATCTTCTTCACCTCGATGAGAGCGGGGGGTGAATTTGACGCTCCGGTCTGAGACAGCTTATCAGCTCTCAGACGGTAAAAATATACGCCGGAGGCAAGAGACGACCCGTCGAATGTGAGGGACTGTCTTCCGGGGGCCTGAATTTCCCCGTCGATCAGTGTGGCGACCTTCTGGCCGAGGGTATTATAGACAACGAGCGTTACCCTCGCATCTTCAGGGAGAGAATATTCGATGACGGTCGTCGGGTTGAACGGATTGGGGTAATTCTGGGAGAGCTCGAATTGCGCCGCTTCGGTGCCGGCCGCCGACCCGTAGGGATTATCAAAAAGGGTGCGGGGGAGCGGTGCGGAGAGATTGTAGAGCATTCCGATGACGCCTTTCAGAGGTTCATGCCATGCAATGGCATAGTTGAATCCGCCGGACGCGGCTGTCGCCGGAGCCGCAGTCGCCTGGCCGGCCATATCGATATCGAGCATGGCGCCGAGGAAATTCACGTTCAAACCGGTTGTGGCGTCCCAGGTGAACCGGTCGATACTGCAGGCAACCTGATCTTCCTTCGGCTGTGCGCCTGAACTGTCGGCCAGATCGATTTCCATCCGCTCGGCCTTGATGACGTTCCGGTCTATCTTGAAAGATGTCGGCTTGGCGTCGCACCTGACCGGTTTCAGAACGGCGCTGACCCCGCCTTTGTTTGCGCTGAGCGCGCTGGTGCTCGACCCTGCGACACCCGCTTCGGTTATCCAGATTCTTCTGTTGTTGTCGCCGGCGCCGGGAACGGTGGTCACCGGATCATCCCAGAAAACTCCGTTCGGGGCGTTGTAGCTTGTTGCCGCATCGGTCACGCAGACCGAATCCAAACCCGTCCTTGTGAAAAGCGAATTCGGCTCGAAGACGGTCACTTCGGGGGCTGTTGAGCTGGTGAGCCAGACCTGCGGTTTCGAGTAACCTGTTTTCGGATTCGGGGCGTGGGTGAACCGGATAGAGTTCATTGCCCTGGTCTGTCCTGCCGGGAGATCCCAGATCCAGAGGAGTCCGGCCACATTCTTCTTGTCCACCCGGAGGTAGGCGATGCAATCGTTGACGGTGCCGGTTGTCGAAGTATGTTTGCCCCCGATCCAGATTTCGGTGATCCCTTTCGCATTGGCAGCGGGGACGACGTAGTAGACATTCGGTATGAGGTTACAGTTGGTAAAATCCCACTTCTGGAGCGCGAATCCGGTCGGGAAGAACTGGTACAGTGCGGCGACGGGTGTCTTGTTCGAAATCCATGCGCTCAGTTCATCAGGTGTTGTGGCGCGGCGCTGGATATCCCACGGTGCATCGAGACCGGTGGCGGCAAGAGTTCCCCCCATTGGTCCGTAGATCCAGTACATATCGGGTCCCGGAGGAAAAGGATTGGGCATGAGAAGACCGACGGCGTCCTGGTCCGGCAGAGTGAATGTGGCGATGCCCCAGAACCGGAAGCCCGCCGCAACGTAGCTGACAACGTCCTTTGCCTTGACATCGGGCGGCGGATTCAGAAACGGCGCCACCGATACAGTCGTCGGATCGTTTTTCACATAAAAGTTCCACCGGCCCGCCGTTATCTTGAACGGATTAAACCCGTTCGGAGCGCCGACCGCTAGCCACTGCGCACAAAATGCCGATCCACCCGAAACGTTCGTCAGCATGCCGATCGTTTGCTTGTCATATTCGGTGAAGAAGAGCGCGTGAAACGGGTCTTCGGGGAGGAGTGCGCTCATCCCCTGGATATTCGGCTGTCCCGGAATTTTCCATTGCGAGATCGACTGTCCCTGTGACGATCCGGGAAGCAGACAAAGAACGAACAGAAGGACGCGTGCACATGCGGCCATTCCTGTCCCCGGGAAACTGTACCAAGCGTGCCTGTTCATGGTGTGTCTCCTCTGTATTGGTGAATGAACGTCAACGGTTGATTGGATGGAACGTAATTGCGGAAGTGCGGCGGGGGCGATCGTTCAGCGCTGCGGTTCCCATACATACGCATGCACCTTTCACGAAAGAACAATTCATCCGATAAGACAACGCCCTTCTCCCGTAAAGCGTTTCTTATTGATTTGGAAAGCGATGATGAATGAACAGCCAGCGAAAAGATACGCGCGGAGGGTTTGTCGCGGGAATGAGGAACCGGCCGGTCGCGTGATTCATCTTACCCCTTTGCGGTTTCAATGTCAAGTAAAATTTTGATGATGAAATAAATTTAAGCCTGATTATCCTTCAGATGTTGATTACTTCAGCATAGCTCCATGGAAAGCGCATACGCGCCTGTTATTTATGGAGATGACGCGTTGTCTGTGGCCGATGTGATTCAGAAAGAAGCAGCTTTGGAGGAATTTCCGATTTCTTGACATTCAGAACTGAGGGTTGTATTTTACTCCTGTCGCGGTGCCTGAATCAGCCGTTTTCCAGTGAAAATTGCCGATTCTGCGGCGGCAGACCTTCAGATCTTCCATCACTGTATCCCCGTTCTTAATCCCTTGTGAACCACCCTCCGGGCGGTCGTCCGTGACCTCCCGGTACTTCACACATCGACAAAAATGGGAAGGAGTGCAGATTCCGATGCGCATCACTGCAGCGGTCGTGTTTATTCTCTCTCTTTGCTCTCCGGAGCTCGCCCGGGCGCAATGGATTCAGACGAACGGACCGGACGGAGGATCCGCCCAGGCCCTCATCCTCAAGGGTTCATATCTCTTTGCAGGGATGAACGGCGCCGGTATCTACCGGTCCGGCGACGGCGGTGCGAGCTGGAAGGCCGTCAACAACGGGCTCGACCCGCTTCACCTCTATTCCGAGGCATTCGCCCTTTCCGGAAACAGCCTCTTTGCCGGCTTCGCCGGGGGTGGCGTGTATCTTTCCACGGACGATGGAGCGACATGGTCTTCTGTCAACGCCGGGCTTACGGATCTGAACGTTCTGGCGCTGATCCCGGGTGCGGCCGGAACCCTGTTTGCCGGCACAAACAGCGATGGTGTTTTTCTCTCCACGAACAACGGCGGCGTCTGGACGTCCGCGACCGCGGGTCTCACCGGCGGCGGCGTTGTCAGTTTCACGATCACGGACTCCGGGCTTTTCGCCGGTACACTCTTAAACGGTGTCTTCCGGTCGACCGACAACGGCACGAGCTGGCATGCGGCCAATAATGGTCTGTCGTCCCTCAACATCCGGGCTCTGGCGTCCGTCGGCTCCGCCATCTTTGCCGGGACTTCGGCAAGCGGCATGTTTGTTTCGACCAATGCCGGCTCGGTCTGGTCCGCGGTCAACAACGGGATCTCGAATCTCAAGATCCATTCACTTGCGGTGAGCGGTTCCGTCGTGTACGCCGGAGCCGGTCAGGGACAGCTCTACCGCACCACCAACAGCGGGGCTGTCTGGAGCGTCCTGCCGACCGGCGACGAGACCAGCGCTAAAATTCTGGCTCTCAGCGCTTCCGGATCCGACATTTACGCCAGCATCGAGGGAGACGGCATATTTTATTCCACCAACAGCGGCACGGCATGGTTGGCGGCGGGACTGCCGCTCAGTTACGTCGCATCGGTCACTGCACTGGGGCAGAATCTCTTCGCCGGCGTCTTCAACGCCGGGAACGGCGTCTACCGGTCGACCGATAAAGGGACGACCTGGACGGGAATGTCGACGGCGATCAACGGCGGCATCACGGTTGTCACGAA
>Ga0335069_10011540_pt1 | contig 12450 bp, 10 predicted proteins | sample Lox_Sample_11_FD_206714 | JGI IMG/M metagenome (GOLD analysis project Ga0335069, IMG submission 206714) | Soil microbial communities from Loxahatchee National Wildlife Refuge, Florida, United States - Lox_Sample_1.1 | ecosystem: Environmental > Terrestrial > Soil > Wetlands | place: USA...
CCGGGCAGTCCTACGGAATCGACGACAATGGTAACCCGGCGCATCGGGATGCGCAATCCGAGGCGATCTACTTCACGCTGGGCGGCAGCACGCGACTTGGAGAAGCGCCGGAGAAACCGCAGGCAAGCACCGCCGAGCCGAGCGAGCCGGTTCCTGACGTCCACGAGGTGACGCCGCCTGAACCGAACGTCACAGAGGCCAAACCAAGTCCGCCGCCACAACAAGATGAATCCGGGAAATCGCAGCAGGCAAAGAAGAAGGTGAAGAAGACACGAAGAAAGGATTCCCACTGAAACGGACACACTCCCTGGTTCTGATTTCTTCGCTGACGGCCGGCGGATGCGCGACCGCACCCTCGACTCCGAGAGACACTCAACTTGCCCAGCCTGGACCAACCCGATACAAGGTCACCGTGGTGGCGGCGAGCATCAAAGCCACGACACCCGACGGCCAACCCTGGCACGTTGCGGAACCCGGTCGTACGGTGCCGCTTCTGAAAAGCCTGGCAACCTTGTCCCACATCCCGTTTGCCCCGGCGGTTGTTGAAGCTCTGGCTCCCTCCGAGAGTGCAGCGGGCGTTCCCCCAAGCCCGTTGGTCGAGGTGCGAGTGGGTGACAGACGCTGCGGTCGGGCATCAGGCGAACCAGCCTGACGCCGAAATGGAACTGGCAATTTGCCCTGAATGGCTACAAGTCCGAGAGCCAAATCTCGTTCTTCGTCAGGGATGCGGATGGCGGGGCTACCCTCGGTCAGTACCCGCTGACGGTCGGCAAAATGCTAGAGCTGGCCCGCCCCGATTATCATTTCCCAGCCGCCGGTTCTGTTGAGATTCTGCAAATCAAGGTCGAGCCGCTGCCTGATATGCCGGAGCATCGAGTATTCCACTTCAAAGTGCCGGCCAACGAATCGCTAATCGACTTGGCCAGCCGTCAAGGGCCGCGGTCGGAGAATAGCTGGCAGCCCATCCCCGTGCTGAACGGCGATGCGATTCGGATCGTGGCCACCGGCGAGGTCAGTTTTCCGTCTGGCATCCCATTTCACAAGGAGCCGGTGGGCCCGGGCGGAGCCACGTGGGAGCAACACGGCGGCTGGCCCAATCCTCTGGAGCAATGCGAGTCGATGCCCCACGGCGGTCTGGTGGCCTTTCTCGCAGGGAAGCCCATGTTCATCGGCACCAGGCGCGAAATCCAAAAGATCGACCAGTCCGGCCTGCTCTTGCTTGGAGTGAATGACGCCGGTGACAACACTGGATTTTTCGATGTCACCGTCGAGGTTAACCCCGACGACCTGATCGAGCAGCGACACCTTTCGTCGGCGTACCAAGCACCATCTTCGGGACACTAGCCCAGGGACGCTCAATCATTCTCTCTCGCCCGCTCGGTTGAGGACTGAAGCTCGCAGTCCCGACGCCATACGAAACCTTGCTTCCTCGAGAAGGTCAAGCCGTGGCCGGACCAGGCCAATCAGGCCCTTCTGCTTGGCGAAAAGCAGGATGCCTAGGGTCCCGGAAACCGGGATGTCGAGCGCGAACGCCGCCCGGCGGGCATCGCCATCGTCGAGGAGAACCATGCTTCCTGGGATGGCCGTGGCCAGCCACAGAACCTCTCGCTCTCCGGCCCCGAGGTCACCGCGGGCAAGAATGGTACGTGACGCGCGGATGTCGCGACGGACGTCGACCCAGGAAAGCCCGCGAACATCGGGCAGGACATGGCCGAGGGCACGACCCGCTGCCAATTCAGCTTCCACCGCACCTGGGACGACGATACGGCGAAACAGCCTGGGAAGAAGATCAAGTTCGCCGATTTGATGCAGGTACTGAAGCGGCGAGGTATTCGAGATGTACTCAGCCGCCTTCATGACGCCGGAGAGATTCGATGTCCTGGTCCAATTCCTCTGGCTTCATTCGGAACGCGTCGATGCCGAAGTCGGCAAGCTTGGTCAGGAAAACCGGCTTCGGAATCCCAGCCAACTCCGCGGCAGCACCCGACGACAGTTCACCCAATTCGTAGAACTTCATGGCCGCAGCCAGGCGCAACTTTGCCGAGGCCTCGGCAGGCGATACGTCCAGCGCCCTGAGCATCGTATCCGGCACGTCGACTGTGAAGGTCATATTCGTAAAGATACTCCGCCGCCATCGAACCCACAACCAGCCAGCGTCTCTGCCCTGACTTACGCGGGGCGTGGGCAAATCCATGGTGGCTTTGGCAGGACCAGGCCCTCCTTCTGCACGGCGTCCAGAGGCTCCAGGAGGCCTTCCCCGGCGCTGATCTATAGGCCTTTCCCGGCGCCGGATGGGCTCCTGCCGCCGCCGCGCCCGGCCGCCGCTACCCGCGCAGAAACGTCAGCGACTGCTGGCTCCAGTCGATGATGGGAGTCCACCACACGCCGAAGAGCAACAGCGCGACCGAGAACGCGCCCAGCATGATCTGGTAGCCAACGTGCGGTCGCACGGTGACCTCGCCCACTGGGGCTTCCAGGAACATCGCCCGGGCAATGCGCATGTAGAAGTAGAGCGACACGGCCGAATTGAGCGCGCCGATCACGGCCAAGGCGGCGTACCAGCCGCCACCAGGCAGGGCATAGTTCTGCAACACCGCCACGAACAAGTACCACTTGCCGGTGAAGCCCGCGAACGGGGGAATCCCGGTCAGGGAAAACAGAAAGACCGCGAAGGCGATCGCCGAAAGCGGGTGGCGTCGGGCCAGGCCCTTGTAGTCGTCGATGGACTCCGAGCCGGTGGCTTGCGCGACCACGATGACCACCAGGAAGGCGCCCAGGTTCATCACCAGGTACACCAGCATGTAGATCATCACGCTCTGCACGCCCGCGGCCGACGCGGCCGAGAGGCCCATCAGGGTGTAGCCGGCGTGGGCGATGGACGAATAGGCGAGCAGGCGTTTCAGGTTGTTCTGCACGATGGCCGTGAGATTCCCGAGCGTCATGGTGACGGCCGACAGGACGCCGATGATGGCGGGCCAGGGCAGGTCGGACAGGCCACCGCTCAACATGGCGGAACCGCCCGCCGGCGCTCCGGCCAGGCTGCCCCAGAGAAGGCGCACCGCCAGGGCGAAGCCCGCCGCCTTGGGCCCCACGGAGAGGAACGCGGTGAATGGGGTGGGCGCGCCCTCGTACACGTCGGGGCACCACATGTGCCAGGGCACGGCGGCGATCTTGTAGCCCACGCCGCACAACACGAAGACCACGGCGACCACCAGGGCCAAGCGCAGGGCGGTCGCGCCGCTGCCGAACGCGCCCAGCGACGCCCCCTCGAGGGCCTTGCCCACGCCGAGCAGACTGGTCGAGCCGGTGAGCCCGTAGATGTAGCTCATGCCGAAAAGCATGATTCCCGAGGCCACGCCGCCGTAGATGACGTACTTGAGGGCGGCCTCGCCGGCCTTGCGATCGCCCTTGCGGTAGCCGGCGACGGCGTAGCTGACCAGCGAGACCAGCTCGACCGCCAGGTACATCATCAACAGATCGACGGTGCTGGCCATGAGGAACATGCCAAGCACAATCGACATCAAGAGCGGATAGAACACGCCGATCTGGTCCCGGCCGAACTCGGTCGAGCGCGCGGCAATCAGCACGGTGAGGCCAGCCGCGCCCAAGAACAGCCATTTCCAGAAGGTGGCAAAGGGATCGCTGGCGATCATCCCGTTGAACAGGGCACGCGGCGTCGCGGGCTGCATGGCCAGAAGCACACCCGCGAGGCCCAGGAAGAACAGGCTGCCGATGGTGAGGAACAGCACGCGGCGCCGGTGCTTCTTCCACGCCAAGTCGAGCAAGAACATCAGCATGATGCCCGCGGTGAGGGCGAGCTCCGGCCGGAACCACGTGGTGCTGAGTAGGTTCTCTTGAATCATACCGGCTCCCATTGGCTGGCTACAGCCGGAATGCCGCGACCAGGTTGAACAGGGTCGGGTTGATCACATCGAGCACGGCGTAGGGATAGAAGCCCAGCACGATGGCGATGGCCCCCAAGGGATAGAGCACCAGACGCTCGCGCCACACCAGATCGGGAAAGCCCTGGTAGAGCGGATTGAGCTTGCCCAGAAAGGCGCGGTGGATGGCCCATAAGTAGTAGGCCGCGGTGATGATCACGGCGGTGGCCGAGATGGCGGTGAACAGCATGAAGGTGGGGAAAGACCCGGTCAGCACCAGGAATTCCGAAATGAAACCGCACATGCCGGGCAGACCCAACGAGGCAAAGAAGGCCAACCCGGTCAGGGCCGAATACTCGGGCATGGCGGAGGCCAGCCCGCCAAAGCGCGCGATCTCGCGATGGTGGGCGCGATCGTAGATCACGCCGGCGATGAGGAACAACATGGGGGAGATGATCCCGTGCGAGAACATGTTGAATACCGCGCCGGAGATTCCCGCCGGGGTCATGGCCGACATGCCCAGCAAGGTGAAGCCCATGTGGCTGACCGAGGAGTAGGCGATGAGCTTCTTGAGGTCGGTCTGGGCCAGGCAAACGAAAGCCGCGTAGACGATGTTGATGACGCCAAAGGCGGCGATCGCGTGGGCCGCCCAGGCCGTGGCATCGGGCAGCAGCGGATAGTTGAAGCGCAGGATGCCGTAGGGGCCCATCTTCAGCAAGACTCCGGCCAGGATGACCGAGATGGGCGTGGGCGCCTCGACGTGGGCATCGGGCAACCAGGTATGGAAAGGGAACATCGGGATCTTGATGGCGAACCCGATGAACAGCGCCACGAACACGACCTTGACAAAGGCGAAACCGAGCACGGGCGCGGCATGGGCAAACACGCCTTCCCGGCCTTGTTGCGCCAGCGCCAGCAGATTGAAGGTGTGTCCGCTCGACAGGGTGCCGTCCGCCAAGGCCGCCGCGTGGCTGCTGTAGTAGATCCCGATAATCGCCAGCAGCATCAACACCGAGCCAACCAGGGTGTACAGGAAGAACTTGATGGCCGCGTATTCCTTGCGCGGGCCGCCCCACATCCCGATGAGGAAGTACATGGGCAGCAACATGATCTCCCAGAACACGTAGAACAGGAACATGTCGAGCGCCACGAAGGTGCCCATCATCCCGGTTTGCAGGAGCAGCAGCATGGCCATGTAGCCGGGCACCATGCGCACCGAGAAGTGCTTGGGGTGATGGCCGTCGCCGTGCTCGTCCATGCCCGCCATGCCGAGGTATCGGGCCGTACCCCACCAGGGCATGGAGGCGACGGTGGCAACGAACGAGATCAGTCCGGAGAGCAGGACCATCGAGATGGACAGACCATCCACCCCCATCAGGTATTCGATGTTGAAGGCCTTGATCCAGGTGAAGTGCTGAACCAGTTGCACCCCGGTGGCGTGTCCGCCGAGCATGAGCCCGGGCGCCGACGGGTCGTACCAGTGCCAGGCCAAGAGGGCGCAGACCAGCGAGCCCGCGCTGGTCATCATGGCGATGATGCGCGAGCCCTGGTCGAGCGCCGACTTGGACAGGCCGGCCAGTTGGCGAACCACGGTGAGCAGGAGGATGAGCCCCAGCCCGAGCAGCGGGAAGAATGTGGCCCAGCTAAGGACGTTTTGCTGAGTAATCATCAGGGTTGGCTCCCATCATTTGATGAGGAAATTGAGCAGGACGACGACGAGGGCACCGGCCAGCGCGCCGTAAAGGTAGGTCTGAATGCGGCCGGTCTGCACGCGGCGCAGGCCGCGCCCGGCCGCGATGGTGGATTGCGCCACCAGATTGACCGCTCCGTCGACGAGGTATTTGTCGATGGCGCCGTCCAGATTGGCAAACAGGCGCGCGACCGCGCCCGCCAGGTTCACCACGCCGTCGACCAGACGGCTGTCGATCCAGGACAGGATCTTCGCGAAGACCACCGAGCCGCGCACCACCGTAGCCTGGTAGATCTCGTCGACGTAGTACTTGTTGTACACCACCGTCCAAAGGCGCTTCCAGCGCTGCAGCAGTTGCGCCGGCACCGGGCTGGTGCCGTTGCGGTAGAGGAGGCGCGCGAAGAACCAACCGATTGCGCCGGCCGATACGCCGATGAGCTGGAAGGCCCACTCCACCCAGCGCGGGTGCTCGGTGAAATGGACCGTGGCCGGCAAGGATGGCTCCAGGAAGCTTTCGAGGATGGGCGGGTGGTTGGTCCACGAGGCAGGAAGCCCGAGAACCGAAGCCAAGACCGCGCCGCTGGCCAGCACCACCAGCACGCCGGTGATGCTGCCCGGCGATTCCTTCGGGACGACATGGCCGTTGTCATGGTCGTGGCCATGGCCGTGACCGCCCCGGTACTCGCCGGTGAAGGTCATGTAGTAGCTGCGGAACATGTAGAACGCAGTGCCGGTGGCCGTCACGATGCCGATGAGATAAATCAGCGGCCCCAACCACTGCGCCGGCATGCCGAGGATGGCCAGGCCCGGCTGACTGAACGCCTTCCAAAGAATCTCGTCCTTGGAATAGAAGCCGCTGGCCACCGGGAACCCGGCAATGGCGATGCACGCCCAAAGATAGGTCTTCTGCGTGATGGGCATGTATTTGCCGAGCCCGCCCATCTTGCGCATGTCCTGTTCGTGGTGACAGGCCAGGATGACCGAGCCGGATCCGAGGAAGAGCGCCGCCTTGAAAAAGGCGTGGGTCAACAAATGGTAGGCGCCGGCCCAGTACGCCCCCACGCCCACTCCGATGAACATGAAGCCGAGCTGGGACACGGTTGAGTAGGCCAGGACCTTCTTGATGTCGTACTGGAAGAAGCCGATGGTCGCGGCGAAAAGCGCGGTGAGCGCCCCGATGAGCGCAACCCAACCCATGGCCGTGGGCGAGAGGGCAAAGATGAAATTGAGGCGCGCCACCATGTACACGCCGGCGGTGACCATGGTGGCGGCATGGATCAAGGCCGAGACCGGCGTGGGACCGGCCATGGCATCGGGCAACCACACATGCAGGGGAAGTTGGGCGCTCTTGCCCATGGCGCCCACGAACAGCAAGACGCCTACCAAGGCCAGCAGCCCGAAGCCGAAGAGCTTCTGATGGGTAAGCCGTTCCGCCACGCCGGTGGCCTTCACCACCACCTGGTCGCGTAGCTGGCGGAAGTTGAGCGTGGGGCCCACCTTGATGACCGATTCTTCGTGTGCGGGGGCGCCCTCACTCGCGGCGTGATCCTCAAGGATGCGCACCTGCTGCCCGACGGGAATCGGCCGGTACGCCAGGTGGCCGTTGGGCATTTGCTGCCACACCCCGCCCAGGCCCCAAAAGAGCAGAAACAGGCCCAGGATGAAGCCGAAGTCGCCGAAGCGGTTGACCACGAAGGCCTTCATGCCAGCGGCGGCCTTGGCCGGATCGGTGTACCAGAACGCGATCAGCAGATAGCTGCACAGGCCCACGCCCTCCCAACCGAAGAACATGATGACGAAGTTGTCGCCCATGACGAGCAACAACATGGAGAAGGCGAACAGGTTGAGATAGGAGAAGAAACGCCAATAGGCCGGGTCGTCCGCCATATAGCCGACGGAGAAGATGTGGATCAGGGTGCCGATGCCCGTGACCACCAGGACCATCATCATGCCGAGTGGATCCAGGGCAAAGGCCAGGTCCACATGCACCGGGCCAGCCGAGAGCAGGGTCCACAGGGTGTCCTGCAGGAAGCGTTCCTCGCCCGGCAGGCCGAGCAGCTTGACAAAGGCGACACAGGCCGTGGCAAAGGAGAGCACCATGGCGCCGATCGCGATGGCGTGAATGGCCGACTTGCCTGCTTTGCGCTGCAGCCACCAGCCCGTGGTGGCGTTGACGAACGCGCCCAACAGCGGGAAGAACGGGATCAGCCACAGATAGCCGACCGGAGTGACCGACAACGGGGCGAGATTCTCTAGGGCGTGTTCCATGGCGAGTCTTTGCTGGCCCTCATTGCCTCATTGACGTCATCTGGGCTGAATCGATGTTTCGGGTCATCTGATAGATGGCCAGAATGATGGCCAGGCCCACCGCGGCTTCCGCGGCGGCCAGCACGATGACGAACAGGGCGAAGATCTGGCCGGCCAGATTGCCCCCCACATAATGGTTGAAGGCCACCAGGTTGACGTTGGCGCCGTTGAGGATCAGCTCGATCCCCATGAGCAGGGCCACGGCATTGCGCCGCGTGAGCACGGTCATGAGCCCGAACGCAAAAAGCAGGGCGCCAACCACCAGGAAGTGATTGAGCGACAGATGTTGCGCTACGATGCTATTCATCTTTCATTTCCTTGCGCGCCACTACGATCGCTCCAATCAGCGTGGCCAAGAGCACCACGGAGGCGACCTCGAAGGGCAGCAGCCAGGTGCCGAGCAAGCTGTTGCCAATGATCGCCGTTGTTTCTTGGCTCTTGGGCGCAGCCACGACCTTCCATGGCGCCCAAATGGCCACGTAGGCCAACAGAGTGCCGGTCACAAAGAAGAGAATTCCGCCCGCTGCGAGACCGACATTGCGATTGGAAACCTCGATTTCCTTGATTTGGCTGGTGAGCATGACCGCGAAAATGATCAAGACCAGCACGCCGCCGATGTACACCAGCAACTGGGTCACCGCCACGAAGTCGGCCGACAGCAGCACGTAGAGCCCGCCCACTCCCACCAGCGCCGACAGCAGACCCATTGCGCTCCAGAAGATGTTCTTCGACATGGGTACGCCGGCGGCGCCCACCACGGCGGCCAGGGCGAACATGTAGAAGATGGCCAGGTTCGTGTACATGGCTATCCCTTGTGCTTGTGCCCTTCGTCGTCCGGCGCGCCCCAGTCCGCGGCCGGCGCGGCCCACACCAGGCCGTCGAGCAATGGGCGAATGCGCGAGCCCACCGGCGCCCGGGGCGCGTCCTGGCCCTTGACCGGCCGGTAGAAGGGGACCGGCTTGGCCGGGTCGGGAATCCAGCGGAACACCAGGTTGTCCACCGCCCTCATGGTCGCCTCGAACTCACGCGTGTGGGCGATGGCTCCGGTCGGGCAAGGCTCGACGCACAGGCCACAGAACATGCACTTGGATTCGTCGATGTCGAACTGGGTGATGACCCGCTGCTTGGGGTTGGCCGGATCCTTGTCTACCGAGATCTTGATGACGTCGATGGGGCAGGCGCGCGCGCAAGCCAGACAGCCGGTGCACACCGCCAGGTCGACCTCGAGCAGGCCGCGGTAACGCGCGGGCAACATGTCGGCCACGCGCTTGTCCGTGCGATCGGGATACTGGATGGTGATGGGGCGCCGGAACATATGCGACAGGGTGACGGACAGGCCCTGCCAGAACGTCGTGACGACGTCCCTGATATCACCGACATATTGGCGAATGGTCTCGGTCATCGGCGCTCACCAATTGGAAAGGTCCACCCGGGCGCCCCTGACGTCCGCGATGTTCTTACGGGTTTGCATGACGAACTTCACCAGCAGCCACAATCCCAGGACGCAGATCGCGATCCCGGAAACTCGGTGGACCGACGGGGGCGCCATCACCCAGAACAGGGTGAAGATCAGGCAGGCGAAGGCGCCCGGCACCAGGAATTTCCAGCACAGGCTCATCATCTGATCGACGCGCACGCGCGGCAGGGTCCAGCGCAGCCAGATGAACAAGAGCACCAGTACCCAGGTCTTGGCCGCGAACACCACCAGCGAGAGGAACTGCCAGCCGAACCAGAGCAGGCTGGGCAGGACGTCGTTGCCGCGCGCCTGCTGGATCATCTCGACTGAAACCCCCGGGATCTGCCAACCGCCCAAGAACAAGGTGACGGCCAGTGCTCCCATGATCCACATGTTGGCCCACTCGACCATCAGGAACAGGGCGATGCGGAAGCCGGAGTACTCGGCGTGGTAGCCGGCGACCAGCTCGGATTCCGCCTCGGGCAGATCGAAGGGCGTGCGGTTGCCCTCGGCCAGCGAGGCGGTCACGGCGATGAAGAAGGCGACGAAGGCCGCCGGGTTCTGGCAGATGAACCACTGCCAAGGCCAGCCACCCTGGGCGCGGATGATTCCCTGCATGGACAGGGTGCCCGCCATCATCACCGGCACCATGATGGCGATGCCGGCCGGGATCTCGTAGGAAATGACCTGGGCCGCGCCACGGACCGCGCCGAAGAGCGACCACTTGGAATTCGAGGCCCAGCCCGACACCAGAATGCCGACCACCACGAAGGCGCTGGTCGCGGTCACGTAGAACACCCCCACGTTGAGGTCGGCCGCGATCACGCTCTCGCCAAAGGGCAGAACGACAAAGGGCAGGGTCAGCCCCACCATCGAGAAGTAGGGCGCGGCCCGGAAGAGCAGATGGTCGGCCTGGGCCGGAATCAGATCCTCCTTGAAGAGCATCTTGACCGCGTCCGCCACCCAGGACATGAACCCCAAGGTTCCCGGCCGGTTGGGGCCGATGCGGCTCTGCATGCGGCCGGCGACCCGGCGCTCGACCCAGGTGGTCACGCCGGCAAACACGGCGGTATACAGCGCCACGATGCTCGCCTCGACCACCAGAATCACGGCGTACCAGGTATCGCGAATCGGGCTGCCGCCCAGGTCCCAGCCCACGCGCTTGGCCAGGGCATTCAGCGTCTGGGGCTGGTTGAAGGGCAGGGTCACCAGCAGCAGCAGATAGAGCAGGAAGGGCAGCGCCAACAGGAAGAACAGGGTGGTGGCCACCGCGGTCTTGGGGTAGCGCCGGGTCAGCGACGTGGAATCGAGCGCGGTCGTAATCTTCACCGGTCAATCTCCGGGGCAACGATGTCGAAGGAAGCGATGAGCGCGATCAAATCGGCGATCATCGATCCTCGCGACATCTCCTCGATGATTCCCATGGCCATGAAGCTGCCGGTGCGCACGCGCATGCGGTAGGCTTTCTCCGAGCCGTCGGACACGACGTAGTAGCACATCTCGCCGCGCGCCGACTCGACCCGCGCCATGACTTCGCCGGGGTCCGGCTTGGGCCGGCTCTTGACCTTGGCCATGATGTCGCCCTCGGGCAGCTTGGCGAGCGCCTGGCGAATGATCTTGGAGGACTCCAACATCTCGAGAACGCGCACGGCGTAGCGGTCCCAGCAATCACCCGGCGCGCCCATCTGGCCCTGGCCCACCGGCACCGCGAAGGCGAAGTCGGGATAGGCGCCGTACGGCCAATCGCGCCGCGTGTCCCAGGACACGCCCGAGCCGCGCAGATTGGGTCCGCACAGCCCGTAGGCAATGGCTTTCTCGCGGCTGATGACCGCGATGTTGGCCAGTCGCTTGATGTAGATCTTGTTGAGCGAGATGAGCCGGTCCCACTCCTGGATGTAGCTGTCCAGGTGGTCGAGGTAGCGCAGGACTTTCTCACCCCAGCCCGCCGGCGCGTCGAACGACACACCCCCGATGCGCGCGTAGTTGAAGGTCAGGCGCGCGCCACACAACTCCTCCAAGAGATCGTTGACTGCTTCGCGCTCGCGCAAAGCGTGGGTCAGCGGCGTGGACGCGCCAATGTCGGACGCCATGCTGCCCACCGCAACCCAGTGGCTCGAAATGCGGCACAGCTCGCTCGCTATGGCGCGCAGATACTTGGCGCGCGGTGGGACATCGACCCTGAGCAGCCGCTCGACCGCCATGGCGTAGCCTTCGTTGGTGAACATCGCGGCCAGGTAGTCGATGCGGTCGGTAAACGGCATGTAGCCCGGGTAGCTGACGGTCTCGCCGATCTTTTCCAGCCCGCGGTGCAAGTACCCGATGTCGGGCACCGAGCGGCGGATGATCTCGCCATTGGTCTGGGTCACGAAGTCGATGACCCCATGGGTGGACGGGTGCTGCGGCCCGAAGTTGATGACGATCTCTTCGTCCGACGCGCTCATGCGGCGAAGGATCTGCCGTTCGATGGGAGGATTCTCGGCCACCGGGCTACTCCTTCTTCTCCGGTGCAGGTGCCGCGGCCGGAACAGGTGGCCCTGCGGGTGCAGGTGCGGCAATGGGCGCGGGCGCGCGTGCCGCGGCCGGAACAGGCGGCGTTGAAGTCGCAGGTGGCGCTGCCGGCCCAGGCGCGGGTACCGCGGGCGCGGCTGGTGCTGCAGGCGCGGGTGCCGCCGCAGGCGCAGGCGCAGGCGCCGGTGCCGGGGAGGGCGCGGGTGCCGCGGCCTGCACCGCCTTGCGCACTTCCTCCACCTTCTTCGTCATCCTGGCCAGTGGATCCGGCCTGGTGTTGCTGACCCCGTGGTATCCACCCGCCTCTTGGTAATCCTTGCGCAGCGGATGCCCCACCCAGTCGTCGGGCATCAGGATCCGCCGCAGGTCCGGGTGGCCCACGAAGGCCACGCCCAACATGTCGTAGATCTCTCGTTCCAGCCAGTTGGCCGCCTTCCACACGCCCTCGACAGTGGGCAGCGACGGCTTGGCTCGATCGACTTCGACTTTGAGGACAATGGCGTGCCGTTCCTGCAGCGAAAACAGGTGATACACGATCTCGATACAATTGCGCGCCGGCCAGTCGACGCCGGTGATGTCCTCGCAGTAGTCGAATGCCAACCCGGCCT
>Ga0335069_10011541_pt1 | contig 12449 bp, 14 predicted proteins | sample Lox_Sample_11_FD_206714 | JGI IMG/M metagenome (GOLD analysis project Ga0335069, IMG submission 206714) | Soil microbial communities from Loxahatchee National Wildlife Refuge, Florida, United States - Lox_Sample_1.1 | ecosystem: Environmental > Terrestrial > Soil > Wetlands | place: USA...
TTCCAAAGACGACCGCACACGCGTATCCGCGGCACTGCTGCAAGGGACCGACGGCAATCCGGACTTTCAAGCCGGAAACGGGAGCTACGCGGGACGCGGGTATGAAGCATTCATCGCAGGAAGCCGGGCTTTTGAGGTCGGTAGCCTGGGCCTGCAACGCGTAGGCGGATTCGCGTACTTCGGTCAGGCGCCTACGTATCCGCAGTACACGCAAACGCAAGACGGAGCGCCGATGCCGATCTTCGGGACGGGGGTCGGAAACGAGCCGTACTACCGCGCGGGCTTCATCGGCATGTGGTACATCAAGAAACTGGACGTGACCACGATGTATTTCTATGGTCACGACAACGTCTTCCTGGCCACAGGGACACCTTCGAATCTGGGAACCGATGGGCTACCGTTCGGCGCGCACGCTCCTTCATGGAATGGCGCTCTGATCGAGACCCATTACACCTGGAGTCCGCAGCTCATTCTCATCAACCGCTACGAGTTGATCCGCATGAAGCAGCAGGTTTTTGGCGGCGCTGCCACAGATGAATACACTCCGAACCCGGGTGACCTGGGGAACGTGGACGCCCTGACATTCGGTTTCCGCTACTACCCGTTCATCAACACGCGGGCCGGCTTTGCATTCCACAACGAATACTCCATCGTCTGGAACCGGAAGGTCCAGATCTCGCCGACGACGGGCCTGCCGATCGACCTGACTAGCAGCAGCTTGTTCTTCGGCATTGACTTTGCATTCTAAGGGAGAGTGACCATGCGAAACATTTCTTCATTGAAGTTTTGCTTGTCCGTTGCCTCCGCTCTCGTTTTTCCGTTTGCGGCGTTCGGTCAAGGAGATCAGGCGCCTGCCGCAAAGCCAGCCAGCCACATGGAATCGCATATCGGGAATTTGACCGGGAATTCCGATGCAGGGCGGCAGCTCTATTTCCGCTACTGCTGGGGCTGCCACGGCCCACATGGAGACGGCCAAGGAGAAAACGCCCCATGGGTGACGCCGCAACCACGTAATTTCGTTGCAGCGGTCTTCAAGTGCCGCTCCACGCCGACGGGCACACTGCCAACCGACGAGGACCTCTACAATTCGGTCAGGAGGGGGTTCAACTTCACGAACATGCCCAGCTGGCTCGCGTTAACAGCCCAGGAGCGCGCCAACCTGGTGGCGTTTATCAAGACGTTTTCCCCGCGATGGGTGACGGAAAAGCCCGGGACGCCGATACCGGTTCCGGCCGAGCCGAAACTCACGATTGAGAGCATCAAGCACGGGGGAGAACTCTTCCAGAAGCTAGAATGCTGGAAGTGTCACGGACAAGAAGGAAGAGGCGACGGACCGTCAGCTTCGACCCTTACCGATAGCAACGACCAGCCCATTCGACCCTATAACTTCACTTCCGACAACCGATCCAAGTGTGGAAGCACGAATCAAGACTTGTACAAAATCTTCATGACCGGTGTGGACGGGACGCCTATGCCGTCTTTCGCGGATGTGGTGAAGCCGGAAGACGCTTGGGACCTCGTGCACTACCTGCGCACACTTCAATACAACAATCCGAGTCCGGAGCTGACCCTTTGGGAGAGCACGCCTGAAGGCAAGGCGATTGTCGCCGCCAAGCAGGTGAAGGAGACGGCCACCGGTTCGGGATTCAAGCCATAACCAAGAAATTCAACTTTTCAGGAGGGCTAGGGATGCAAATGAAGCAAATGGTCATTGCGGGAGTGGTGATGCTGGCGGCCTCAGCGCTGGCAGTTGCCAATCCTAACCCGGCGGGCGGCACCATCACGGGCAAGGTGACTTACACGGGGACGCCGGCCAAGATGAAGCCGATCGACATGTCGAAGGAGCCGTCTTGCGCAAAAATGTACACGACGCCGCCGACGGCGGAAACTGTTGTGACCGGACCAGGGGACACCTTGGCGGATGTAGTGGTTTACATCTCCGCAGGCGCGCCCGATGACCCGGCACCATCCTCGGCAGCCGTCTTCACGCAAAAGGGATGCCGGTATATACCGCACGTGCTGGCGTTCCAGGTGAACCAGGAACTGAAGATCGTCAATGAAGACCAGACTTCGCACAACATCCACCCGCTGCCGAAGCTGAACCGCGAGTGGAACAAGTCGCAACCGCCGGGAACGCCGCCCATCAGCGAGAAGTACGACAAGGCGGAGTTTATCCCGGTGAAGTGCAACGTACATCCGTGGATGCACGGGAACTTCGCGGTGCTGAAGAACTCGCATTACACAGTGACCGGTGACAACGGGACCTTTACGCTGCCGAATCTGCCGCCAGGGAAGTACACGGTGACAGCTTGGCAGGAATCGTACGGGGACCAGTCGCAGGACGTAACTGTCTCCGGCGGGGAAACCAAGACAATCAATTTCGTATTCAAAGCCAAGCCCTACTAGTCAGGGCTTGGCAGTTTTTTTTGATTCACTCGCTCCATACACATAAACCCAACGCAACAAATCGCCCATGATGTGGGCATAGGCGAGGAGCTATGGGGAAATTTTTTGCAATAGTGTTGGTCATTATTGCCGTGGCATCGGCCTACCCGATCCTGGCGCATCACTTTCCGCTTCCGGAAGACATTTCGACGCACGGCCACCTGATTGACGACCAGTTGAACGAAACGATGGTCGAGGCGGGCGTTTCCTTTGTTGGGGCGCAGCTTGTGCTGGCGGCCTTTTTGTGGTCGTTCACCGGCCGGAAGCCCGGAAGCCCGCTGAAGAACTTTCCTGGCGGCGCGCGAATCCTGGTGGTCTTCGCGTTCGTGATCGTGGGGCTTGAGGTGCTGGCGCTCGGAGTACTTGGGCAAAAGGCCTGGGCGAGCGTCTACTTCACGGCGCCAAGCGCGGATGCACTCCAGGTACAGGCACAGGCGGAGCAATTCGCCTTTTATTTCCGCTATCCCGGACCTGATGGGAAATTCGGCCAACTTCACCCGGAGAAGATTGACGAAGGAAACCAGAACTACTTTGGACTGGACCCGGAAAACGACGTGGCGGCGCGGGACGACATCGTGTCGGGCGAATTGGTGATACCGGTCAATAAGGAAATCCACTTGATGATGCACGGGAAAGACGTGGGCCATTCCTTTTACGTGCGCGAATTGAGAATCCAGCAGGATTTCATGCCGGGGCTGGATCTTGCGGTGCATTTCACGGCGACGAAGGTCGGGAAATACGAGATCGTATGTACGCAGTTGTGCGGTCTGGGGCACTACAACATGAAGGCGTACCTGAATGTGATGTCCCAAGCCGATTACGACAACTGGCTGAAGCAGCAGTCGCAGTAGCAGTAGCAGTGGCTTGGGATTTGATTCCCGATCCCAAGGGGCGGAATCGCTCCCAGCGCCTTGGACGGAAAGATTCGGAGTGAGGTGAATCGATGTCGGAAACGTCAGCCCAACAGGCTCATGTACATGCTCCGCCGGAAGGATTCCTCCGCAAGTATGTCTTCAGCCTGGACCATAAAGTAATTGGAAAGCAGTACTACGCCTTGGCGCTGGTGGCCGTGTTCACGGGAATGTTCTTGTCCTGGCTGATGCGCATCCACATGGTCTGGCCCAATGCGAAGATCCCAGGCCTGGAGTTGCTGTCGAAGGTGGGAGCGCCGGGCGGGATAATGACTCCGGAATATTATTTGTCACTGATGACGATGCACGGCACGTTAATGGTGTTCTTCGTGCTGACAAACGCGCCGTTTGCGGCGTTCGGTAATTATTTCCTTCCGATCCAGATCGGCGCGGAAGATATGGCGTTTCCCCGGTTCAACATGATGTCGTTCTGGACGACGTTCGTGGCCTGGGCGGTGCTGATGCTGGCGTTTGTGATTCCGGATGGTCCACCGATCGCGGGCTGGACGGAGTACACGCCCTTGAGCGCGATCGGTAAGGATGCCGGGCCGGGCATGGAGTGGGGAGCGAGCTTATGGGGAATTTCCATCGCCCTGTTCTGTGTCGGGTCGCTGCTGGGCGCGCTGAACTTCATTGCGACGACGCTGGATTTGCGCGCGAAGGGCATGACCCTGATGCGCATGCCACTATGCACATGGGCGTGGTTCATCACCTCGTGCATCGCGCTGCTGGCGTTTGCGGTGCTGCTGCCAGCGTGCATTCTGCTGATTCTGGACCGGCATGCAGGAACGAGCTTTTTCATTCCTGCGGGGATCGTGGCCAGCGACCGGTTGCAACCGCACTCGGGAGGATCGCCGTTGCTTTGGCAACACCTCTTCTGGTTTTTTGGGCACCCGGAGGTGTACATCGCGATTCTGCCGTCGATGGGCATCGTGTCGCACATCCTGATTAACAGCATGCGGAAGCCGCTGCTGAGCGCCAAGGTGGTGATTTACTCGATGATGTCCATCGGGTTCCTCAGCTACATGGTGTGGGGACACCACATGTTCCTGAGCGGCATGAATCCGATGTCAGGGCTGGCGTTTTCGTTCCCGACGCTGACGATCACGATTCCGGCGACCATTCTGACGCTGATCTGGCTTGGCAGCCTGTATGGAGCGAACATTCAGATCAATTCGGCATCACTGTTTGCGCTGGGTTTTATTTCGATGTTCGTCGCGGGAGGCGTAAGCGGATTCTTGCTGGCGCAGCCTTCGATTGACATTTACCTGCACGCGACCTATTTCGTGGTTGGCCACTTCCACATGGTGATGGGCGTAGCGTCGCTATTTGGCGTATTTGCCGGAACGTATTTCTGGTTCCCGAAGATGACCGGGCGCTTCATGAACGAAGGTCTGGGAAAGCTGCATTTCTGGATCACGTTCATCGGCACCTATTGCATCTTCATGCCGTTCCACTATCTTGGCTTGATCGGCAACGTGCGCCGGTACCAGTCCTTTGTGGATGATTACATGGCGCCATATCTGGGCGTGCACAAGTTCATGACGATTGCCGCGCTAATCACTGGTGCGGGACAGTTGATCTTCCTCTTTAACCTGATTTACAGCCGCTTCAAGGGCAAACCGGCGCCGGACAATCCATGGAACGCGACATCGCTGGAATGGTCGATTCCCTCGCCGCCACCGTGGAACAACTTTGGCGGGAAACACCCGGTCGTGTATCACGACCCCTTCCAGTACGGAGTGAAGGGCTCGAAGGGCGATTTCGTGATGCAGGACTCACCGGAACAGGTACCCGCAAGCGGTGATTGATTTCCAGGGGCATGGCGGTGCGGCTTCGATGAGGGCCATGCCGCCCATCCTCCGGAGTTAAGGAAAAATGGCTTCTACTACAGCACCTACAGTTGTTACGCAAGCCGCAAGACTAAGCAGCGAACGCGCGTCGCGAAGCGGCATTTGGGTGGGCATTTTTGCCATCACGATGAGCTTCATGGCTTTTACCAGCGCGCTGGTCGTTCGCGAAGGATCCACCGATTGGGGCCACCTGGTTCTGCCCTCAATCCTTTATTTGAACACGCTGGCGTTGCTGGCGAGCAGCGTGACGTTTGAGTTTTCGCGGCGCCACATGGCATTGATCACAGGTGGAAGGCTGCGCAGCGAGGCTTCTGCAAACCTTTGGCTGGTGGTTACGCTTGCCCTGGGAATTTCCTTCTGCGTGGGACAGTACTTCGCCTGGCAGGATTTGCGTGCTCAGGGAATTTATCTCGCGACGAATCCGAACAGTTCGTTTTTTTACGTACTTACCTTTATCCATGCTCTGCACGTGACAGCGGGAATCGGCGCGTTCCTCTATTTGCTGGGCCGGCTGCTTACGGCCAATGGAACGGTGCGCCGGAGCTTTTTCGAGAACACGGCCATTTACTGGCATTTCATGGGAGTGCTTTGGGTCTACCTGCTCTTGCTGTGCCGGATGAAGCTGTAAGCAAACGGAGGGGGAGGAACTGTGAGCGAGTCGGATATGGCAGTGCATGGACACGGCGCCTTGATGGAAGAATCGCCGTACGCAATCCCTTCACGCAAGCTGACGATGTGGCTGTTCCTGATCTCGGATGCGGTGACTTTTGGAGCGTTCCTGTTTTCGTACGGTTACATCCGGGTTTCGACCGCGAACTGGGTGCGGCCTTTTGAGAGCGGGAGCGTGATCAACGTGATCGCCATGACGGTGATCCTGATTACGAGCAGCCTGACGATGCTGGGCGCCGTGGATGCGGCGAAGCTTGGCGACAAGGCCAAAACGATGCGTTTTATGTATTCCACCATGGTGCTGGGCGCGCTGTTCGCGGCGCTGCACTTGCGGGAATGGTTCGAACTGTTTGGGCGGAACATCACGATCAGTTCCGGATTGTTCGGGCAGACCTTCTTCACGATTACCGGATTGCACCTGCTGCACGTCATCAGCGGCGTGATTGCCTTGTTGGTGGTAGGGATGAAGTATTCAAGCGGCAGGCTGACACCGGGTCACGTGGAGAGCACGGGCCTATACTGGCACTTCGTTGATCTGGTGTGGATGTTTGTGGTGCCCCTGGTTTATCTGACGAATATCGCGCACTGAGTGAACAGGAAAAGGAGAGATCATGAGCGCCGCGAGTTCTTCGGGAAATGTAATCCGCAAGTACCTGCCGGTTTACTTTGTGCTGCTGGCGATCTTCTTTGTGGAGGTGTTTCTCTCGTTCCAGCATTTTGCCACGGGCACCCTGGTAGTGATTTTGCTGTTGCTGGCACTGTGCAGCGCCTCGCTGGGACTAATGTACTTCATGCACCTGGCGGAGGAGCGGCGGAATTTGTTCCTGTCGCTGATCCCGGTGACGATTTTCGTGTTGCTGTTGATGAACATGATCTGGTCGGACAGCGTGCGGCTCTTGCACATGCGGCCGGGAGCGCAGTAAAGTCGGGATTTGGGAGCGGTGGTTGCGACATGAAAACCTTCACAAACTGGACAATCCGCGCGGCAGTGGCTATGGGGGCCGCCCTGACGCCGGGCGTTGCGTGGGCCCAGGGGTGCGCGCTTTGCTATACGCAAGCGGCGGGATCAGGTGCGCGGGTAATTGCGGCGCTGAAGAGCGGGATTCTGATTCTGGTGGTGCCGCCGATGCTGATTTGCCTGGGCATCACCTGGATGGCGTATAAGAAACGGAACGAGTTTAACGAAGATCTTCCGGGTGACAACACAGACGGTCAGGCGTAGCGGTTACCAGCGCAAGACTACTTCGTATGGGGAGCGGACGAGATGGCAGACATGGGAACGGATGAAATTGTAAGCCGCAAGGTTCTGGCGGTTTATCTGATTGTAGGCTCCCTTGGGGCGATCATTATGAGTTTGATTGCCTATTCAGCAATGATTGGACGGGCGCTGTAATAAGGGTGGCTGCCCCGCCAGAATTTTCCTCCAATGTAAGTTAGGGCGTTGACTTGGGGTGACGCGCCACTTAGCATGGCACCTCGATGAAAGCCTCCACGAAAAAGCACAAACTGCCTCACCCAGAACCGGTGGATGCGTTGCAGCACGCACGCTCCGGCGGCATCGCCACGTTCATGCGGCTGCCGCACATCAGCGATGCGGAAGAACTGGACATTGCCCTGGTGGGCGTGCCGTTTGACGGAGGCACGACGTACCGGCCGGGGACGCGGTTTGGGCCGCGAAGCGTGCGGGAGCAATCGGTGCTCATCCGGCCGTGGAATCCGGAGTTGAAGATCAATCCGTTTGCGAAATACCGGATTGCGGATTTTGGAGATTTTTCGGTGAATCCGCTTTCGATCCAGGATACGTTTCAGCGGGTTGAGGAGCAGATGGAGCCCCTGCTGAGGGCCGGTGCGCGTTGCGCGGCGGTGGGCGGGGACCACTCATTAAGCCTTCCGCTGCTGCGGGCGACGGCGAAGAAATATGGGCCGGTGGCGGTTATCCAGTTTGACGCGCACAACGACCTTTGGGACGAATACTTTGGCAGCAAGCTGTCGCACGGAACGCCTTTTCGCCGCGCGATTGAAGAAGGACTGATTCGCGAGCGCAGCTTTTTGCAGGTGGGGCTGCGCGGGCAGGTTTACAGCGCCGACGATTTTGAGTTTGCGAAGAAGCACAAGGTAGAGATGATTACGGCGGAGGAGTTTTACGCGCATGGGATGAAATTGTTCCGCGAAAAATTACACGCGTTTCACGGGAAGCCGGTGTACGTCACCTTGGATATTGATTGCGTGGATCCCGCCTTTGCGCCGGGGACGGGAACGCCGCAGGTGGGCGGATTCAGCAGCGCGCAGATCGTCGAGCTAGTGCGCGGGCTGCGTGGTCTGAAGATTGTGGGCTGCGACCTGGTGGAAGTGTCGCCACCTTACGACAACGGTTCGATTACCTCCTTGCTGGCAGCAAATCTCCTCTATGAACTGCTCTGCGTGCTCTGAATGACGCATCTCGCGCGCAAGCTGACGCTGTGGAATTACTTCGCGCTGGGCTTCGGCACGATGATCGGGACCGGCTGGGTGATCCTGATGGACGACTGGCTGGGACGCGGCGGACCGTTGGGGGCGATGCTGGGTTTTGCGCTGGGCGGGGTGCTGCTGCTGCCGATCGGATACGTGTACGGGCAGTGGGTGAAGCGGTTGCCGGATGCGGCGGGCGAGGCGGCGTACACAGCGCTAGTATTTCCTCCGTTTGTGAGCTATCTGACGGGCTGGATGATGTTGCTGGCGTATTTCATCGTGTGCCCGTGGGAAGCAGTGGCATTGGGGAAACTGGCCGCGTACATTTTCCCGCAACTCGACAAAATGGAGCTTTACCGCGTGGCGGGCCAACCGGTGTTTTTGCCGCGACTGCTGCTGGGCATAGCGATAACAGTGCTTCTGGCGTGGCTGAATTATCGTGGGATTCGGGGCAGTGCAATTTTCGAGAATTGGGCGACGTCTTCGGTTCTGATTGTATTTGTGGTGCTGGTGTTGGTGAGTGCGCACGGAGGAAAGCCGGCGAATTTTCCTCCTTTATTCAGCCATGCGCCGTTGGTTTCGATTCTATTGACGCTGCAGATTGTGCCGTATTTCGTTACGGGATTTGAGTCTGTGCCGAAAGTGGCGGAGGAGGCACATCCGGGTTTTCCTCCCTCACGGTTTTTCACGGCGATTGCTATGGCGCTGCTGGTGGGCGCCGGATTTTATGTATTGGTGATTGGCGCAGTTTCCTACATTGCCCCGTGGGAAGGCTTGCTGGGAAAGCGAATGGCCACGGCGATCGCGTTCGAGCAGGGGACGCATTCGTTCTGGCTGGTGCGGCTAATCCTCGCGATCTCCTTTGTTGGGCTACTGCAGGTGTTCAACGGAAATTTCGTGGCATCAACGCGGCTGTTGTTTGCCTACGGGAGGCGGGGAACGATTTCGGCTGCATTCGCGAGGGTACACGTTGTGAATTTGACGCCGACGGTGGCGATTTTTGCGGCGGCCGGGGGAACCCTGGTTGGCTTGTTGCTGGGGGATTCGCTGCTTGTGCCTGTGACCGAGGTGGGCTCGATGGCTTCGGCGTTGGGGTGGTTTGCGACTTGTATTTCGTTTGTTCTGGTGGAATCGCGGTCACGCCTGCGGCTGGTGGCCGGAATTGGCATGATGGTTTCAGCGATGCTGATTCTGATGAAGCTGGTGCCGGCAATTCCGGGGCATTTCAGCGGACCGGAATGGGCGGCGCTGGCCGTGTGGCTAGCGATTGGCTTGGCGCTGCGGCGGCGTAGCCCGGCGGTGGGCTGAAGCGCATCTTGTATACTGGGAAAAGCGCATGAGGCGCGCAGTGCAAATGATTCCTTATTTACATTTGGGGCCGCTGCAGATTCCGACATTTGGATTGATGGTGGCGCTGGCGCTGATTACCTCCGCGTATGTGCTGCAGGCGGATTTCGACCGGCGGGGGATGAATGCCGACGCGTTCATGATGATCACTGTCGCCGGGCTGGCAGGAATTATTGGGGCGAAGCTGATGCACCTGCTGGATACGCCCAGCGACCGGGTTCCGCTGAGCCTGCTATTCGACCGGCACTGGCTGTTCAGCCAGAACGGATTGAGCTGGATCCGCCTGGGGTTTGCTTGGTTCGGAGGATTTCTTGGCGGTTTCGGTGCCATGCTGGTGATGGGCTGGCGGGCGAAGCTGCACATGTGGGAATTCTTGGACGCGTCATCGCCCGCGGCTTCGTTCGGTTACGCGATCGGGCGCATCGGATGTTTTCTTTCGGGCGATGGCGATTATGGGAAGCCGACGTCGTTGCCGTGGGGAATGAGTTTTCCGAACGGAATTGTACCGACCACGGAGCGGGTACACCCGGCGCCGCTGTATGAATTTGCCGTATGGTGTCTGATTGGCTGGTTCTTGTGGCGGCTGGGAAGCAAGGTGCTCGGGAAGTCGCGGCCAGCGGGGGAGATTTTCTGCCTGTACCTTTTATTGACGGGCGTGGCGCGATTCCTGGTGGAGATTATCCGAATTAATCCGCCGTGGGTGTGGGGAATGTCGAGCGCGCAGGTGGCGAGCTTGGCCTCTATTTTGGTCGGCGGGATTCTCTTTCTGTTTCTACTCCGTGAGCGCAAGTCTGCGTAGCGTTATTGCATTTCCGTTCTGAGACCATCCTCAATATATGCGGGTAATCCTAGGAAAGGCGTCGAGGCCGGTATCAAAACTCATGATTCGGTCTATCCGGTGAAGCCGCATTACGGCCAGATGAACAGCGTCTCGCGCAGAGCACTGTTGGTAGGCCAGGACGAGTTGTTTTGCTTCTTCAAGGATTGACCGGTCAACGGGAAACACCTCGTCTGCAAAGGCGGACAAAGCATCAAAAGCGGGTTGGATTGCCTCGCGACGATTGATGGACGTATAGCGATGCAGGATCTCTTGGAAAACCTCCGCGTCGGTTACCAGCCGTTGACGATCCAATAACGCCTTTTCGAGCAAGCGTTGAGCTTGGATTTTGTTTGGGTGGGAGGCTCCCACAACATACATAGGGATGTTTGAATCAAGGAGAATCACTTCTTATGTCCGCTCAGGTATCCTTGCTCAATTTCCGCTAGCATCTGATCGATGTCACCCGTAGGGAATTCATATTTCGCAGCAGCCCGGAGCGCCTCTAGCTTTTTGGCGACGTCGCCGATAGGTTCCACGCGCTTGGCAGCGTGAAGGGCCTGGCGCACCCACTCGGCCACGGACATGCGCCGGGAGCGCGCGATGCGCTGGATATCACGATAATCGGGGTCGTCAAGAAGGACCTGAAGGCGCTTAGTCATGAGATGAGTATAAATGACTCATCGCGATGAGTCAAATGAATAAAGTAACGGGGCCGCTGCCTAGGGATTCTTCTTTTCGACTGGCGCAAGGTCTTTGGGTTTGCCCTGCAAGTCGAAGAGTTGGACGGCGCCGTATTTCTCGAGAATAGGGACGATCGTCTTGGCGTCGCCGACGGCGACAACCTGCATGTTGTCGAGGTCGACGTATTTGCGTGCGACGCGCTGAACGTCGTCGGCCGTGATAGCGGAGATTTGCGCGGGATAAGTGTCCCAGTAATCGGCGGGGAAGCCGTAGAGCTTGCGTTCCTCGGCAAGATTCAGCAGTTCGCTTGAGCTTTCCAGGGAAAGAGCGAAAGAAGCGACGACGGCGTGGCGAGCGTCGTCGAGTTCGCTGTCCGGGACTTTTTCTTCGCGGATGCGGTGGAACTCATTCCAGAATTCGGTCATAGCGCCTTCGGTTACCTGCGTGCGCGCATCGCCACCCGCGCGGAACGGGCCGGCGTATTGCAGAGCTGTGAAGCGGCTATAGACGCCGTACGTGTAACCCTTGGCTTCGCGCAAATTCAAGAAGAGACGCGCGGCGGGACCATCGCCGAGGACCTGGTTCATCACCACCATCGAAGGGTAGTCCGGGCTGGTGCGGTTGATAGCGATGTTGCCCATGGCAAGCGTGCTCTGCACAGAGTTGGGGCGATCGACGACGAAAACGCGGCGTTTCTTGACGACGCTGGTCGGCGGAGTGGCCGGCGGCGTGAAACTGGTTTTTTGCCAGGCGGCCGTCCAGGTTTTCAACTTGCCGATGAGTTCCTGAGGATTGACGTCGCCCGCGATACCGAGGAGCGTGGTCTGCGGGGCGTAGCGCGCTGTGTGCCACTGAGCGAGTTTTTCGGGCGTGAGCGAATCGATAGATTCCGGCGTGGCGGCGATGGTGGCTGCGGGATGCGAGCCGTAGACAGCCTTGCTGAACTGTTCGGAGGCAAGGAAGGAAGGCTGCTGGCGCTGCTGAATGAGCTGCGCCTTGAGGCGCTGCTTCAGGTTGGCGAGTTCATCGGCGGGGAAGTTGGCATTGAGGATGAGGTCTAGGGTCAGAGGGAACCAGGCGTCCAGATTGTCAGCGAGCCCGGAGGCTTCGGCGCCGGCGTCTTCATCGCCGAAACCCGCGCTGGCGAGAAAGCTGGCGCCAAGGCGGTCGATCTCTTCGTTGATGGCCTTGCTGTTGCGCGTGGGCGTGCCTTCGCGAAGCATCTCGGCGGTTACGGTAGCGAGGCCATGCTGGCCGGCGGGCTCCCAGAGCGCC
>Ga0335069_10011542_pt1 | contig 12449 bp, 12 predicted proteins | sample Lox_Sample_11_FD_206714 | JGI IMG/M metagenome (GOLD analysis project Ga0335069, IMG submission 206714) | Soil microbial communities from Loxahatchee National Wildlife Refuge, Florida, United States - Lox_Sample_1.1 | ecosystem: Environmental > Terrestrial > Soil > Wetlands | place: USA...
GCGAGAAGGAGGCCGGCCATCGGCGCTGCCGGGCGACGACACAGGGCGCGTTGCGACCTGCTGACGAGTCCTCTCGCGTCAAAGCGCCAGGCAGCCGGAATCGTGGTCTAACGTTGGCGACGTGGCGAATTCGCACCCGGAACCGGGGCAAGAGGTCGAGTTGGACTTCGCCCGTGAATGGGTGGAGTTTTACGACCCGGACAATCCCGAGCACCTGATCGCGGCCGACCTCACCTGGCTGCTCTCCCGCTGGACGTGCGTCTTCGGCACTCCCGCGTGCCGGGGCACGGTCGCGGGCCGGCCGGACGACGGGTGTTGCTCGCACGGCGCGTTCCTGTCCGACGACGACGACCGCGCCCGGCTCGACGATGCGGTCAAGACGCTGACCGACGACGATTGGCAGTTCCGGGAAAAGGGCTTGGGCCGCAAGGGTTACCTGGAGCTCGACGAGCACGACGGCCAGCCGCAATACCGCACGCGCAAATACAAGGACGCCTGCATCTTCCTCAACCGGCCCGGCTTCGCCGCCGGCGCCGGATGCGCACTGCACACCAAGGCCCTCAAGCTGGGCCTGGCCCCGCTGACCATGAAGCCCGATGTCTGCTGGCAGTTGCCGATCCGGCGCAGCCAGGAATGGGTGACCCGGCCCGACGGGACCGAGATCCTCAAGACCACCGTCACCGAATTCGATCGCCGCGGCTGGGGCTCGGGCGGTGCGGACCTGCACTGGTACTGCACCGGCGACCCGGCCGCCCACGTCGGCGCCAGGCAGGTGTGGGAGAGCATGGCCGACGAGCTCACCGAGCTGCTCGGCGCGAAGGCCTACGCCGAGCTCGCGGCGATGTGCAAACGGCGCAGCAAGTTAGGGCTAATCGCCGTGCACCCGGCCACCCGGATCGCCGAATAGCGCGGCCTCGCACTTTCAGGTGGCCCGGGTTTTCTTGTAGGACAACACCATTCGCAGGGCACTGGCGTTGAGGTAGCCCTCGACCGCGGCGGCCGCCGCGTCCGCGTCGCGCGCCAGCACGGCGTCGGTGATCGCCCGCAGGTCGGCCAGCACGGCGGCGGCGTCATCGTAGGCCCCGGTGAGCTCGTGCTCGCGGCCGCCGAACGCGTGCTCGACCCAGCGATACAGCAAGCCGAGCGCGCGGTTGCGGGTGCTGTGGATGAGCACCCTGAAGTAGTCGAGGTCGCCGGCCTGGCGCGCCGCCGAGCCGTCGGCCCCGCGCACCGCCGTAAGCGCGGCGCGCAACGACTCGGCGTCCTCCGGCGTGCTGCGTTGGGCCGCCAGCCGGCCGATCATCGGGCCCAGCGCCGCCCGGATCTCCAGCAGTTCGGCCAGGAACTCGGGGCCGAGTTTGCGGACCAACGCCTCGACGACGGCGGGATGCGTGAGCGCCTCGGGGTCGCACACCACGTTGCCGCTGCCATGCCGGGCCTCGATGAGGCCCATCTGCTGCAGGCGGGCCAGCCCCTGGCGCAGCGACGTGCGGTTGACGCCGAGCTGCTCGGCCAGCTCCCGTTCGGGCGGCAGGGTCGAGCCGGGCGGGAAGGCGCCATCGAGGACGGCGTCGGCGATCGAGGCGGCGATCTGTTCGTCGACCCGCTGGCGATCGGGCGGCTGCAGCGCACTTGACTGGTTCATTGGCTCAACCAATATAGTGGACCGACCGGGAGGTGAGCACATGGACGACGAGCTGCGATCGGCCTGCGCCCCACGCTGGCGGGGCAAGGCCGGCCGGCTGGAGGTCTGGTATGCGACCCTGTCGGATCCGCTGACGCGCGCCGGGCTGTGGATCCACTGTGAGACGGTGGCCCCGTCGCATGCCGCGGACGCCCCCTACGCGCACGGCTGGGCGACCTGGTTCGCGCCCGACGGCCCGCCGCGCACCGAGCGGTTCGGGCCCGAGCCCACCGCGCCGGCGTCGGGCACCGCCTGGTTCGACGCGGCGGGGGTGCGCGTGGCCCCGGAAAAGCTGGCCGGGCGCGCCGGATCGCTCGCGTGGGACCTGTCCTGGAAGGACGCCGGCACGCCGCTGTGGACGTTTCCCCGGGCGGCGTGGGAGCGCGAGTTGCTGCCGGGCGCCCAGGTGGTCATCGCCCCCACCGCCGATTTCACCGGCACGCTGACCTCGAAATTTCAAGCCGATGCCGCCGCGCCCATCGAGGGGTGGCGCGGCGGCGTCGCCCACATCTACGGCCACGGCAACGCCAGGCGCTGGGGTTGGATCCACGCCGACCTCGGCGGCGGCGACGTCATGGAAGTCGTTGCGGCGGTCTCCAATAATCCGGGGCTGCGCAGGCTGGCGCCGATGGCGTTCGTTCGCTTTCGCGTCGACGGAAAGGATTGGCCCGCAAGCCCTTTGCCGTCGCTGCGGATGAAAACGACGCTGGGCCTGCGGCACTGGCAGTTGGAGGGGCGCATCGGCGGCCGCCAGGTGCTCATCCGGGTCGACCAGCCTCCGGAGAGGTGCGTGAGCCTGGGATACACCGACCCCGACGGCGGCCGCGCCGTCTGCACGAACACCGAGCAGGCCGACATCCACGTCGACATCGACGACCGGCACTGGTCGGTGCTGGGAACCGGGCATGCCGAAGTCGGCCTGCGCGGTGCCGGGGCGCCCGAAATCAACGAGAGGATCCCGTCGTGAGCTTTGCCCTCGACCCGCCGCTGCTGTTCGCCGCCGGAGTGCTCATCGAGCGGCGGCTGCCCTCGGACCGCCGGGATGTCGCCGAGGCCGCCACGCTCGGCGTCTTCTTCGGCGGGTCGTTCGGGCTCTACAACAACGTGCCCGGCCTCGGCGTGCTGTGGCGGCCCTTCCGCGCCCAGAACGGGCGCGACTTCATGTGGAACAGCGGCGTTTTCGGCGTCGACACGGCGAAGGCGGGCTGGCCGCTGCACGCGGCGGCGGGCGCCATCTTCGCGACCTATCCGTTCTTCATCAAGCTGGGGCGCCGGGTCGGACGTTTCCTATGAGCCGTCTCGCCGCGTCGTTCGGCGCCGCGCTGCTCCCCGAGGAGCACGGCGGCCCGGCACCGGCGGAGCTCGTCGCCCGCGTCGACCGCTACCTGGGTCAGCTGCCCGCGACATCACGGGCGGCCGTGCGGGCCGGGTTCCTCTCGCTGGTCGCGGCGAGTTACCTGACCACCGGCCGCTCCCTGCCGCGGCTCAGCCCCGGCCGGCGGGACCGGGTGCTGCGGCGGGTCGCCGCGCTCAGCCCGGACGCCGGCGCGGCCGTCGAAGCCATGAAGGCGATCGTGTTGCTGGCCAACGGCGCCGAAACCTATGCGCCCGAACTGCTTTCGCGCGCTCAGGAACACGGCGTGGCGCGCCCGGACGCGCCCCTGACCGTGACGGCCTCAGCCGAGAGCGACTCCGTCGTCACCGCCGACGCGGTCATCGTGGGGTCCGGCGCCGGCGGGGCGATGGTGGCCCGCACCCTGGCGCGGGCCGGCCTGCACACCGTCGTGCTCGAGGAGGGGCGGCGCTGGACGGTCGGGGAATTCCGCACTACTCACCCCATCGACCGCTACGCCGGGCTGTACCGGGGTGCGGGGGCCACCGTTGCGCTGGGGCGCCCGTCGGTGGTGCTGCCGATCGGGCGCGCGGTCGGAGGCACCACCGTGGTGAACTCCGGCACCTGTTACCGGCCGCCGCCCGCCGTGATGCGGCGCTGGCGTGACGGTTTCGGCCTCGGCGTGGCCGATCCGGACCGCCTGGCCGAGCGCCTGGACGACGTGGAACGCACCCTGCGGGTGGCGCCGGTCCCGCTGCAGATCATGGGGCGCAACGGGCGGCTGCTGCTGGATGCCGCCGCGACGCTGGGCTGGCGGGCGGCGCCCATCCCGCGCAACGCGCCGGGCTGCGAAGGCTGCTGCCAGTGCGCGATCGGCTGCCCGCGCAACGCCAAGTTCGGCGTGCACCTCAACGCGTTGCCGCAGGCGTGTGCGGCCGGGGCGCGGATCATCTCGCAGGCCCGCGTCGAGCGGGTGCTGCACCGGAACGGACGGGCCCGCGGCGTGCGGGCCCGCCGGCCCGACGGCACCGCCCTGGACGTCCTTGCCGACACGGTCATCGTCGCCGCGGGCGCCACCGAGACTCCGGGGCTGTTGCGGCGCAGCGGATTTGGCGCGCACCCGCGCCTCGGCCGTAACCTCGCGCTGCATCCGGCCACGATGCTGGCCGGTCGATTCGACGACGACGTCGTCGCCTGGCACGGCGTGCTGCAAAGCGCGGCGGTCCACGAGTTCCACGAGTCCGAGGGCGTGCTGATCGAAGCGACCTCCACGCCGCCGGGGATGGGTTCGATGGTCTTTCCCGGCTACGGCACCGAGCTGCTCGGCTGGCTCGACCGTGCGGCCCGGGTCGCGACGTTCGGCGCCATGGTGGCCGACCGGGGCGTCGGCTCGGTGTCCTCGCTTCGGGGCGAGACGCTGGTGCGCTACAACATCGCGCGGGCCGACGTCGCCAAGCTGAGGGTGGCGATCGAGGCCATGGGCCGGCTGCTGTTCGCCGCGGGCGCCGTCGAGGTGCTCACCGGTTTGCCGGACGCGATGACGGTGACGTCGCTGCCCGCGCTGCGGGATGCGCTGAGCCGAAGCGACCCCAAAAGCCTGCATTTGGCCGCCTTCCACCCGACGGGCACGGCGGCCGCGGGCGCCGACGAGCAGCTTTGTCCCGTCGACGAGACCGGACGGCTGCGCGGCGCCGACGGCGTGTGGGTCGCCGACGCGTCGATCCTCCCCAGCTGCCCGGAGGTGAACCCGCAGCTGTCGATCATGGCGCTGGCGCTGGGCGTGGGCGACGAGATCGTCGCCGCCCGTTGATCCTGGGCATCGAGTGTGCGTCCAGGGCGCCCTGAACGCACAGTCCCCGCCCTGGCGTCACACTCGCCGGCCTTGACAGCCCGGTTCAGCCCTCGAGCTTGTAACCCAATCCCCGCACCGTCACCAGGTGCACGGGGTTGGCCGGGTCCGCCTCGATCTTGGACCGCAGCCGCTTGACGTGAACGTCGAGTGTCTTGGTGTCACCGACGTAATCGGCACCCCAGACCCGGTCGATCAGCTGGCCGCGGGTCAGCACCCGCCCGCTGTTGCGCATCAGGTATTCGAGGAGGTCGAATTCCTTGAGCGGCAACGTGATCGTGTCGCCGTTGACCGAGACGACGTGGCGCTCGACGTCCATCCGGACCGGCCCGGACTCCAGCACGCCGTCGCTGATCTCGGAGTCGTCGTCGCCGCCCCGGCGCAGCACCGCACGGATCCGGGCGATCAGCTCACGCGCCGAATAGGGCTTCGTGACATAGTCGTCCGCACCCAGCTCGAGGCCGACCACCTTGTCGATTTCGCTGTCGCGCGCGGTCACCATGATCACCGGCACGCTGGAACGGGCCCGCAGCTGCTTGCACACGTCGGTGCCCGACATGCCCGGCAGCATCAAGTCGAGCAGCACGATGTCGGCGCCGGCGCGATCGAACTCCGCGAGCGCGGCGGGGCCGTCGGTCATCACAGTGGCCTCGAAGCCCTCCTTGCGCAACAGGAATGCCAGCGGATCGGCCAGCGACTCCTCGTCCTCCACGATCAAGACACTGGTCATCTACTCAGTTCTTCCTCTCGTTGTGACCTGTTGGGCCGCACCTCACGGCCAAGCGGTTGCCCGGGTTCGTCGTCGCTGTCCTTGTACGCCGGAATCGACAGGGTGAACGTCGACCCGGTTCCCGGCTTGCTCCACACGCCGATGCTGCCGTTGTGGTTGGCCGCAACGTGTTTGACGATGGCCAGGCCCAGCCCGCTGCCGCCGGTGGCCCGTGACCGCGCCTTGTCCCCTCGGAAGAATCGCTCGAAGACCCGCTCCTGGTCTTCCAGGGGGATCCCGATGCCGCGGTCGGTCACGGCGATCTCAATGTTGTCGCCCCGGCGGCGGCGGCTGATCGACACCGGCGAGCCCGGGGGCGAATAGGCGATCGCGTTGGATACCAGGTTGGCCAGGGCGGTCACCAGCAGCCCTTCGTCGCCAAGCACCCGCAGGCCGCTGGGCGCGTCGGTGCGGACCGCGATATCGGCGTTGTCGGCGGCCACCTTGTGGCGCGAAATCGCTTCGGAGACAACGGTGTCCACCTCGACCTCGGTCACGTTGGGCAACCGCTCGGCGCCCTGCAGCCGGGACAGCTCGATCAGCTCGGCAACCATGTCCCCCAGCCGGTTGGCCTCGACGAGGACCTTCTCGGCGAAGCGGCGGACGGTTTCGGAGTCATCCGCGGAAGCCAGCAGCGCCTCGGCCAGCAGGGCCATGGCTCCCACCGGGGTCTTGAGCTCGTGGCTGACGTTGGCCACGAAATCGCGCCGGGTCGCCTCCATGCGGGCATAGTCGGACTGGTCGTGGACGAACACCACGGCGAACCGGCGGTCCTCTTCGCTCAGCAGCCGCGCCTGGCCGTGCACCGAGAGCCCGGACCGGCCGGGGCCGCGTTTCGCCGGCCGCAGATCGAACTCGACGTCGACGCCGGTGAGCGCCTGCTGTGCGGCCTGCCAGGCCTGGTTGTCGAGCTGACGATCGCGCACCAGGCCCAATTCCTTGGCCCGTTCGTTGAGATAGACGACGTCGCGGTGCGAATCCACCACCGCGGCGCCCAGCGGCATCAGCGCGACGATGCGTTGCAGCATCTGCGCGACCGTGATCCCCGTCCATTCGGTGGAGGATTGCTGCCGCCGCTGGACCGCCCGCGGCGCAAACCGGGCCCCGACCGCAACTCCTACGGCCAGCGCCAGCACCGACAAGACCCCGGCCAGCAACAGCGCCGAGAACACAGTCACATACAAAATCCTACAAATCTGGTGAACGCTGCCCTAGCGCAGCGAGGCCAAAATCGGACAAGTCACACCTTACGCAACAGGTGTTCCGCTTCCGTTCACACGATGTTTGGCAAACAGGCCTTTAAACCCCCGCCTGGGCCGCGCGCCAGGTTACGCCCTTCCTTGGCCGGCAACCGCGGCGGCACCCGCCGCGGCCGCCTCGGGGTCGAGGTAGGTACCGCCCGGCAGCACCGGCCGCAGGTGGGCATCCAGGTCGTAGCGCAGCGGAACCCCGGTCGGGATGTTGAGCCCGACGATCTCGTCGTCGGACATCCCGTCCAGGTACTTGACCAGGGCGCGCAGCGAGTTGCCGTGCGCGACGATCAGCACGGTCTTGCCGGCCCGCAGGTCCGGGATGATGACGTCGGTGAAATACGGCAGGAAACGCGCCACTACGTCGGCCAGGCATTCCGTCAGCGGGCCGCCGCCGATGTTGGCGTAGCGGGGGTCGGCGTCCTGGCTGAATTCGCTGCCCGGCTCGATCGGCGGGGGTGGCGTGTCGTAGCTGCGCCGCCACGCCATGAACTGCTCCTCGCCGTAGCGCTCCTTGATGTCGGACTTGTTGAGGCCCTGCAGCGCGCCGTAGTGGCGTTCGTTGAGCCGCCAGCTGCGCCGCACCGGGATCCACAGCCGGTCGGCGGTGTCCAGCGCGAGGTGCGCGGTGGTGATCGCCCGTCGCAGCAGCGAAGTGTAGAGCACGTCGGGCAGCAGGCCGTGTTCGACCAGCAGCTCGCCGCTGCGCACCGCCTCGGCCCGACCCTTTTCGGTCAGATCGACGTCCACCCAGCCCGTGAACAGGTTGAGGGCATTCCAGTCGCTCTCGCCGTGGCGCAGCAGCACCAGCGTGGCCGTGTCTCCCATGTCGGCTAGCTTATTCGTCGTCTTCGTCGATCAAATGGGCGAACGCCTGCAGGTTCTTCAGCGACTCCCCGCGGGACACCCGCCACTCCCACTCTTTTTGGATCGACGAGCGAAAACCCAACTCCAGCAACGTATTGAAGTCGGAGTCCACCGCCTCGAGCACCTGGCCGAGCACCCGGTCGATCTCGTCGGCGTCGACCGACGCCAGCGACATGCGGCCCACCAGGTAGATGTCGCCGGCGTTGTCCAGCGTGTAGGCCACCCCGTACAGGCGCCGATTGCGCCTGAGCAGGAACCGGTAGACGCCCTCGTGGTTCTCGTCGGGCTTGCGGCACACGAACGCCTCCACGCGCACCGAATGCTCGCCGATGCTCAGGATGGTGTTGGTCTTGAGCTTGCGCTCGCCGGGCAGCTCAACCACCAGGCCCGGCAGCCCGCCGTGCGCCCCGGGGAATTCCGAGTACGTCAGCCCGCTGGCCTGCAGCGTGTGCTCGATCACGGCCTGCACGGTCGAATTCATGCGCCCACCCCGCGGCGGGTCGTCCAGCGCCGGGGCTTGCGCATCGCGGCCCGGTCGCGGAACCGGCGCTGGCGCAAGGCGGTGAAGTCACCGATCGCGCGCCGATAGCTGGCCAGCAGCGCGTCGGTGGTGTTCTCCCACGAGAAGGTGGCCGCGTGCGCGGCGGCCGCGCGGCTCATCGCGTCGGCCTGCGGCGCGGGCAGCCGCAGCAGCCGGTCCAGGGCATCCGCCCAGTCGCCGACGTCATGCCCGGGCACCAGGGTGCCGGAGATCCCGTCGCGCACCGCCACCGGCAGACCGCCCACCGCCGCGGCCGCCACGGGGGTGCCGCAGGCCTGCGCCTCGACGGCAACCAGCCCGAACGACTCCGAATAACTGGGCACCGCAACAAGATTGGCGGCCTGGAACAGGGTCGCCAGGTCGGGGCGGGACTGCGGCGGCAGGAACATCACCCGGTCGGAGATGCCGAGGTCATCGGCCAACCGGACCAGACCGTCCGGGGAGGCCAGGCCGCTGCCCGACGGGCCCCCGGCCACCACGATGCGCACTCCGGGTAGTTTGGCCGCGGCGCGCAGCACGATGTCGGGGGCCTTCAGCGGCTGGATCCGCCCGACGAAGGCCACCAGGTCACCGTCGAGCGGCAGCCCGAGCGCTGCCCGGGCCGCCCGGCGGTCGCCCGGACGGAACACGTCCAGATCCACCCCGGGGTGGACCACGTCGATTCGGCCCGGATCGGCGTGGTGGATCGAAACCAATTGCGTGGCTTCGTCATCCGTGTTGACGATCAGCCGGTCGGCTTCGTCGACGACCTGCTGCTCCCCCACCGTGCGCAGTGGCGGCTCGGGCGCATCCCCGTCGGCCAGGGCGGCGTTTTTCACCGCGGCGAGCGTGTGCGCGGTGTGCACCAACGGCACCGCCCAGCGGTCCCTGGCCAGCCAGCCGACCTGCCCGGACAGCCAATAGTGGGAGTGCACGATGTCGTAGTGACCCGGTTCGTGGGACGCCTCGGCGCGCAGCACCGCGGCCGCGAACGCGCACAGCTGAGTTGGCAGGTCGTATTTGTCCAGGCCCTCGAACGGCCCCGCCACCACGTTGCGGACCAGCACGCCCGGCGCCACGTGGGTGACCGGCGGATCGGCCGACGCGGTGGCCCGGGTGAAGATCTCCACCTCGATGCCCCGCCGCGCCAGGTGCAACGCGGTCTGCAGCACGTAGACGTTCATGCCCCCGGCGTCGCCGGTCCCCGGCTGGGCCAGGGGCGAGGTGTGCACCGCCAAGACTGCGACCCGGCGCGGGTCGCTGCGCCGGGGAGCGTCGTCGTGCCGCACTCCTTCATCTTTACAGCACCGCCCGCGCCCCGGCCCAAGCGCGCCGTTCGCTCTACGCGGACGACTCGTCGGCGGTGACCTCCCGCAGCCGGGACTCCAGCGCCCCGGCGCGCCGCATCGCACCCAGCGGATCCGCATACAGCCCGCCCAGCGACACCGTCCCGGCGCCGGCCTCCTGGACCCGGTTGCCGAAGGCGGTGACGCGGATATCACGCGGGGCGAGGACGGAGCGCGCGGCGAACGCCGCCTCAACCTGCGCCATCGCCTCCGGGTATTCCGTGAAAGCCTGGCCGCCGACCACCAGCTCGTCGGGGTTGAGCATGTCGCGCAGCAATGCGACCGCTTCGCCCAGCACCCGGGCCCGCTCGGCCAGCAGGTCCTTGGCCTGCGGATTGCCGGCCCGAGCCACCCGCAGCAGGTCGGCCATCGCGGTCGCCGCCCCGGAGGTGCGGTTCCCGGGCAGGATCTTCCGCCGGCGCGCGGCGGCCAGCACCGCTTCGTCGCTGACTGTGGACTCCAGCTGGCCGGTGCCGCCGAGCAGCTCGGAGTGGGCCGGCAGCGCCGCGATGGTGCCCGGCCCGCTGGCCGGGCAGTGCACCCGGCCGCCGATCACCAGCGCATAGCCCACGGTCTCGCGCGCGTACACGTACAGACTCGTCGGCGAGCTCGGCGCGAAGCGCCGCATGCCGAGCAGCAGCTCGGCGCCGGCCATCGCGTCGACGTGCGAAGCCACCGACAGCGGCAACCCCAGTGCGTCGGCCAGCACGGGGCCGACGGGCGCCTGGCGCCACCCGAGCCGGGGGTGGTCGACGAGGCCGGTGGCGCCGTCAACGGTGCCTCCGATCGCCACCCCGACCCAGAGCGGCCGGCGCCGGTGCCAGCGTTGCAGGTACCGGGAGGCGCTTTCGGCCAGCGACGCGAGCGCGGGCCCCGCGGGTGACAGCGGCGTCGGGGTCTCGACGGTGTCCAGCGTGCGGCCGAACAGGTCGGTGGCCACGATGCTGGTGGTGCGCGCCCCGATGTGGATGCCGAGCGTCACGAACGGTTCATGGTTGATCTCCACCGGCACACGCGGGCGCCCGATGGCCCCGGACACGGCCAGGTCGGCGCGTTCCCGCAGCAGGCCTGCGTCCAGCAGGGCGATGACCTGGCGGTTGACCGTGGCGATGCTCAGCGAGGTGACGGCCGCGATGACGTCGCGGCCAACGGGGCCGCGCAGCCGGACGGCCCGGAAGACGGATGCCGCGGCCGAGTCCGAGATGTGTAGCGCCGGAGGCAGGATCTGGCGGTGCATCCGCGGGTGGCCCTTGCGGCTGAGGGAATGGTGGCTACGGGTAAGGGTAGTGCGCATGAGTGTCCTTTGTGCGAGTTCGGAGATGGCCGGCTTCGGCCACACCTGAAAGTCAGGAGCGGCAAAGTGCGCGGCAACAACACGCACTCGCCGCGCACAGACACGCGGCAGTGTTGTCGAACACGGCGCTAAGGAGCACCCCGAGAACTTAGCACGTTCATTAGAGTTGTTCGGTGTGAACGCAGCAGGGGGGCACCAACGGGTCGCGGTGGTTACCGGCGCCAGTTCGGGCATCGGCGAGGCGACCGCCAAAACCCTTGCCGCACAGGGCTTTCACGTGGTGGCGGTGGCGCGCCGGGGGGACCGGCTCAACGCGCTGGCCGAAAAGATCGGCGGCACCGCAATTGTGGCCGACGTCACAGACGACGGTGCGGTGCAGGCGCTGGCAACCCAATTGAGCCGGGTCGACGTGTTGGTCAACAACGCCGGTGGCGCGTGGGGGCTGGAATCGGTCGCCGACGCCGACCTCGGGCACTGGCAATGGATGTGGGAGACCAACGTGCTGGGCACGCTGCGGGTCACCCAGGCGCTGCTACCCAAGCTGATCGACTCCGGTGACGGCCTCATCGTCACCGTCACCTCGGTCGCGGCGATGGAGACCTACGACGGCGGCGCCGGCTACACCGCGGCCAAGCACGCGCAGGGCGCGCTGCACCGCACGCTGCGCGGTGAGCTACTGGGAAAACCGGTGCGGCTCACCGAGATTGCGCCCGGCGCGGTCGAGACCGAGTTCTCGCTGGTGCGCTTCGACGGCGACCAGCAGCGCGCGGACGCCGTCTACACCGGGATCACGCCGTTGGTGGCGGACGACGTCGCCGAGGTGATCGGGTTCGTGGCCTCGCGGCCGTCCCACGTGGACCTCGACCTGATCGTCATCAAGCCGCGCGACCAGGCCAGCGCGACGCGGTTCAACCGCCGGGGCTAGGCGATGGGCTCGTGGTCGTCGCTGGAGTAGAAGTGGGCGTGCCCGACAGCGTCGGCGCGGTGGACGGGGTGACCGGCGCGGTGACCGGAATCTGGGTGGCCGGCGGATGCGCCGTCGGGGGCGGCAGCGCCGACATCGCCACCCAGGTGTCCCAGTCCACGGCCCAGTCCCAGATGTCGCCATCGGAGTAGGACAGCTGGATCGAGCTTCCGGTCACCTCGACCGGGTCGCCGTAGATCGCGGTGCGGTAGTACTGCTCGGCGTCGGACGTCGACAGGTTGATGCAGCCGTTGGTGACGTTGCTGTTGCCCTGCGCGCCCGCGCTCGACGGGTTGGCGTGGATGAACTCGCCGTTGTTGGAGATCCGCACCGCCCAGCGCTCGTGGGCGTTGCTGTAGCCGGCGGCCGGGTTGGACATGTAGAAGTCGGAGTACTTCTCGGTGACCACGTGGATGCCGTTGCGGGTGACGTTGCGCGCCTTGTCCGCCTCGCCGTAGCTGCACGGAAAGTCCATGATGACGCCGGCGTCGGTGGCGACCTGGATGCGGTGCGAGGAGACCTCGGCCTTGACCACCTGCCGGCGGCCGATCTGGATGTGCAGCGAGATGTCGT
>Ga0335069_10011543_pt1 | contig 12449 bp, 13 predicted proteins | sample Lox_Sample_11_FD_206714 | JGI IMG/M metagenome (GOLD analysis project Ga0335069, IMG submission 206714) | Soil microbial communities from Loxahatchee National Wildlife Refuge, Florida, United States - Lox_Sample_1.1 | ecosystem: Environmental > Terrestrial > Soil > Wetlands | place: USA...
GCAGACCATCTCGGGTAAATCCTTCCCGGCCGATATCGTGATTCTGGCAATCGGGGTGCGGCCGGACACGAAGCTTGCCAGGACAGCCGGCCTGGAAATCGGCGAGCGTGGCGGAATCCGCGTTGACGAGCACATGCAGACCAGCGATCCGGATATCTTCGCGGTCGGAGACGCCATTGAGGTGAAGGATTTCGTCACCGGTCAATGGAGCCTGGTGGCATTGGCGGGTCCGGCGAACCGGCAAGGGCGCATTGCAGCCGATGTGATCGCCGGTCGTGATTCCAAATACCGCGGCACGCAAGGCACAGCCATCATCGGCCTTTTCGGAGGCGCAGTTGCTTGGACCGGCGTAAGCGAGAAAATGCTCAAGCGGATCGGCAATGCGGATTACGAGAAGATCTATCTTTTCCCGAATTCCCACGCCGGCTATTACCCCGGCGCCAAGATGCTGGGGTTGAAAGTGATCTTCCGCAAATCCGACGGACGTGTTCTCGGAGCACAGGCCCTGGGAGAGGATGGACCGGCGGTGGACAAGCGCATCAGCGCCCTCGCCATTGCCATCCAGATGGGCGCGACGATTTACGACCTCGAGGAAGCGGAGCTTTGCTACGCTCCCCAATTCGGCAGCGCCAAGGATCCGGTGAATTTCGCAGGAATGGTAGCGGCCGATGTGCTTCACGGCGACATGCCCCTCACCCATTGGGATTCCACCGACGGCGCATTCCTGCTGGATGTGCGCGAGCCCGTGGAGTTAGTCGTCGAGAGCGTGCCCGGCGCGATCAACATTCCCATGGGACAACTGCGTTCGCGGCTCAAGGAGCTCCCCCGCGATCGCGAGATCCACGTCATCTGCCGCTCTGCGCAGCGTGCGTATTACGCAACCCGCGTGCTGCTCCAGAACGGCTTCAAGGCCAAAAACATATCCGGCGGCATGCTCGCGCGTGCAATGTTCAAGCTGGGCACAAAGGAAAACGAACTGACAACTGTTTAATGGACCCCCTCGAGTTTGAGCGTAGCGGTCACCGTGAACTGCGGAAAGAACGATGAAAGAGATGATGATTTTATGAGTAGCGTTTGGATGCTGCTTTTCAAGGTATCCTTGGCGATCTTCATGGCGGGCAGCTTGCTCGAAATGGGGCTCAAGCTCAGCCTGGGAGATGGGATTCGGTCACTCCGAAACATACGCTTTGTGGTTCACACGTTGTTATGGAGTTTCGTCATCTGTCCGGCCCTGGCATACGCGATCACTCTTATCCTTCCGATGCAATCCCCCTATGCGATCGGCCTTATTTTGGTGGGAATGGCTCCCTGTGCTCCATTTGTACCGCGCTTGGTGGATAAGGCAAAGGGGGACATCGGATACACAGCCGCTTTCATGCTCCTGGCGTCAGCCGGCACGGTGGTCTGCATGCCCTTTACCGTGCCATTGCTGGCCAAGGGCCTGACAGCCAGCGCCTGGGCCATTGCCAAGCCGCTCCTGATTGTCGTGCTGTTGCCGATGGCAGTCGGAGTGCTCATCCGCAGCAAATCTGATCCCTTCGCCTCCAAAATAATGCCCTTCGTGAAGAAAGGAGCCGGGATCGCCGGGCTTCTTTGGTGCATCCTTTGCCTCATCATCTACGGGAAAAGTCTGCTTAGCGTGACGGGAGAATTAGCCGTCGCCTCCGAACTTATCTTCTTTGGAATTGTTTGCGTCGGCACCTATTGGCTCGGCCTTGGCTTGCGGCACGAGCAGAAGGTCGTACTGAGTGTCGGAGTAACAACCCGGAATCTCGGAGCATGCCTCACGCCGCTTCTCTCCGTGCCCGATATGGATCAGCGAGCCACTCTCATGATCGTGCTCGCTCTTCCGATTATGGTGATCGTCGCGTTACTTGGAACGAAATGGTTCTCCCGCATCGGGGTTGCGACCGCGGTGCGAGAAACGGTGTCGCAGGCCTGAATCAAAGCGATTTCGAGGAGTCTGCCTCGGCGCGGACCAACCGGGCGCTGCCGAAAGCGGGGCAGTGGCAGTAGGACCGGTTGAAACAACCAAATTCAGGAAGGAAGGCAATCATGGCAACAGTCGCGGCTGAACCAACGACTCAAAAGTTTCAAACCGTACCTTTGAACTGGAAAGAGGTATGGTACACCAACTGTCCCCTGATTTCCGCCAGCAATGTGGACCAGGAACTCGGCTGGACTCGGGAGGAGTACAAGAAGATCGGCGTGAAGTACGACTACTTCAGAAACACCCGTGAGAACGACTTTTACCCCCACTACATCCACAATCTCGATAACCTGATACGCTTCGGTGGCCTGTTCCCACCGGTCCACGTTCACGCCGACATCCGCAGGACCAGGCTCCTGGGGGTTACGCATGTTCCCTACGAAGGCGGCGCCATGATGGTGCGCTCGAGGGACGATATTTACAGGATGCATGATCTCAAGGGCAAGAAGATCGGTCTCTCCCGGAGCCAGAACAAGGTCAAGACCGACTGGTGGGGCATCCAGGAGGAACAAGGCATCGAGCTGATGCTGCGGATGAACGGCATGACCCGTAAAGACGTGCAGATCGTGGAATTCCCATATGCCGATGACTGGTACAGCGATCCCAGGATGCTGGAGCCCCTTTATAACCCATCTGACTTGTGGCTGCAGCGCGACCATAAGCACGACCTAGCTTTCCGTCCATTGGAGACCGCGCTGTTAACTGGTGTAGTCGATGCGATCTATAACCAGAGCAAAGTCTGCCAACACCTCCAGGAGGCAACAGGAAGGATCAAGGCGATCGAGGACCTGTCCCGGTATCCGGACTGGACCCTGCAGGTAGCCAACATTCCCGCCACGATCACCTGCACCGACGTCATGGCCGAGCAACACCCCGAACTCGCTGTCGCGTTCATGAAAGGCATGATCAGGGTCGGGCGCTGGGCCAATGAGCACAAACACGCCGCGGCCGCAATTCTCGACAGGCAGACGTTCTATCTTGACGTCGAGGACACGTACCGCGGTATCGAACACGTCGATATGGTGCCCAATCTGTCACCCCAAAACCTGGTCTCCGTCGAAATCGGCAAGGACTTCATGCTGAGCCATGGGTACATCAAGAACGACTTTGATGTGCAGAAGTGGGCTGCACCGGAGTTCCTTGAACAGGCAGCCAGAGAACTGCTGGAAGCGGAGTGGAAGAAGAGGACCACCGCTAAGCTTCCAGAGACGGCCGAGGCGCTGGCCAGTGGAAGCCGGCTCGGGTAGTTGACATAAGCTCAACGGACGCGGGCGCCTGTTAAGACAGAATCATCCGCGATCTTTGTCGGGCCGTTCTGCAATTCGTCAAGGGCGAGAGCTGCTAATTGTGGCAGCTCTTCACCTTGGCAACGCTCTCAACCGGAAATGAAACGTAGGAGATAAGGACATCATGGCCCGCATTAAATCCCTGGGAATCGTATCGATCGCCTTTCTGGCGCTCATGTTTGTGGCACTCTCGAGCACGATAGTCTCCGCTCAGACCAAGATTGAAGGAGTCATCAAGGGACGGAGCGGATCGGAGATCATTCTGCAGACGGCGGATTCGCCGAAACTCATCGTGTTGTTGACCGACAGCACGGATGTGGCCCAGGTCGTCGGTGCCCTCAAGGCCCGCAAGAAAGAGATGTCGATGGCGGCCCTTATTCCGGGGCTCCCGATTCAAGTCGAAGGAAATATCAACGCCGACAACCAACTGGTTGCGACAAAGATCAGGTTCAAGGGCGATGACCTGCAACAGGCGCAAGCGATTCAAGCCGGTCTGGCGGAAACCAACCAGCAGGCCCAACAAAACAAAGCGGAACTGGAAAAACAGAATGCTGAACTTGCCGCGCAGAACGCCGCTTTGAGTGAGCAGCAGAAGAAGATCGCCGCCAATCAGGCCGCCATTGCGGCGAACACGGCTCGATTTGGGCAACTCAACGATTACTACATCTACGACGAAGTGACCGTATATTTTGGCAACGGCAAGACGAAAGTCGATCCCAAGTACAACCCTCAACTTGTAGCGCTGGCTGAAAAAGCCAAGGACGTGAAGGGCTACATGATCCAGGTAAAGGGATATGCGTCATCCTCAGGCAGCGCTTCGCTGAACCAGAAATTGAGCGATGAGCGCGCGAACAATGTGACCAACATCCTTTTGCAGGACGGTCATGTTCCGCTGACCAACATGTTGGCCCCCGGGGCAATGGGCGAGAGCCGTCAGGTGGGCAACGACAAAACAGCAGAAAGCGAGGCCCAGAACCGCCGCGTCGTGGTTCGGGTACTCCAGAACAAGGCCATCGCGGGGCTTTTGTAACTCTCGCTGTTGCTTTGCGGGCACCCGCTTCGACGGTCGTGCCGTAGGAGCGGGACTCTTCAGCGACTTTTTCACCATGCTGCCGGAAATGGGGGCTGCGGCTATTTGGGGATAGGTGCGGGCAAACAGAAGGAATGAGGTGAATATGACGGAACCAAATGCAAATATCCCCAAAGGCAAGGAGACGGTGCTGGGACTCTATGTCACGGCGAAGGAAGCCTGGGAGAAGTGGAAGGCCGATCCGGAGAAGGTGATGATACTCGACGTCCACACCCCCGAGGAGTTCCTCTTTGTCGGTCATCCACCGATGGCCTGGAAGATCCCTATTGCCGTCCAGAGCTATGAGTGGGATGCCGAAAAAGGGCATTTCCCCATGAAGCTTCTTCACGACTTCGTATCCCGGGTGAAGCAGGTGGCCAAACCTTACGAAACGATTTTGGTCATGTGCCGATCGGGCGGGCGCAGTGCCATTGCCGTCAACCTTCTCGCCAAGGACGGGTTCAAGAACGTTTACCAGATCCTTGATGGCATGGAGGGCGACACTGTCGCGGATCCTGACAGCGTCTTTTATGGCCAGCGGATGAAGAACGGGTGGAAGAACTCAGGGTGTCCGTGGACGGACAAGCTCACGCCCGATCGGATGGTACTTCCATAGAGCGGGAACTTGGTCAAGGCCAGTGGCAAAGTCAGCTTGATGAAGATCGGAGATCGAGGCCATGCTTAAACGCTATCTTCCAATTCTGGATTGGGGACCGAAATACTCCCGGCATACGTTGTTCAACGATCTCACTGTGGCGGCCATCGTCACCATCATGCTTATCCCGCAGTCGCTGGCCTATGCCCTGGTCGCGGGCCTGCCGCCCCAGATCGGACTCTATGCTTCGATGGCGCCGCTGGTGCTCTACGCGATCTTCGGTACATCGCGGGCGCTTGCCGTTGGCCCGGTGGCAGTTGCCAGCTTGATGACTGCGGCAGCAGCAGGAACACTCGCATCCCAAGGAACACCGGAATATCTCGGAGCGGCCGTCGCGCTTGCCATGGTATCCGGACTGCTGCTGATTGCGATGGGGCTGTTGCGGCTAGGATTCCTGGCGAACTTCCTGAGCCACCCGGTCATCGCTGGATTCATTACCGCATCTGGCCTGCAGATCGCGGCTGGCCAGCTTGCGCCGGCTCTCGGCATTCATGCGAAGGGCGAGACCTTTTTTGAGATCGTCATCGCGATGGTCCGCAATGCCGGCACCATCAATCTCTATACGGCGGCAATTGGCGTCGGTTCACTGATCTTTCTGTTCTGGGTGCGAAGCAAACTCAAGCCACTCCTGCGGCGGTTCGGTGTAGGACCAAAGGGCGCGGACATACTTGGCAAGGTGGGTCCGGTGGCGGCGATCGCCGCAACCACTGCTCTTGTGTGGGGCTTCGGGCTTTCATCGCGCGGCGTGAGTATTGTTGGCACGGTTCCGAAAGGACTGCCCAAACTCGCGTTGCCGCCACTGGACCTGCATCTATGGATGAAGATCCTTGTCCCTGCGCTCTTGATCTCGATTGTCGGTTACGTGGAATCGATCTCTGTCGCCCTGACACTGGCAGCAAAGAGCCGCCAGCGAGTGGATCCTGACCAGGAACTGATCGCTCTCGGCGCTGCCAACGTTGGCGCGGCAATTTCGGGGGGATTCCCTGTCACCGGGGGCTTCGCACGCTCGGTCGTGAACTACGAAGCTGGGGCGGAAACACCAGCCGCAGGGGCATTCACCGCCGTAGGCATCGCGCTGGCTACGATGTTCCTTACCCCGCTGCTGTACTTCCTGCCCAATGCCACTCTTGCGGCGACAATCGTTGTTGCGGTTCTTTCGCTGGTGGATATTGGCGCGCTCAAGCGCATCTTCATCTATTCCAAGGCAGACTTCGCGGCGATGATCGCCACTATCGTTGCCACCCTTGCCGAAGGAGTCGAGGCGGGGCTTATCGCCGGCGTCGCAATCGCGATCTTCCTTCATCTGTACAGCACTTCGAGACCGCATGTAGCCGTCGTGGGTCAGATTCCCGGGACGGAAACCTTCCGCAACGTTGCCCGGCACGCCGAGGCCGTAACTGACCCCGAAATCCTATCTCTTCGCGTTGACGAGAGCCTCTATTTTCCAAACGCCCGCTTTCTCGAGGAGCTGATTAACGGATCGGTCGCGGAGAATCCGGGTATCCGTCACGTGATTCTCGAATGCCCGGCCGTAAACACCATCGATGCCTCGGCGCTCGAAAGCCTCGAGGCGATCAACAATCGATTGAAAGAAGGTGGCATCGCGTTCCACCTCTCTGAGGTGAAAGGGCCAATCATGGACCGCCTCAAAAGGTCGCACTTCTTGAAGGAGCTGTCCGGTGGCGTGCATCTGCGGCACTATGACGCCGTGGCGACCATCAATCCTGATCTGGTGAGGCGAACCGTCCACGCCGATCGGGTCGAGGAGCCCGTCGCGTGAGTCCACTCCTCAGTTCTGTTCGCGACACCACGCTCAATTCGCCTCAGCTCTTTACCTACGCCGGTGCGTTCGCCGGAAGCGTTACTGCGACAGCTTGGGAGCCCGGTAATCCCAATTGGCAGGTGAAGGGATATCAGGCGGCAATTACCCAGGTTCCCGTGGGAATGGGAATCAACTTCATTGGCGAGTTTGCACCTGAGATCACCAAGGTGATTCGCAAGAAAGAGAGATGAACGAGCCTGTGAGGATGTATGAGCGAAGAAAAGAAATCAACGCCTGACGGTTTGAGGCAGAGGCCCTCGATCACTTATGCGGAACGATACGCAGCCGGCAAAGCCCTAAGGAATGCGTGCCCTCGCGAGATCCATGCTGACTGCCGCGTTTCGAAGAACCGGCGCGATCCAATCGAAATGGTATTGGCTTCAGAGAATGGACGCCTCCCTGAATTATTGTCTCTGCGCCATGGGCGCATGGTTCTGTCTGCGTTCACCTTCTATCGCGGTTCAGCCTTGACAATGGCGGCAGACCTGTCCACCACACCGACGACCGGAGTTCGAGTCCAATGCTGCGGCGATGCCCATCTCTGCAATTTCGGCGGGTTCGCCACGCCGGAGCGACGAATCATCTTCTCCATCAACGACCTCGACGAGACTCTGCCCGGGCCGTGGGAATGGGACGTGAAGCGCCTCGCCGCGAGCTTCGTGATTGCCTGCCGGGACAAAGTAATAAGCGACGGCAACGCACAAGATATCGCCATGAGTTGCGTGCGCAGTTATCGCGAATCCATGCTCGGCTTCAGCCGGATGAAGACGCTTGAGCTCTGGTACTACGCCTGTGAGCCTGATCATTTGCCCGGAATGAGCAATGCGAATCTTCGCACTCGGGTCGTGAAGCGCATCGTGCGTGAGCAAGCGAAGAGCCGAGGTGAAGAACTCTTTCCCAAGCTGGTGGAGCGCAAAGAGACGCAACCGATCATCAAGGATCAGCTCCCGACAATCTTTCATGCTGCTGACCATCCTCCAGGCGAGGTCCAAGAGGCCATCAAGAATTCATTCAATATGTATCGAAATACATTGAAAACCTCTTGCCGATCTTTGCTCGATCGCTATGAAATCAAGGACGCAGCCATAAAGGTAGTGGGCATCGGCAGCGTCGGGAGTTCTTGCTTGGTTCTCCTCCTCATGGCCGGCGAGGGCAATCCTCTGTTCCTTCAAGTCAAGGAGGCGGGCGCCTCTGTTTTGGAACCGTACGCGGGTCCGAGTCCGTTTGAGAACCACGGCGAGCGCGTCGTAGATGGCTACCGTCTCATGCAGCCCGCGAGCGACATGTTTCTCGGGTGGACGCGAGGTTTCCGCAACTCACGTCATTACTACTTCCGGCAGCTGAGGGACGTGAAGATCAGTGCTCGCGTTGAAACGTTCGGTCAAGCGGAATTAGATCTCTATGCCCAATGGTGCGGAAAGGCGCTTGCTCTCTCTCACGCCAGGTCCGGAACGCCCGCCACGCTCAGCGGATACATGGGAAGGAGTGATACATTCGACCGCGCCATCGCTGCGTTTTCGATCACTTACGCTGACCAAAACGAGAGGGGACCATGCCGCCTTGGAGCGCGCGGTCCACGCTGGCAAGGTCAAAGCGGTCTTTGAAGAGGGGCGGTAGTAGCGACGTCGAGATCGTGCATGGCAATTATGGCTGTGCTCTTGGCGGGAGTTGAGGCTCGTGAGAAATGGCATTAAAACCGGGAGGCGGCTCTGGATTCAACTTGCTCAAGTTGTCTTGCTCCTTCTGATTCAGGCTTTTCCAGGGACCGCACAAAACAGCGTCTCCCAAGCATGGCCAGAGATCGACACATTCTTCAAAATGAATTCGAACGCACGGCTGTCGTTCTTTGCAGCCACAACGCGAGAGGAGGCCGAAGGCACAGATGCGGAGATTGGACCGAATGTCGATTTCTTCGTGAAGCCGCTGCGTAAGGCGAAAAGGTTCACAATCTTTCAGCTGGATCAGTCCAAGAGCAGGCTGTTGATGCTCCGGTCGGGATATCGCTACATGCCATCGACTACTGCGCCGACGGAGAATCGAGTCATTTTGGAGGCAACAGGTCGTTACCCTCTTGCCTGGAGCGTACTGGTATCCGATCGAAACCGGGCAGATTTAAGGTTTATCGATCACGAGTTCTCATGGCGATATCGAAACCGGCTAACGGCGGAACGAGAGTTTGCGATCAAGTCCTATCACTTTGCTCCATATCTTCGCGTGGAAGCCTATTACGACAGCAGGTATGGAAAGTTCAGCAGGACGGCCGAAACGATGGGTTGTCCATTTCCCATCCGTAAGCACTCGGAGATCGAACCCTATTACGAACATCAGAACGATACTTCCAAGGCGCCGAATCGGCAGGTCAACGCTTTCGGGCTGGTTCTCAACCTCTATTTCTGAATCCAATGTCGATGGCCATTTTCGCTTTGCAACATTCAGCCATGGATATCAAATCGGTAATCGCCGTGAAGAAAGAATTGATCCACACCTCCAGCCCGGAATCTGGCACACAATGCGCACGTTGCCGTGTGTCGCACCGGTATTGGAACCGGTGGAGCCACGGTCGGCGCTGCCGCGCCCGACCACGCCGCAGCCGTGGTGCTCAAAAACAACGTGGTTGCTAGCAGAGTCTACGCGAACAAGAGGCACTGGTACAAGGCGGCAGAGGTACTGACCCGCGCGGACGGCTCATGGCTTGCACGTTTGATCACCCGGCGCGAACCGCCGCAGGAGTTCACGCGCGCTCTCCGGAGGCAGCGGGAAGACATCAAGGTCATCGTTCAGTTTGGGGAGCATTATTGCGTTGAACAAGTCTGCGGCCATTCGATTGGTGCAGGTTAAGAGAACGGGCAAGTGGCGTCTGTTTTCGAGACGAGTTTAAGGATGGGCAAAAGTCCTACGCTAACTGCCTGGTTCAAAAGACGTGTTGTTAGTGTCCGGTCATCATTTTCAGTGTCGCGAAACACTTTGATGTTGGGAAATGGAGATTTATGAAAGTCGCGAACAAACTATCAGTTGTGGTTCTCGTTGGGGCATTTATTGCCAGCTTCAATGCAACGCGGGCCCTCGCTCAAAAGATCGATTTCGACAAACCGGCGAGCCAGCAATTAGCCGAAAGCGGAGTTGTGGAAGACGCCTCACCGGCACAAACTCCGACAACTCCAGCACCGCAGAAACAGGCAACAGACTCTGCTGAGGGATTGGGCTTCTCCGTTGCGCCGTACTTGTGGTTCGCCGGAATGCATGGCACGGCTGGTGTAAATAATCACCTGGCGAGCGTGCATGCCAGCTTTGGCGACATATTCCATAACCTCGACATGGGGCTAATGGGTGCGGCGGAGACCCGGTACAAGAAATTCGGCGCACCCGTGGACTTTGTGTGGATGAAACTCTCCGACGAGAAGGCCTCTCCATTCGAACGTGGTCCAACCGGCACAAAGGTTAAAGTCACCGAGACGATGCTTGCTCCGAAGGTCGCATACCGGCTTCTGGATGGGGAGATGGTCAAGGTCGATGGCACCGTGGGAATTCGTTATTTGCATGTCGGCACGACGCTTGAACTCGAGTCCACGGACACCTTTCGCAGTTTCTACCAGTCGGCAAACTGGGTTGATTATGTCGGCGGTGGAAGGCTGGTTGCAACACTTTCTCCCAAGGTCCAAGTAACCGTCCTTGGTGACGCCGGTGCGGGTGGCGCAAACCTGGATTATCAGTTGGCAGGCATTTTGGGATACAAGATCAAGCCGAGCATCATCCTGCAGGGCGCTTGGCGCTACATGGACGTGAATTACCGTCCCTCCTCAGGATTTGTATACGACATGACCACAAGCGGCGTGTTGATCGGAGCGACATTCAACTTGAAGTAAGCGCACGCGCGGCGGCCTAGCAACCAAAGCCCGCGCCTTTGGGCGACGCCATCATTTGATTGGCCTGTACGAATCGGCGCGATGTGTTCCGATGCACTTCGTTGCCTTTTGAACTGTTGAAATTGCGGTTTGCGCCCGTTCTTTCACGGCGATAACACGGGTTCCACTGATCCATTGAATGAAACCTGAGGCCCAAATCTCAAGTCACAACCCAGCAAAGATTAAACGGGGGCAACTTTGGGGGCAACTATGAGTCGTATCTCGGGGCATTTCCGCGACATTTTGCCTATTGAGACGACTTTTCAGTAGCGTCCCTGGCCACTGAAAGCAACTCGCAGAACGTACGAACAGATTGGGTTCACAGATCTCTGCATCGGGTGAATGCCGCAGGGATGCACCGAATAGCACCATGTTGCGGGGATGATGCTCGCGTCAACCCAGATTGACACGGCCATGGTGCTATCGCTACCGCATCAAGTTGACTAAAACGGGCTTTGATCCAAGGTGGCGCGGGCGCTTTCGGATCTGGCAGATAGCGCGTGATAATGTCCTTTGCTGCGAATATCGCCGTCTGGTGGCCTTTCGCCATTGATCCAAATCAACTCTGAATTGCGCGACACTGACACGCCGGTCAGTGACACCACCCTCAAACCCTGATAAAACCTGACCTCCCCGGCACCCGGTGTGCCGATTGTGCGCCTACTGCGGGCCAGAGGTGAAACATGGCCCGCAAACTAGGTCAGATCATTGCGCGCGGACAGAGCACGTGGCTTGTCCGCATTTATCAGGGACGCGATCCTGAGACGCGGACGCGAAAGTACCACAACCAGACCATCCACGGTCCGTTCCGCGAAGCGCAGCGTTCCCTCAACCTGAAGCTCCAGCAGCGGGATATGACACGAGCGCCACGCGCGGTGGCGATTACTTTCAACCAATTTCTCGACCAGTGGCTCACGAATGTGGCGAGACCACGGATCCGAGCGAGGACCTTCCAAGACTACCAATCGCTGCTCCAGCTTCAATGAGGCCGCGGTGAATTCACCGCGGAAAGCCATGCATTTCGTACCCCCTTTCCTTGCCGTTCAGTAGCTTCAATGAGGCCGCGGTGAATTCACCGCGGAAAGAGCTCGCGTACATCCGACGTATTGTCAAAGATCTGCGCCTCTTCTTGTGAGAGGCTGCCCACTAGGGGCTGGTTCAGAGCGTGGCCAGGTTTAACCAGCGAAGCTAAGCTATTCTCCTTGTTGAAGTTGGGAGCTACGAGCGCCAGCCGGACTTCACGCGTCATCTTACCGCTCGCTGGGCTATCAGCGAGTGACAAATACGGGGTAGTCATCGATTTCGCCATTCAGAAAGCGCGCCAATAGACGTGCTTGGATTTCGAGCAAGCGCCGATAGCTCACACGATAATCGAACATCGGATGGGTCACAAGAGTATCCATGCGAAGTTCGTACGCACGAAAGAACATCATCGCTTTCAATCAGATCGAGTTTCGCCGTTAGGCCTATCCGCTGCGCATCCCAGCTGTTTGAGGCATTCCCCTCAGCAGGGGGCAATCTCCGTTCGTGCATTGAAGCGGAATGACCAAAGGCTTGGGATGAGCGGCTTGTAATGCGGCCGGTAAGCCGAGCATCATCGCTAGCGCCATGAGGCCGAGTTGATACCTTTGAAAACGCAATCTCATCATAGGCTCCTTGCGGTTGTCCGGTGCATGGATCACTGGACGCAGAAAGAAGGTCCGTCCTCGCGGACGAAGTTCTTTG
>Ga0335069_10011544_pt1 | contig 12448 bp, 10 predicted proteins | sample Lox_Sample_11_FD_206714 | JGI IMG/M metagenome (GOLD analysis project Ga0335069, IMG submission 206714) | Soil microbial communities from Loxahatchee National Wildlife Refuge, Florida, United States - Lox_Sample_1.1 | ecosystem: Environmental > Terrestrial > Soil > Wetlands | place: USA...
TGAAGAACCTCACAACGCTGGTCGTGTGCAGTTTCCTGTGTGTCTCAGCAGTTTCCCAAACGAAATCGGCCGATCGCCCGCATATCACGGGCATCGATCATGTGGCGTTTTATACGACATCACCCGACGGGGTGAAGCATCTCTATTCCGAAGTCCTTGGGCTGACGTCTGCTGATCCGATTGAAGCCGGCCAGACTGTCCGTTACTTTACGGGCAAGCAGTGGGTGGGTTACAGCCCTGCTCCCGACCCGAAGGCCACCGACCGCATGGATCACGTGGCCTTTGCGACCGACAATATCGGCGCGCTCCGGCGGTATCTCGTGCAGAACGGATTCCAACCGGGCAAGATCGAAGGCCGCTCCGATCACAGCCTCAGCCTGGCGATGAAAGATCCGGAAGGACACTCCATCGAATTCGTCGAACGCAGCCCCAAAGACGAAACCCCGCCGCCCGCGCCCGAGGGCGTGTCGCGCCACATGATTCACGCCGGATTTCTCGTCTACAACCAGCCCGCGGAAGACCATTTCTATCAGGCGGTTCTTGGCTTTCGCCCGTACTGGCATGGCGGAATGAAAGACAACCAAGCCGACTGGTACGCGCTACAGGTTCCGAACGGCACTGATTGGCTCGAGTACATGCTGAATCAGCCCCAGCATCCAGACCTTCGATTGACCGGCGTCATGAATCACATCTCGCTCGGTGTCCCCGACATAAAAAGAGCGCAAGCGCTTCTAGAATCTCACGGATGGAAAGAGCACGGCGACGAAAAAGCGCAGATGGGCAAGGACGGCAAGTGGCAACTGAATATCTATGATCCCGACCTGACGCGGGTCGAACTCATGGAGTTCAAGCCGGTGCAGAAACCCTGCTGCAGCGACTTCACCGGCCCGCATCCGACAGAATAGAGCGTTCCCCGTTGTCCCCTATTGCGGAAGGTTCTTAGAAGGACCCTGCGCAGGAATCCGAATTTGTTAGAATCTCGGCGATGACAAGAGACATAGCCGAACTCGTGCTGGTTCCCGCCGGAACGGTCGTGACCGCCAAGGGAGACGGTCCCGCCGTCGATCTGAGCAACGCGGCGGGCCGCGTATTTCTCGCGACGTTGTCCATCACAAAGATCATTGAGCAGGAGTCGCTCGACGTTTCAATTTTCGGATCGGCGGATGGTGCAACCTGGGAGCCGAAGTCCATCGCCGCGTTCCGGCAAGAGTTCTACACGGGAGAGACTCCGCTGCTGCTGGATCTGTCGGCTCATCCCAACGTAAGGTTCGTGCGCGCCCACTGGGAGGTCGCGCGTTGGGGACGCGGCACCGAAACGGTCATGTTCGAGTTCGGTGTGACCCTGAAGGAAATCCCCGTAGACATCCTGAAGGAAGTCGCGAGCCAGGCGAACGCGACCGCTTGAGAATTTGAGAATTGTTGAGTGATGACGATTGACTGCTGAATGAAAGCAGTTCCTGCAAGCTGCACCCAGTCACGGCTTTCGATGAACAATCAACAACCTCCCAACCCTCATCCGCTATATTGATCAAAGCATGATCACTCAAACCAGCGTAGTTGTGCGCCCGGCGCGCAGCATCCGGGGAAGTGTCGAGTTGCCGGGAGACAAATCCATTTCCCATCGCTACGGCATGCTGTCGGGAATTGCCGAAGGGCCTTCGCGCATTGAGAACTATTCCAGCGGCGCGGATTGCGCCAGCACCCTGGGCTGCATGCGCGCGCTCGGAGTGCATTGGGAGCGCACCTCCGGTCAGAACGTCGTTGAAGTGCAGGGACGGGGCTTGGCCCTGTCCGCGCCAACCACGCCCCTCGATTGCGGAAACTCTGGTTCGACCATGCGGATGCTGAGCGGGATCGTCGCGGGACAGAATTTTACCAGCGAGATGATCGGCGACGAATCGCTCTCCCGCCGGCCCATGGAGCGCGTGATCCAACCGCTTTCCGCGATGGGAGCAAGGATCGAGTCGCAGCAGGGAAAGCCGCCACTGCGAATCAGCGGAGGGGCGCTGAAGCCAATCGACTACAAGATGCCTGTGGCCAGTGCGCAGGTGAAGTCATGTCTGCTCTTTGCGGGGCTATTCGCCGACGGCGAAACGCGAGTCGAGGAGTCGGTGCGCACGCGCGATCATGGGGAGGTTGCCCTGCGCGCTTTTGGCGTGCAGGTGCAACGCAAAGTCGTCGACGGTGGAAATGAAGTTCGCATTCGCGGCGGCCAGCGTTTGCGCGGCATCGAAGCGCGCGTGCCCGGAGATCTTTCGAGCGCGGCTTTTTTCATCTGCGCGGCCGCGTTGTTTCCGGGATCGCAACTGGTAATCCCTAACCTCCTGATGAATCCGACCCGCGCCCGCCTGCTCGACGTCCTCATGCAGGTCGGCCTGAGCATCTCGGTAACGCAACTCGAAGAAATCCACGGAGAGATGGTGGGCTCTCTGCAGATCGAAGGAGCGCAGTTGAAGGGCGCCAGGATTGCCGGCGCCGACTCCGCCGCGCTGATTGATGAGATCCCGGTACTGGCCGCCATCGCCCCTTACACGGAGCAGGGGATCGAAGTTCGCGATGCCAAAGAACTGCGTGTGAAGGAATCGGACCGCATAGCCTCAATTGTGACGAACCTTCGCAAGATGGGGGCTGAGGTGGAAGAGCGAGAGGACGGTATCAGGATCCCGGGCCGTCAGTCGCTTCGTGGCACCGAGCTCGATTCCTTTGGCGACCATCGCATCGCTATGGCATTTGCCGTGGCAGCCTTGCGGGCGCAGGGCGAAACCCTGATTCAGGGCGCCGAATCCGCCGCGATCTCCTATCCAGCTTTCTTTGACACGCTGGACGAGCTCGCCGTTCGCTAGTGTGGGCAGTAAGCTGCCACGCGAGTGCAATCACGCTCATACAATAACTTCATGGAAGATCTGAGAAACCGGACGGCTTTGGTGACCGGTGCCAGTCGTGGAATCGGGGCCGGAATTGCCATCGCGTTCGCTCGCGCCGGCGCGAACGTAGCGGTCAACTACCGGGAACAGTCGGAGGCTGCGAATGCAGTGTGCCGCGAGATCACAGCCTTGGGAAAACGTGCGATTGCAATTCAGGCCGATGTTTCGCAGTCACGCGACGTGAAGCGCCTGGTCGCCGATGTGGAAACTTCCTTCGGCGGCATCGACATTCTTGTGAACAATGCGGCTATTGCCAAACCGCGCAAGCTGGAGGAGATTCCCGAGGAAGAGTGGGACGAAATCCTCACCGTGAATTTGAAATCCGTTTTCCTGGTCACCCAGGCCGTGATCGGCGGCATGAGACAACGAAAGTGGGGCCGCATCATCAACCTGTCTTCGGTTGCCGCCCAGACAGGCGGAGCGGTCGGAGCGCACTACGCCGCATCGAAGGCCGGCATCATCGGACTCACACACTCGTGTGCTTCTGCTTTTATCAAAGAGGGCATCACCGTGAATGCCATTGCCCCGGCTCTGGTGGAAACCGATATGGTGACCAGCAACCCGAATGCGAGTCCGGCCTTGATCCCAATGGGACATTTCGGGAAAGTCGACGACGTGGCCTCGGTGGCGCTGATGCTGGCGCTCAATGGCTATATCACAGGGCAGACCATTTCGGTGAACGGCGGCTGGTTTATGACGTAGTCCGTAGTTCACTGCGTCAATCCATACTTTCTTCGCTGTCCGCCTGTAACTTCCGTCCTGTTACGGAAGTGACCTGCCATCCCCTTATCCGTGCGGCAACAATAGCGAAACGGCGGAAGTGGCCGTCGGCTGTTCGTTCGTTTCCTTGGGGGCATTGATGCGTTCGAGATCGTTTTTGTCTGTACTGCTGCTGTGCGCGTCTGCGGGTTTCGCCAAAGAGCCCAAGCCTTATCAGACGGGCAAGCTGATGGAAATGATCTCCGTGCAGTGCGGAACAGCGGAGAAGGATTCCATGAGCGTTGCGGGCGAAATGCTTGGCACTGACTCAGGCACGAAGAAGACACAGTCACTGCTCTGCCAGGAGTATGTGCTTGAAACTCAGGACGTGGTTTATCACATTCGTCCACGCCACGAGAAACACGCGGTAGTTCTTCCCGTGGGCGAGAAAGCGCAATTCCGGCTCGAGAAAGACCGGATGCTGCTGCGCGTGGAAGATGTCGATGGCAAAGAGCGCGAATACGTGGTGATCTCCATTACTCCCCGCACCGACAGCAGCACCGCAGATGCCGGGCCCTTGCGCATAAACCATCTTCAGTAGCGACGACTCTCTTTTGCGGTAGGCGCGCCCAACCCGCCGGTGCCGCCGTATGTTTTCCTTAGGGGATTTCTGTAGGCGGTCGCGCGTGGGCTGTATCCCTCGGCCCGTTCTCCAACCCTGCCTCGCATCGCCGCATCCATATAACGATTCTCGGGCTAGGCGTCTGCGCGTTCCTGGAAGGTTACAGGAAGGATGCGGGACGAGACTTTGGAGGAGTAACAACAACCATGAAACGGTATCTAGGACTCATCCTCACATCGCTTTTCTTTGCTACGCCGATGCTGCTGGCGCAGGAAAGCGAACGTACAGACCACGTGGAACTCGGCATTTTTGCCGAATACTTCCGCTTCAGCGATCCCGGTCCCACCAGCAATTACATCGGCCTCGGTGGGCGCGCCGCGTTCAATCTTCGTCCCAGCGCGCAACTCGAAGCAGAAATGGGATACGACTTTGAGCGGAACTATACGAATTCTTTCAGCAATGGTGTGACGACCGCGACGGTATCCAGCCGTCTGCGCACGCTGCACGGCCTGTTCGGCCCCAAGTTCCAGACCGGCTCCGGGCCCGTCCGGCTTTTCGTGACCGGGAAAGTAGGGTTTGAGAACTTCACGGTAACCAACCAGGGCGCGCCAACGGGATTCGCGAGCGCGGTCGGATTGGGCAACGGTGCGACCTATTTCGCCTTGTATCCCGGCGGCGGCCTCGAAGCGTTTGCCGGACCAATCGGTATTCGCGCCGAAGTCGGAGATAATATCTTCTTCAACAATGGCGCACACAACAATCTTCGCGTCAGCTTCGGTCCACAGTTCCGGTTCTGATCAGCAGTCGTGCTGAACTCCGGCGGCCCTTCTGGGCCGCCGGTCTTGTTTCCAGGCCAAATCCCCGCATAACCGGCTGTGATGCCTGTCACGGCGAGCACTCCGCTTTTCTCTTAGCGTCGGAGTGTTCGGTCATTCCCGAGATTCCCGCGTGGACATTCGCTCACAACCCGCTGTAAATCCCTGGGTCGTTACTGTGTCGGTCATGCTGGCGACCTTCATGGAAGTGCTCGACACCACGGTCGTCAATGTTTCGATCCCGCACATTGCGGGCAATCTCGCGTCTACCAACGAAGAGGGCACGTGGGTCGTGACCTCGTACCTCGTATCGAACGCGATCGTATTGCCGATCTCCGGATGGCTGGCAAATTACCTCGGACGCAAGCGCCTGCTGCTGCTCTGTGTGGCGGGCTTCACCGTAACCTCGTTGTGCTGCGGCATGGCCACATCGCTGGCGCAGTTGATTACTTTTCGTGTGCTGCAGGGTCTGACTGGGGGAGGGCTCCAGCCGCTCGCGCAGGCGATTCTGCTGGAGACCTTCCCCAAAGAGCGGCACGGCCACGCCATGGCCGCCTATGGCATCGGAATCCTGCTGGCTCCTATCCTCGGGCCAACTCTGGGCGGATGGATTACCGACAACTATTCCTGGCGCTGGATTTTCTATCTCAATTTGCCGGTCGGCATTCTTTCTCTGTTCCTGATGAATCGCTATGTCTTCGATCCGCATTACGTCAAACGCGGAGCCGGGAAGGTCGATCTCTGGGGCATTGGCTTCCTGGCTTTGGGTATCGGCTCGCTGCAGGTGCTTCTCGACACGGGCCAGCGCAAGGACTGGTTTTCCTCCGAGTACATCCGCGTATTTGCCGGACTGTGCGTGTTCGGCCTGGTCGCGCTGATCATCCGCGAATTGACTACCGAGCATCCTGTGGTCGATTTGCGAGTGCTGAAGAACCGCTCCTTCAGCGCTGGCGTTGTCCTGATCAGCCTGCTGGGATTCGTTCTTTATGCCAGCCTGGTTCTGCTGCCGTTGTACCTGCAGACGCTCATGGGATATCCCGCCTACAATTCTGGCCTTGCTCTCTCTCCGCGGGGAATCGGGGCGCTGCTATTCACACCACTGGCTGGACACCTGACGACGAAAATCGACCCGCGTCGATTGCTCTTCGTCGGCCTCATTCTCGGCTCGATCACCATGTTCGATCTCTCGGGACTGAATCTCTACGCCGGGTTTTGGGACATCTGCTGGGCGCAGATTCTGCAAGGTGTCGCCCTCAGCTTCCTTTTCATTCCGCTGATGGCGCTCGCGATGTCTCGTATTCCGCCCGAGAAAATGGGCAACGCCACCAGCATCTTCAACCTGATGCGCAATATCGGCGGCAGCGTGGGCATTGCCATCATGACCACGTTCCTGGCGCGGCGCACGCAGTTGCATCAAAACCATCTGATCGCACATCTGACCGCGGGCAATCCGAAGACCCGGATGATCCTGCGCGGCATGCAGGCGAACTTCTACGCGCACGGCGCTGATGCCGTGACGGCCTCGCGCAAGTCCCTGGCCGCGATTTATGGCCTGGTGCAGATGCACGCCTCGATGCTGGCCTTTGTCGAGGCATTCTGGCTCATGGGCGTGGTGTTCCTGCTGATGATTCCGTTTCTGCCGCTGTTGCAGTACACCAAACGTAAACCGCAGCCGCGAACCTTTCCGCAACCGGCAAAGGTGCTGCACCGCGCCGGGTTGCCGGAGCAGAGTGAGGAGCAGCCCGAACCAGAGCCTCACCTCATCGCGCACGAGTAGCGCCCCATCCTCGTCCCATGCACCTTGCCCGCCCCCCGCGAGGGCCCCGGACCGTTGTCCTACTTTCCTGCGGCGAGTGTCCGAAAACCCGGCGTCCTGATTCCGTCCCTGTGATACAGTAATGCCCACTCACTTCAGGCTGGCCGTGGGGGCTGGCCGCGTCTGACATACCCTGCCAAGGAGCGATCGATGACCACTCTCCGCGAACTCGTCAAGGACCGCAGAGTTTATTCCGTAGACGCCAGCCGCACCGTGCTCGAAGCGGCCCGCTACATGATGGAAAACAATGTCGGCGCCGTTCCTGTTCTCCGCAACGGAGACCTCACGGGCATCCTCTCCGAGCGCGACATCATGAACCGCGTGGTTGCCGTCGGCCGCACGCCGGGAACGACCGCCGTTTCGGAAGTCATGACCGCGAATCCTCGTGCCGTCGCGGCGGACGAGAGCCTCGAGGAATGCCTGTTCATCATGCGCGAATTCGGATTCCGCCACCTGCCCATCGTGGATGGAAAGGAACTGAAGGGCCTGGTTTCACTGCGCGATCTTCTGATGCACCAGGCGGCAGAAATTGAAAGGCAGGCCAGGCGAGCCGCATCGTAGAGTCGCTTTCCGGCTTCGCTCTCCGGCTCTCGGAATTCGAGTTCCGCGAGCCGGAAGCCGCGTTTCACTCCCTTTTTCGCAGAATTGCCTCTCCCGGCTTTGGCGGCAGGCGGAAGGGAAACTCGAAGACCTTTCCGGTGATCGGCACCCGCAGAACAAACTCCTCCTGCTTTTTCCAGCCGCTGATCCATTTGCTGTCGGTGCTGAATAGCACCCAGCCGGTCGTCTCGCTGTTGCCGGCGCTAAGCCGTGTGGGGCGCAGGCTATTTTTCCCCACGAACTCCTGCAGCTCAGCCGAGTCCTTCAGATAGGCGCGCACCAGAGCTTCTTTCTTCTCCCGCAACTCGGGATGCTTCTCCACCTGCCGCGCGCTCTCGTCGTTGAGCGTATCGGCATCGTTCTGCACCTTCTCTGCAAAATCATCCGGATCGAGCGCCGTCTGTATGACCTGGAAATGTTTCATGAACTGCAGCGTGATGTTTTCCGTGGAGAGGTCGAGCGCGGTTTCGCCGCGATTGCGAACCGTCAGCAGTAGGGCAAAAAACAGCTGGTGACGACGGTGTACCTTCTCCAGTTCCTGGGAATCGACGGCCATGATGATGCCGACATTCTCGTACCACAACCCGTAGCGATACTTGCCATCGTCCCCACGCTCGAAGGTGCAGCCGGGACGTCCCTCCTCCCAGCGAACCGCAGGAATCTTGTTCTTCGATTTTGCGGAAGCAGCCACCGGCGATAGCAAAGCCGCAGCCAAAGCCAGCCCGAATACTCCGAGCGTGTGCTGCGCAGGCCGCTTCATGGATTACGGATTCTTGGGAGGCGCAGTCACCGTCAGTGAGACTGTGGGCCCACTGGTCGTGCTGCTGGTGTTGCTGGACACCACGCCATTGGAGTCGACCCCGCCCACCGTGAACGTGTAGGTATTCGCCGGCGTAACGCCATTCGGAGTGGTGGTCGAAGTCGAACTGCTGTTCCCGCACCCGGGTGTCAGAAGGACGACTCCCGTGAGCACAAAAAGCAGCATCACGATCCACGCTCGGCGGGCGCGTTTGCCGCTGGCCACGGCGCCGAAGCCAACCAGTCCCAGCAATGGCATCGCGAGCCAGAGCCCGAAGGCGCCTACTTTTTTGTGGGCGCCGGTCGTGACCGGTCCAAAGGTGCTGATGTTAATCATGGCGGCGACCGCGGTTGTCCCGTTCACCTTCAAGCTCGAGTCTCCGTTGGGATAGGTGAACGAGCATACCGGCGCGATCGTGACCAGCGGAGTCATCGCAGTGCAGTACAGCGTGATGCCGCCGGCGGGGGTGCTGTATCCGTAAACCGGATTCACGGTGACCGATCCCTGCGCGCCCTGGCCTGCCGGGACGCTGCTGGGCTGCACACTATCGGTCACTGTCAATGTGAATTGTGGCGACACTGCCAGCACGGTGAGCGGAAGAGCCGGCGTCGTGTAAGTGGTGGTGGGGCCTGTGCCCGTGACAGTGATGCTGTACGCCTCTGTGCTGGTCGTGCTTTGGGTTGTAACCGTGACCGTCGCGGTTGCCGGGGTTGTCACGGACGAAGGACTCACGCTGCAGACCGGAGGGCTCACAGCTGCGACTTGTGACGTTACCTGGCAACTCAGACCCACCGTCACGCGGGTGGTCGAACCCTCGGGAACTCCGAGCGTAAGCGTCGAGGACGATACTCCGCTGGGAGCGACCGCGTCCGGGTCGAAGGAATCCGCCATCAGCGTAAATTCAGAAGTCCCCTGCGCCATTGCCGGCGCGGTGAAAATTCCCGCCATGAGAACGCAAGCAAGCAGGCAGACGGTCGCGAGAATTTTGCGCCACACTTCGGGTTTTACTCTGGATTCAGACCACCCGGATATCAACATGAATGGGTTCTGGTTCAACTATCTTCGATTCCTGGGAATGCAAAAACGCTGCCCGGCAGCGGGATGTGTTCCCGCGCCTGCTGCATTCAGGGCCTCGGTTCGTCCGAAGGCGGCTGAACTGAATCCCCAATACTACCATTCCAGCCGCTGGATTTTCGGATGGGCGGGCTGGAAAAGAGAACGGCCGCCTTCTCACGAAAGCGGCCGCGCCAACACTTCCCCTCAGTTGACTTTCAGTGTGAGTGGGGCAGAGTGATTGGTGCTCCCTGCGGTTCCGGTCACCGTGATGCTGTAAGTCCCCGCTGTAGTCCCTCCGCCCCCACCACCTCCGCCCCCACCCCCGCCGCCACTGCTACTCCCACCGCAAGCTGGCAGGAACATGAGCCCGGCAAGGACGAGCCCGAGCAGCAGAAATCCGTAATGCTTCTTCCCGCGGCGTGAGAAGTTCAGGCCGAAGAACGTGACTCCGAAAACAGGCAGGAACAGCGCTGCTAAAACGCGCGTTCGATGGCTGCGAGCAGGCGAATCCAAGCTGGCAACGGCTGCGCCATTAGTCGAGATCGTGAGGCTCGAAGTTTGTGGGCTGCTACCCGGCGTGACTGACGCAGGGCTGAAATGGCAAACGCCTTTTGCAGGCATACCTCCGCAAGAGAGGCTGACGGCTTGTCCGAAGGGGGAATTCACTGAGGAAACGGTTACCGTTATGGCGGAAGTTGTTTGGCCGCTTGTCACCGAAGTGCTGGTGGGCGAAACCGCGACCGAGAAATCGGCAGGAGCGGGACCGACCTTGGCGAAGAATGCGTCCGACAACCCTCCACCATAGAGCCCCTGAAGAGGGCTCCCAGCGGTTGGCAGGGTCGTATTGCTGGAGGTATTCCCCACGATATAGGCATTGGCGTTGCTATCAACCGCGATTCCCCCAAGGGGCTGAAGATTCACGGGGAAACTATTCTCTGTGAGGCCACCGCCGTAGAAACTCGAGTACACCACTGCACCCGTGTTGCTGAACTCCGTGACGAAGGCATCGGACGTCCCGCTCAAGGTAGCTTGAAAGGCATTCAGAACGGGATAGCCCGAGGATGTAGCCTGACCTGTGATGTAAGCGTCCCCAAGTGGGTCAAGGGCTATAGCAGTAGCGGTGTCGTTTTGGGCGCCGCCATAGTAAGTCGAGAACAGGAGACTGGAGGCTGCCGGATCCAATTTCGCAACGAACACGTTAGTCGCGCTGTTTCCGCCGAGCGCGCTTTGCGCCGCACTCACGGTCGGGAAATTGCTGGATGTTGTCCTTCCGGTAACGTACGCATCCCCGCTGCTGTCCACAGCAATCCCCAAGGCATCGTCGGTTCCGCTGCCGCCAAGATAGGTCGAATACGCAAGCGAGGACCCGCCAGCCTGTATCTTTGCGATAAACGCATCGTCTGCGCCGCCGGTACTCTGTTGCAAGACTGAAGGGGTGGTGGGGAAATTGGAAGAAACGGTTATGCCTGTGACATATGTGTTTCCAGAGCCGTCGACCGCAATCCCTGTCCCGAGGTCTCCGCTCGATCCGCCGAGATAGGTCGAATAAACGAGCGCAGAGCCGGTGGGATTGAGCTCCGTAACGAACGCATCGTCCGCACCACCATTTGATGCCTGGATCGTCGATGACGAGGCGCCGGGGAAATCCGTCGAAGAGGTATCCCCGGTTACATACGCATGAGGTGGGGTTGCCTTGTCGACCGCGACGCCGTTAACAACATCATCGCCGCCCCCTCCGAGGTACGTTGAATAACTTACAGCTCCGCTGGTGGGCGCCACTTTCAGAATGAACCCGTCATCGCTACCGCCTCCAAACGCTTGACCTCCGGTGGTTGGAAACCCAGCTGTCGCGCTGCCACCAACGAATGCGTTACCGGCCGCGTCCACGGCGATAGCATTCCCCGCGCAATCTCCTGACGCCGCAAAAATATCCGTGTATAAAAGTGCGGAGCCGTCCGCCTTCACCTCCGTGACAAAAACGACGAAGTTCGTTCCTGGCGTTACCTGTCCTCCGAAGGTGGGACTCTTCGTCTGTCCTGTGATATACGCATTTCCCGATCCGTCAACTGCGATCGCGAACGCCTCATCCTCAGCGCTTCCGCCCAGGTACGTCGCATAAGTCAGCGTTGGATCAATCACCAGCTCCCGCCCACGGTCGTACGCGCCAACATTCAACGCGACCTCGTTTCCGTCTTTAACCTGGAATGCCGTGTCAACGATCTGGCGCTTCCCGTCCTTCTCCTGATACGCCACCGGCTTGTGCAGCAGCACATCGCCTGCGGAGGACGCCAGCACCAGGTTTCCGGAGGCATCGGTCTCGATTTTCCGTGATCCCTTAAAGCCCAACGCGATCGCTTTCGGATCGGCGCCCGCACGAACAACGAAGTCAAACTCCAACTGCCGCTGTGCCCCGTGGAAGACCATGTTCACGCCGGGATACACATCGCGGTACGACACCGACGCGTATTGCTTCACGCCGGTGTGCCAGTTCTTGCGATCGCTGCCTACGTAGTAGTTCACGACTCCGGATAGTTCGTTCCCCGCTGCCACTTCGGGCTTCGGATTTCCGCCAATCAGGTGCATGTCGATGGTTGCGCTCTGAACCTTCTCTGACGTTCGTCCCTGCGCGTGGGCGCTCGTGACGCGTCTTGTAGCCGCTGCAGCATGCGTGCCCGAACTGATCGCGAAAACCGTGTCATTGGAAGTGAGAAACACGGAGTACCCGTTCCCCCGCGCCATGTACTTCACCTCGGGATCGGTCTGGCCCTGGTTGGCTTCGAAGGCGAGCGGCAGCGCCGCGAGGCTGGTACGAATTCGGCCGCGCTGTTCCGACGTGAGCGTGGGCGCCTGCGGTGCTTGGTTTTTGGCGGTGTTGCTGTTCGCCGTGCTGGCGTGGAATCCGCATAGCGCGATGGCGCACGCCGCGATCACGAGCGCGATCAGGGCTACGACGGCAGGCATTCGGAAGCGGGGAATTGAAGGTGTGAACACACGATCCTCCTGGAATCGACCTCTAGTCTGTTTTGCGAGGGAAGAACTCGGGGCCACGGCTCAGAATTCGCAAGACGGCCCGTTGATGGTCCGAGATCACCAAAGTTTAGGATTTATGAAACTTAG
>Ga0335069_10011545_pt1 | contig 12448 bp, 6 predicted proteins | sample Lox_Sample_11_FD_206714 | JGI IMG/M metagenome (GOLD analysis project Ga0335069, IMG submission 206714) | Soil microbial communities from Loxahatchee National Wildlife Refuge, Florida, United States - Lox_Sample_1.1 | ecosystem: Environmental > Terrestrial > Soil > Wetlands | place: USA: Florida...
CTCCGTGGATGCGCCGAAACTGGTTCCTAACTGGATCTGGCTGCGAAGAGCCGCCTGCACCGGCGGCGGGCAGTGGCCGAGAATCAGAGGGCCCCAGGATCCCAGGTAATCTATGTAGGATTCGCCATCCACGTCCACCACGCGGCTTCCTTTGCCTGACCGGATAAAGCGGGGATTTCCGCCGACACTTCGGAAAGCCCTCACCGGACTGTTGACTCCGCCGGGGATCCACTTTTGAGCGCGCGCAAACAAGACTTTCGATCGTCGATTCACCAGATCAACTCCAATCTCAAGACGAAATCGCGTGAATGGAAATGCCCTTCATGACAAGGCCGAAAAAATGACGCGACTCCCGATTTACTGCAAAAGCTTTGACGCCTCCTTGGCAAAGTACGTAAGGATCATTTCCGCGCCGGCACGGCGAATCCCGATGAGCGATTCGATCATGACTCTGGGGAGGTCCAGCCACCCCATCTGTCCTGCCGCCACCAGTGCGGAATATTCACCGCTGACCTGATACGCAGCCAGAGGCAGCGTGTACCGGTCACGCAGCATGCGAATGATGTCGAGGTACGGACCCGCCGGCTTTACCATCAAAATGTCGGCGCCTTCTTCGATATCGAGCTCCACTTCTCTCAGGGCCTCCCGTGCATTCGCGGGATCCATCTGGTGGCTGCGGCGATCTCCAAATGCCGGAGCCGATCCCGCCGCTTCGCGGAACGGACCGTAGTAGCCCGAGGCATATTTCACGGCATAGGACAAAATGGGCACATTGTGCAGATGATTCTCATCCAGCAGCTTTCGAATCGCGCCGACCCGACCGTCCATCATATCCGACGGAGCCACGATGTCCGCCCCCGCTTTGGCCTGTGACAAGGCCGTTTTTGCGATTAGCGCAAGGCTTTCGTCGTTGAGGATCTCATCGCCCGAAATAAGGCCGCAGTGCCCGTTGGCCGTGTATTCGCACAGGCAGACATCCGTGATGACGAGGATTCCCGGGACTTCCCGTTTCAGCGCGCGCACGGCCTGCTGCACGATGCCGTTGTCATCGTACGCGCCACTGGCAAGATCGTCTTTCTTTGCGGGAATACCGAACAGCATCACGCCGCCGATTCCAAGAGACTTTGCGGAACGGACTTCATCAACCAATGTGTCTACCGACCAGTTGTAATTGTCGGGCATGGAGGAAATTTCCTTTTTCACTCCCTCGCCGGGGCAGACAAACAGAGGAAGGACAAACTGTTCCGGCGAGAGACGATTCTCGCGCACCATATTCCGAATGGGCTCATTCATGCGAAGCCGTCGGGGTCGAGTCGTCGGGAAGGCCATAGGTTCCTCCTTTTCGAGCGCAAAAGACGCGGAAATCCTGTAAAAACGAGAAATTATAGCACAGTATTGCGATGCAGTTCCGATTCCCGATTCTCAATTCCAGATTCTCGACCTTGAGCAAACGTCTCATAGCAGCCAATCTGGAATCTGAAATCGAGAATCGAGAATTGAGAATCGAGAATTGAGAATCGAGAATCGAGAATTGAGAATTGAGAATTGAGAATCGAGAATTGAGAATTGAGAATCGAGAATCAGGGATGTACCACCGCTCCCGCCGAAGGGTACAAGCTCCTGAAAATTTCCGGCGGAACCTGCGTATGCCAATGTCCGGTGAAGACGGCTGTCACCCAAAAAATGACAAAGAGACCGACGACGGCAAGAGCGAAGATATAGAGAGGTGATATCGCAAGTTTCGGTGCCTCAAGCGAGAGGCAATCTTTTTTGGGGCAGACCTCCACGCATTCGGCGCATCCGATGCATTCGGGGTGGCGGATAGTGCCGTTTTGCGAAACCCGTATTGCGGCCGGACAGATCTTGTCGCACTTCCCGCACTGAATGCACCGGGCGGCGTTTCGCTTCACCTGGAGAGGGCTGATCAACGCGCCGAGACCAAGAAGCGCTCCGTATGGACAAAGATAGCGGCACCAGAAATTGCGGATAAAGAGCGAGAGCAGGACAAGGACCGCAAGCACCTCGATCGTTAGCGCCGCGGGCTGCAGGAAAAAGATCAGCATCTTCGCGTCTGCGACCGTGTTGTACTCGGAATACAGAAATGCCTCAATCGAGCCCATGTCCATTCGCCAGAGAATGATGTAGGAGAAAAAGGCGAGAAGAAGATATTTCAGGCTGAGCAGGGGATAGTTCAGCCACCGGGGCATACGGAGCTCCAGTTTCAGCGCGCTACCCAGTCCAGCCAGCAGATTCGATGCGAAACCTACGGGACATACCCATCCGCAAAAAGCCTTCCGCAGCAATAACGCCGTCGCAATTGCGAACAGCAAAATCGTGAGTCCGGCAGGATGAATTTCATCCCATTTTCCTGTCAGCACAAGGCGTTTGAGTCCCAGCAAGGCGCTGATCGGGAGGAAACCCTCCACGGCCGCGGGTCGGCCGACATACGTTTCCGATCGCCCGACTGCCCACTGATAAAACCGATAAAATTCGAATCCGGCAATCACGCAGATCAAGGCAAATGCTGCCTGAACCGCCATGCGGAACCTCGCTACCGTTCTTGTGCTAGAATGCGCCTGTCCCGTTTGCATTTTCTGCCACCCCACAAAATCTTGCCACAATCTGCCCAGCCAAAACTTGATCTGTATCAATAGCTGTTTAAAGAATTTTGTTCAGGATTCAAGCGGCAGAAGGTACTGGCAGGCCGGCAATATTACAGATTACAGATTCTCGATTCCCAATTAGAAAAGGATTCCGAAATCGAGAATCGAGAATCGAGAATTGAGAATCGAGAATTGAGAATTGAGAATCGAGAATTGAGAATCGAGAATTGAGAATCGAGAATTGAGAATCGAGAATTGAGAATCGAGAATCAAATCCCTACACCGGCTCTATGCGTACGGCGCACACTTTGTATTCCGGGATTTTCGATATAGGATCCAACGCGGCGATCGTCAGATTGTTGACGTTCTGCTGGCCGGGGAAGTGAAAGTTGCCGAAAATCAATCCCGGGCAAACGCGATCCGTGATCAGTGCACGGGCCACCATTTCACCGCGGCGCGATCGAATGCGCACCGTTGTCCGGCCGTTCAATCCTATCCTTGCCGCGTCTTCGGGGCTGATTTCAATCACCGTTTCCGGGTACAGGTCTTTTAACGCATGCGTCCTGCGGGTCATCTCGGCTCCATGCCAGTGGTACAGGACGCGGCCGGTCGTCAGCACCATGGGATACTCGCTATCCGTGACCTCATGCGGCGGCAGATGCTCCACGACGTGAAATTTGCCTTTGCCGCGCGTGAACTTCCCGATATGAAGAATCGGCGTTCCAGGGTGACCGGGTGTAGGCACCGGCCAATGCAGTTGCTCTCCGTGTTCCAGTCGCTCGTAATGAACGCCGCTGTAATTCGGCGCCAGCGCTGCAATTTCCTCCATGATCTGGGACGGGCTCGTGTAATCCCACGCGGCCTGCGGCCCGATCGGCACGCGTCCTTCGCGCTGCATCATCCTGTGGGCCAGATCCATTATGATGATCCAATCCGGGCGGGCGTCCCTCAGCGGAGCGATCGCCTGGCGTCCGAGCTGAATCCGGCGCTCGGTATTTGTGTACGTTCCTTCCTTCTCGGCCCAGGTGGTTCCCGGCAACAGCACATCCGCCATGACAGCCGTCTCCGAAGGAAAGATTTCCTGCAGAACTACAAACTCGCAGGCGGATATGCAGTGCTGGGCATGAGTGACATCCGGATCGGTCATGGCCGGATTCTCTCCCACGATGTACAGGCATCTGATTTTTCCGGCACCGGCCTGAGCGATCATCTCCGTCACGGTCAGTCCGGGCGTGCTGCCCAGTTGAAACGACGTCGCATCCCTCGGTTTCCAGTCTTCCGATTCGAGCTGCCACGCCGCAGCAAATTTGGATCGCGCGGCTGCGTCGACCACCTGCTGGTAGCCCGGGAACAAATTGGGCAGAGCGCCCACGTCGCAAGCACCCTGTACATTGTTCTGCCCCCGAAGCGGATTCACTCCGCCGCCCCGCACTCCCATATTTCCCAGGAGCATCTGCAAATTGCCGAGCGCCAGAACGTTCAGCACTCCCGTGGTGTGCTGCGTGATGCCCATCGACCACATGACCGCCATCGGATGATTGCGTGAGAGGATTTCAGCCGCCCGTCGCAATTGCTCCGCCGGAACTCCGGTGATATCCGCTACGCGTTCCGGCGTGTATTGCTCCACACTCACGCGGAACTGCTCGAATCCTTCGCACCGCCGGTCGATAAACGACTGATCCTGCCAGCCGTTCGCCAGCACGATCTGCATGATTCCATTGATCAGGGCGACGTCCGTGCCCGGCCGCTGCTTCAAATGGAGCGTGGCAAATTCCGTGATGTCGATTTGGCGCGGGTCCGCGACAACCAGGGGGACTCCACGCTTGAGAACCGCCTGCCTGAGTTTTGTCCCGAAGACCGGATGCTGTTCGGTTGTGTTTGAACCGATGATGAATAGAGCCTGCGCCTCGCGTGCCACGTCGTCCATGGTGTTGCTCATCGCCCCCGAACCATAGCAGAGCGCCAGACCGTCCACGGTAGAGGAGTGGCAAAGGCGCGCACAGTGGTCGATATTGTTCGTGCCGATCACCTGTCGCGTGAGCTTTTGAATCAAATAGTTGTCTTCATTGGAGCATTTGGCGGACGCGAGCATGGCCACGGCATCCGGCCCCGATTCCGCCTTTATCCTGCACAGACTCTCCGTGATCAGATTGAGAGCCGTTTCCCAATCGACCGGCACAAATTCATCGCGCCCCCCTGCCGGGCGCGGGCGACCTTCCAGAATGTAACGCCGCACTTGCGGTCGTCGCAGCCGGTCGGGATGATGCACAAAATCGTAGCCATAGCGGCCCTTGACACACAGCTGCCGCCCGTTGACCGGGGCTTCCCGGCGCGTCGTGACCCGGATGATCTTTTCCTGGCGGATATTTAGTTCGAGATGGCATCCAACGCCGCAATAACTGCAAACGGTCTCGACCACTTTTTCGGGTTTGCCCGAACCGACGGACAACCGGTCATCCAGGGCGTGTGTCGGACAGTAAACAACACAGGTGCCGCAGGATTCGCAGCGAGCTTCCAGCAGCCCGGTGTCCGTGCCTGCCGATATGCGCGCACGATGTCCCCGTTCGTCGACTCCCCACACGAATCTCCCCTGAATTTCAGCGCAGCTCCGGACGCAACGCGTGCAGAGAATGCACTTGTTCATATCTACCCAGAGGACCGGATTGGGATCCGCATTGATGGGAAATCGCAATCGGGACGGCTGACCCGGCCGGCGTTGGACTCCGTAGCGCTTCAGCCATCGTTCAAATTCGGTATCCTCACGATCCCCGGCCGCGTAGCCCGCGTCGGCATAATCCTCAAGAAGCAACTCCAGGATTGCCCTGCGCATTTCCACCAGGCGGGGCGTTTCGGTCTGAACGACCAGGCCGTCTCGAACCTGAAGCGTGCAGGCGGTAGCAAGGCCCGCCGGCGGAGCAATTTCCACAAGGCATAACCTGCAGGAGCCGACCGGCCGCAAATCCTGATGGTGGCAAAGAGTGGGAATGAGGATTCCGTTGGCTTTTGCAGCCTCAAATACCGTCATTCCTTCCTGCGCCTCGACAAATCGCTCGTTGATTGTGAGATGGAGAGTCATTGGTTCGCTCCTCGTCGCAAAGCGCTGCCGTTGGCCGAAAAATATTCCGGAAAATACTCCAGAGCGGAAAGAACCGGTTTGCCGACGGACATGCCCAAACCGCAAAGCGAGGCGTCCTGCATCAGCTTTACGAGACTGGTCAGACGACCGGAATCGCCGGGGACCGCATCGCCTGCAATCATCCGGTCGAGTATTTTCCTCGTTTCGTAGGTGCCGATTCGGCAGGGAGTGCACTTACCGCAGGATTCGAGCTCGAAGAAACGAACCAGCTCGCGAAGCATGCGCAAAGGGGAGACTGTCTGATCGCAGATCAGCATTCCTCCGCCCCCCAGCGAGACCCCCCGGGTCCCGGAATCGTAGTTCATCGGCACGTCCAACAGCGACGGCGGCACGATGGTCCCTGCGGCACCGCCGGTGATCGCAAATCGGAATTTGGACCCTTCCCGCATGCCTTCGCCGTAGGTGTCGATGATTTGCCTCAGCGTCAGGCCGAATGGCGCCTCGAATAATCCCGGCCGGTTGACCTCTCCGAGAAGCGTGTAGAGTTTTGTGCCCGGAGCATTCGGGTCGCCGAGAGAGCGGTACCAATCCGCTCCATTGGCAAGGATCTTCGGCACACTGGCGAGAGTTTCGACGTTGCTGACGACGGTTGGGTGATCGTGTAGTCCGCTCTCGACCGGGAAAGGCGGTCTGGAGCGCGGCTCGCCACGCTTTCCCTCGAGAGATTCCAGCAGCGCCGTTTCTTCCCCGCAAATGTATGCGCCGGCTCCCTGGTGTACGTGCACATGGAATGAAAACCCGGTCCCGGCGATGTGCGAACCAAGCCAGCCGCGGTCTTCGGCTTCGGCGATCGCGCCCAGAAGGCGCCCCACCTGCGAGCTGTATTCGCCGCGAATATAGACATAGCCTGCTTCCGCTCCCACCGCGTAGGCGATGATCGCCATCCCTTCCAACACAAGTTGCGGACAGAGCTCGAGGAGCACGCGGTCTTTGAAGCTCAGCGGCTCGGATTCGTCGGCATTGCAGACGACGTACTTGGGCTTCCGTTGCTGGGCGGCGACAAAGCCCCACTTGCGGGCGGCCGGAAAACCGGCGCCTCCGCGGCCTCGAAGCTTCGATTCCTCCATCTCGCGCAGGATCTTGTCCGAAGACATCCGAAGAGCCTTTTTTAAAGCGGGGAACCGTCCTTTGGCGAATTCGGTTTCGAGCGGGTCGGCGGCTCTCGCCGGGTCCGGGAGCACGGCGCGGACCTCCGCAGGCCTGGGTTTACGATAGTCGGAAACCTCTCCGCACCAACCGATCTGGTAACGGTCGATATGCTCGAGCTGCACAGGCCCGACCTGGCTGTCCCGCACGAGCGCCGCCGGAGCACGATCGCATAGCCCGAGACAGCTGGTGCGCGTGATGGTCCAGCTTGCCCCCAGCTCCGCCTGAATCTGGCATAGCAAGTCCCCGGCGCCCCGCATCGAGCAGTAGGGACCGTCGCAGATGCGGATGGTTTTTGCCTGCGGCGCCGGCGTGTTCAGCATGGAATAGAAAGTTGCAATCCCGTGAACCTGAGAAACGGGCATACGCAATTCGCGAGCAACGTCGCCGATCAGGGGTGGCGTCAGGTGGCCGTGCTCTGCCTGCAGCGCGCGCAGGATCTTGACGATTTCCGCGCGGGTTCCCCCCAGTTCTTTAACCAAGTCAACGACTTTTGGGTTGGGCGATTTGTGAACAAGCGTTGTCGGATGCATAGATACACCTCAAAATGCTCCAAAGCGGGGGGGGCTTCATAGAGTTAACTCATTTTATTGGATCTGACGGCCGGTTTAAAGTATTTCCCGTGGTGACTGTCGGATCAACCCGGCTAAAACCGCTGCGCCGAAGGTCGTCCAGCCCACGTTTACACCTCAATTCTCTATGCCGAATCCGGCGACAGGGAGATTGTCAGATATAAAGACAAATTCTCGACTTGGGTCAATAGTGCCGTACGGCACAAGCGCGTAAATGCATGCCTTCGGGCGCCGGTGGGGCGGCTATTGCCGCCTTGCAGAGTTCCCGGTTTCCAGTTCCCGGTCAAATTCAGCTCAATAACTGGGAACTGTGAACTGGAAACTCTAAAACCATGCGGCATTAGTCGTTTCGCCGGCTTCCGTGGCCACAATGGTGTTTGATGCATCCGGTGCTGAAATATGGTTATAATACGGCCCACTATGAAGGATCAGATCCTGCTGCCGCCCGATCACGCTCCGTCCCGGAAATTCTGGAAGCCATGGAAATGGATAGGTCTTGCTCTTTATATTGCGGCGCTGCTGTTTAACCGCTGGTTGCCGGGCGCTGTTGTCGCTGCCGCGTATCTTTATGGCGTCGTCGTGATCGCCTGCTTGATTTTCTTCGTCTTCCGCTACCTGAAAGACCGGTTTTTCTGGCGCGTGCGCAACCGCCTCATCGGTTCCTTTATATTTGTGGGAATCATCCCGCTTTTGATTCTGCTCGGAGTGGTTACTCTGTCCGGATATATTCTGCTCGGTCATTTGGCCGGACAATATTTGAACCAGGCGCTTCAGGAACATAGCCGCGAGATCTCGGGAATCAACGCAGAACTGGCGCGGCAACTCTCCCGTGCGGATACTACCGGAGCGTTCCCTGCCAGAGCCGCTGCGGTCCTTGCGGAGCACTCCTCGCAGTTCCCACAGATGGCTGCACGCCTGCTGCAAAGTCTGCCCGATGGAACACTCCATGCAGTCTCAACGTACGATCCGCTCAAAACTCTGCCCGACGTGTCTTCGCATCCCGGCAACAAATGGCGCGGTAAGGAATCCTTCTTCGAGGGACTCCTGACAGAGAAAGAAAAGATCTTCCTGGCCAGCCTCCAGAAGGTTCCCGGACTTCCCGGCTTTTATCTGGAAAGCCTGGCGCCGCTGGACCATTCCATAGAGGACCGCCTGCGAAAGGAAAAATCACTGTATGTGAATTTCTTTGTGCGGAAGGATGCGGACATCAACATCGCCGACGAGGGTGCCCAGGTCAAAATTTCCTGGGGAAAGGGGGAACGCGATACTGAGGCGGAGAAGCAGGTCAATGAGAAGCTGAAAGAGCAAAAAGCGCAGCAGCAGGGCGATTCGCGCACCATGCTTTTATGGTACCTTACGGTTCAAGGCAAGGCGTACGAATCCGGCAACCAGGACATGAATATCTACGCGATCTTCCGCGTCCCGCTGGCCGCGATCTTCAGCTCCAATTCCGGCAAGGACAGCAAACAGGGCGAATCCCTGCTAACAGTGGTCTATGTCCTGGCAGGCATGTTTTTATTTGCCGAGATTGTTTCTCTGGTGATCGGGTTTGCCATCAGCAGACGCATCACGCGGTCGGTGCACGATGTGTATCAGGGCATCCTGGCACTGCAAAAGGGAGACCTCTCGCACCGGATTCCCGTGCGGCGTCACGACCAGCTTGGCTTGCTGGCGCATTCCTTTAATCACATGAGCGGCTCGATCGAGCGCCTGCTGGAAGAGGTGGTCGAAAAAAAGCGGCTGGAGCAGGAATTGGAAATCGCCCGCGAAGTGCAGGCGACTCTTTTTCCCAAACAACTCCCTCATCCTCCCGGCATGGCCGTCTTTGGAGGGTGCAAAGCTGCGCGGACCGTCAGCGGTGACTACTACGACTTCATCATCGAGGACGAAGCCCATCTCGACATCGTTGTCGGCGACATCAGCGGCAAAGGGATATCGGCGGCGCTGCTCATGGCCAACCTGCAGGCGGCGATGCGCAGCCAGTTGCTGGCGCACAAGAATGAGAGCCCTGCATCCATCGGGCAGAGTCTCGCAGACGTCATGAAACAGCTCAACCGGTTGATCTACCTCAACAGCCCGGCCGAGAAATACGCTACCCTGTTCCTCTGCCGTTACGATGCGGATATGCGCCGGCTGTGGTACTGCAATGCCGGGCATTTGCCCCCGATTATTTTGGATGCGGAGGGAGTTCGGACGCTGGAAGCAACTGGGACCGTCGTAGGTTTGTTACCCGACGCCGCGTATCAAGCGAAATACATCGATATGGTCCCGGGAACGCTGCTGGCTATTTTCACCGATGGCATCACGGAAGCTGTGAATAACGCGGATGAAGAGTTTGGGGACAAGCAACTCCTGGAGGCGCTGCAACAATCGCGCACGCGCGTGCCCGAAGCCATTTGGGATCACGTCCTGTCCAGAGTCGGCGAGTGGCAGGGCGGTTTGCCGCAACATGACGACATCACCCTGATTGTCGCCAAGGCCGGATAATCACCATCAAATGGCGCCGATCTTCAGAAGCATCATGGTCGCGTCGTCTGCGGCTTCAATCCCGCCGCGGTGCTTATTGACCGCGCTTTCGATATCGGCGAGCATACGGTCGAGGCCCGGCTCACGCTCCTCTACGAGAAGCGCCTCCAGCCGCTTCATGCCGAATTCTTCTCCGGATGCATCCGCAGCTTCAATCAGGCCATCCGTGTAGAAAAACAGGGAGTCTTCATTTTTGAGCAGGAGGCTCTTTTCCTCGAAGTCGCTGCCCTGCAGCAATCCGATCGGGCGTCCAGTGGACTGCAATTGTTCCACAGATCCGTCGCATTTCAGAAGGAACTGGGGGTTGTGCCCGGCGTTGATGTAGCGCAGCTTCAATGTCTTCGGGTCGAGAATCGCAACAAAAAGAGTCAGGTAAGCTTCCGCGTTGTTCACCGTGACTTCGGCATTCAGTTGCTGTGCCAGTTTAACCAGATCCAGCTCCAGCGGCAGGCGTGCCTGGATCGTGGCCTGCAGATTAGCCATGAGGAGCGCTGCTGGCAGGCCTTTCCCCGAAACATCTCCAATTAGAAGTGCCATGGTTCCTCCCGGCATCGGGAAGTAGTTGAAAAAGTCGCCGCCTACCTCCTGGGCTGGGATCGAAACACCCTTGACTTCGACTGCGCCGGAACGGAACGGCTGACGCGGCAACAGTTCTTCCTGGATCTTGCGGCACATTTCCAGCTCTTTGCGCATGCGTTCCTTTTCAACGAGGTGTTTCTGATTTTCGCTGAGATCCTGCGCCATGCGATTGAACGCCTGGGCGAGAGTGCCGAACTCGTCCTTAGAGACAACCGGGACACGGGCGCTGAGGTCTCCGCGAGCCAGATTATCCGCTTCCTTTGTCAGGACGCCAAGATTCCGGGTCATTCGGCTGGAAAGAGGAATAATCCCCACCAGGGCAAGAGCTACAACAGCCAGTCCGTATCCCATATTCCGCACGGTTGTGCGGCGAAGCTCGCCAAGCCTGTCCCCGATCGGCCGGGCTATTCCAAACGTGGAGCCTGTCTGCGAATCTTTTCGCATAACCAGGACCCAGTTATTCATCGTGGACACCTGCTGCTGGGCGCTGGTTTTATTGGCCGTTCTGGGGAAGGGAAGCGCCTCGATTTTCTTCAGGTCGGCAGGATTCGTGGCATAGAGCTTCCCATCCGAATTCATGGCAAACGGGATTTCGCCCTGCCGGGGCTGCGTTCGCATCAATACGTGATAAAGAAGGCGCTGCGAGCTTATCTCCGCGCTGACCTTTCCTACCAACTCGCTGCCGCTGCGCACTTCGGTGTTAAACCGGCCCATGGGAAAGGGCGGCATCGGCGGCCTCGTATCGTTCGCGGGGCCGCCCACTGCGGGACCGCCGTTTTCGCCGGAAAAATTTATGATAAAACCGTTCGGTCTGTCGCCCGGGCTGGTTTTGCCCTTGGCCTGCGTTTGCTGATTGGGCGGACGTGGCGGCAAAAACTGCGGCATGCGGGCCGGGGTGAATTGCAGCGACTTGAGCAGGGACGCGTAATCGCCCATCTGATTTTTTAAACGGCTTTCCAGGGCTGCCATCGCCGCGGGTCTATCTTTCTTGTCCAGGGACATGATGCGCCGGACCTCGAACGCCGCAAACCACTCCAATTGCCGGTTGAGATCTCTGCTCACCGACTCCATCCGGGCGCTCATATCTGAAGTCATGGCGGACGATTCCTGTTCCGCCACGGTGTGCAGTGCACGCAGGGAAGAGTTGTAGGAGTAGAGCGTAATTGTAGCCAGAGGCAATACGGCAAGGCCGAGGAATGAAAGAACCAATTTGGCTCGCAGCTTCATAGGCGTCAGCTCCCTATCCCAATCTCCGGGACTAATGTAGTCGAATCAGTTGTGCCGCCAACTATTAAATACGCAGATTCATCTTAATGTTACCCGATGAAAGAGATCATACGGAACGATATGTGGATGCTTTGGTGGCGTGACGCCGGCCGACGCTGTTATACTTTAGGTTCCGAACAACAACTCCAGCGCGGCGCACATAACTAATTTCTGCAGATGCTCGCTAGGCAGCCGCGCAAGGATGGGAAAGGGATTTGTTGGTGGCGGAAATAGCTAGAGTTGTAGCGCTTGGCGCAAGCAATTTGGCTCGTGGATTTCATTCCATGGTCTCCGCGGCCCGGTGTGCCTGGGGGGCGGAAATTCAGGTGTTTGCGGCACTCGGGCATGGCCGTTCGTATGGTGCTTCCAGCAGAGTTGGTTTCCGCACGCTTCCGGGTATCCTCCAGTCCGGCTTGTGGCGGATGCTGGAAACTCTTCCACCATCGCCGACGCGAGCTATTGTTACAGATGTTGGGAATGACATTCTCTATGGCTATCCGGTCGAGCAGATTCTGGAATGGATCGACCAAGTTCTCGTTCGCCTGCAGCACACTACACACGACATCAGTCTTGCAGGCCTTCCTCTCGAGAGCATGCAACGCTTATCGCCGGCAAAGTTC
>Ga0335069_10011546_pt1 | contig 12447 bp, 7 predicted proteins | sample Lox_Sample_11_FD_206714 | JGI IMG/M metagenome (GOLD analysis project Ga0335069, IMG submission 206714) | Soil microbial communities from Loxahatchee National Wildlife Refuge, Florida, United States - Lox_Sample_1.1 | ecosystem: Environmental > Terrestrial > Soil > Wetlands | place: USA: Florida...
CCCGTGAGCAGGTACATATCGAGATACGCTTCGATGTCGGTCAAGAGGTAGCAATGCGGGCGATCGTAGGGATATTGCCAGATCTGCGCCGGGTCGCGCTTCGCCAGCCCGTCGAGCCAGGCATTCTCCTGGTAGTAGCGCTGGATCACCTGCCCGTCGGCAGGCTTGCCCACCGGGCTCAGCGCCACGCGCGTGTTCGCGATCATTCCCTGCCCGCCCTGGATGGCGCCGCGCAGCATCTGCGGTAGAAACGGTTGCTCGTTAAACCAGTCATAGTATCCGCGCAGCAGCGGCAGGGCCTTGGTGTTGCCTGCATAGGCCGCCTCCAGCAGCCCGTGCGTCAGCCACGCGCGCGTGTATGCCGCGCGTTCCGAGTAAAAGATGGTATCTTCCGGATATGCCATGATGTAGCCGTTCGGCTGGCGGCACTCCTCGATGCCATCTACCACCGCATTCAGCCGCTTGCGCAGTTCTGCATCATCAAGCCAGCGTACCGTGTTGCCCGCACCCATCAGGAAGCGCCCGGCGTTCGATCCGGCCAGGTCTTCTTCCCAGAAAATCTGCGATCCTGCCGGCCTGAATCCCGACACCTTTCCGGTTCGCTCGTAAAACTGCCGCAGCAGGTCCTCAGTCGTATAGGAATTCAGCAGGTATTGCGCATTGTGCTGCAATGCGGCCTGGAAGAGCCCGCCGTCCAGGGTGACTCCGCTCCGCGGCGCTTCAGCCTTGAAGTGCACACGATTCCATGTGGACGGATCGGTAACCAGGTTCGGGTGATCGAATTTGATGGTCTCGCCATCCTGTCGCGGAGGCCGCGTGAGTTGGCTGAGAAGCTCGCGATTGCCATACCCGGGGTCCGCAGTCACTTTGCAGCCCACGGCGATATCCTCGCGATCAGAAAGCACGCCGATGCGCGCAAGCGTGAGCGTGAAATCGGGACTTTCATCGAGGTTTTCATCCGGAGATCCGGACCCGGGCAGGATCTTCACAGGGCGCAGCCGGGTCACCGTCAATCGCACGTAACGTGCATGATGCCCCCGCGCTGTGAACTTCATGATGTTGTCTCCCGGATCGGGAAAATCCGACCGCGTCAGATCCGTTCCCATTCCCGGATTGCTGAACTCCTCGTCGTGCGCGGTTTCGATCTTGAACCGCAGCGGGAAGCCCTCTCCCGCGTAGTATTGGTCCCGCCCAGGAAACATCCGCTCGGACGCCGGGTACAACAACACGTAATCCACGGGAATCGTCTGTCCGAGGTCGATCTGAATCCACATGGTCGTGTCGGGATTGCCGACTACCTTGGACCGGTACGCACGATACGCGCTCGCCGGAGTCGCCGCCATTCTCATGCCGCTCAGAAACTGCGTGAAGACAGGCGGCTCTTCCTCCACCAGGGCCAGCGCCGGCCCGACGGCATCGGCAACGACCAATCCCGCTCCGGCAATTGTCGAGTTCTTCAGAAAACTCCGTCGTGTCACGCTCATGGTCTGCTCCGGGCAACAAAGCGCTTCAAACAATCTCATGCGGGACGCGCTCGCATTGTAAAGCTTTAAGGGGCACTCTTTCGAAGGCGAACACGATCTGTCCCGGCGGGTGAGACGACCCCGTTGCGCATGCTCGAACTTCTCAACCGGGCGTGGCCCCCATCTGGAGCAGCGGTCTCGCGGTGCTAAACTTCTCCGGTGTTCAGCATTCATCCGCAGAGGATCGCCTTCATGAAGACTCGTGTTCTGAGCTGTCTTGCGCTTATTCTGGTTGTCTCCGCATTTTCCATGCAACTTCCGAAGCTGCCGGCCCAGGCGTCGCCGCTCATGCCGATGCCTTCGCACATCGAGACCGGGGACGGCCAGCTCCTCATCGATGGCAACATCAGCGTCGCGATCGAAGGCTACACCGAGCCTCGCCTCACCCTGGCGCGCGACCGTTTCCTCGCGACGCTCTCGCGCGAAACGGGAATCCCCATTTCGCCGACCCCGCCGGACCGCCCCGCCAACTTCACCATCAAAGCGGGCGGCCCCAGCAAGCCGGTGCAGGAACTGGGCGAGGACGAGTCCTATCACCTCAAGGTCTCTCCCGCCGGTGTGCAACTGACGGCGGCCAATCCGCTCGGCATCCTCCATGGCCTCCAGACCTTTCTCCAACTGGTACACATCACCCCGCAGGGCTTCGCCGCGCCGGCCGTCACTATCGATGACGAGCCGCGCTTCGCCTGGCGCGGGCTGATGATCGATTCCGGCCGCCATTTTCAACCCGTCGAGGTGATCGAGCGCAACCTCGACGGCATGGAAGCCGTAAAGATGAACGTCTTTCACTGGCACATTTCCGAGGACCAGGGTTTCCGCATCGAGAGCAAGACCTATCCGTTGCTGCACGAGAAGGGCTCGAACGGCCTCTACTACACCCAGAAACAGGTCACCGACATCATCCAGTACGCGCGGGATCGAGGCATCCGCGTGATCCCCGAGTTCGACATGCCCTGCCACACAACATCGTGGTTCGTTGGCTATCCGCAACTGGCCAGCGGCCCGGGCCCGTACAAGATCGCCGATCGATGGGGCATCATGGATTCCGCCATGGACCCAACGCGCGAAAGCACCTTCGAGTTTCTCGACAAGTTTCTCGGCGAGATGACAGCGCTCTTCCCTGACGCCTACTTCCACATCGGCGGCGATGAGTGCAACGGCAAGGAATGGAATGCCAACCAGAAGATCCAGGCGTGGATGCGTGCGCACAACATCAAGGACAACGCGGCGCTGCAATCGTATTTCACCGGACGGGTACAGAAACTCGTCAACGCGCATCACAAGATCACCGAAGGCTGGGACGAAGTGCTCCAGCCGGATACTCCCAAGGATGTGATCATCCAGTCGTGGCGCGGCCCAAAGGGACTGGCAGCCGCCGCGCGCCAGGGCAATCGCGTCCTGCTCTCCAACGGCTACTACATCGATCTCAACCAGCCCGCCGCCTATCACTATTCGAACGATCCGCTGGGCGGGGAAGGCGCCTCGCTCAGCCCTGAAGAAAAGGCCCGCGTCCTTGGCGGCGAAGCCACGATGTGGAGTGAATTCACCACCCCGGAGATCATCGACAGCCGCATCTGGCCGCGCACCGCCGCCATCGCCGAGCGCCTCTGGTCGCCGCAGGACGTCCGCGACGTCGACTCCATGTATGCGCGACTGGCCGTCGTTTCGCGGCACCTCGAGTTCTACGGCCTCAACCACGAGTCGTTCACACGCGTCATGCTGCAGCGCATGAGCGGCGAATCCGATCCGAAATATCTGGCGGTGCTGGCGTCCGTGGTCCAGCCGCCCGAGGGGTACCAGCGCGAGGAGTTGAAGGAATGTACCACCTCGACCCCGTTAAACCGGCTCGTGGATGCGGTTCCGCCCGAGAGCGAAACTGCGCGCCAGTTCAGCGAACTGGTGAAGCGCATCGCGGCCGGCAAAGCCTCGCCGGACGACTGGCAGCAGGCGCGCCAGTGGCTCGAACTCTGGCGCGATAACGACGCCAGGCTGCAGCCTTCCCTCCAGCGCTCGGAGATCACCGCCGAAGTCGTACCGCTCTCACATGACTTGTCGCAGGTGGCGAGCATCGGCCTTCGCGCGCTCGATGATCTCCAGAACCATCGCGTCGGCAATCCCGACCTGGTTGCAAGCAATATGCAATTGCTCAAGACCGCCGAGAAGCCCGAAGCCGTCCTGCGCAACATGATCGTCCCGCCGGTAGAAATGCTGGTGCAGGCCACGACTTCGTATTAGTGCATCGTCATGAAGCTGCGTACCCCGCGTTAGCCGCTCAACCACCTCACTGAAGTGGTCAAGCGGCTGACTTGGGATGTAGTTGTCTTGGGATGTATTTGTATCGACGTCAGATCACAACTGGAGCCGCACTCGCGCCCGGGTAAGCACGGACGCAATCCCCAGAATCAACAACGTGAATACCACGCTCTTCACCACGCCTGCCCACCCGAAAGTGAAATGCGTCTCCATCCAGGTAATTCCCAGCGTACCCAGCAAGAAATACCAGGCGTCGGGCAGCAGGTAAGTGAGGAGCGTGTTCGCCCCGGCAGGCTGCACCAGGCTGGCCCATGCCGTCGTCTGCCGCTGGTCGCAAATCCAGTAGAGCAGCGTGAAGGCCAGCACCGCCGCGCCGATGTTCCACAGCGTCCACGCCGGGGTGGCGCGGATCTTCGAAATGCCCAGCGGCACAGCCAGCCACCCGGCCACAAGCGCGAGGAGCGCAAATATCATCGCATTGCGAGTGGCTCTCCCGGCTGGCGGCTGTTCCTCGGTGCCCGGACTCAAGGCGAAGAATATCTGGGCAGTCACCGCGCCCGCCATCACCAGGGCCGTATGCGCGCCGTTACCGAACGGCCAAACATAGATCGCGAGCCTGAACGGGAACGGGGAGAGCCGAGCGGTACAGGCGATGTTCATAGCAATCAACAGAAGAAGGCTGACCGGCGCCGCCCACTTCCAGCGCCGGGCGGGAATGTACAGCAGCGCAGCCGAAATATAGGCGAACGCAATCAGCCCCAGGATCTCGGGATAGGAAAAATCGATCCACGCGGCGTGGCCCTGCGAGGTGCGGCGAAAGATGATGAACGCCGCGGCCACCGCGACCAGCCCCACGCCACGAAGCACGAGGGCAAATCGCTGGCCTCGCTTCGACTTTGGATAGACGTTCAAGTAAAGCCCGGCGCCGAGCAGTCCAATCAGCCCCCACGCGCTTCCGTTCATGCCCATGCGCGCCGGGTCAGCCTTCTCCGCATTGGCCAGAATCAGCCCCAGGACCAGCAGGCTCAACGAGCGCACGATTACGTGCCCCCACAGCAGCGCGACGGAGCCATTCCGTCTCATGCGCAGCTCCACTGAGAGCGGCATTGACATGCCGACGATGAAAAGAAAGAACGGGAACACCATGTCGACATAGGTCATCACGTCCTGGTTCTCATGCGCATGATAGGTCCACCACGGCAGCCCGCGCACCTCAGCCAGTTCGTTGACGAAGATCATCACCGCAATGGTCAGGCCGCGGAAAATATCGATCGACACCACGCGGGATCCGGCGGACGAGCCGACGGGGATGGCGGTTTGAACCGCGCCGGCAGTGCTCACGGTTTCCTCGCTTTCGATGATTGTGGACGAAGCGAATCATCAATGGCGCGAAGCAGGGTACCCGAAGGGTCGTTCGAATACTCCCAGAACATCACCCCGCCAAGTTTCCGCGAAAGCACAAACCGGCACTTCGCCGCGATCGATTCCGGATCTTCGTAGGAAACGAAGATCTTCCGCTGCGCGTTGTAGAGATACGGGACCGAGGCCTTCTCATCCCAGAAGCGCACGAACCCCGTGCCCGGAATCTGGCTGAGCATCGTTTGCGTAATCACCGCATAAGTTGCAGGCCCGTGCGGCACCGGCTTGCCCGGCTGGAACAGCCCGTGGTTCGCGTTGGGGACTTCCCCCCAAATGCGTCCATAGAAGGGCATACCGAGGATTATCTTGCCCGCCGGCACGCCCGCCTTCTCGAACGCGGCAACGGAATCGGCCGCAGAGACTTTCTTCGGATCAGCGGAATCGGTGAACAGAGGAGCGTGATTGCCGGTGATCGAGTCGGAGCCCTCTTCGTAGTAGTCGTAGGCCATCAGGTTGACGGTGTCCACGTACTTCTGCGCCTTAGCCATTTCGGTGTGAATCAGAAATTCGTCATTGGCTCCTGCGGCAAACGTGAGGTACAGGGGCTTGTGGGTCTTCGCGGTCTCCGCCGCAAACCGCGCCCTCAGTTCCTTAAGGAGCAGCGTAAAGTTCTCTTTGTCCTCAGCGCGAAAAGGATGTCCCGCGCCCGGCAGCCCCGGATACTCCCAGTCGATGTCCAGCCCGTCGAGTTTGCACTGCGCCAGGAAGTCCATCACGCTCTGGATGAAGACCGCGCGGCTCTCCGCCGTCCGCGCCATGTCGGAGAAATTAGTCGACCACAACCATCCGCCCACCGACACCAGCACAGTCAACGAAGGATTCTCTTTCTTGAGCGATTCGAGAAAGGAGAGATTCTCGACATCGTGCTCGAACCCCGTGACGATCCGCCCATTCGCAATGTTGGCGAAGGCATAGTTGATGCGCGTCAGCCGGTGGGCATCGATCTGGCCCGGTTGGAGCACAGTGTGTTGAGGAAACACGTACGCGACCACGGCCCGGGCCGGATCGTCAGGCGTAGCAGCACCCAGTCCGGTCATGCAAATGACAAAAGCCGCCAGAAATGAACCAATGCGCGCCATCGAATGATCCACATCAAATGTATCAGCGGACCGGGACCGGTCTTTTCGGCCGGCGCGGGAGCGAAAAACTGACCCTGCGCGGGTCGTCACATTCCCCTTGACACTCGACAAGAGACCGGCGCACGCTTGTTGTCGAACGTCGAGGGGAACATGCCGCCGTCTACCGATCTGCTCCAGGGCACCCTGGACATGCTCATCCTCAAGGCCATCGCCGCCGAGCCGCAGCACGGCTGGGCCATCGCGCAGCGCATCGAGATGGTTTCCGGGAACGTGCTCCAGATCGGCCAGGGATCGCTCTATCCCGCTCTCCATCGCCTCGAGTACAAGGGCTGGATCCGTGCACAATGGGGAGCTTCGGAAAACAACCGCAGGGCGCGTTACTACTCGCTCACCGCCGCCGGCCGCAAGCATCTCGAAGCGGAACTCGACAACTGGGCTCGCCTCACGGGCGCCATCAACCTCGTGCTCGAGAGCATCTAGAGGCACGCACCTATGGGCGAATGGCTTTCGCGTGTCCGTTTCTTCTTCGCTGGGCGCTCGCGCGCCGAAGTCGACGACGAAATTCAGTTTCACCTCGAGCGCCAGGTCGAGGCCAATCTCGCCGCCGGGATGTCGCCCGCAGAAGCTCGCCGCCAGGCCGCAATCAGTTTCGGCGGGCGCGAGCGCACCCGCGAGCAGTGCCGCCAGCAGCGCCCGTCCTGGTCGCTCGAATCGCTGCTGCGCGACATCCGTTACGCCATCCGCGGACTTCTGTGCAATCCCGGCTTTACCCTGGTCGCGGTGCTCACGCTGGCGCTGGCCATCGGCGCCAACTCCACCATTTTCAGCCTGCTTAGCCAGGCCCTGCTCCGCGCGCTGCCCGTTCAGGATCCGGATCAACTCGTCGTGCTCAGCTTCGCCGGCGGCGCTCCGGGCCACCACCATTCGGAAGGCGGAAACACCCGGGGCCACCAGCACGAGTTCTCCTACCCGATGTACAAAGACCTGCGTGACGGCAACACGGCGATGAGCGGATTGATCGCCTCGGCGCCGGCCAGCGTTGGCGTGGTCTGGAACAACCATGCCGAACCAGTGTCTGCGGAAATGGTCAGCGGCAACTATTTCGGGACCCTGGGCGTGCGGCCTGCCGTTGGCCGCCTGTTTGTCGCCAGCGATGAAACCGCGGAGAACGCCAGCCCGGTCGCGGTCCTTAACTTCGACTTTTGGAAGTCGCACCTTGCCAAGGCGCAGGTAGAAGGCAAGACTCTGCTCATCAATGGCTCGCCATTCACCATCGTGGGCGTTGCCCCGCCTGGTTTCCATAGCGTGGTGTGGGGTCGCCTGCCCGAAGTGTACGTACCGATCACGATGCAGCGCACCGTTGAGCCCGAATGGACCTACCTCAACGACCGCAAGGGATACTGGATCGATCTTGCGGGCCGGCTGCGCCCCGGCATGACGCGCGCGCGGGCCGAAGCATCGATGAACCAGCTCTACGCGGCGCTGCGCCGGGCCGAAGTTCCCCTGCTGATCGACCAGACTCCAAACGATCTTCAGGACTTCATCGATAAGGCGCACCTCAACCTCGAAGCCGGCGCGAACGGGTTCTCACCGTTCCGCGAAGATGCAAGACTGCCTCTGACCATCATGATGGGAATGGCCTTGCTGGTCGTCGGGATGGCAGTGGTGAACGTCGCCAGCCTGCTTCTCGTGCGGGCCGCAACCCGCGTCCGCGAGTTCTCCATGCGCTACGCTCTGGGTGCCACCAACGGCCAGATCCTCCGGCAGCTCCTTACGGAAGGCCTGCTGCTGGGGATGCTCGGCGCAGCCGCCGGCCTTCTGATTGCACCCACGGCGTTGGGCGCGCTGATTCACTGGATGTCGGGCACGACTGAAGGCAGAGTGCCGTTCTCCGGGTCGCTCGACTGGCGCATCTTAGGCTTCACCATAGCCGTTACGCTCGCGGCCAGCCTGGTGTTCAGTCTCGCCCCCGGAGTACAGTTCTGGAATCCCCGTCTGGCCGAGGCGCTGAAACAGCAGACCGACTCGGGCCGCGGCAGCTCCCTCCGTTTCCGCCGCACCTGCGTGGCCCTGCAAATCGGCTTCAGCCTGTTGCTCATCGTCGGGGCCGGCCTCTTCGTTCGCACCATTCAGAACCTGCACAACGTCGACCCGGGCTTCGCGACCGACCACGTGCTCGCCTTCACTCTGGACCCGCAGATGGCAGGGTACACGCCGGCGACAGTCCCTGCGGTCGAGCAACGCGCCATCGACTCCATTGCCGCCCTGCCCGGCGTGCGCGGCGTGGCCGCGACGAATGATGCCGACTTGCGCGGCGATGATCGTCAGGGTGACGTGGTCGTGGACCAGGACTGCGCGCACCCGCGGCCCGATGACAACGAATTCGACATCGAGCTCCCCTGGGTGAGCAACGGCTACCTACAGGCGCTGGGCGTGCCGCTGGTGGCGGGCCGCTACTTCACGGCAGAGGACACCGCTACTTCGATGAAGGTCGCCATTGTGAATGAGAGTTTCGCTCGCCACTACTTTGCAAGCAACGCTGCGGCTCTGGGGCATCGCGTGTGCCGTCCCCACCGGCCTTCAACCGACGCCGTGATTGTGGGCGTGGTCAAGGACGTGAAGCACAGCTCGCTGCGCGACCCAGTGATGGCGACCGAGTACACGCTTTTCTCGCAGGCGGAAAGGCCCGGCGGACTCTGGTATTACGTGCGCACCTGGCAGACGCCGCTGGCCGCCGCCAACAGCATTCGCGCGGCCATTGCCGGCATTGACACAAAGCTCATCGTGGGCAATCTCAGCACGCTGAACGATCAGGTCGACGACAATCTTCTCTCCGAACGGACGGTCGCCCTGCTGGCCGGAACGTTCGGCGGGCTGGCGATGTTACTGGCCGGCGTCGGGCTCTATGGAATCCTGGCCTACTCCACGGCGCAGCGCACGCGCGAGATCGGCATCCGCATGGCGTTGGGAGCCAGGCGCGGCACGGTGGTCCGGCTCATCCTGCGCGATGTACTGATCCTCGCCGGATGGGCAGTAGGCATCACCATCCCCGTCGCCGTGCTCATGGTCCGCACGGTCCGGAGCCAGTTGTTTGGAGTCTCGGTGGCCGATCCCGCGGTGTACGCCGTCGGGGTCCTGCTTATCGGACTGGTCGCCATGGTGGCCGGCCTGATCCCGTCGCGCCGCGCGGCGACGGTCGATCCGGCGCGGGCGCTGCGCACGGAATAATTATCCTCCGGCAAAGCCGGAGGCTTTATGGCGGCGGCCCCTCAAAGGGCCCTGAAATACCGAATCCGGCTGCCTCACTCCCCAGCCGGGCCTTGTAACAGGGCATGACTTCAGTCGTGCCGATAGATGCAGCCAAAAACTTCCTGGGCTTCAGCCCTTGTGGGATGCTGGTCAAGCGACTGGTCTTGCACGGACGCAAAGCGATGGCGACTCCCGCAAACGTCGAACTTCTACTGCCACCCCTGGGTTCTCCCATTGGCCGATAGACTGAACCCGCCTCACACCACGGAAACGGCGCTTCATGCGAACCGGGGGCGCTTCCACCCCTGAAGGGTTGATCCGCTCACGAAGGGGACGTATCGTGGTCGCCATGTTGCGAAACCGGTCCGTCCCCGTCGATACCGTACTGCCGCACGTCATGTACAAGAACCTGCCGGAGGCCATTGGCTGGCTCGGCAGGACGCTGGGTTTTGTTGAGCACTATCGCTACGGCGATCCGCTCTCCGGCGCGCAGGTGCATCTGGGGAAATCATTCATCATGCTGAAGCAGGCGGGAGCGGATTACCGAAATCCGGCTGAGCTCGGCTTCGGCACGCAGGAACTCACGGTGTTTGTGGAGGATATCGAGCAGCACTTTGCGCGCGCCAGGGTTGCGGGAGCGAACCTTGTCGAAGATCTTCACGAAACCGTCTATGGCGAGCTGCAGTACGCGGTCGTCGATCTGGAGGGCCATCATTGGCTCTTCTCCCGGCACGCGCGCGACCTGGGTCCCGGCGCCTGGGGCGCCATGATCGTAAATCCCCTTAGCTGAGGTTGCCGCGCGGAGCGATCGGGACAACCGCAGCCCGTCACAGGATCTCAGCACTTCGTCACACCAATTATTTCGCCTTCGCGCTCACCTTCGAGATGTGTTACAGTCAGTAACATTATGACGAGTAACACTGCGCCCGATCACGATCCGGTAGAGCTGGGCGAACTGGAGCGCGACATTCTCTCCATTGTGTGGCGGGTGGGCGATGTGACCGCGGAGCAGGTCCGCGAAGAGCTCGACCGGCCCCTCAAGGATTCCACGGTGCGCACTGTCCTGCGGAGGCTCGAAGAAAAGGGCTATCTCGCGCACACCACAGAGAATCGCACGTTCTACTATCAGCCTGCCGAATCGCGGCAACGAGTGGCGAGCCGCGCCGTAAAGCGCATCCTCGATTGGTTCTGCGAGGGTTCCGTGGAAGAGCTGCTGGCGGGCATGGTGGACTCGAAGGTGCTGGACCGCGCCGAGCTGCAGCGGCTCGCGGATCGCATCGCGGCGGCACGAGAAGAATCACGCTCCGGAAAAAAGGAGGGTAGGCGATGACGCCTTTGTTCCTGGCTTCGGCGATCTCCGATTCGATACCTGCTTCCATTCACAGCGTGCTGCCTGGTGGCATTCTCACACTGGTGGACGCGGCGGCCCGGGCGCTGCTGGTCGCGTGCGTCGTGGCAGTCGGTCTGCGCCTCCTGGCGCCCCGGCACGTGCCTGCGCAGAAGACCGCGTGGGGGCTGGTGCTCGCCGGCGCCTTGCTCATGCCTGTCCTGGCGCCGTGGGCCGGCAAGGCGACATGGTTGCCGTCGGGAGCCACGTGGGTGGTACCTGTGCATACCTGGTCGCAGCTCATCCTGTCGCGTGCAGCGTCGCTGATGCCTCCGAAGACGGCGGTGATGTCCCGTCCAACCCCCGATCCGAGCGCCGCGACCTATATCAATTCGGACGCGCCCGCCGTGGCGGAACGCACTGACGTTGTTCTGCCCGCCTCCGCGCAGGGCGATCGCTTTCCCGCCCCGACCGTCTCCTACGTGCAGACAGCGGGAGCTGATCCCGCCCCGGCTGGGCCTGCCCGCACCACGTACAATCTGCCGGTCTCCGATCTCGCCTGGATGGTCTATGGAGCGGTCTGTTTTGCCCTTTTGTTACGACTTGCCTATGGCCTGGGCGGAGCTATCGGCCTGTGGCAGTCCGCCGAACCGGTCCCCCTCGATCCCCATCTCACAGATGGTCTCCCCCTGCGCGCGAGCTGCAAGGTCTCATCGCCTGTAACCGTCGGATCAGGGGTCGTGCTGCCCGCCGATTACGACGAGTGGGATATCGAGAAGCTGCGGATCGTACTCGCCCACGAGCGTTCGCATGTCCACCAGGGCGACTTCTACCTGCAAGCCCTGGCCGGTCTTTACACCGCCATCTTCTGGTTCAGCCCGCTGGGCTGGTGGATGAAGCGGAAACTCTCCGACCTGAGCGAAACCATCAGCGACCGCGCCGGACTGGAAGAAGCGGCCAGCCACGCCTCGTACGCCCAGATCTTGCTTGAATTCGCGGCAATGCCGCGCCGAACTGAGGTAGGAGTCGCCATGGCACGCACCGGACACATTGCGCAGCGCATCGAGCGCCTGCTGAACGAGCACACTTTCCGCCAGGCATTCGCGGGCGGCCAGCGACGGCTCTGGACCGCACTCGTACTGGTTCCCACGGTTCTCTTCGCCGCAACCGCACTGATCCGCGTAGAAGCGGCGGTGACGCTGCAACAGCCCGTAACTGTTCAGGGTCCGGTGATCGGGCAGTCGCACCCGGAGAGCATTCCGGACGCTGCCCAGGCCAACACACCCGTCCCTCCAGCCTCGGCGCAGGCCCCCGCACACCCGGCAGCGCCACCGGCCAATACCAACCAGGAGCCGTCCACTCCGGCGCCACCGCCCGCAGATACTCCCGCCCCTCCATCCGCGGCGCCCCAACCGGCTCCCGGCACAGCACCGAAACTGGCGCCCGTCCCGCCTCCGCCCGCGGACTCAAGCGATGAAGAGGGCCAGGACCAGACCGTTACCACCACGAACACCCGGTGCAACCCGCGCACCGCAACTGCCATGTCGAACCGGTCAGCCTCCCGCATGTCTACCCGCCACGGGTATTCGTATGCCTA
>Ga0335069_10011547_pt1 | contig 12447 bp, 8 predicted proteins | sample Lox_Sample_11_FD_206714 | JGI IMG/M metagenome (GOLD analysis project Ga0335069, IMG submission 206714) | Soil microbial communities from Loxahatchee National Wildlife Refuge, Florida, United States - Lox_Sample_1.1 | ecosystem: Environmental > Terrestrial > Soil > Wetlands | place: USA: Florida...
TGAAAGCTTGTACCCCGACTCGCTCCTCTGGAAGAACCGCATTTGTTCCACGCTCATCCCTCCACTCGCACCTTATCCCCCTCCCGCGAATCCAAAGACTTAGCGCTGCACGCGCCTGGGCTATCATGGCTCAACACCCCCACGAATGAAGTCTGATCTCACAGCATCGGTCCCCAACCCCCACGGCTTCTCACGAGTTCGCGAGGCCAAGCCCACGTCCGAAGGAACCGATCCGTCCAAGAACGCAAAGAAGAAAACCGAAATCTTCAAGGCCCTGCCGGAAATCTGGGAGCTGATCCGCCCGCGGCGCGCCTTGCTGGGGCTCGGCCTGGTGCTGATGGTGATCAACCGCGTCTCCGGGCTGGTGTTGCCCGCCTCGACCAAGTACCTGGTGGACGACATCATCGGCAAGCGCCACTTCCGGATGCTCTATCCGCTGGTCGGCATCGTCCTGCTGGCGACCCTCATTCAGGGCCTGACCTCGTTCGCGCTGACGCAAACGCTGTCCAAGGCCGCGCAAAAGCTCATCGCCGAGCTCCGCCGCCGGGTGCAGGAGCACGTAGGCCGGCTTTCCGTCTCCTACTACGACGCCAACAAGACGGGCATGCTGGTCTCGCGCATCATGAGCGACGTGGAGGGCGTGCGCAACCTGATCGGCACCGGCCTGGTGGACTTCGTCGGCGGCCTGCTGACTGCGGTCATCGCCTTCGCGGTCCTCATACGCATCAGCCCGGTGATGACCGGCATTGCGTTTACCTTCCTGGTGGTTTTCGGTTTCGGCCTGCGCAAGGCCTTCCGCGTCATCCGGCCGATTTTCCGCGAGCGGGCGAAGATTAACGCCGAGGTCACCGGCCGCCTGACCGAATCGCTCGGCGGAGTGCGCGTGGTGAAGGGCTACCATGCCGAAGCCCGCGAGCACGAGGTCTTCAGCTTCGGCGTCGAGCGCCTGCTGCAGAACGTCTTCAAGACGCTGACCGCGACCTCGGTCATGAGTCTCTCGTCGTCCACGCTAATGGGCATCATCGGCGCCATCGTCATGTTCATGGGCACGCGCGAGATCCTCGCCGGCAAGCTGACCCTCGGCGGCTTCTTCACCTACACCATGTTCCTCGGCTACCTGGCTGCGCCGCTGTTTCAGGTGGTCGGCATCGGCACGCAGATCACCGAAGCCATTGCCGGACTGGAGCGCACCCGCGAAGTGCTGGACGAGACGCCGGAGAACGAAGATCCGGGCCGCGGCGTCACACTCGGGCCCATCCGCGGCGATGTCGGCTTTCACGACGTGAGCTTCGCTTACGAGCAACAGAAGACGGTGCTGCACGACATCTCGTTCCGCGCCTGGCCCGGCTCGGTAACTGCACTGGTGGGATCATCCGGGTCCGGCAAGTCAACCATCATCGGCCTGATTGCCGCGTTCCATAAGCCGAACGAGGGCATGGTAGCGGTCGATGGCATCGACTTGGCTACCGTACGGCTGGAGTCTTATCGCACGCAGCTCGGCATGGTGCTCCAGGACTCGTTCCTCTTCGACGGCTCGATTCGCGAAAACGTGGCGTTCTCCAAGCCGAATGCGACGGAAGATGAGATCCTGAACGCCTGCCGCATCGCGCGCGTCGATGAGTTCGCGGAAAAGTACGAGCAGAAGTACGACACCATCATCGGCGAGCGTGGAGTGAAGCTCTCCGGCGGCCAGCGGCAGCGCGTCTCGATCGCGCGCGCCATCCTGGCCAACCCGCGCATCCTGATCCTGGACGAGGCGACTTCCAGCCTCGACTCCGAATCGGAAGCCATGATTCAGCAAGGCCTCGCCTACTTGATGCAGGGCCGAACGACGTTCGTCATCGCCCACCGGCTGTCAACCATCCGCCGCGCCGACCAGATTCTGGTGGTCGAGGCGGGACGCATCGTCGAGCGCGGCACGCATCAGGAGCTGTTCGACATGGGCGGACGTTACTGGGAGCTATACACCAAGCAGCACGGCATCGAGCAGAACCTCTTCCTCGCGCCCGGCGAAGGCGACCCTGTGCCGGAGACCGAGAATGCCGCAGCCGGCGCCGCAGCCGATCCCGACCCGCGAAGCTTCCTATAAAAGCGTGTTCACCACGGAAGCACGGAATACACGGAAGGACTTAGAAACAAAAAATTCCCGTGTATTCCGTGCTTCCGTGGTGAATTCTCTGCTGTTATCCGACTGGTACCGTCTGCAATACTTGCTCGCGAACTTCCTCGTCCTGCTTGACCTCGGCGCGCGAGGCGGGCAGGGCAAATTCCAGCAACTGCTCGATGGTCTTCACGTAGTGCATGCTCAGGCCCTGGAGCTGTTCCGGCGTCAGATCTTCCTCGACATTCTGCTTGTTCTCGGCCGGCAGAATGATGTCGGTGACTCCGGCGCGCTTGGCGGCCAGCGTCTTCTCTTTCACGCCGCCGATCGGCAGCACGTTGCCGCTCAGCGTAATCTCGCCCGTCATCGCGGTCAGCGGACGCACCGGACGATCCGTCAGCAGCGACACCAGCGCGGTCACCATGGTCACGCCCGCCGAGGGGCCGTCCTTCGGGATGGCGCCCGCCGGCACATGGATGTGAATGTCGTGATCGGCGAAGAAGGCTTCGTCAATCCCCAGCAGCTTCGCATTCGACCGCACCCAGGTCAGCGCCGCCTGCATCGACTCCTGCATCACCTGGCCGAGCTGTCCGGTCATGGTGAAGCCGCCCTTGCCCTTCATCTTGTTGGCCTCGACGAAGAGGACGTCGCCGCCGGTCGGCGTCCATGCCAACCCGACAGCAACCCCGGAGCGCTTGGTGCGCTCGGCAATCTCGCCTTCGGTGCGGATCTTCATGCCGCCGAGCATGTCGTGCTGCTGCACGAGTTCGGGCGTGACCCGCAGCTTGTCGATCTTGCCTTCGGCGATGCGGCGCGCCTGCTTGCGACAGATCGTGCCGATGGTGCGCTCGAGGTTGCGAACGCCGGCTTCGCGCGTGTAGTGACGAATCAGGAACCGGATCGACTCCTCAGGAAATTCGATCTGGTCGCCGTTGATGCCGTTCTCTTCAATCTGGCGCGGAACCAGATACTGAAACGCAATGTGGACCTTCTCTTCCTCGGTGTACCCTTGCAGCTCGATGATCTCCATGCGGTCGCGCAGCGGCTCGGCAACGGGATCGAGCATGTTGGCCGTGGTGATGAACAGCACCTTCGACAGATCGAACGGCACGTCGAGGTAGTTGTCGCGGAAGCTGAAGTTCTGCTCGGGATCGAGCGCCTCCAGCAGCGCGGAACCGGGATCGCCGCGGAAATCGCGTCCGACCTTGTCGATTTCGTCGAGCATGAAGACCGGGTCGTTCGTCTCGGCGCGGCGAATGCCCTGCATGATCTGCCCTGGCAACGCGCCGATGTAGGTGCGGCGATGACCGCGGATTTCCGCTTCGTCATGCACGCCGCCCAGCGACAGCCGCACGAACTTGCGCCCTAACGCGCGCGCGATCGATTTACCCAGCGAGGTCTTGCCCACTCCGGGAGGTCCGACGAAGCACAGGATCGGGCCCTTCATCGAAGGTTTCAGCCGCCGCACCGACAGGTAATCCAGGATGCGGTTCTTCACCTTCTCCAAGTCGTAGTGATCGGAGTCGAGAATCTCCTTTGCCTTCGGAATATCGACCTCGACGCCCGAGGACTTCTGCCACGGCAGCACCGCCAGCCACTCGATGTAGTTGCGGGTGAGGCCGTAGTCGGCGGCCATCGGCGACATGCGGGTCAGCCGGCCCAACTCTTTCAGCGCTTCCTTCTTCACATCGTCCGGCATGCCGGCCGATTCGATCTTCTGCCGCAGCTCCTCGGCGTCGCGCGTGGTCTCATCCTGCTCGCCCAGTTCCTTCTGGATGGCCTTCATCTGCTCGCGCAGGTAGTACTCGCGCTGCGTCTGCTGCACGCGGTCCTGCACTTCGCTCTGGATCTTGTTGCGCAGCTGCTGGACCTCCAGCTCCTTCGCCAGGTGCTGGTTGATCTTCTCCAGTCGCACGTGCACGTCGGAGGTCTCCAGCACATCCTGCTTGTCGCGCGTGTTCAGCGACGGCAGCGAAGAGGCGATGAAGTCCACCATGCGCCCGGCGTCCTCAATGTTGCCGGCCACCGTAGACAGCTCATCCGACAATGTGGGAGAGCCGGCGACGATCTGCTGGAACAGCGTCAGCACATTGCGCTGCAGCGCTTCAATTTCCGCATTCTTGGGAGCAGGCGACTCTGGAATGGACTCCACCGACGCCCGCATGAAGGGCGTCAACTGCGTGTACTCGGTGACCTTGACTCGCTCCAGGCCTTCAGCAAAGACGAACAGGCTCTGGTTGGGCATGCGCACAACCTTGTGCACCACCGCCAGGCTGCCGACGGCGTACAGGTCCGTGGGCTGGGGATTGTCGACGCGCGCCTCGCGCTGCGCGACCACGATGATGGTCTTGTCCTCACCCAGGGAGTTGATCAGCTGCACTGAACTTTCGCGCCCCACCGTGAGCGGAAGCACCGCGTGCGGAAACAAAACCGTGTCCCGTACCGGCAACACCGGCAGCGTGCGCGCCTCTTCCGAATCGTCCCTCAGCTCGGGGTCCGTGCTCTCTAAATCTTTCGGATTATTAGACATATGACTCCTTGAGTCCTTTACGCTCAACCTTTAGATGCCGCCCTCCTCTAAAGGATGCAGTCGGTGGACGCGCCGCTTGCCGACGGCCGCAGTCGCACGAAAGTTCACGCCTGCGAAACGTGCGGCCAGAGAATGCCTACATCGTTGCCGGACGCGCCACGTCGCAGCGAACGGCTCGTTCCAGCTTCGCGCCGCCGCACCCTTTTCTATGCGGACAGGATTCTACGCACCGAACCGCCCGGCGACAACCAGAATCGGAGCAAACGCTTCGCGCTTGGATCTCACCAGTTCGCTTTTGACACAAGGCCGACACTTGGCATTTGAGCAAATACTAAGTGCTAAATGCCAAGCCCAACTTGCGATTTCGCTTTTCAATTGGAACTTCCTTCGTAATACTTTTCGCGCGGACAAATCGTGTAGCTAATCCCTGAGGGAGGAATTCTGGTCCCGACCGGCACATCTGCTTCAGCGCGGGAAAAACTGGCCGAGCTTCGAGGGCGCACGCACCGTTACGCCACCCTCTTGCTGGCCGAACTGGTGCTGATTCTCACCTATCCGTTCTTCAGCGATCTTTCTCCGCGTAGCGGCCTGCCCCGGGTGCTGGCGGTGGTGGTCTTCTCCGCCGCGTTGTTTGCCGTGCTGGGCAAAGGCCGCATGACCCGAATTGCGTTTCTGCTTGGCATTCCCGCCATCCTTTTACGTCTGCTCGATTTCGCCGCACACATGACGGTGTTCGATCTGGTCGACCAGGTCCTGGGTGTCATGTTCATGGCCTTCGTGACCAGCGTGCTGGTCTATACCATCGTCTCCGATCCCAGCGTCACCACCGACACACTGGCAGGCGCTGTATCGGCCTACTTCCTGATCGGAATCACCTTTGGCCTGCTTTATGCGTTGATCGGCGGTGTGTCACCAGGAGCCTTCCGCGACACAGTCGAGCCGGCACGGCATCTCCTCCCTCCGGAGTACACCTTCTACAGCTTCATGACGCTGACAACCGTCGGCTACGGCGATATCGTTCCTCGCGATGGCCACGCCCGGTCGTTTGCCATGCTCGAGTCGGTCATCGGCATCATGTACCCGGCCGTCTTGATCAGCCGGCTGGTCGGCCTGCACGGTCGCAAACGCGAAAATCCCTGAGCCCGCGACAGAAGTATCAGAGCCACGGTTTTTCTTCAGCAACACGAAAGGCATCCGCCATTTCTGGACGGATGCCCTCCGTTGTACTTGATTCAATAAGCGCTGTTACTGCAGCTGCGGCTTCATCTGGCCTCCGCCACCGTTCTGCATGTGACGGTCCTGCATCTCCTGCCACTTCTGCTGTTGATCCTTGTTCAGAACGCCATTGATCTGAGTATCGGTGCTCTGCCGGATCTGCTGAACTTTGGCCATCCTGTCCTGTTTCGACATGGTGGTGTCCTGACGGAGGCTCTGTATCTGCTGCGATTCGCTTTCCAGCAGAGGCTTGATCTTCTGTTGCTGGTCGTCGGTCAGGCTTAGCGTCTTGGTCATGTGTTGCAGGCGCTGGTCCGGTGACGGCATTCGATGTGCCGCCGGCGCACCCTGACTCATGTTGTCCTGCTGCGCGTAGAGCGCTGTCCCGCAACAAGCCAGGGCCGTTGCGAGCAGCGCGCAAAGGATGCTCTTTTTCATTCTGCCAAACTCCTTGGAAACGGTCTGCCAGGCGCTGCCGGCCACCAACAATGCAGCCGTCGAAAAAGGTGAGTTCGACGAGGCCATCAGCACCAGTACAGCATTCAGCTGTCGAAACATGGTTAGTTTAGTCCTCCCGGAGGACTCTGTGTAGTGCTACTCCCTTCGAGCAAACACAGACACGCTTACCAAGTTTCCCGACTGTTTTGTAAAGAAGTGCTACGCGCGAGAAGTGAAGGGGCAGACGCTATGGCACTGCAGTTCTGGTGAGCTTCGCTGAGCGAGAAGCCTGCAAGCCTCCGCCTCCTGCGTCGCAGGAACAGCCGGAGGCTGCAGCTCACCCGCTACGGGCCGAACTACGACTGCGCCCACCGACGGTCGTCATCCCGTCCCGCGCAAAACCGCACTCGCCAGCTACGGTCAGGCAGCGCTGGCCAGGTCCGCTGGTTTCGTTGCCCCTTGCAGCACTGAATCCACCGCTTTCAGCAGAGAAGGCACATCCGAGCTGACGGCGTATTCGCGATCCGATCCAGACTTGCTGGACATCAGCACCATCTGGTCCGGACAGTTCCGGCGAATATCGTCGCAGTATTGCACCGCCTGGTCCTGCTGGTCGTTTGCGTTGACAATGATCAAATCGTAGCCGCCGCGCATGCACCGGCTGCGTGCCTCCTCCATCCTCAACGTGGGAAACACCGCATAGCCGCGGTTCTTCAGCGCGTTAATCCGCTCCTTGCGATCGAGCGCGTTGTCGATAAGAAGAATTCTAGGTTGCGAGTTCATACTGTCCCTTAACTACGGAATTTCAAACACACTTATGAGAGAAGCCGTGTTATCAGAGCAGGTTGCCATTGAGGGGTTTGAGAAAACGCCAATTTCCGCCGGGAAAACAAAAGCGTCTCCGGTCAGGAGACGCCACTGCCATAGGTGCGCGACGACTAGGCGCCGACTAATTTTTCCAGAACAGACTTATTGCGGATGGTAAGTGTCGAGCCCTTGAGCACCGCGACCTGACGTTTGCGGAAGTCGGCCAAAACACGCGTCACGGTCTCGCGCGAGGTGCCGATGATTTGCGCGATCTCTTCATGCGTGAGCGCCAGCTTCACCTTAGGCTCCGCCTGATCGTGACTGCTGGCCGTCCACTCCAGCAGGAGCCGCGCCAGGCGCTCGGGAGCAGAGTGCGAAAGTCCCAAACTGCGAATCTGCTGATATGCGCTCTGGCAATCCTTGCTCAGATGCTGCGCGGCCTTCAGGCAGGCATCGCCATGCTTTTGCAGGAAGTTCAGAAAGTCATCGCGCTTGATGAAATTCAACTGGCAAGGCTGGCCGGTTTCCGCCGTGATCTCGTAGGGCGTGCCGGAGACGGTGGCATGCATACCCAGCACTTCGCCGGGCTGCGCGATCTTCAGGATGAGCGTCTTGCCTTCCGCTGAGGTGGTCGAGAGCTTCACTCTGCCCTTGCAGAGCATGTAAATGCCGCGCGGCGACTGGCCTTCAACAAACAGCACGGCGCCTGCGGGATATGCAGCCGAGTATTTAATCTTATCGAACGCTTCTAGCGCGGCTTTGGGGAGAGAACAGAAGAAGCTGTCACTGCGCAGCTTGCAAATGAGGCAGTTTTCGATCAGCTCAAAGCCGTAAGGTGATCCCACATGTCCTCCCGACGGTACTTACTATGGTATCACTGCGCCCCTGGTAAACATCCCCAATTAGTAGGATAGCGCCCACCCGTTGGTTGTAAAGCCACGATAGCCGACGGTTTGGCTGTCCGGGCGCGCGCCCTGCTCGACCAACGGCCGAGTGACGCAGATCACATACCCAGGTATTGCCGGTCACAGACCCCCGCCCATGCGGCGAAGGAGAATCGCTCCCACAACGGCTCAAAGGCGGGAAGCGAGGTCTATGCTTTCCTTCTGTCGGCCTCTACGATCCGAACGAACGTTCGCTTGTAGAGTCTGGGCCCTGAACCCCAGGCGCCGCACAGATCGAGAACTTGACCACTCTCCTCTACCCCATGTCGCTTCCCGCCGACGGTTGCCGCTCCCCCCGGTCTGCCCCGCCGGGATCATTGATTAACGATGATGGCCGGCTTCAAGACTTCGAACTGGTTGTCAAAAAACCGGAGTACGAATTGGAAATGATTGGTAAGATGTCCGCCATGCGGCCCGTTTAGTTTGCAGTTTTCGCGTAGTGCTGCGCTTCCGCGCTCACAGAAGGAGAGGATGAAATGACAGCAGCGAGTACGGGTGATATCGAAACCGGCAGTACCGGCTTGAACCGTTGGTGGCGCGTCTTCGGCGGGCTATCGATGAACCTGGCGCTGGGCACGCTCTACGCCTGGAGCGTTTTCGTGGCCCCGCTGGAGAAAGAATTCCACTGGAAACGCGCTGACACCTCCACCGTCTTTACCATCGCCGTGGTGGTCTTCGCGCTGACCTTCATCGTCGGCGGCCGGTTGCAGGACAAGTTCGGCCCGTTCTGGGTGTCGCTGGCGGGCGCGATCCTGGTGAGCCTGGGCTTCTTCCTTTGTGCCTACACCACCAGCCTCACCTACCTGTTCATCTGCTTCGGCGTCATCGGTGGACTGGGCAATGGCTTCGGTTACGCCACGCCGATTCCGGTGATGTCGAAATGGTTTCCCGACAAGCGCGGTCTCGCGGTTGGACTCGCCGTCGGCGGCTACGGCGGCGGCTCGGCAATCTTCGGCCCGCTCGCCGCAAATTACCTGATCCCGAGTTTCGGCTGGCGCGCGACCTTCCAGGTCCTGGGCGTGATCTTCCTGGTGATGACGGTCATCGGCGCGCTCCTGCTGAAGAATCCTCCGGCCGGATATCGGCCTGAGGGCTGGGCCCCTGCGGCCAGCTCGAAAGCTGCGGCCAGCACCTACGACTTCTCGCCCAGCGAAACCCTTGGCACATCGACCTTCTACTTCATGTGGATTGCTTACGCCTTCGGCTGCACCGCCGGCCTGATGGTCATCAGCCAGTTGATACCGTTCGCGAAAAGTGTCGGCATTCCCAGCACGACGCTCGCCTCGCTCGGTCTCGTCGTCGGCGCAGTCGGCAACGCCTCGGGACGAATTCTCTCCGGCTGGATGTCGGACCACCTGGGCCGCATCAACGTGCTGCGCCTGATGATCGGTATTTCGATGATAGCCATGCCGATCCTGTACGCGGTGGGCGGCAACGTCGCGGCGCTCTTCGTGATGCTGTTCGTCGTGTACTGGTGCTACGGCACGCAGCTTTCGGTGAACGCAGCCACGGCCGCGGACTTCTGGGGCACCAAGAACGTCGGCATCAACTACGGCCTGCTCTTCACCGCGTGGGGCGTGGCTGGACTGCTCGGCGGCCGCATCGGCGGCAAGCTCTTCGACAAGTATCACAATTACCAGATGGCGTTTTATACCGCCGCAGTCCTGGCTTGCATTGCGCTGATCGCCGAACTGCTGGCGCGCCGTCCGAAGGCGCCGGGGGAAACTTCCTATGACGCGGGACGCCAAGCCTCCCGTGCAACGGCCTAGTCTCAATATTTGCAAGGAGCGTCGTCATCATGACTACCGCAACCAAACTTGCTGAAGCGACCAGGGGAGACATCGACGAGCACGCGCTGCATGCGGTTTCTCACGAGCTCGTCAGCCCCGTGGTGCAACGCTGGATCGACGAAAGCCGCGAGGACCCGGAGGGTTTCTGGGGCCGCGCGGCCGATCAGTTGCCGTGGTTTCGCAAATGGGACCGCGTGCTCGACTGGGCGCCTCCGACATTCCAGTGGTTCGTCGGCGGCCAGACGAACATGGCCTACAACGCGCTCGACTATCACGTGAAGCGCGGGCGTGGCGGACATACGGCGCTCATCTATCTGAACGAACGCGGTGAGCGCCGCATCTACACCTACGCCCATCTGCTGCACGAGGTCGAACGCGTAGCTGCAGCGTTGCGCGGGCTGGGCATCAACAAAGGCGATCGCCTAACCATCTACATGCCGATCAGTCCCGAGGCCATCATCCTCATGCTGGCCACCCTGCGCATCGGCGCCATTCACTCCGTCGTCTTCGCCGGCTTTGGCGCGAAGGCATTGGGCGATCGCATTCAGGCCAGCGGCTCGCGCCTGGTGTTCACCGGTGACGTCACTTACCGCAAGGGCAAGGACACGCGCCTGAAGGAGATCGTCGACGAAGCGTTGGACAACACCGGCGACGCGGTCGAACACGTGATCGTGCTCAAGCGCGCTGCCGGCGAAACTCCCATGCGCGCAGGCCGCGACATCACATGGGACGAATTTCTCGCGCTCGCTCCCGGCCACAGCGGCGACTACGTCAGCATGGAAGCCAACGAGCCGGCGTTCATCCTCGCTACCTCAGGCACCACCGCGACACCGAAGCTGGCAGTCCACACGCATGGCGGCTATCAGGTGCACATCGACGCCATGGGCAAGTGGGTCTTCGGCCTGAAAGAGTCCGACGTCTGGTGGTCCACCTCTGACATCGGCTGGATCGTCGGTCACAGCTATATCGTCTATGCGCCGCTGATTGCGGGGGCGACAACCATCGCCTTCGAAGGTGCGCTCGACTATCCGGCTCCCCAAAGTAATTGGAAGTCGCTGATCGAGGAGTATCGCGTCACCGGCATCTTTACCTCTCCCACGGCCGTGCGGCTGCTGATGAAGTACGGTGAAGGGCCGTTCGGCGCGATCAACTACAGCTCGCTGGAGCGCGTCTTCTGCGCCGGGGAAGTACTGAATGCGCCGGCCTGGGAGTGGCTGCAGAAGAAGGTCTTCAAGAACCGCATCCCGGTGATCGATCACATGTGGCAGACCGAAACCAGCGGCCCGGTGTTCGGCAATCCCTACGGCATCGGCATGCTGCCCATCAAGCCAGGCAGTGCGACCATTCCCCTGCCGGGCATCGAAGCCGAGGTAGTGCAGATGGACGGCTCGCCGGTGGGCGTGAACGAAAAAGGCATCATGGTGATCAAGCGTCCCTTCCCCGGGCTGACCGCGTCCCTCTGGGGCGAGGAGGAACGCTACGGCCGCGATTACTGGTCGATCATTCCGGGCGTCTATTACAGCGGCGACTCGGCGCAGATCGATCAGGACGGTTATGTCTGGTTCGCCGGCCGCGCCGACGAGATCATCAAGATCGCCGGCCACCGCATCGGCACCATCGAGGTCGAGACCGCGTTGCTTGGCCATCCCGCAGTCGCCGAGTCCGGCGTCATCGGCCGGCCCGACGAGCTGCGCGGCGAGGTGATCTCGGCGTTCGTCGTGCTGAAGCAGGGCTTCGCCCCGTCGGACGAGTTGAAGCGCACTCTGCTTGACCAGGTGCGTCACGAACTCGGACCGGTGGCTGTCATCGGCGACTTGAACTTCGTCGACATGCTGCCCAAGACGCGTAGCGGCAAAATCATGCGCCGCGTGCTGAAGGCGGTGACGCAGGAGAAAAACCCCGGCGACATCACCACCATTGAAGACGAAGGCTCGGTCGAAGAAGCGAGGCACGCGTGGCACCAGATGCGCGCCCAACTGGAGACCCAGCCGAAGAACTAACGCGCGGATCAGCAGGTGTGCTTGCGGGGCAGAAAGGCATGAGTCAGGGCACGTCTTCAGACGTGCCGAAGGCACGCTTTTTCTTGGTTGTCATCCCGACCGGAGCGTCCGTGTTTTTCGGACGCGGAGTGGAGGGACCTGCTGGTCGCTCGGAGTTGGTACCGCTGCAGGCGAACAGCAGGTCCCTCCACGCGGGCTAAAGCCCTTGGTCGGGATGACAACCATCAAGGCAGAGGCCCTTGGTCGGGATGACACTCTGAATTTTGGGCTCGCAGGTTTGATCGCAATTAACATCAAGGCGCTTCTTTCCCGAACCCCGTACTTCGCACTAGAATTCACAAAACACGCCATTCTCGGAGGCAATCTCGATGTCCACAGTTCAACCGGCCGTGAATCAGAACATTGATTCCATCCTCACCGAAAAACGTAGCTTCGCCCCACCGGCGGAGTTCAGCAAGACCGCTCACATCCACAGCAAAGAGGAATACGACAAGATCTGCGCTCGCGCGGCCGCCGATCCCGAAGGCTTCTGGGCCGACATCGCGCGCGAGCTGCACTGGTTCGAACCGTGGAACAAAGTTCTGGAGTGGAACGCGCCGTGGGCGAAGTGGTTCCTCGGCGG
>Ga0335069_10011548_pt1 | contig 12446 bp, 12 predicted proteins | sample Lox_Sample_11_FD_206714 | JGI IMG/M metagenome (GOLD analysis project Ga0335069, IMG submission 206714) | Soil microbial communities from Loxahatchee National Wildlife Refuge, Florida, United States - Lox_Sample_1.1 | ecosystem: Environmental > Terrestrial > Soil > Wetlands | place: USA...
CCCTCTGCGATTTCTTGGTAGCACTTTATTCACCATCGGCAGGACGAGCTATCTGCATGAGCAACTTACGTTTAACGGCCCTCAGTTTGTACGGGTGCGCCAGTTGACCGCCCGTCGGCAGCTGCACTTGACACACGTGCACCGTAGTGGGCAGGCCGAGCCGGATGAGACTCTGCTTCGAGGGACAGCTTAGATTGACGCTGAATGACCTGCCCTACGATGTTTACAGGCTGTAGACGATTTTTCCAGCCACGATTGTCGCCACGACTCGGCCGGTAAACTGCCAGCCATCGAACGGCGTATTGCGAGAGATTGAGCGCGAAATCGCGGCCTCGAACGTCCAGCGCTTCTTGGGATCGAAGATCGTTACGTCGGCGAAGTTCCCGCGGGCCAGTGACCCCCGGCCTTTGAGATCGAAGACTCGTGCTGGACCGGAGGTAAAGAGTTCGACGATTCGGGTGAGTGGAATCCTGTGCTCGCGGTGTAGCTTTGTGATGGCCAGGGCCAACGCGGTTTCCAGCCCCGTAATGCCGAACGCGGCACGCTCAAATTCCACCTCTTTTTCATGTGGCGCGTGGGGAGCGTGGTCGGTCGCGATGGCATCGACAGTGCCGTCAGCAAGGGCGACGAGAATGGCTTCGCGATCTGTAGCGGAGCGCAGCGGCGGATTCATTTTGAAGTTGGTATCGTACTCGCCGACGTTTTCGTCGATGAGGGTGAAGTGATGAGGCGTCACTTCGCAGGTCACGCGAGCTTTAGCCCGTTTACCCCGGCGCACCGCTTTTAAAGCGTCCGATGTAGAAAGATGGGCCACATGCAGACGCGATTCCCGGATCTGCTGAGCGAGAGTGACGTCGCGATCGACGATGGATGCTTCGGCTGAAGCGGGCATGGCGCGCAGTCCCAGACGAAAGCTCGCCGGTCCAGCGTGCATGGAGCAATTCTCAGTGACCCGCGTATCCTCGGCGTGCTGCACGACGGGGAGACTCAGTTCCGCACTGAGACGAAGCCCCATCCGCATGACGTCATCGTCGAGAATGGGTTTTCCGTCATCGGTCACAGCAATAGCTCCAGCGCGCTGCAAAGCGCTGAAGTCGGTCAGGGTTCCGCCCTTGCTGCCGCGGGTTGCGGCGGCGATCGGGAACACATTGACGAGAGCTGCTCGGTCTGGCTGCCGTATCCACGACACCCACTCGGGCGTGTCGACCACGGGTTGCGTGTTGGGCATCGTGCAGACCGAGGTAAAGCCGCCGGCAGCTGCGGCCGCTGTGCCGGTCGCGATCGTCTCCTTGTACGCTTGCCCCGGTTCTCGCAGATGCACGTGCAGATCGATGAATCCCGGAGCAACAACGAGTCCTCTGGCGTCGAACTTGTCGTCGGCACCGCCGCGAATCTTATTCGGCTCTGCAACTTCGGCCACACGCCCATCGCGCAAAAGCACATCCATGGGCGCATTGATCTTGGCAGCGGGGTCGATCAGGTGGCCGCCCTTGATCAGGAGACTTTTGTGTTGTCGGCTCATCCGCAGCTCCCGGGCAACTTCTTTTCCGCAGATTCACGCGGATTTCGCGGATTCTTGCGGTTATTTTCGAACGCGTATCGCCGAAACTGCGCCGAAGTGCCGAAGTTAAAAAGCAGGCCAGTTTCTAGTTTAAGCTCCTTATGTTTCAATCCGCGTTCATCGGCGTAAATCCGCGGAATGGAAGTTGAAGTCAGCGCTCTCATCTCGCCTTCCCCAGCGCCCGTGCGAGGATTGCCATGCGCGTCGGCACCCCATTGTGTACTTCATCCACGATGACCGACTGTGGGCCATCTGCCACTTCCGCTGTCAATTCCAGCCCTCGAATAATCGGGCCGGGATGCATGACAATCGCGTCGCGTTTCGCGAGTTTCTGCCGTGCCGCTGTCATCTGGTATCGAGCGATGTAATCCTGGAGGCGGATCTTCTGTCCCGCCAGACGCTCTTTCTGGACTCGGAGGAGCATCACGATATCTGTCCCGCGCAAGGCGTCTTCAATGTGGCGGGTTACGCGCAGCCCTGGTACGAGTGTCGCAGCGATATCCGGCACAAACTCGGGCGGCCCGCACAGTGTAATCTTCACTCCAAATCGTGTCAGCAGATGGCACGCGCTCCGCGCTACCCGGCTATGGAAGATATCGCCGATGATCGTGGCGTGCAGGCCTTTGAAAGATCTTTTGTGCTTGAGAATGGTTACGGCATCTAATAGAGCCTGCGATGGATGCTCATGCATGCCGTCGCCTGCGTTGATGATAGGAATGTCCACGTGAGTGGCCATCAAATGTGGCGCGCCGGCCGACGGATGCCGCATCACGATGCAGTCCGCACCCACCGCTCGCAGCGTGTATCCGGTGTCGATCACTGACTCGCCCTTCTCGATGCTTGATCCTGTGGACTGCACGAGCGTGGTCGTAGCTCCCAGCGCTTTCGCGGCGAATTCGAAAGACGTGCGGGTGCGCGTGGAAGCCTCATAGAACAGAAGGACCACGCGCCTTCCCCGCAGCATAGGCCTGGGCTTTTGCGGATTCATCCGGCGAGCCAGCTGCAGCAGGGCCAGAATATCCTTCGTATCGAGATGTTCGATCCCGAGCAACGAACCGCGTGCGGGCTTGTTCATCGAGAGAGTTTCAGGGACGAAAATACAAACCGTGCATGATACGCGGGGCCACTGACAGGCGCAAGGCAGAAACCTTGCTGAATCACCCGCGCCCGCGGCGGCCGAAGATGGTGCCGCCGACCACTCCCCCTAACCCGCCTAGCACAATAGAGGCGACCAAGAGCGCCACTCCGCAGACAATCAGCCACAGTACGAATCCGTCGGGAGTCTTTATTTGTTTCAGCATTTCCTGGACTTGGGGGTTGTCGGAATGCGATGTGGCGAACTGCTGGACGCTGTCGAGAATCGTCTCATGCAGTTTTGCGCGAGGTTCGGGAAACACCGCAGCGACCGACGTGAACACCGCAATGAGCCCGAAGTACAGCAGTCCACCAAAGGCTCCCAGCCGGATCCCCGTGGCCTGGCGGATCGGCAGATTTTCTTGCCCCTGCCGATAGAACACAACTGCAAGAAACCCAGCACTGGGCATCGCGACGAAAGGGTGAAGACCGAGAAACATCAGGACGGTTGCCACCAGAGCCGCGAGAGCGCACGACTTCAGGGCTTTAGACCACGAGATCGCGAACGCCAGAATTGGGAGTGTCTGTGTCGGGGCAATCGACTCATGGGGCGCAGCGCCTGGGACGGGTGAGCCCGATGGGACTGCGGCGGGCTCAGCTACGAGCACGCGAATCTGTGGAGCTGAGCAGTGCGGGCAAAAGACCCGGCCCTCGTCCACCAACTGGCCGCACTTATAGCAGGGTTGCTCCATGCAAGGTGGTTACGCTTGACAGTACCGCAAGAGCAACGGACTGCGCAACCGCGCCAAGCCTGGAGAGGCGCGGCTAAATGTCCCCGGTTTTTCGGCGATGCAGATAGACTATGGCGAAGGTCGTTCCCTTCGCGCTGTCGGGATTCTCGATCGCGACGATGCGCGCATTGCCTTCGGTTCCGACCTTCAGCTCGCGCACCGGGCCGGTCTGGGTTCCTTCGCATTTCAGCGGCTTCGATGTGTCGTCATCGCTATCGCTATGCGATCCGGTGTCGTCACCGGTGCCACGGCATTCGAGCACCTTGCCGTACTTCTTCATCTTGTCGCGATAGTAGGCGAGAACTTTTTCCGGCGAATCATCCGTCTCGTACTTGACCACCACCAGTTTGAGCCCGAAATTCTCCGTGAGCAGGCCGAGGTTCACGGCATCCTGATTAGGGTTCTGTTTCTGACGCGCTCCGGGATAGAGCGGCAATCCCGCTTTCTGTGCGTCAGCATCCTTTCCCACGTGCAAATCGCCCGCTGGGCTGCGGACATCAACGCTCCTGTCCTTCTCATCTTGCGCGAAGGCGGGCAAAATCATCAGCAAGGCGGAAAAAAGCGATAGGGCGAGAGTGCGGAACATGAGGTACTCCTTGTGACGAGGCGGGTTAAATTTCGGCATCTTTGCTGTGCGTGCGGACGTAAACTAGCGAGAAGTTAGTCCCGCTTCCCGACGGCTCAATTGAAACAATGTGCTGATTTTCCTCTGTGCCGACTTTCAGCTCCACATCGTGGCCGCTGTCACCCTCGCACGTGAGCTCATCGGAATTGTGCTTCCTGGGTCCGGCATTGACGTGGAGGCTGGCCGTATGACACTCGAGAACGTTCCCGTATTTCCTTAGCTGATCTTTGTAGAATGCCACTACCGTTTCGGGCGCGGCCTGCGATTGATATTCGAGCGCCACGACTTTCAACCCATATCCAAACCCTGAGATGTTCACGTTCGCGCTCTTGTCTTCGCCGTTGCCCTGCTCCCGCAGAGTTGCTCCTGGATAAACCGCAATCCCGACATCTTCGGGATTCACTCCTTTACTGACGTGAATGCCGCCCATCGGAGTAGTGATATCGACCTTCTTGTCTTGTCCATTCTTCTCTTTTTGAACATTCACGCTGCAACCCGGCAGAAGCAAAACTGCCAGCACAGCCACTGCCGACATTCCGATGACCCGAACTTCATTTGTGCTCATGGGCTGTCCCTCCTGCGGCAATCTGCGCCGGACGCTCCAGGCCAGCGCCCCTCTGTGCGATGCTAGGAATTGTTACGGGGAGATGGCCGTGAATCGGGATCTCTCCAAACAGCGCCTTTACAGCTGCCACTTCCGATACGGTCGCGTTGGAGAACGTACACATATAGTTCTCGATTTTGGGAAAATCCCCTGCCAAATACGGATTCCCCATCGCTATAACAACCGTCTTCTCCGCCGCATGATCGAGCAATTGCTGCAGCAATGCACCCGTAGCGTCCGCCATTGCGACAGAGTTGCCGATTTTTCCCGCGGTCGGGATTACATATACGGCTGCGACTACCGTCTTCGCCGCGTCGACGGCCTTCAGAACCTCATCGCTCATGCCGGCAGCGATCCGGGGATCCACATACAGGATGCGCGAATCCGGAATGCGGGCGTGAAACTCGCGTCCGAACGCGCGGCCAGATTCCGACCGTACGTCGTCCGAGAACAACACGGCGACGACGTCGTTATGAGTCTCCTCTCTGGTCATATACGGAAGCGCCGTGGCCGTGGTTCCCTTGGATTTGAGCGGAAGAACCTTGCCGTTATCGCGCACCAGCGTGATGGCGGAATCGGCCACCTGCTGCCCGAAAACTATGTCCTGCGGCTTGCCCACAGTACTTGCGATTGACTTCAGGTCGACTGTCCGTGACTCGTTCAGACCAAGAGCTGCCTTTGTTTTCAGAATCTTAAGCACTGAGAGATCCAGCCTCTCGCGCGAAATTTCCCCTGCGCGGACAGCTTTGATCATGGATTCATACGAAGCTGGCAAGTCTGCGGGAATGATCAGCAGATCGTTCCCCGCTTTGAACGCTTCCACGGCGGCTCGCCCGATGTCGTTTGCAAACAGGTGCGTCAAGCCAGCCATGTCAAGCGCGTCGGTCACAACGATGCCTTTGAATCCAAGCTGCTTTTCCAGCAGATCTGCAACCACCTTGGTCGAGATCGTGGCCACATGGTTGGGATCGGGATCGAGCGCCGGGACTGTTACGTGCGCCACCATCACAGAATCCACGCCCGCGCCAATCGCCTGTTTGAATGGCGGCAGTTCGATGGACTCCAGATGCGAGCGGTCGCCGTTCACACTGGCGACTCCCAGATGCGAATCGGTCGCGGTATCGCCGTGTCCGGGAAAGTGCTTCACAGTCACGAGCATCCCGCCCTCGTGCGCGCCTTTGATATAGGCGCTTACCAGATCGCCTACGAGCTTGGGATCTTCTCCGAACGAACGCGTGTTGATGATGGGATTCGCGGGATTCGAATTCACATCCGCATCCGGAAAGAAATTCCAGTGCACCCCAATGGCGCGGGCCTCCTGTGCCGTAATGCGGCCGAACGCTTCGGCATCCTCCAATTTCCCGTCGGCTCCGAACGCCATTGCATGCGGAAAGTTCGTGGTGCCCATCAACCGTGTCGCGACACCGCGCTCAAAATCGGCCGCAAACAACAACGGTAGCTTTGAATCCTTCTGGAGCCGGTTCAGCAGTTCTGCCGCCTCGTAGGGTTCGCTGCGGAGCAGCAATGGCCCATCCACATGCACGGTCATGGCAAAAGACCCGACATGATACTTCTGCATGGACTCGCGCAGCTGAAGGTACTCTGGGCTCTCTACGTTCAGAAAGCTGGCGCGGCACCAGATCATGAAGAGCTGCCCGACTTTCTCCTCGAGCGAAAGCTTCCGGAGCGTTTTCTCGGCCCACTTGTCCGCTGCGCTGCTGCGATGAATGGGGCCGGGATGTTGGAGCTTTTCCTTCGCCAGGAGGGGCAGACACACAACGGCTCCAATAAGAGTAACAGCTATGATTTTCGGCATGCAGGAACCATAGCAGAGGTGGAGTTCGCTGTCAGGTATAGCAGTTCGGTATCGGCTCAACAGTTACAAAGCAATTTTCAGGGATTCCGGAACGACTCAACTGCTGCGATTGCCTCCTGCGCGATCTGTGCTTCTTCCCCGAATCCGTGCAGCCATACGACCTCAGGCTCTCGCCGGAACCAGGTCATCTGGCGTTTCGCGTAGTTGCGGTGTGCTTGTTGAATCATCGGCAAGCACTGCGCTCGGGTCAGCTCTCCGCGCAGAAATTCGACTGCTTGTTTGTAGCCCAGCGAGCCCAGCACCCGGTTATCTGGACCGTACCTGTACAAGAGCTTCTGCGTCTCGTTCACCAGGCCGTCTTTCAGCATCTGCTCCGCGCGGTCATTGATTCGTGCGTACAAGGCGGCACGAACGGGATCGAGGCCAATCCGGAGAATTCTGAAGCCGATCAGCGGATCTCTTCCCCGGCGCCATAGTTCCGATATTCTCTGCCGGGAAGCCAGGCACACCTCGATGGCGCGAATCATCTTTGGCATGTCGTTGGGATGAATTTTTTCCGCCGTTGCGCGATCGAGGCGTTGCAAAATCCTTTGCAGATAAGACGATCCTCGTTGCGCGGTCCTTTTCCGCAAGCGCTCCCTAAGGTCCTCCGACCGCTCCGGTCCGGCAAACAACCCTTCGAGCAACGCCCGCAAATATAATCCAGTGCCGCCGACCACAATCGGCATGCGGTGACGGGATTGGATCTCGTTCAGAATCTGTCGAGCCTGCCGGGCGTATTCTCCCGCGGTCACATGCTGCCGGGGATCGACATAATCAAATAGGTGGTGCGGGACGCGAGATCGTTCGGTCTGCGTGGGTTTCGCAGTCCCAATGTCGAAGTCGCGGTACATCGCCACCGAATCGCAATTAACGATTTCCCCGTCGAACTTCTCCGCTAGCGCTAGTGAGAGCGCCGTCTTCCCACTTCCAGTTGGCCCAAGAATCACGACCAGCAGAGGGTCGGAGGAATGAGGTGCGGAGGATTCCGAACCCACCTTCAGCGTAAGCTCCAGTGGATTTGGTGCCAGTAGCGAATCAGCGTGAGAACAAGTAGTACGAACGCAATAATCAGAAGTCCGGTACTCTCGGTGGCATATACCGCATGCCGATGCGGCCTGCGCGTGGCCTCTTGTTCGGACTTAGTGGTGAGCACGAGGATATTGTAGCCCTCAGAGGCAAATCTCATGGACGCTAAGGCTGCCTGCTTAACTGTCAACCCGCGGGGAACAAGTTAACCAGTGCTACACTACCTCGTCGTCCATGCCAGTTCCGCAGAACAGTCATCGGATCGCGCGTTTCGGCGTCTTCGAGTTTGACCTTAATTCCGGGGAGTTGCGCAAAGGCGGCATCAAGCTCCGCCTGCAGGGCCAGCCAATCCAGGTTTTAACCCTGCTTCTGGAACGCGCAGGAGACATAGTGACCCGCGAGGAACTGCGCCAGAAGCTCTGGGCCTCCGACACTTTCGTGGATTTTGACCACAGCCTGAACACAGCCATCAACAAGGTGAGGGAGGCGTTGGGTGACTCCGCCTCGAGCCCGCGATTTGTTGAGACGCTCGCCCGACGCGGATACCGTTTCATCGCTCCCGTGCAAGGTCCGGTTCAGGATTCCGGGGAGGCCGTCGTGCCGGAAAGCGGCGCAATGGCCCCGGTCGCTCCACACTCAGGGGAACCGTACCCTTCGCTGGTCCCGCTGCATCCCGAACTTGACGTCCCCATCCCGCATCGCGGTCTGACGCGTGGCCTCTTTGCCCTGATTCAAGTCATGTATCTCTGTTTCTACCTGGCGGCGCTGTTCCATCTGCATGATGTTCAGAGAATTGCCGACTCCTTTCTGCCGCTGTGGGCTGCCATGACCCTCGCCGGAACGGTCATGGTCACGGCCGGAGTAGGCATTCCCTTGCGCTGTTACTTGCTCTCAGCCGTAGGCTTCGACTACCGACGGCTCGATGAGAAGTTTCGGCAGATTTTTCCCTTTGTACTGGCGCTCGACCAGTTATGGGGGGTGGCTCCTTTCCTTCTGATGGAAAAGATAGGACTAGGGGCATCCTTTGCGGCGAGTGCCGCGTTGCTCTACATACCGTTCTCAGAACGCACGCTAATCCGAATGGCCTATGTTCGTACGCTCTCTAGTTGACCGGTATTCATGGAACCTTCCTCACCCAATTGCCGTACCTCCGTCTAACAAGGCGGGGGCAAGGGTGTGCTCGCCCGCCGGAGGACTTATGAAATCTGCTGTCATCCGCATTCCCCTCGCGATGGTTGCCTTCTGCCTGGCCGTTCTGCCCGCACGGGCGGACGAATGGTCGAAAACCTACAACATCACTGGAAAGGCCGACCTGCGGGTCGAGACTTCCGACGCCAATATCCGCGTTACGACCTGGGACCAGAACACCATTGAAGCCAAGGTGATCACAACCCACTATAAAATCGGCGAAAGTGGAATCCGGGTCGAGGAGCGCCAGACGGGCGACGCGGTCGAAATCAATGTCCATTACCCGCACCATGATTTCGTGATCGGGTGGAGATCAGGTCGGGTAGATGTCATCATCCAGATGCCGCGCGAGGGCAAAGCCAACCTGCACACCGGGGATGGCAAGATCGAGGTGGCGGATCTAAAAGGCGACATGGATCTGCATACCGGCGATGGCTCCATCAACCTGGAAGGCGTTGACGGCCGATTGCGTGCCACAACAGGAGACGGGCACATACAGGCGAACGGCCGCTTTGACGAACTAGGCCTGAAAACCGGTGACGGCCACGTCGACGTGCGCGCAAAAAGCGGGTCCACTCTGGCCACCGGTTGGCGCCTCGAAACCGGAGACGGGAGCGTCTCTCTCGAAGTTCCGAACGATCTGGCAGCGGATGTTGACCTCCATACCAGCGACGGCCACATTGATCTCGATATGCCGATCACCACAGAAGGCAAGATTCGCGAGAACGAAGTCCGGGGCAAACTGAACGGAGGCGGCAGCCCGCTGACCATCCGCACTGGCGACGGTTCGATTCACCTGCGTAAAGGTGGAACAGGCGTTTGAGTTCAGTTCCCCACTAAGCTTCGGGAGTGACAACAGAGTTGCTCCCGGAGCTTATACTTCTCCGTTTCCCTATTTGCCCATTCAATCCACTATGGAGGCTTCATGGCAACTCTACGCTCAGGCGTGGTCGGCCTTGCACTTATTCTTTGTTGCCTGCCTGGTAACGCCCAGCAGGCATCCTCGACCCACACACCATCGCTCGACATAACTGCAATGGACAGGTCGGTCGACCCTTGCGCGGACTTCTTCGCATATGCCTGTGGGGGATGGATCAAGAACAACCCCATTCCGCCGGATCAGTCGTCATGGGATCTCTATTCCAAGATGGAAGACGAGAACAAGACCAAGCTGCGCGGGATCTTGGAGGCAGCCTCCGCGCCCGACTCTAACCGTAATACCGTGAGCCAGAAGATCGGAGACTATTACGCCTCCTGCATGGACGAGAAAGCGATCGAAGGGAAAGGAGCCGATCCGCTGAAGCCAGAACTCGAGCGCATTGCAAAGATCAGTTCGACAGCCGAACTCGCCGACGTCGCTTCTGCCATGGCGACGGACAACGTGCTCTTTCGATTTGGCTCTATCCAGGACTATCGTGACGCATCGCAGGTAGTGGCGAATGCTGATCAGGGCGGGTTGGGGCTCCCGGATCGCGACTATTACCTCAAGACAGATGCCAAGTCCGAAGAGCTGCGCCAGGCCTATGCAACACATGTTCAGAAAATGTTCGAACTTCTGGGCGATGCGCCCAGCGCCGCCGCTGGCGAAGCGCAGACCGTCATGCGCATCGAAACCGCCCTGGCGAAGGGATCTCTCACCCGAGTCGAACGCCGCGACCCCAAGTCCCTCGATCACAAGCTGAGCGGCGCGGAACTCGCGAACATTTCTCCGGATTTTCAGTGGCAAGTTTATTTCGCGAAGGTGGGCCTGCCGAAGCTGGCATCGCTGAACGTGGCGGTCCCCAATTTTTTCAAGACACTCAACCAGGAAATCGGAAAAGAAAAGCTTAATGACTGGAAGACATACCTGCGCTGGCATCTCGTTCATGCCAGTGCCGCGCAGCTCTCATCGCCGTTCCTGAACGAGAACTTCGCCTTCTACGGCAAGACTCTGCAAGGCCAACAGGAACTCAAACCTCGCTGGAAGCGCTGCACCGAATATGTGGACGATTATCTCGGCGAGGCCCTTGGCCAAGCGTATGTGGAGCAGTATTTCCCTCCCCAAGCCAAGCAGCAAGCACTCAAGATCGTGAATGAGATTCGTGCAGCCATGGAGCAGGACATCAACAGCCTGACCTGGATGTCTCCCGCCACCAAGAAGCAGGCGCTCACGAAGCTTCATGCCATGGCGAACAAGATCGGATATCCGGATAAGTGGCGCGACTACTCGAAGCTCGAAATCGTCCGCGGGGACAATCTGGGCAACGTGGAACGCGCGCGCCAGTTCGAATTCAACCGGCAGTTGGGAAAAATCGGCAAGCCTGTCGACAAAGGCGAGTGGGATATGACTCCGCCTACCGTCAACGCCTACTACAACCCGCAGATGAACGACATCAACTTCCCGGCGGGTGTGTTGCAGCCTCCGGCATTTGATCCCGAATCTGATGCTGCGCCCAACTACGGTGACACCGGTGGGACGGTGGGCCACGAACTCACTCACGGGTTCGACGACGAAGGCCGCCAGTTCGACGCGCAAGGCAACCTGCGAGACTGGTGGACTCCCGACGACGCGAAAGAGTTCGAGAAGCGCGCCAGTTGCATCTCCGAGCAATATTCGAAGTACGTGATCATCGACGATGTCCACATCAATGGCAAGCTGACGCTGGGAGAAGACGTCGCCGATCTTGGCGGGCTGCTGCTCGCCTACATGGCATGGAAGGACGACACCAAGGATCAGAAGCTCGATCCAATTGAAGGCCTCACGCCCGAGCAGCGCTTCTTCGTCGGCTACGGGCAAAGCTGGTGCGGGCACGTTCGCGACGAAAGTAAGCGCCTGCGCGCCACGGTCGATCCGCACTCGCCCGAGAAATACCGGACCAACGGAGTCGTTTCCAACATGCCGCAATTCCAGGAGGCGTTTCACTGCAAAGCCGGCCAACCGATGGTGAATGAAAATCGATGCCGCGTGTGGTAGCGGTTACACATCAAGGCCGATTGAGCGCATCAGTTCCAGGCCGTTACTTTTCGTGACGACGCCCTCGTGCAGCGTGTAATCGAAAGTCATGCGGCCGTTGCTGAGTTCGTCCTGAAAATGGATGTTGCGAAGATGGCCGCCCAAGGTGGCGCTGATGTCAGTGAGCGCAAGATCGTGTGTACTCACGATTCCAATTGCTCCAGAGTTAACGAGGGCGCGCACAATCCCCTCCGCTCCAACGCGGCGATCTTTTGAGTTGGTGCCTTGCAACAGCTCGTCGAGCAGGAAAATCAGGGGCGCCTCGCCTGGTGCGAGACCAACGATCTGCCGCAAGCGGGTAATTTCGGCATAAAAGCGCGAGCTGCCTTCCTGAAGCGAGTCGTTAATGCGGATGCTGGCGCCGACGTGCAATGGAGTGAGCCGCAGCCGCCTGGCACGAACCGGCGCTCCGGCCATCGCGAGTACCACGTTGACGCCGACTGCGCGAAGCAGGGTGCTCTTGCCCGACATGTTCGATCCACTCACAAGGAGTACGCGCGTTGGTTCGACGATGCTGACGTCATTGCGAACACAGGTCGAGGCGGGCAGAAGCGGGTGTCCCAGGCCCTGAGCGTCGAATTCGGCCGGTCCCTGAACGAGTTCGGGAAAGGGATCATCTGGATGCTCGTAGCTGTACGCTGATAACGAGAGCAGCGCTTCAATTTCTCCGAGCGTTGCCAGCCACTGGCGGACGGCGTGGCCATGAGTTCGGCGCCAGCGTTCCGCT
>Ga0335069_10011549_pt1 | contig 12446 bp, 11 predicted proteins | sample Lox_Sample_11_FD_206714 | JGI IMG/M metagenome (GOLD analysis project Ga0335069, IMG submission 206714) | Soil microbial communities from Loxahatchee National Wildlife Refuge, Florida, United States - Lox_Sample_1.1 | ecosystem: Environmental > Terrestrial > Soil > Wetlands | place: USA...
ATAGAGCGCCCGCCCGCCGTCCGGGCGCGTGAGGCCCAGCAGCGCGCGCGCCAGCGTCGACTTGCCGGAGCCCGACTCGCCGACGACGCCGAGCGACTCGCCGGCGGCGATCTCGAGGCTGACGCCGTCGAGCGCGCGCAGGCTGCGGCCGGCGCCCCGGAACTCGACCACCAGGCGCTCGAGCGCCGCGAGCGCCGTCACGGCGCCTCGCCGGCCGCGAGCGGCAGGTAGCAGGCGACCCGGGCGGCGCCCTGCGCCGCGAGCGGCGGCGGCGCGGCGCGGCAGCGCGCCTGCGCGCGCCGGCAGCGCGGCGCGAAGCCGCAGCCGGGCGGTCGCGGCCCGGCGCCGGGCGCGCCGCCCGGGATCGCCGGCACCGGCGCATCGAGCGGGCTGTCGAGCGTGAGGCGCGCCGCGAGCAGTCCCGCCGTGTACGGATGCGCCGGCGCCGCGAGCACGGCGCGCGCCGGGCCCTGCTCGACCACCCGGCCGGCGTACAGCACCGCGATCTCGTCGCACAGCCCCGCGACCACCGCGAGGTCGTGGCTGACGAGCAGGAGCGCCGTGCCCTCGGCGCGCACCAGCTCGGCGAGCAGCTCGAGGATGCCCGCCTCGACCGTCACGTCGAGGGCCGTGGTCGGCTCGTCCGCGACCACGAGCGCCGGCCGGCCGATCAGCGCGATCGCGAGCATGACGCGCTGCTTCAAGCCGCCGGACAGCTCGTGCGGGTACTGCCCGAGCCGCGCCGCGGCGTCCGGCACGCGCACGCGCTCGAGCATCGCGAGCGCCGCCCGGCGCGCCGCCCGGCCGCGCCCGAGCGCGTGCGCCGCCAGCACCTCGCCGAGCTGCGTGCCGATCGTCAGGTGCGGCGCGAGCGCGGCCGCCGGGTCCTGGAACACCGTGCCGATGCGCGCCCCGCGCAGCCGGCGCAGCGTCGCGGCCGGCGCGCCGATCAGCTCCTCGCCGTCGAAGCGGATGCTGCCGGCGACCCGCGCGCCGCGCGGCGTCAGCCCCGGCACCGCGAGCGCCAGCTGGCTCTTGCCGGCGCCGGACTCGCCGACCAGGCCGAGGCTGCGGCCGCGGCCGAGCGCGAGCGACACCGCCTCGACCGCGCGCGTCTCGCCGCCCGCGCCGGCGAAGGCGATCGTGAGCGCCTCGATCGCGAGCAGCGGCGGCTCAGTGCTCATGCGGGTCGAGCGCATCGCGCAGCCCCTCGCCGAGGAAGCCGAGCGCGAGCACGGTCGCGACCAGGAAGCTGCACGGCACCAGCAGCATCCACGGCGCGGACTCCATCTCCTGCGCGCCCTGCGCCAGCAGGTTGCCGAGGCTCGCCGCCGGCTCCTGCACGCCGAGGCCGAGGAACGACAGGAAGCTCTCGAGCAGGATCAGCGCGGGCACCGTCAGCGTCGCGTACACGAGCACCGGCCCCGCCAGGTTCGGCACCACGTGCCGCCACAGGATCGCCGGCGCCGGCACGCCGGCGGCGACCGCGGCCTCGATGAACTCGCGCTCGCGCAGCCGGCGGGCCTCGCCGCGCACGACGCGCGCCATCGTCAGCCAGCCGACCGCGCCGATCGCGACGAACACGGTCGCCGGCCGCCGCTCGAGCACCACGGTCAGCAGGATCACGAAGAACACGTACGGCAGCGAGTAGAACACGTCGACCGCGCGCATCATCAGCGCATCGACGCGCCCGCCCGCGTAGCCGGCGATCGCGCCGTAGCCGACGCCGAGCACGAGGCTCACCACGGTCGCGAGCCCGGCGATCGCGAGCGAGACCCGCACCCCGGCGAGCGTGCGCACGAAGAGGTCGCGGCCGAGCCGGTCGGTGCCGAGCCAGTGGCCGGCATCGAGCCCGGGCGGCACCGCCATCCGCTGCCAGTCGAGCTGCTCGGCGTGCCAGGGGCTCAGGGCGGGCCCGGCGAGCGCCAGCACCAGCACGAGCGCCAGCAGCACGAGGCTCGCCCGCGCGGGCCAGGCGAGCCTCATGCGCGCCTCGCGCGCCTGAGGCGCGGGTCGATCAGCCCCTGCAGCAGGTCGACCGCGAGGTTGAGGCCGATGACGATCAGCGCGTAGACGATCACCTTGCCCATCACCAGCGTGTAGTCGCGGTTGATCGCCCCCTGCACCAGGAAGCGGCCCATGCCGGGCAGCCCGAACACGGTCTCGACCACCAGCGAGCCGGTCAGGATCGCGGCGGCCGCGGGCCCGAGGTAGCCGAGCACCGGCGACAGCGCCGGCGGCAGCACGTGCCTCAGCAGCACCCGCCCGGCCGGCAGGCCCTTCGCCAGCGCGGTGCGCACGTGCGGCTGCGTCAGCACCTCGAGCACGCTCGCGCGCGTCAGGCGCACGAGGTAGGCGAGCGTCGGCAGCGCGAGCGCGACCGCGGGCAGCACCAGGTCCGAGGGCCGGCCGCGCTCCCAGCCGGCGACCGGCAGCCAGTGCAGGTGGATGCCGAACACGAGCGCGAGCACCGGCGCGGTCACGTACGCCGGGATCGCGATGCCGGCGACCGCGAGGCCGAGCAGCGCGTGGTCGGCCGCGCGCGCGCGCCGCAGCGCCGCGAACACGCCGAGCGGGACGCCGACGCCGACCGCGAGCGCGAGCGCGAGCGCGCCGAGCGTGAGGCTCACCGGCATCCCGGCACGGATCAGCTCGTTGACGCTGAAGTCCCTGAGGCGCATCGAGGGACCGAGGTCGCCGCGCGCGAGGCCGGCGAGGTAGCGCAGGTACTGCTCCGGCAGCGGCCGGTCGAGGCCGTAGGCCCGGTCGAGGTTCGCCTTGACCTCGGGCGCGAGCCGCTGCTGCTGGTCGAAGGGCCCGCCGGGCGCGAGCCGCACCAGCAGGAAGGCGAGCGTGACGACCGCGAACAGCGTCGGCACCGCGCCGAGCAGCCGGCCGAGGGCGTACCTCAGCAAGCGCCGCGCCGTGCCGGCGGCGCGGGCCGCCGGGCCTGCCGGGGTGGATCTCGGGGCATCACGATGCGCACGGGCGGCCTTGCGATGAGGCGACGGGGGCGGTGGCGGTCGCGGCGAGTCTAGGAGACGGCTCGCGGCCAAGGCAACGGCGCGCGCCGGATCGGCCCGCGTGCGCCGGGAAAAAAAGAAAGCGGCCACCGGGGCACCGCTTTCGTCATGCACCTATCAGGTCGCAAGGACCGACCGGCGCTCCCCTCGCGCTCCGCATTCTGGTTGTTGTTAGCGGCGGAGCGAGTACAACTGGCGCGGGAACCTAGCATCGGCTCCCGGCGGGCGTAAAGCTGCAGCGCAGTAAGCTGCGCCCCCGGCAGTGCCACGGCCGCCGGCCGCGCCGGGATCCGCCCCGCGGCGCCCGCCGCGGCCGTGCGCCGGCGAGGTGCCGCGGGGACAGTTCTGGATTGACACCCGAGGGCGTTTTGCATAGCGTGCCGCGACGCAAAAAAACGCCGTTCGCGGAGCCTCATCGCATGCGCAAGATCCTGGTCGGGGTGAAACGGGTCGTCGACTACAACGTCCGGGTGCGGGTCAAGCCCGACGGCTCGGGCGTCGTCACCGACGGCGTCAAGATGAGCGTCAATCCCTTCGACGAGATCGCCCTCGAGGAGGCGCTGCGGATCCGCGAGCGCGGCGAGGCGGGCGAGGTGGTCGCGGTCAGCATCGGCCCCGACGACGCCCAGCAGCAGCTTCGGACCGCGCTCGCGATGGGCGCGGACCGCGCGATCCTCGTCAGGACGAACGCCCTGCTCGAGCCGCTCGCGGCCGCGCAGGCGCTGCTCGCGATCGTCCGCAAGGAGAACGCCGACCTCGTGATCGTCGGCAAGCAGGCCATCGACGACGACGCCGCGCAGACCGCGCCGATGCTGGCCGCGCTCTGGGACCGGCCGCAGGCCACCTTCTGCTCCAAGGTCGAGCTCAAGGGCGCGAGCGCCACGATCGTGCGCGAGGTCGACGCCGGCCTCGAGACCATCGAGATCGACCTGCCGGCGGTGCTGAGCGCGGACCTCAGGCTCAACGAGCCGCGCTACGTGAAGCTGCCGGACATCATGAAGGCGAAGAAGAAGCCGCTCGACGTCCTCGAGCTCGCCGCGCTCGGCGTCAGCGCCGAGCCGGGCCTGAGGCCGGTGCTGACCGAGCCGCCGAAGCCGCGCTCCAAGGGCATCATGGTCAAGGACGTCGCCGAGCTGGTCGAGGCGCTCAAGAAGAAGGGGCTGGTCTGATGAGCAAGATCCTCGTCGTTGCCGAACACGACGGCAAGAAGCTGAACCAGGCCACCGCGCGCTGCGTCACCTGCGCGCGGCAGGTGCCGGACGCCGAGATCACGGTCGCGGTGCTCGCGCTCGACCCGGCCGCGGTCGCGGCGCAGGCCGCGGCGCTCGCCGGCGTCGCCAGGGTCGTGACCGTCGCCGCGCCCCACAACGAGCACCCGCTCGCGGCCGTGCTCGCGCCGCAGGTGGTGGAGCTCGCCGCCGGCTACAGCCACGTGTTCGGCGCCTCCACCGCCTTCGGCAAGGACCTGATGCCGCGGGTCGCGGCGCTGATGGGCGTGCCGCAGATCTCGGACGCCATGGCGGTCGAGGGCGCCTACCGCTTCAAGCGCCCGACCTACGCCGGCAACGCGATCGTGACCCTCGAGGCGCCCGCCGGCCGGACCGTGGTCGCGACCGTGCGCACGGCCTCGTTCGAGGCCGCCCCCGGCGGCGGCTCGGCGACGATCGCCGCGGCGAGCGTCGCCGCGAAGGTGCCGACGCACACCCGGTTCGTGTCGGTGAGCGCCCCCTCCTCCGACCGCCCGGACCTTGCCTCGGCGCCCAAGGTGGTGTCCGGCGGCCGCGCGCTCGGCAGCAAGGAGAACTTCGAGCTCATCTTCAAGCTCGCCGAGGCCATGGGCGCGGCGGTCGGCGCCTCGCGCGCCGCGGTCGACGCGGGCTACGCGCCGAACGAGCTGCAGGTCGGCCAGACCGGCAAGATCATCGCGCCGGAGCTCTACGTCGCGGTCGGCATCTCGGGCGCGATCCAGCACCTGACCGGCATCAAGGACGCGAAGACCATCGTCGCGATCAACAAGGACGGCGAGGCGCCGATCTTCGAGGTCGCGGACTTCGGCCTCGTCGCCGACCTCTTCCAGGTGCTGCCGGAGCTGCAGAAGAGCCTCGCGAAGTAGGCGGCGCGCCCCGCGGGCGCCGGGCGGGCGCGGGCGCGATCTCCCGCGCTCCTGAGGGACGGCATCGATAGATGCCGTAACTCCCTGAAAAAGCAAGGCCGGTCAGGGGCCCACGACGTCAGGTCGTTGCGCGCTTCCCGGATTTCCCGCGCGCGAGCGCCGCGCCCGCAGGCGCCGGTGCCGCAAACCCGGCACGGGCCGGGACGCGCGCTTGCGGGCGCGCCGCGCCGCCCGCCGCCGGCTCGTTCCTCGCCACCCGGGGTCCGGGCCCGTGCAAGCGCCTCTGCCGGCTTCTGGCGGGCGCCCGGGCGATCGGCGGGCGCGGACTCGGGTCGCGGCACGCGCCGCGCCCGCCGGCCGCGGCGCGCGCTACGGGACCGCGAGCGCCCGGGCGATGAGCGCGAGCGCGAGACCGAGCAGCGCGAGCCAGGTCAGCGCGGTGCCGAGGAAGCGGCCGGGCGAGGTGCCGGCGCTGCGGCTGAGCCCGACCGCGTGCAGCAGCCGCCCGAGCACGATCACGCCGCCCGCCGCGTGCAGGCCGGCCGGCGGCAGCGCCCCGCCGAGCTCGGCGAGCAGCAGCAGCAAGAGCACCAGCGGCGCGTTCTCGATCAGGTTGCCGTGGGCGCGGATCGCGCGCGCGAGCACCGGCTGCCCGCCGTCGCCGATGCCGACCTTGAGGCGCCAGCGCAGCCGCACGACGCGGGCCGCGAGCGCGACCACGAGCAGCGCGATCAGCGCCGCGTAGCTTCCGGTGATCAGCCCGTGCATGGCGGCCGGCGACGCGCCCGAGGCGGCGGCGCCTTCAGAGCTGGCCGAGCACGAACTCCGCGGCGCTGACGCGGAACTCGCCGGCGCTCTCGACGTTGAGCTGCGTCACCACGCCGTCCTTCGCCACCAGCGCGAAGCGCTTGCCGCGCGTGCCCATGCCGAAGCCGCTCGCGTCGAGCTCGAGGCCGAGCGCCTTGGTGAAGTCGGCGTTGCCGTCGGCGAGCATCAGCACCTTGTCGCTGGCGCCGCTGGCCTTGGCCCAGGCGTCCATCACGAACACGTCGTTGACCGCGAGGCAGGCGACCGTGTCGACGCCCTTGGCCTTGAGCTTGTCGATGTTCTGCACGAAGCCCGGCAGGTGCTTGGCGTGGCAGGTCGGCGTGAACGCCCCCGGCACCGAGAACAGCACCACCGTCTTGCCCCGGAACAGCTCGTCGGTCGTGACGTTGGCCGGCCCTTCCTTGGTCATGTGCTTGAGCGTCGCCGCCGGAACGCGGTCGCCTACCTTGATCGTCATGGCTCGATCCCCCTTGCCTGACACGCAGCGTGACTTGAGCGAAGGGGGATTCTAGCGGTTGCGGCCTGCGCGGCGCGAGGTTCGTGCGCCGCGCCGCTCAGTGGCGCTCGGACTCCTTGTCCTTGTCCTGCTCCTTCTTCTTCTCCTTCTCCGGCTTCTCCTGCGCCTTCGGCTGGCCCTTCGGCGGCTGGCCGCCCTGCGGCGCCGCCGCCTCGCGGTGGTACTCGTGCGTCACGCCCGGCGCGTGCGCCGGCGCCGCCTGCGCCTGGCCGGGTGCGCGCGCGGCCTCCTCCGCCGGCGCCGGGTGCATCGTGCCCGGCGGCCCGCCGTGCGGGCGGTCGTCGCCGTGCTGGCCGGCGGCCGGCGCCATCGCGCCCGGCGGCCCGCCGTGCGGGCGGTCCTCGCCGTAGCCGGCGGCCGGCGCCATCGCCGCCGGCGCGCCGTGCGCGGCGGTCGCCTGCGGCGCGGTGAAGGCGCTCGGCCGCGGCGTCGCGGCGATCGGCGGATGGCCCTGGTTGTGCGCGGCAAAGAGCGCCGGGTTCGCGGCCGCGTCGTCGCGGTGCTGCTGCTGCATCGGCGTCGGCTGCACGTGCGGGGCGCGCTCGGCGGCGAGCTCCGCCTGGCTCGGCACGGCGCGCGTGCCGCCGGGGCCGCCGGCGTAGCTGACGCGCGTGTTGTTGATGGTGGTGTTGTTGACGATCGTGACGTTGTTGACGACCGTCTCGCGATAGACGTTGTGGACGCTGGTGACGTTCACGTTCGAGACCGCGGCGTTGTAGTGGAACTGGTTGTTCACCCAGCGCCCGCCCGCGTAGCCGACGCCGACGTAGCCGCCGCCGTAGTTGATGCCGCCGTAGTAGCCGACGGTCGGGCCCCAGTAGCCCTCGTGGAACACGTAGGCGCCGCCGACGAAGCCCCAGTAGCCCGGCGTCCACAGGACGCCGAAGCGCGGCGGCTGCACCCAGGTGCCCGGCACCCAGAAGTAGCCGGCCGGGCCGTAGTGCCAGTAGCCGGGCGTCCACAGGTAGCCCTCGACCGGGCACGGCGGCTGCTCGTAGACCGGCAGCGGCGGCGGGGCGACGGTGATGCGCACCGCGGCGACCGGCTCCGGCACCCGCACGGCCGATTCGACCACGCAGCCGGACAGGGATGCGGCGAGCGTCGCGCCCGCGAGCAGTCGGATGAATCTTGAGTCGGTCACGATCGCTCCTTTCGCTGAGTGCGCCGCCCGCCCCGGGCCGCGTGGCGCTGACGGTCCGAGCATCGCCGGCGCGCGGGGCGGGTCACAAGGGCGAGAGCGCCGGAATGTGACCGGCGCCGACCCCGTGAACCAAATTTAACGTCGCGGCGCGGCGCACGGGGCCGCGCGGCAGCCTCAGGCCGGGGCCCGGGCCTTCGGAAAGGAGCCCGCCTTGACGAGCGCGCCGGGCACCGGGCGGCCGAGCTCGCCCTCGAGCCAGCGGCCGGTCGCGATCAGCGCCTCGAGGTCGAGCCCGGTGCGGATCCCCATGCGCGCCAGCATGTAGACGAGGTCCTCGGTCGGGATGTTGCCGGTGGCGGCCGGCGCGAACGGGCAGCCGCCGATGCCGCCGATGCTCGCATCGAGCACCGTGACGCCGGCGGCGACGGCCGCGTAGGCGTTGGCGAGCCCGGTGTTGCGGGTGTTGTGGAAGTGGCAGCGCAGCGCGAGCCCGGGCAGCGCCTCGCGCACGCGCCCGACCAGCTCGGTCACCTGGCTCGGCACGCCGACGCCGATGGTGTCGGCGAGCGCGAGCTCGAACGGCCCGCCCTCGGCCAGGCGCCGCGCGATCTCGACCAGCCGCGCCACCGGGATCTCGCCCTCGAAGGGACAGCCGAAGGCCGTCGACACGGTGACCTGCGCGCGCAGGCCCGCGGCGCGGGCGCTCGCTGCGATGTCGAGCCAGGCCGCGATCGAGGCCTCGGTGGTCGTGCCCTGGTTGCGCTCGTTGAAGGTGTTGCTGGCGGCGACCGCCATGCCGACCTCGCCGCAGCCGGCCGCCAGCGCGCGCTCGAAGCCGCGGCGGTTGAGCACGAGCCCGACATAGCGCACGCCCGCGCGCGGCGGCAGCGCCGCGAGCACCGCCTCGGCGTCCGCCATCTGCGGCACGCGCTTCGGGTTGACGAAGCTCGCGACCTCGATGCGCCTGAGCCCCGCCGCCACCGCCCGGCCGATGAACTCGACCCGGGTCGCGACCGGCAGCACCGCCGGCTCGTTCTGCAGGCCGTCGCGCGGTCCGACTTCGACGATCTCGACGGTGTTCGGCAGCGCGCTCAGGGGGCGTCCTCGCGGCACGGGACCGGCCGGGCGCGCCGATTGTAACCCCGCCCGACCGCGCGCCGCCCGTTTTGACCGCGTCCCGGGGGCACTGTATACAGCGCGTCACGCCCGACAGGGAAAGTGCCATGACCGATCCCGCCTTCAAGAACGGCCCGCTGTCGGACCTGCGCGTGCTCGAGCTCGGCACGCTGCTGGCGGGGCCGTTCTGCGGCCAGCTGCTCGGCGACCTCGGCGCGGAGGTCATCAAGATCGAGCCGCCGGGCCAGGGCGACCCGATGCGGCTGTGGGGCCTGCAGCCGGAAGGCGAGCCGTCGCTGTGGTGGCCGGTGGTCGGCCGCAACAAGAAGGCGATCACGCTCGACCTGCGCCAGACCGACGGCCAGGCGCTCCTGAAGGGCCTGGTGGAGCGCGCCGACTTCCTGATCGAGAACTTCCGGCCGGGCACGCTCGAGAAGTGGGGCCTCGGCTGGGAGACGCTGTCGGCGGTCAACCCGCGCCTGATCATGATCCGCGTCTCCGGCTTCGGCCAGACCGGCCCGCGCGCCCGCGACCCCGGCTTCGGCGCGATCGGCGAGGCGATGGGCGGGCTCAGGTACATCGTCGGCGACCCGTCGACGCCGCCGTCGCGCGTCGGCATCAGCATCGGCGACTCGCTGGCCGCGACCTTCGCGAGCCTGGGCGCGCTGTCGGCGCTGCACTACCGCGAGCGCACCGGCCGCGGCCAGGTCGTGGACTCCGCGATCTACGAGGCGGTGCTCGCGATGATGGAGTCGCTGATCACGGACTACGACCAGCGCGGCTTCATCCGCGAGCGCACCGGCGCGATCCTGCCCAGGCTCGCGCCCTCGAACGTCTACCCGACCCGCGACGGCCTGGTGCTGATCGCCGCCAACCAGGACGCGGTGTTCGCGCGCCTCGCGCTCGCGATGGGCGAGCCGGGCCTGGCGCGCGAGCCGCGCTACGCGACCCACCAGGCGCGCGGCGCGCACCAGGCGGAGCTCGACGCGCACATCGGCCGCTGGACCGCCTCGCTCGCCACCCGCGAGGTGCTCGCGCTCCTGGCGCGGCCCGAGACCGCGGTGCCCTCGGGGCTCATCTACCGCGCCCCGGAGATGCTCGCGGACGCGCACTTCAAGGCGCGCCAGGCGATCGTCGCCACGGCGCACCCCGAGTTCGGCGAGCTCAGGATGCAGAACGTCGCGCCGAAGCTGTCGGAGACGCCGGGCAGCGTGCGCTCGCCCGCGCCCGCGCTCGGCGAGCACAACGACGAGGTGTACCGCGAGCTCCTCGGCCTGAGCGAGGCGCGCTACGCGGCGCTTAAGGCCGCGCGGGTGATCTGAGGCCGGCGGCGGCGCCCCGCGGGGCGCCGCGCCACCGGCAGCGGGACCTCAGAGCGACTGCAGCCAGATCGTGGCGGCCTTGGCCATGCGCGGATCGCCCTGCGCGGCGCTGAAGGCCTTCTTGGCCTCGTCCGTCTTGCCGAGCTTCTTGTAGCAGATGCCGAGCATCATCTGCGCGTCGTCGAGGCGCTTGACCTTGGCGACCCGGTCGGGCGTCAGGCCCCGCTCGATCGCCTCGGCCGCCTTGTCGTACTCGCCGAAGCCCATGTAGGCGAGCCCGACCTTGACGTCGGCCTCGCCGCTCGCCTTGCCGCGGGCCTCCTTGTCGAGCTGCGGCAGCAGCTTCTTGTCGTCGGCGGCCTGCTGCTTGGCGGCCGCCATCAGCCGGCCGTTGCGGTCGGTCTGCGCGATGATCTTGAAGGCGCCCTTGCTGGTCGCCGTGTCGATGACCTTGAGCGCCTCGGCCGGCGCGCCGGCGTCGAGCGCCTGGTCGGCGTACTCGACGAACATCGACTCGCGCGAGATCCAGTCCTTGTCGAAGGCGAAGCGGTACAGGTTGAGCAGCGCACGCTTGTCGAGGTTCTGCTCCTGGTAGATCTGCAGCACGTCCGCGAAGTAGTCCGGCTTCGGGAAGCGCCGCAGCAGCTCCTCCATCACGGCCTGGCGGTGCTCCTTGTCGCCGGTCTTGTAGTAGCAGCTGTTGAGGATCCTGAGCGCCTGCTCGGTGGGCTCCTTGCCGGCCGCCCGGTCGAGCTCGTCGGCCTTCTCCTGGGCGGTGATCGTGCTCGGGCAGTTCTGCTGCGTGTAGTAGACCGCGACCAGCAGGCTGTAGGCCTCGACGCCGCCGCCGTTGTCGGCCCACAGCCGCGCGTACTTCTCGGCCTTCTCGTAGTTCTTCTGCTGCATGAAGATCTGCGCCAGCGGCTTGTAGCTCTTGGTGCGCTCCTCGCCCTGGAAGGTCTCGACGTCGAGCAGCTTCTCGGTCGCGTCCGCGTACCCCGGGAAGTCGCCCTTCTTGCCGAGGCACCAGCGCATGATCGTCAGCGAGGTCTCCTTGTCGTAGGGCTTGGTCGCGGTCGCGAGCGCCTCGTTCGCCCCCTTGATGCAGGTGTCGTAGTCGCCCTTGGTGCCGGCCTCCTGCGCGGGCCCGAGCTTCTTGCGGACCTCCTCGCTGACGGTCGGCTTCTTCTCGGCGGCCGCGACCGCCGGCAGCGGCAGCGTCGCCGACGCCGCCAGCAGGAATCCCAGACCGGCCGCGACCGCCGGCGCCCTGAACCGCGCTAACCACTTACCCATGCCCTACCCCTCGTTGCTGCGAAGCGAGCGCCCTCAGGGCGCGTTCAGCCAGACCCGTGCGGCGACGGCCATGCGCGGATCGGCCTTCGCGAAATTGAAAGCCTTGTCGGCATCGGGCTTCTTCTTGAGCTTCAGGAACGCGATGCCGAGGATCATGCTGGCGTCGTCCGGGCGCTTGACGCGCGCCACGCGCTCGGGGCCCAGCCCGCGCTGCAGCGCTTCGACCGCCTTGTCGTACTGGTTCATGCTGTAGTACTTGTAGCCGAGCCGCACGTCCGCCTCGCCGTTCTTGCCGGCGCGCGCCTCGGCGTCGAGCTGGCCGACGTTCTTGGCGTCCTCGGCGGCGCGCTCCTTGGCCTGCTTCAACAGCCGCTCGACCTTGTCGGCGTTCTTGACCTGCTTCTTCTGGATGCCCTTGTCGAGCACGCGCTGGGCCTCGGCGGTCGTGCCGACGTCGAGCGCGACGTCGGCGAGCTTGACGTAGTCGCCCTCGGCCTCGAGCCAGTCGTGCTCGAAGCCGAGGCGCAGGATCTCGGCGATCGACAGGTCGTCGGCCTTCTTCTCCTGCTGCGCGCGCAGCACCTGCGTGAAGTAGACCTTCTTCGGGAAGCGCTTCAGCGCGTCCTCGGCCGCGGCCTGCATCTTGTCGTCCTGGTGCGCCTGCAGGTAGCAGTTCATCTGCACCTTGAGCTGGTCTTCGTCGGGCGACTTGCCGCCGGCGAGCGCCCGGTCGAGCGCCTGCAGGCTCTTCGGGCAGTCCTTGGCGGCGAAGTAGTACTGCGCGAGCGCGGCGTAGTCGGCCGGCGTGCCGTTGCCCGACTTCAGGTACTCCTGGTAGTCGAAGATCGCCTTGTCGAAGTGGTTGGTCGCGCCCTGCAGCTGCGCCAGCGTCTTGTAGTACGAGAGCTTCTCGGCCGTCGGCACGCCGTCGGTGGTCTCGAGCGCCTCGATCGCCTCGATCGCCTCCGGGTAGTTACGCAGCGCCACCGCCGAGCCCATCATCAGCTTGAGCGCGGCCTGCTTCTCGAAGGAGCTCTTGGCGACCGCGCGGGCCTCCTTGGAGGCCTTGAGCGCCGCGGCGTAGTCCTTC
>Ga0335069_10011550_pt1 | contig 12446 bp, 9 predicted proteins | sample Lox_Sample_11_FD_206714 | JGI IMG/M metagenome (GOLD analysis project Ga0335069, IMG submission 206714) | Soil microbial communities from Loxahatchee National Wildlife Refuge, Florida, United States - Lox_Sample_1.1 | ecosystem: Environmental > Terrestrial > Soil > Wetlands | place: USA: Florida...
GGCGAGGTTGTTGAGGTCGTTGGTGGCGCCGAACTCCGTCAGCAGCGGGGGAATGTGGTGGAAGTCCGCGTAGAGGCTGGCATTGGTGATCGTGAGGCCGTCCTCGAAGCGGCAGGTGATGTTCTTATGCAACACCGATTCGATCGCGCAGTAGTCGTGGAACGAGAACCCGGTGCTCGGGTCGACCACCCCGCCGAGGTCGGTGTGGACGCCCTCGTCGGACAACGTGTTCGGCTCGAAGAACACCAGCGTGGTGGGGTCGGCCGCGCGAATCGCCGGCACGACTTTGCGGTAGAACACGGTCAGCTTGTGGTCCTGCAGCGGGCAGCCCAGCACGAAGTTGAAGCAGCCCTCCCAGATGAACCCGGGCCACGGCTCGTTCAAGACCTCGTAGCCGAACACGCCGGGATTGCCGCGGAAGAAGGACGCGACGTGCTGCCAGGCGCGCGCGTAGTGGTCCTGCAGCCCGATCCCGTCCGGCGCGGGGGCGTCCCGCCAGAAGGCGTTCCAGGCGTACTCCTCGGCGGGGTTGAGGAAGTAGTTGCCGGGGAAGCCGAGTTGCGGGTTGGGCAGGCCCGCCTGCTGCACCGCCCAGGCGGGTGCGCCCTCGCCCTGGAACGCCTCGTTGTAGAGGTCCTGATGGAAGTCGAGCAGGCTGACGATGCCGTGCGACGCCAGCGTCGCGACGGTCTGCGCGATCGAGGTGAGGTAGTTGTCGTCGTAGCTGAGCGGCTGCGGCTCCACGGCGGCCCAGATGACACCCAGCCGCATCGCGTTGAAGCCGTTGGCCTGCAGGAAGGCCGCGTCGTCGTCGCCGAACCCGTCGGCCGACGGCTCGTACGGCGGCACCTTGTACACCTGGTTGAGCCCGTGCAGCACGACGACGCGACCGTCGGCGTCGGTCATCCAGCGGCCGGCGTGGCCGAGCGGCAGCGTCGGCCCGGTGGATGCCGCCAGGGCGGCCGGTGGGGCGACGGCCGAGGACGCGTCAGTCGTCAGCGCCGCGATCAGCAAACCGGCCGCGAGCAGTCTGGCCGCACGGGTACGCATCGCGCCTCCAAACCGTCGGCTGAATTGCAACCGCCGCAACCACTTTGGAAACAGTGAAGGGTGATCGTCACTGCGCCAACACGATTGGGTCACGGTTCGCGTACGATTCGGCGCGGCCGACGGCATTGAAAGGGTCCCGAATGCTGGGATCACCCGGCGATACGACGGACACCGTTGACCCGAGTGACACGATAGTGGCGTGGACGAAGCACGGGGCGCACCGACAGCGGCGGCGACGTCGTGCGGGTCGTGCGGCACCCGATTGCCTCCAGAGTCCAGGTTTTGTCACCAGTGCGGTGCACCCGTCACACCGGCCCGCCGAGCGGCGGAGTACAAGCAGGTGACGGTGCTGTTCGCCGATGTTGTTCATTCCCTGAACATCGCCGCAGCCGTCGGCCCGGAGCGACTGCGCGAGATCATGGCCGACCTGGCCGACCGCTGCGCGGCCGTGGTGAAGAGGTACGGCGGCACGGTGGACAAGTTCACGGGTGACGGCGTCATGGCGATGTTTGGTGCACCGGTGGCACTGGAGGACCACGCCGTTCGGGCCTGCCTGGCCGCCCTGAGTATTCAGGAGGAGGCCAAGCGGCTGGCCGGCAACATCCGGCGGCGCGACGGTGTCGACCTTCAGTTGCGTGTCGGACTGAACTCCGGTCAGGTGATCGCGGGTGAGATCGGTTCGGGCCCTTTCGGTTACACCGCCGTCGGCGAGCACGTGGGCATGGCGCAGCGGATGGAGTCGGTCGCCCCGCCCGGTGGGGTGATGCTCAGCGAGTCCACCGCGCACCTGGTCGAGCAAAGTGGCGCGGTGCTGGGTGGACGCGAGTGGGTGCACATCAAGGGGGTCGATGCCCCGGTGCCCGCACGTCGCCTGCTCGTGATCGAGCCGCGGCATGGCCTCGTCGGACGCGTGTTGTCGAGCCTGGTGGGAAGAAGCGGGGAGATAGCCCCCATAGCAGCCATTTTGGACCGCTCGATCGAGGGCCACGGCGGTGTCGTTGGAGTGGTGGGGCCGGCGGGCATCGGCAAGAGCCGGGTGGCGGGGGAAGTCGAGGCGCTGGCCGCCGGCCGCGGTGTCGAGGTGTTCTGGACGTTCTGCGAGTCGCACGCCAGCGGGATCCCGTTCCACGTGATTGCGACCCTGCTGCGTGGGGCGCTCGGGTTGGGCGAGCTGGATGCCCGGGCGGCCCGGGCCCGGGTACGACTCCGGCTTCCGGATGCGAATGAGCAGGACCTGGTCTTGTTAGATGAGCTGCTTGGGATCGCAGACCCGGGTACGCCGTCGCCGAAGATCGACCCCGACGCGCGACGACGTCGCTTGACCGCGGTGGTCCGCGCCGCGCAGTCGGCCCGCGCAGAACCGGCGGTCTACATCCTCGAGGATGCGCACTGGATCGATGAGGTAAGCGAGTCGATGCTGGCCGATTTCATCTCGGTGATCCCGCAGACCCACTCGATGGTGGTGATCACGTACCGCCCCGAGTATCGCAGTGGGTTGGCCACGGTGGCCGGCGCCCAAACGATTTCCCTTGGCCCCCTGAACGATTCGGAAGCCACGACGTTGCTCGCCGAGCTGATGGGACCGGATCCCTCGGTTGGCGCGCTAGCCGCCACGATCGCCGGGCAGGCCGCGGGTAATCCGTTCTTCATCGAGGAGATGGTGCGTGATCTGGCCGAGCGCGGTGTGCTGCACGGCACCCGCGGCGCGTATGTGTGCCGTACGGAAGGCGCTGAGGTCGGTGTGCCCGCCACCCTGCAGGCAACCATCGCCGCCCGCATTGACCGCCTCGGTGCTCGGGCCAAGCAGACATTGAGCGCCGCGGCGGTGATCGGGTCGCGGTTCAGCCCGGGTGTCCTGTCCAGCATGGGAATCGACCCCGTTCTCGACGAGCTGGTAGTGGCAGAGCTGATCGATCAGGTCGGCCCCACCCCGCGCGCTGAGTATGCGTTCAGCCAGCCGCTGATCCGGGCGGTGGCCTACGAGTCGCAGCTGAAATCCGATCGTGTGCAGCTGCACCGGCGACTGGCCGCCGCGATCGAACACAACGACCCTGGATCGGTCGAGGAGAACGCGGCGTTGATCGCCGAGCATCTCGAGGCGGCGGGCGAGTTGCGTGCCGCCTTCACCTGGCACATGCGCGCGGGAACCTGGTCGACCAACCGTGACGTCGCCGCGGCGCGGGTCAGTTGGCAGCGGGCTCGCCAGGTCGCCGATCGGCTGCCCGACGACGACCCCGATCGGATGTCGATGCGGATCGCGCCGCGCACGCTGCTGTGCGGAACCGAGTGGCGAGTAGGCGGCAGCATCGCCGATGTCGGTTTCGCCGAACTGCGCGAGCTGTGCATCGCCGCGGGCGACTGGGTGTCACTCGTCTTTGGCACGGCGGGGCTGGTGCTGGCGCACATGTATCACAACCAGCATCGCGAAGCATCGCGGCTGGCCACAGAACTCGCGCGGCTGCTCGAGCCGATCGGGGATCCGACGTTGACCGTCGCACTTCTCTGCGCGGCGATCGTCGCAAAGTACGAGGCCGGTGAAATGGTGGAAGCCCTGCGACTGTCGCAGCAGGTTATCGATCTGGCCGATGGTGACCCCGCGATGGGGAACCTACTCATCGGATCGCCGCTGGCGATAGCGCTCACGCATCGGGGCACGGCCAGGATGTACCTGGGAATTCCGGGATGGCGAGAAGACTTCGACGAGTCCATTGCCCTGGCACGCACTTTCGAGCCGACGACCCGTGCGTTGGTCATCATGTACAAATACGTTCTCGGCTACCTGCACGGGACGCTATTGATCGACGAGGCCGCCCTGTCGGACACGGCCGCGGCCCTGCAGATCGCGGAGGACTCCGGGGACAATTTCGCGCTGGGCAGTGCTCGACTGACGCGAGGCATCACCCTGCTTCAGCTCGACCCCCGCCAACGCGATGCCGGCTTCGACTTGCTCGCGAAAGCCCGAGACATGGCCATCAACGAGCGCTACAGCATGAGTGCCGTGCCGATTGTCGACATCGCGACCGCCAGGGAGAGGGCTCGCGCCGGGGATGTCGACGGCGCCATTGAACTTTCGCGGGCGGCCATCGGCGTCGAACTCGCCGGCGGCGAGATGCAATGGTGTGGACCGGCTACCGGCACGCTGGTGGAAGCGTTGCTACGCCGCGGCGCCCACTGCGACCTTCAGGAGGCGCAGACTGCGATGGACAGGCTGGCAGCCATCCCCACCGACCCCGGGTTCGTCATGCACGAACTTCCGCTGCTACGGATGCGGGCGCTGTTGGCGAAGGCCCGCGGTGACGCGATGGCCTATCGTGACTTCCGGGATCGATATCGCGACATGGCCACAACGCTGGGCTTCGAGGGCCATATCGCGTTGGCCGACGCGATGACATGACGGAAGTCAGCAGCGGTCCGCCTGCGCGGCGGCATCGGCGGCCGCCGCGCGCATCCCGACCGCCGCCAGCTCGTCGGAAACGGCCCGCAGCGCCGCGCCGTCGCCGGCTGCCAGCGCCCGCGCGTGCGCCAGAGCGAGCCCACCCACCGCGCAGTCGACCTCGCCGCACAACCGCGCCAGCGGATCCGCCGCGCGGGTGTCCCCGAGGCGCACCGCCTCGTGCCAGGCGCGCAGCGCCACAGCCGACTGCCCGCCACGTTCGGCCATCCGGGCGGCGTCGCGGGCGGCGGCCACCGCGCCGTGCGGGTCGCGCATGACGGCCAGCCGCCACGCCCGCGCCACGCCGAGCTCCGGGGCGAACAGCGCCGACTTGGTGCCGTGCCGGGATTCGGCCCTGCTCAAGGCTTTTGCGGTCGCGGCGGTGTCGCCCTGCTGGGCCAGCGCGGTGGCCAGCAGCGTCAGCGACAGCGGCCCCCACGAGTAGCCGGTGCGTTGCAGGGTGGCGGACGCCGGGCCGAGCAGCGCCGCGGCGCGGGCGAAGTCGCCGTCGGCGATCAGCACGTGCGCCAGGAGGACCTCGCCGATCGCGCGGCCGGGCTGCTGCAGTTCGGCGAAATCGGTGAACTGCTGGGCCAGTTCGCGCGCGGCGGACAGCCGGCCCGCCATCAGCAAGGCGGTGGTCTGGCCCAGCCCGATCGTGAAGCGCAGCAGCCCGGGGTGCTCGGCGGCCAGGGCGCGCTGCGCCAGCGGTTCGACGTCGCCGAAACGGCCCTGCCGCGCCGCGCACAGCGCGGACGCGCTGGCGGCCCAGGCCACTGCCTGGTCGTCGGCCGACGGCGACCCCAGCACCTCGCCGGCGACCTTGACGGCGTAGCCGACGTTGCCCGCGTTCATCGCGAAGGTGGCGCTCAGTGCGTCGAGCGTGGTGCGCGGGCCCGGGTCCGAAACCCGGCCCCGGATGGTTCGCAGGAACGCGGTGGCCCGTTCGGGCTCGCCGAGCATCCAGAACTGGTTGGCCGCCCGCAGCAGCGCCCAGTCCATGAGCGCCGGCTCGGCCAACGCGCCCGCGTCGACGGCGGCCAGCACCGCATCGGCCTCGCGGCCACGGCCCTGCCACGCGAGTGCGTGGGCCAGCGCCAGCCGCGCCGCCAGGCCCCCGGAGCGTTCCAGCGCCGAGCGGGCCAGTCGTTCGCCGAGCGCGAGGTCGCCCAGCCGCAACGCCTGCTGCGCTGCGGCGGCGACGTCGGCGCCCCGCTGGGGGGCGTCGCCGTCCAGCGCCAGCGAGGCCAGCCGCAGCCGGTCGCTGAGGTGCTCCGACGGATGCCGCGACAGGACGCCGACAACCTCGGTGCGCCGTCGTCGCGCATCGTCGGCGGCGAGCGCGGCGAGCGCGCGCTCGGCGAACAGCGGGTGAGCCGTGTACACGACAGGGTCGTCGGAACGCCCGCCGCGCGCCCGGGTCTCCGCCGCGCCGAGGTCCACCGCCTCGTCGACCGCGCCCGCGCCGGCGAGGACGGTCACGTCGGCGAGCGACAGGGGTTCCGCGACGGCGAGATAGTCCAGCACGGCCCGCGCCGCGGCGGGCAATTCGGCGAGGAAGGCGTCGACTTCGGCCGGTGTGGTCGCCCCGCCGGGCGCCTCGATGTCGATCCGATCCAGCAGGCCGTCGGTCCACAGCGCGGCGATGGCCCCGGGCGCGACTTCCGCCCGGGCGGTGACGATCAGCCGGGCCGTGCCCGCCAGCGCCAGCTGGTACACCAGCGTGGCCGACAGCACGTCGAGCTCGTGGGCGTCGTCGACGACGAGCAGCAGGTCATCCCCGCCGAGGGAGGCCCGCGCGGCCCGCAACAGCGCCGCGGGCTTCCCGATCTCGGAGATCGCGACGAGGTGGCTGAACGCCCCGAACGGGATGGGCCGCTCGGTCGGGGTGCCGGTGACCCAGCGGGTGAGCGTGGCCGGATGAGAGCGGGCGTAGCCCTCGGCGGCCAACCGGGCCAGGGTCGACTTGCCGCAGCCGTCGGGCCCGAGCACGACGGCCCCCCGGCCGGCCACCAGAGCGTCGTTCAGCCGCTCCAACGCCTCCTCGTGCTGGGGGACGTTCCATCGAATCGGCACCCGCCGGATTTTATTGCGCGTCGTGTGCGTGGCGCATCGGGCTTGGTCTACCTTTCGTTGTATGCGCCCGCAACGCGATCCGTCAGCCGCCTGGGCGGTGTGCGTGTATTGCGCGTCGGGCCCCGAGCACCCCGAATTGCTCACGCTCGCTTCGGAACTCGGCGAGGCGATCGCCGAGCGCGGCTGGACCCTGGTGTGGGGCGGCGGCCGGGTGTCGGCGATGGGTGCGGTGGCCGGCGCGGCGCGCGCCCGCGGTGGGCGGACCGTCGGTGTCATCCCGCAGAACCTGATGCGCCGCGAGCTCGCCGACGCCCATGCCGACGAGCTGGTCGTCACCGACACCATGCATGAGCGCAAGCAGGTCATGGAGCAGCGCGCCGACGCGTTCATCGTGCTGCCCGGCGGCGTCGGCACCCTCGACGAGCTGTTCGACGCCTGGACCACCGGTTATCTCGGCGTGCACGGCAAACCTATCGTGATGCTGGACCCCTTCGGGCACTACGAGGGCCTGTGGCTGTGGCTGTGCGGGTTGGTCGACAGCGGCTACATCTCGCAAGCCGCGATGGACCGGTTGGTACTGGTGGATAAGGTGGGTGCCGCAGTGGAGGCGTGCGCACCCGCCTGAGTTTGCGGACAGGCGCCCAGGGGAATCGAGGATGACGTGTCCGACCACGACGGGGGAGCCCGCACGGCGGTCAGGCTGACCGACATCGCATCGCGGGTGCCGGGAGTGCTGGCCGACATCCCCGTGATCGTGCGCGGGGCGCTGACCGGGCTGCTGGCCCAGCCGGGCTCCCGGAAGTCGATCGGCACGGTGTTCGCCGACCGCGCCGCCCGCCACGGTGACCGGGTCTTCCTGCGGTTCGGCGACCAGCAGCTGACCTACCGCGACGCCAACGCGGCCGCCAACCGGTACGCCGCGGTGCTGGCCGCGCGCGGCGTCGGCAGCGGCGACGTCGTCGCGATCATGCTGCGCAACTCGCCCCAGGCGGTGCTGGCGATGCTGGCGGCCGTCAAGTGCGGCGCGGTCGCCGGCATGATCAACTACCACCAGCGCGGGGAGGTGCTGGCGCACAGCCTGGGCCTTTTGGACGCCAAGGTGCTGATCGCGGAGACCGACCTGGTCAGCGCGGTGGCCGAGTGCGGCGGCGCGGGCGCCACCGAGACGCTGACGGTGGAGGACCTGGAGCGATTCGCGGTGAGCGCACCGGCCACCAACCCGGCGTCGGCGTCGGCCGTGCAGGCCCGGGACACCGCCTTCTACATCTTCACCTCGGGCACGACGGGTTTCCCGAAGGCCAGCGTGATGACGCACCTGCGGTGGCTCAAGGCCCTGGCCGCGTTCGGCGGCATCGGGTTGCGGCTGAAGAGCACCGACACGCTGTACAGCTGCCTGCCGCTGTACCACAACAACGCGTTGACGGTGGCGTTGTCGTCGGTGATCAACTCCGGGGCGACACTGGCGTTGGGCAAGTCGTTCTCGGCGTCGAAGTTCTGGGACGAGGTGATCGCCAACGAGGCCACCGCGTTCATCTACATCGGCGAGATCTGCCGGTACCTGCTCAACCAGCCGGCCAAGCCGACCGACCGCGCGCACAAGGTGCGGGTGATCGCCGGCAACGGGCTGCGCCCGGAGATCTGGGACGAGTTCACCAGACGGTTCAGCATCGCGCGCGTCTGCGAGTTCTACGCCTCCAGCGAGGGCAACACCGCGTTCATCAACATCTTCAACGTGCCCAGGAGCACCGGCGTCTTTCCCATGCCGCTGGCCTACGTGGAGTACGACCCCGACACCGGCGAGCCGCTGCGCGACGAGAGCGGGCGGGTGCGCCGGGTGCCTGCCGGTCAGCCCGGGCTGCTGCTCAGCCCGGTCAACCGCCTGCAGCCGTTCGACGGCTACACCGACAAGGAGTCGAGCGAAAAGAAGTTGGTGCGCAACGCTTTTCGTGAGGGCGACTGCTGGTTCAACTCGGGCGACGTGATGAGCCCGCAGGGCATGGGCCACGCGGCGTTCGTCGACCGGCTCGGCGACACGTTCCGGTGGAAGGGCGAGAACGTCGCGACCACACAGGTCGAGGCGGCGCTGGCGTCCGACGAGTCCGTCGAGGAATGCACGGTGTTCGGCGTCGAGATTCCGCGCACCGGCGGCCGCGCCGGGATGGCCGCCGTCCAGCTGCGCGACGGCGCCGAGTTCGACGGCCACTCCCTGGCCCGCGCCGTATACGGCCAGCTGCCGCCCTACGCGCTGCCGTTGTTCGTGCGGGTGGTCGAGACGCTGGAGCACACGTCGACGTTCAAGAGCCGCAAGGTGGAGCTGCGCGAGCAGGGCTACGGCTCCGACGTCAAGGACCCGCTGTATGTGCTGGCCGGCCGCGACGAGGGCTACGTGCCGTTCTACGACGAGTACCCCGAGGAAGTGGCCGAGGGTAAGCGGCCCAAGGGCTGAGTCGCCGCACACTCGCGGACCGCGCCAGGCACCATAGACGCGTGCAGTCGACTCTCTGCGGGCGGCCCGTCGCCGGCGATCGCCCGCTGATCATGGCGATCGTCAACCGCACCCCGGATTCCTTCTACGACCGGGGCGCGACCTTCAGCGACGAGGCCGCCCGCGAGGCCGCCCACAAAGCCATCGCCGAGGGCGCCGACGTCATCGACGTCGGCGGGGTCAAGGCGGGCCCGGGCGACAGCGTCGACCAGGAGACCGAGATCGCCCGGCTGGTGCCGTTCATCGAATGGCTGCGCGGCGCCTACCCCGACCAGCTGATCAGCGTCGACACCTGGCGCTCGGGCGTGGCCAGGGTGGCCTGCGCCGCCGGCGCCGACTTGATCAACGACACCTGGGGCGGCATCGACCCCGCCCTGCCCGAGGTCGCCGCCGAGCTCGGGGCGGGGCTGGTGTGTTCGCACACCGGCGGGGCGCTGCCGCGCACGCGGCCGTTCCGGGTGAGCTACGGAACCTCCACGCGCGGGGTGGTCGACGACGTTATCCGCCGGGTGACCGCGGCGGCGGACCGGGCGGTCGCGGCCGGGGTGGCCCGCGACCGGGTGCTGATCGACCCGGCCCACGATTTCGGCAAGAACACCTTCCACGGGCTGGTTTTGTTGCGCCACGTGGGCGATCTGGTTAAGACCGGATGGCCCGTCCTGCTCGCTTTGAGTAACAAGGACTTCGTCGGGGAGACTTTGGGTGTGGAACTGACCGAACGGCTCGAGGGAACGCTGGCGGCCACCGCGCTGGCGGCGGCGGCCGGCGCCCGGATGTTCCGGGTGCATCAGGTCGCGGCCACCCGGCGGGTGCTCGAGATGGTGTCCTCGATCCAGGGCGTGCGCCCGCCGGCGCGCACGGTGAGGGGGCTCGCATGACGGCATCGGACCTGGTCGATCTCGCCGGCGCGGGCGTGCTTGCCGCCCGCCCCGGGGACGTCTTGCTATCCGACCGCAATTGGAACCGGCCCGGCTGGACACTCGGCGAACTCGCAGACGCGAAGGCCGCGCGCACCATCTCGGTGGTGCTGCCGGCCCTCAACGAGGAAGCCACCGTCGAGTCGGTGGTCGAAAGCATCTCGCCGCTGGTTGACGGCCTGGTCGACGAGCTGATCGTCCTGGACTCCGGCTCCACCGACGACACGGAGATCCGCGCCATCGCCGCCGGCGCGCGCGTCGTCAGCCGCGAGCAGGCGTTGCCCGAGGTGCCGGTCCGGCCCGGCAAGGGCGAGGTGCTGTGGCGTTCGCTGGCGGCCACCAGCGGCGACATCGTGGTGTTCGTCGACTCCGACCTGATCAACCCCCACCCGATGTTCGTTCCCTGGCTGGTGGCCCCGCTGCTCACCGGCGACGGGATTCACCTCGTCAAGAGCTTCTACCGGCGGCCGCTCCATGGCGCCGAAGCGGGCGGCGGGCGGGTCACCGAGCTGGTGGCCCGGCCGTTGCTGGCCGCGCTGCGCCCGGAGCTGGGTAGCATCCTGCAGCCGCTCGGCGGCGAGTACGCGGCCAGCCGGGAACTGCTGACATCGCTGCCGTTCGCCCCGGGCTACGGCGTGGAGATCGGCCTGCTGGTGGACACCTTCGACCGGTTGGGCCTGGACGCGATCGCCCAGGTGAACCTCGGTGTGCGGGCGCACCGCAACCGGCCGCTGCCCGAGCTGGGCGCGATGAGCCGCCAGGTCATCGCGACCCTGCTCTCGCGCTGCGGGATCCCCGACTCCGGCGTGGGCTTGACCCAGTTCTTCGCCGACGGCGCGGAGGGTTTCGGCTACACCGCGCACACCTCGCCGGTGTCGCTGGAGGACCGTCCGCCGATCCAGGGGGTCAGGCCCCGCTGATAGCCGGGATGTCGGGGCGATAGGGCAATATCGAACGCGTGGCGTTGGTGTTGCTGTACCTGGTCGTGCTGGTCCTGGTGGCGATCGTGCTGTTCGGCGCGGCCAGCCTGCTGTTCGGCCGCGGCGAGCAGCTGCCGCCCTTGCCGCGGGGGACGACGGCGACCGTGCTGCCCGCCTACGGGGTCACCGGCGCCGACGTTGACGCGGTCAAGTTCACCCAGGTGCTGCGCGGATACAAGACCAGCGAGGTGGACTGGGTGCTGGACCGGCTCGCCCGCGAGCTCGAGGCGCTGCGCGGCCAGCTGGCGGCGGTGCACGCTTCCGCAGCCCCCGACGACGAGACCGATTCCGTGGAACCCGAGGACGGCGAGAACCGTCAGGACTCAATATGAGCGAGGACGGGCTGGTTCGGTGCGGCTGGGCGGCCATTCGGCCCGGAGCGGACTTCGAGATGTATCGCGACTACCACGACCGGGAATGGGGCCGCCCGGTGCACGACGGGGTGGCGCTGTTCGAGCGGATGAGCCTGGAGGCCTTCCAGAGCGGCCTGTCGTGGCTGATCATTCTGCGCAAGCGGGAGAATTTCCGGCGCGCCTTCGCCGGGTTCGACATCGAGACGGTCGCCGGCTACACGGACGCCGACGTGCAGCGGCTGATGGCCGACGAGGGGATCGTCCGCAACCGGGCCAAGATCGACGCGACGATCGCCAACGCGCGCGCCGCCGCCGAGCTGGGATCGGCGGGCGACCTGTCCAAGCTGCTGTGGTCGTTCGCGCCGTCACCGCGCCCCCGCCCCACCGACGGGTCCGAAATTCCCTCGGCCAGCGCCGAATCGAAGGCGATGGCAAGCGAGCTCAAACGGCGCGGATTCCGCTTCGTCGGGCCGACCACCGCCTATGCGCTGATGCAGGCGACCGGCATGGTCGACGACCACATTCGCGGTTGCTGGGTGCCGGCGAACGCACTGTGAGGGCCTCTGTGAGGGGTCAGAGGCGGGTCTTGGTGTAACTGCCGCCCCCAATAGGGAACAATGGAGGCGTGATTTGGCAGTTCAATGTCGGGTACGGCTGGAAATCCACTGGCGGGGCATGCTCGGCGCCGACCAGGTCCGCGACGCCGGGCCAGCTCGAATCTGGAGGGAGCACTCGATGGCGGCGATGAAGCCCCGCACCGGAGACGGTCCTTTGGAGGCAACCAAGGAGGGGCGCGGCATCGTTATGCGAGTACCGCTCGAGGGTGGCGGCCGACTGGTCGTCGAGCTGACGCCCGACGAAGCCGCCGCCCTGGGTGACGAACTCAAGGGCGTTACCAGCTGAGCCGGCTTACGCCGTCACCTTCCGGTAGATCTCCAGCGTCTGCTCGGCCACGTGGGCCCAGGAGAAGTCCTCGATGCAGCGCTGGCGTCCCGCCTCGCCATAGCGCTTAGCCTTGTCGGGATCGGCGACCAGCTCATTGACCGCTTCGGCCAGCCCGGCCTGGAAGCCGGTCGGATCGTCGGGGTCGTAATGAACCAGCGACCCGGTGATCCCGTCCCTGACCACCTCGGGTATCCCGCCGACATCGGA
>Ga0335069_10011551_pt1 | contig 12445 bp, 9 predicted proteins | sample Lox_Sample_11_FD_206714 | JGI IMG/M metagenome (GOLD analysis project Ga0335069, IMG submission 206714) | Soil microbial communities from Loxahatchee National Wildlife Refuge, Florida, United States - Lox_Sample_1.1 | ecosystem: Environmental > Terrestrial > Soil > Wetlands | place: USA: Florida...
TTTATCGGGCTGGCTAGTGTGGCGCTGATTGCGAAAGGCGATCAAGTGCAGGAGTATTCGCAGAGCTAAGAAACCTTGGTGGCCCTTCGTGTCCCTTGTGGTGAGATCTAGTCTTTGACGATCTCCCGCAGCGCCGCCAGCAACCGTTCCACCTCTTCCCGCGTGTTGTAGTGCGCCAGTCCAATTCGCAGGAAGCCGCCGGCTTTTTCGACATCCAGCCGCTCGGTGAGATTCAACGCGTAGTAGTTTCCATCCCAGGTGAAAAAGCCGCGTTCACCCAGCTTTGTTGCCAGCTGTAACGGAGTGTGACCATTGATACGCACGGCCAGCGTGGGGCAACGCCGGTCGAACTGCTTCGGATCAGTGATCCCATAAATCTTCAGGCCGCGAATCTGTTGCAACCCGCCGATGAGCAATTCCATCAACGCCCGCTCGTGCTTGTGAATCGCATCGAACGCCGCGAGTATTGCCTGGCGCCTTCCAGAAACTGACGGGCTCACCCGCCGGCCCAAGTCAGAAAGATATTCCACGCACGCTTTGATTCCGGCGATGCATTCATGATTGAGCGTCCCCCACTCCCAGCAGTTTGGAATCGAATTGGTGTTCGCTCGCACTTTATAAGGCTGTAGCTGCTTCAAGTGCTCGCGCTTGCCGTACAACACTCCCATGTGCGGCCCGAAGAATTTGTAGGTTGAACACGCCAGAAAATCGCAATCAAGGCTCCGCACATCAATCGGCCCATGCGGCGCATAGTGCACCGCGTCGATGTACGTCATCGCACCCTGCTGATGCGCCAGTTGCACAACCTTCTTCACATCGTTGATCGTGCCCACCGCATTCGACGCGTAACCGACCGCGACCAGTTTGGTATGGCCGTTGATCTGGCGCGCCAAGTCATCCATATCGAGCGTGCAATCTTCCTCGTGAATCTCCGCCATACGGATGACTAGGCCGCGCTCCTCCAGCGCCTTCCACGGCGATACATTTGCATCGTGGTCGAGATGAGTCACCACAATCTCGTCGCCAGTTTTCAGTTCGCGGCCAATCGCCCGGCTCATGGCGAACGTCAACGACGTCATATTGGGACCGAAGACAATCTCATCGGCATTGCAACCGAGGAAGTCGGCTATTGCCCCACGCGCCTCAGCAATCATCACGTCAGTACGCCGGCTCGTAGCGTACGCTCCGCCGGTGTTCGCATTGTCGTGCTCCAAATAGTCGCTGATGGCATTAATCACCCGCTGCGGCACTTGTGTGCCACCGGGCCCATCCAAAAAAACGGCCGGCTGACCATTCACGGTTTGCGCGAGAGAAGGGAACTGCGCGCGCACCCAACTTACGTCGATTTCGACTGCTTCTTGCTCTTTAAGAGCCATAAAGTTCACCACGACATTCTTTTTCAGCCAACGACCAAAGACGAACGACCAACGACGGCTGTTATGAAATCCGCGAGCATTCCGTACGCCGTCGTCTCCAGCCCAGGATCATTCTCCGTGATCACCAGGTTGGGGAAAATATCGGTTTCAAACTGCACGATCGATGACGATCCCGTTACCAGCGCCAGCGGATCGCTCAACGATACCTGCTCGGGTCGAACTCGCGCCTTCACCCGCGATCCATCCCGTTCTGCGCGGCACACCAATTTATACGGCTTGCCGTCGCGGCGCGCCGACTGTACATCCTCCGACCGCAGACCGCGAATTCCGGTGCGTTCAACCTCGTCGACCTTCAACGGAGCTTTCATCAATACGCGGACCAGCGCAGTGATCTTCACTGCCGCGTCCCAGCCGTCCACATCGTGCGACGGATCGGTCTCAGCCAGACCCATTTCTTGCGTCCGCTTCACCGATTCCTCGAAGTTCATGCCATGCTCCATGTCGCTGAGAATCACATTGGTCGTTGAGTTCAGGATGCCGCGAATTCCGTTGAGTCGCACCGCCGGCATGGTTTGGCGGAATAAAGAAAAAATCGGGGCGCCATCCATTACCGTCGACTCGAACAAAAATCGCCTGCCATTCTTCTCGGCAAGCGTTTCCAGTTCCTCATATGCATGGACGATAGTGCCTTTATTCGCGGTGATTGCGTGGGCTCCGGCTTCCAGCGACTCGCGTATGTAGTCGATGGCCGGTTGCCCATCCTTCACACTCAATGAAGTAGCTTCGAAGACTGCATCAGGGCGCGCCGCCGTGAGCCACTCACGAACGCCGCTTAAACTCGTGCGCCCTTGACTCAGTTCCTGGCCAAGCAAACGATCCTGCACGAACCCCTCCGGCTGGGCCAACCATCCCAGTCTCCGGCTCGCGACCCCCGTGATTCGCCACGCAATTCCGCGCTCGTGCAGTTCCGCAGATTTTTTCTGCAGCAACTGCACCAGGGTGCGGTTTACGTTGCCAAAACCGAGCAGGCAGAGGTTGAAGGTACGAATGGACAGTCTCCGAGAATGTGAGCCGGCAAAACCGCTGCTAGCCCATGGTGGTCGTGTGTTCCGGCTGGATCTTATAAATGACCCGCACCTCGCCGGGCTGGCGGTACGGGTATTTGTCAACGTCCAGATATTTTTTTGCCATCTTGTCGATGTGGGCGTCCGCGCCTTGCTCTGTGATCTCAACCACGCGACCGCGAATCTCTAAATAGCGGTACGGATTCTCTGGATCGATGATCGCCATGGCCACCCGTGGATCGCGCCGAACGTTGCGGTCCTTCTGCCGGCCTTTCGCCGAGTTGAAGATGACGTGATCGCCTTCAAGATCACACCACACCGGTGTCACTTGGGGACGGCCGTCGGGCATGAGCGTGCCCAGACTGGCAAACGCGCGCTTGCTGAATAGATCACGGTATTTTTCTGGAATACTTCCAGCCATATGAAGCCTCCTTGCACCAATCGCAGAAGCGTGAGTATCGATTATAGCTATCCGGAAGCGGCCTGCGGGGATGCTCTCCGCAAACTGTGATCTGCACACTTCTCGTTTCAACTTTAAGCAAGTACAATTTCTGGCTTACCAACAATCCAATGAGGCGCTTGTACCGCGCTACCCTTGGATGCAATCACCGAAGTAGCGCCAATAGTTTTCAGGAGCGAACGAATGTCAACTGCTCTCCGTCATCGCAATCTCATCTTTCTGGCGTTGTTGCTCGCAACACTCACATTCTTTTTGCCTGTCGCTCGCGCTGATGACGCCGTTCGTCAGAAGCCGACCATCGTTTTCATGACCGACTTCGGAGTCGTTGACGACTCCGTCGCCCTCTGCAAGGGTGTCATGTACTCGATTGCTCCCAATGTGCGTATTGTTGACCTGACTCATCAAGTCACGCCCTTTTCAATTCTCGATGGCGCCCGCTTTTTGTTTGGCGCGAGTGCTTACTTCCCGGCGGGTACGGTCTTTGTGGTGGTAATCGATCCCGGCGTGGGCAGCACGCGCAAAGCAGTTGTCGTGAAGTCAAAGCGCGGCCAGTTTTTTGTTCTTCCCGATAACGGCCTCATGACACTGGTTCAAGACCGGGACGGCCTCGAAGCCGCGCGCGACATCACCAATCCTACCTGGATGATCGGCGCGGCGCTGTCTTCCACCTTCCATGGTCGAGATATCTTCTCCCCCGCCGGCGCACATCTTGCTCGTGGAGATGACTGGACACAGGTGGGCCCAGAACTCGATGTTGCCAAACTGGTGCGACTTGACCTCGCCCCTGCCAAGCTCGACGACCACGGTCTGACCGGAGAAGTTATTGCGACCGACGGCCCCTTCGGCAATCTAGTTACCAACATCAGCGGCGAAGAATTCCTAAAGCTTGGGTACAGCCATGGCGAGACGGTTTCTGTCTCCATAGGCAAGGCGAACTTGAAGATTCCTTTCGTGCGGACGTTCAGTGACGTTCCGCTGAAGAAACCACTTATGTACATCGACTCACGTGGAAGATTAGGTTTCGCGGTCAACCAGGGCAGCTTCGCCGCGACGTATGGAATTCAGCCGCCGCAAGTGATTTCCATTTCGCGCCAGCACAGTCCAAAACAGTAGCGGGGGGGGGTAACAATGAGTAAATCGTTCCTAGTCCGGAAGCTCGACCTATGTTTTATCGTCGCTCTCATTCTGGTGCCCTGCACCCTGTTCGGGCAAAGTTTTCGCGGATCGATTCGTGGCCGCATCGTTGACCCCAGCGGAAGCGTCATCGTCGGTGCAACAATCACCGCAAAGAACAGCGGCACCGGCTTGAGTCGCGACACTGTCAGCGGCCCAGATGGGGGTTACGTCATCGCGGAGCTTCCCGCTGGCGTCTACACGGTTACCGCGCATTCCGCCGGCCTTTCTCCGGTGGCGCAAAACGTCGTTGTAAGCGTCGGAGCGGACACGACCGCTGATTTCGACATGAATGCCATTGAGCGGCAATCCACGCAGTTGGTCGTAACGGCCCAGGCGCCAGTCATCGAGCAGACGCGTGACGTTCTGGGCGAAGTCGTGGAACGGCAGCTGGTCAACGAACTCCCGCTCAACGGACGAGATTTCGGCAAGTTGGTCGCGCTGGTCCCCGGTGTCACGGTCGAACCCGCCGGAGTCGCAGGAACTCAATTCGGTTTCGGGCAGTTTAATATCAACGGTAATCGCGACCGCTCCAACAACTACCTTCTCGATGGCACGGACAATAACGATCCGTTCTTCAACAACTCGGCATTGAACCAGGTGGGCATTACCGGAGCTCCTGCCACTCTGCTGCCGGTTGACGCGATCCAGGAATTCAATCTGCAGTCGCAGTTTGCTGCCGAATACGGACGCAATAGCGGATCTGTAGTCAACATCGTGACACGCTCGGGTAGCAACACCATCCACGGTTCGGCGTTCGAATTTTTCCGGAACAGCGCCATGGATGCCCGTAACTACTTCAATACCGAAGCGCGCAAAACTGTTTTCCAGAACAACCAATTCGGCGGATCGCTTGGCGGGCCGATAATCAAAGATAGAACGTTTTTCTTTGGCGCTTACGAAGGTCAACGTGAGAACGTGGGTTCGGACTTTCTCCAGAATGTTCCCACTCAGGCACAGATCGCTACTGCGCAGGCCGTCGCGCTCGGAACTGGCCAGATCGCCGCGATCAATCCCGCTCTAAATAACATTCTCAGCTTCTATCCGCAAAGCACGACACCGCAGATCGCCTCGGTGGTCCGCGACCACAACGATCTCGACAACTTTATCGTTAAGGTCGACGAGAACCTCACCGACACGGAACTTTTGACTGGCCGCTACGCCTTCGGACAAAGTAATCAGACGTTTCCTCTGGGCAACAATGGGGGCTTCGGCAAAGGCTCGCGCCTTCCGCAATTTGCCCAGACTTCGCCCACGCGCGCGCAAGTTGCCTCCTTTAGCTTGCTTTCCAGTTTGAGTCCGACCCGCATCAACGAAGTTCGTTTCGGTTACAGTCGCTATCGCACTTCATTCAGTTCTCTTGATGCCAACTTCGATCCCACTAGCATCGGATTGAATTTTGGCACCGGCAAAACTGGCTTGCCTGAGTTCGACTTCTCCGTTCCTCAGCTTGAAAACCTGGGCGCGCAGGGTTTCAGCGTACCTCGCGGACGCACCAGTCAGACCTATCAGATCCTGGACAACTTCACCTGGCTACATGGCAAGCACACCTTCAAGTTCGGCGGTGAATTCCGCTACGCCACCATCGATAACTTTAATGACAATCTCGAGCGCGGAATCTTCTCCGTTAATCTGTCCGGCCTTGATCCCGATCCCGTAGTCGATGCACTGGCCAATTTCTATATCGGAAACCTATTCGTGCTCGCCGATACGGGAAACACTCAGCGCACCACCCGCAACAAAGGCCTAAGCTTCTTTGCGCAGGATGACTTCCGCCTGAGTTCGAAATTTACTCTCAACCTGGGCTTGCGCTGGGAATACTTCGGCCCGATGAGCGAGGCGCATAATCTGCTATCGAATCTCGCGCCCGACGGCACACTGGCCATGGTCGGCACGAACGGTCTGCATAGCGCTTACAACCGCGATCTCAACAATTTCGCTCCGCGTCTTGGCTTCGCCTGGAATGCTCTACCGAATACCGTGGTTCGAGGAGGCTACGGCATCTACTACGATTACGTTCCGCAAGATCTCTTCATTGCCAATTTCACGACATCCGCTGGCATCGCGACCAACCCGATCGGCCCGTCTCCGGTCTATGGCATGACCTTCGATCAGTCGGCGTTTAACGGAACCACTCCCGGCGTGCCGATTCTCACGCCCATCACCACGGGTCCGTTCACAATCTTCGCCACACCGCGGGACTTCGCCACGCCCTACACCCAGAATTGGAACGTCAACGTGCAGGAGAAATTGGCGGAGAATACTTCGCTCGAAGTCGGTTACGTGGGGAGTAAGGGAACCAAATTAGTTCGCTTGTATGACGCCAATCAGCCCGACGCAAATTTCAATTATCCGAACCCGAACTTCGGCACCATCGATTTGCTCGCGCCCATCAGTTCCTCCACCTATCACGCGCTGCAGACAACTTTCCGCATCCAGGCTGTGCATGGCTGGTCGGGATTTGCGACCTACGTTTGGGGAAAATCGCTCGACGACGCCTCCGACGGAATCGACTTCACCGCCGGCGCCGCCTTCCCTCAGGACTCAACCAACCTGAAAGCCGAACATGGCCCGTCGACTTTTGACACGCGTCACCGCTCTACTACGGCTTTGAACTACGACATACCCACATGGGACCGTTTGCCAAAAGCGCTCGGCTCCGGCTGGGCCTTGAATTGGATCGTCAGCGTGCAAAGCGGCAGGCCGATTCCGATCATCACCTCGGACGACACCACCGGGCGTTTTTACTTTAACCAGCGCCCGAATTTAGTTCCCGGCGTCAATCCGATCCTCTCGCACTGGAACCCATTCACCGGATATCTGAATCCGAATGCTTTCGCGCAGCCCGACTACGGAACCTTTGGCAATCTCGGCCGTGATTCTGTCTTCGGGCCCGGCTATGCGAACCTGGATTTTTCAGTGACCAAGAACACGCGAATCTATGAACGACTGAACCTGCAACTGCGCGCGGAGTTCTTCAACATCCTGAATCACCCGAATTTCGCGCTGCCTGCGGGAAGCATCACCCCCGGTGTCGGCCCTGCGGGACAAATCTCGCAGACACCAGACGTCGCGCAAGGCAACCCAGGCTTGGGTGGAGGCGGGCCGCGCGTGATCCAGTTGGCGGCAAAGTTTAACTTCTAAAACATCGGCCACGGATTTTCACGGATAAACACGGATAAGGATTGATCCGTGAAATCCGTGCAAATCTGTGGCCGGTCGTTAAGCTAGATTTTGCTCGATCTTCGGAAGGACCGCATTCAGGAGAGCGACGAGTTCTCCCTGCACTCTTCGTCCTGTCTCCAGCACTTCTTCATGCCGGATCGGTTGGTCGAGAATGCCGGCAGCGATATTTGTCACACATGAAATCGCCAGAACCTTGATCCCCATGTGCCGGGCTGCAATTACCTCGGGAATCGTTGACATACCCACAAGGTCCGCGCCGATGGTTCGCAGATAACGAATCTCCGCTGGAGTTTCATAGCTTGGGCCCAGTAAGCCGGCATAAACACCTTCGTACAAGATCTGCCCAAGTTCTTTTGCTGCTTGCGTCACCACCTCGCGGTAGCTCTCACAATACGCGTCCGTCATGTCGGGGAAGCGCGGCCCGAAGCTTTCGTTATTTGCGCCCACCAACGGATTCTGTCCCTGCAGGTTGATGTGATCGGAGATGACGACCAGCGCTCCTTGTTTATATTTCAGATTGATTCCGCCTGCTGCGTTGGTGATCACTAACGCTTGAATTCCCATCCGGCCAAGAACGCGCACCGGGAATGCGACCTCGGCCGAAGAATATCCCTCGTAGAGATGCACTCGCCCTTGCATCACCGCGACCGGAATACCGCTGGCCTCTCCGATCACCATTTGGCCAGCGTGACCGATCGCAGTTGGGACCGGAAATCCCGGAATCTGCGCGTACGGAATTCTGATTGCCTGGGCAAGTTGGTCTGCGAAACCTCCCAGCCCAGAACCCAGAATTAATCCAATCCGCGGGCGCAAAGAAGTTTGTGACCGTAAAAACGCCGCAGCGGACTCGGCCTTGTTAAAAGAATCGGTCATGATAGCGCCGGCGTCCTGCCGGCTGCCTCGGGGGTGTCTCGCCCTCGTTCATCAGTAATTCTTCTCAAACTCCGCGAACTGTTCTTCCAACTTCCATTGCATTCTCGCCCGCTCACTCCCGTCGAGAAATTTCTGACACGTCGCCGAGGCCTTAGCGGAGCAAACGCTCACCATGCGGAAGGTTTTACCATCCACCCACAAGCTTTCGCCCGGCAAGAAACTATGTTCCAGGCTCAGCCGCGCCATCCGCTTCAAATCTTTGTACGTCAGGAAATCGTAGGTCGCCACCGCTCGCAGATATTCATGCGTCATATCCGACCGCGACACGCCCTCATCATCCGTGGCCAGCGTGACCGGAACCCCGTAGCGTATGTACTCCGGCAGAGGATGAAAATCGCCGGAGACTCCCAGAATCACGTCATTCGACGTGAGGCAGATCTCCACCAGCACATTTTTCTTTGCCATTTCCCTCAGCAATCCGAAGGGATCGTGTTCGTTCATCACATCAACGCCATGACCGATCCGCTCCGCGTGCCCTTTCTCAACCGAATCGCGTACGTGAAAGGTGATCCCTTCCGGCGGCACCAGTCCTGCAGCCAACTCCCCAGCGTGCAGACTGATATGCGCTTTGGGGTAGACCTCATGCAAGTAATCCAACATCTTCATGTGCAGCTCGAAATCGTGCATGGGGACGTACCAGTCCTCAGGCATGACCAGGTTCAGTCCAACAAATCGTGAATCGGCGGAAATCAGTTCGAAGCCCAACAGAATCTGCGCGAAGACTTGTTCTTTCGGAAGTCCTCGCAGCACCTGGTATAGATAACGAACCGTAACATCGCAACCCGGATCTGCTTGCGGCATCCCGCACATCAGCCGTGTCCGCATCTTTGCTTCGTCGGCATCAAGCTTCTTCACCGTGGTCTGAACCACATCCTTCAAGCCCGCGGCCAAGAGTTTCTCGCGCAGTTTCGGCAGTTGTTCATCCCGTCCGACCTGTGCTCCCAGTTGTGCTGCCGCTCCGCCGTCAGCGGTATGCATGACTTCTAGCAATGCCAAATTATCGGCTGCGGCCTGGGAAGCCGCCTCGGCAATCATGTCGCCGGTGTGATTGTGAGAAGCTAGTCCAAACTTGTCGAAGCTAGCAAAAAAATGATCGTGGCCCGACTCCTCGCCCGGCAGCCAATTTCGCATCGACCAGGCATCGATCATCGAGTTGTACAGCACATGGTCGCTATAGGCGCAGCGCACCGCCGGTTTACTTCTGAACTTCTCGCAAGAGTCGTCGCACGGAGGGGCGAGGAGGGTCGACGTGGTTCGATCCACGCAAAGGCCATCTTCCACGGCAAAATCGATCCACTTCTCGGCATAGATGCTGCCGCTCAAATGATTGTGGAGATCTGCGCCCTTCGGCATCTCGCGCAGAAACGCCAGCAGAAGCGCCGGCTGTTGCCGGATGGACTGCATGTAATTTGCGGTTTCTTCTTCGGTACCGGATTTCGACTGGGCCTGGCAAACGGAAAACAGCATCACCAAACAAGCGATAATTCTGATAATTCGCATCAATTCGCCTTTGCAGCGGAAAATCGGATTGTACCCGACCACCTGCCAAAATTCAGCGAAGACCGTCAAAAACCGCGTCCAGTAGGCTATTCGTGGATTCTTCACACCTGTCGATCGAACAGACATTTGCGCCCGCGTCCCGAAATTCCCCAGTTGTGCTGCCTCCGCAAAGCTTGGAGGAACCGTGAACATTTGCCCTGCACCACTTCCGCTGCACCCCCTTGTGAATCGCCTGCACTCGATTGAAATTCCAGCTGGATACAGCTCTGCATTTTTCGTTGACTCTGTTTTTAAAAGGAGTAAAAACACAATCGTTCTTTGACAGCTTCTGAAGTTTTCCCGGTTGGTGCGGCGTCCGGGGCTCAAGCGAAGTCACGCTCTGCATCGCAAGATGACGGAACGAAGGCGAGCAAGGGTCTATAGCAACGCGCTGGTCGAGGCGAACAGGAAGAATTGTTGAAGGCAGGATAGAGTCCCGAGGCGTTGGTTTGGTTTGTCCGGTTGGCGGTTAGCCCGGAGCCCGAGCAGGGATCGCGCATTGTCGCCGCAAGGAGCAATGTGGCAGGTCGGCAAGGGTCTAAAGCGAGCTACTGGCTGAGATGAATGATCCCAACATCACCTTGGGACTCTTATTTTCTAGTAGCTAGCCGCTAGTAGCTGGGCTTCACGGCCCCTGCTGGATCTGCAACTTCTCCTTCGGCACCAGCCGCGCCCGATATATGGCGTTGGTCGCCGCAACCTCCGCAACCACGTCGACATTCAGATCATAAACACCGAAAGGCAGATTCTCTCCAAACGGAATTTCCGTGGTATCCGTACCTTTCTTCAACAGCAAACGCTGATACCCGATCGCAGTTGCGCGTCCATTTTCAGCGACCGCCAGCATGATCGCGGTCAGATCGAAATCCTGTTCTGTCTGGTTCGCCACCAGGATTGATCCTTCAATCCTCTGCCCATTCACAACGGGATATTTCCCCCATTGTGCGAGCAGCGGCGCGACCACCAGTAACGTGAGCTTCTGCTGTTTTTGATACGTCGGCTTCCCGCTATCCGTCACGGTTAGCGTCAAGCTGAACTCACCGGGCTGGGACGGCGCGCCGTCCAACTCGCCATCCGCCTGTAGATTGATGCCTGTGGGCAGCGAGCCGTCGGTCAGCTCCCAGCGAAACGGGGTAATTCCGCCTTGCGCTTCCAGGCGAGCATGGTATGGCTGCCGGACGTAACCTTTCGGAAGGCTCGTCGTCTTGATTACTAGAGGAGGCCCCGTTGCTCCCGCTTGCTGCGCCGCACAAACCGGCATTGCCATAACCGCGGCCAACGTACCGACCAGCAAAGACTCCACGACCCATCGCGCCTTCGATGTCATATCTCTTGGATGCCTTTTATTCCGAATTCGGACTTACCCATAAAGCTCTTGCCCTTCTTCTCCGATCCGAGAGCAAGAACGATAACCAGCAGCGTGATCGTGGCAATCTCAAAGGCGGCCAGCGCCCACTGATATCCCAGCTTGTCGCGCAAGGCGTATTCCAGCGTATTTGTTCCCGCCGCAAATAAAATGCCCAGCTGATAAGCGACTCCTGGTACCAATCCTCGCACCGCATCTGGCGAGAGTTCGTTCAGGTGCGCCGGAATAATGCCCCATGCGCCCTGCACGCCAACCTGCATGAAGAAAGCCGCAACCGCCAGAACTATTAACGTCTCGCCGAAGGCCCACCCTGGTATCACCAGCAAGGACAGCCCAAGAGCCGCCATCATGCTGTAACGGCGCCCCAGTCGCTCAGAGTAATGTCCGAAAACGATCGATCCCAGCACCGCACCGATGTTATAGAGAATCGCGATGTAAGAAACTGTCGCGGGTGTGAAGCCATGCACCGATTTCAGGAAGTCCGGATACAAATCCTGCGTGCCGTGGGATAAGAACATCATCAGCGTCATCAGCAGCACGAGGTAAGAAAACAGCTTCCACTGGCTCCGCACTGCCCGCAGAATGAATCCGATCGTGGGGGGCCGGTGCTCCTTCCACGCCTCCGATTCGCGCACCCGAAGCCGGATATAAAACGCCAGCAGCGCCGGGGCGCCTCCCACCCAGAACATCGCTCGCCAGCCCCATGCAGGAAGGACGAACCGCGCTGCCACTGCCGCCAGCAAATACCCGATGGAATACCCGCTTTGCAGGATGCCGGAGAGTATCCCGCGCCACTCGCTCGGCGCATTTTCCATCGCCAGCGACGCGCCAACGCCCCACTCCCCGCCCATGCCGATGCCATAAATCGTTCGCAGAATCAGAAACACGGTGTAGTTCGGCGCGAACCCGCAGAGCAGCTCAATTACAGAAAAGAAGACAACGTTGGCCATCAGCGGTTTGCGCCGGCCGTATCTGTCTGCGAGAAGGCCGAAAACGACAGCTCCGACCGGCCGCATGGCGAGGGTCGCGGTCAGTGTCCAGATGATGGCACTCTTGGCGACGTGAAAATGCGCCGCCAGCGTGTCGACCATGAAGACAAGAACGAAAAAGTCGAATGCATCCAGCGTCCATCCCAGGAAGCTGGCGGTGACAGCGTGCCATTGATCAGATCGAAGCGGTGGACGGGTGCGTGGCAAGACGGGTCATTCTATCAATACAGGTTCGCAGCGCCGCCGTCCCGGCGGCTCTCGGTCAGGCGTCCCGCCTGACTTTCGAAGTCTAAGGTGCGACGCTGCTCCACTTCACCCTCCCCCGTGACCACCATCACCGCACCAAGTGTTGCATCACG
>Ga0335069_10011552_pt1 | contig 12444 bp, 9 predicted proteins | sample Lox_Sample_11_FD_206714 | JGI IMG/M metagenome (GOLD analysis project Ga0335069, IMG submission 206714) | Soil microbial communities from Loxahatchee National Wildlife Refuge, Florida, United States - Lox_Sample_1.1 | ecosystem: Environmental > Terrestrial > Soil > Wetlands | place: USA: Florida...
GCGGATGCACCACCGGCCCGGCGATCATTTCTCGACAGGCGTTCCTAAGCGCGACGAGGTGTCCGGCGAGATTTCCGCTATCCACCGAGGAGACGTACTTCGGGTCGAGCGCACGCAGGGCGCGCGTGTCGTACCAGTTGTAGAAGTGGCCGCGGAAGCGCTCGAGCCCGTGCATGCTCTCGAGAGTCGCGCCGAGCCGCTCCACGGTGTCGAGCGTCCCCAGCCAGCCGAAGTCACGGGCGGCGACCACCGACAGCAAGTACAGACCGAGATTGGTGGGGGAGGTCCGGTGCGCCACCACGGGCTTCGGCTCTTCTTGAAAGTTGTCGGGCGGCAGCATGTGATCCTCCGCCACGACGAAGGTCTCGAAGAAGCGCCACGTACGGCGGGCGATGAGCCGCAGTGCGTCTGCATCCGCGGCGAAGACCGGTGCCGGGCCCGCGATGGATGGAGGACGACTGGCCCACTGCGCGATGACCGGCGACAGCATCCATAGCGTCACGAACGGGACCGCGGCGAGCCACGCGCCGTGCCCCGCGTATCCCACGATCACCGCTGCCGCCGCCGCGAGGCCGACGCCGCCGGCCATGCGCTGATAGAAGCCGCGGACATCGAGGGGAAGACTGAACTTCGCCTGCGCCGCAGTGACCCACTCCAGCATGTGGCGGCGGGTCACGAACAAACGGACAAGCGTGCGTACGATGGCGTCCGTCATCAGCCACGCTTGATGCGCGAGGAACGCGAGCACGAACCCGATCTGCGACAGCGCCAGCGCGAGATCCACACCAACCCCGCGCAGGTGGCTGCGCTTCGAGATCCCGAGCCGTTGCGGCACGATCCCGGCGAGAAAGGGCAGCAGCGCGGGCAACGCGAGCATCGCCAGGACGCACCCGCTCCAGGCAAAGGCGGCAGCCAGCGGCTGGGTCCACCCGGCCAACAAGGCGAGGAATACGGCCGGTGCCGACAGCGTGCGGCGCAAGTTGTCCAGCATCTTCCAACGGCCGATCAGTGGAATCGTCTTTCTTGCCGGGGCTGCGTGTGAGTCGCGCCCACGGCCCAGAACCCACGGAAGCAATTGCCAGTCGCCGCGCGCCCAGCGATGCTGGCGCGCCGCCGCAACGTCGTACCGCGATGGAAACTCCTCGACGACCTCAATGTCGGAGACTAGTCCGGCGCGCGCGAAGATGCCCTCCAGCAGGTCGTGACTCAGGAGCGTGCTTTCAGGAACCCGCCCCTCGAGAGCGGCCTCGAAGATGTCGACCTCATAGATGCCCTTGCCGGTGTAGGAACCTTCACCAAAGAGGTCCTGATACACATCGGACACCGCGAAGGCGTATGGGTCGATGCCGCACGGGCCGGAGAAGACGCGTTGGAACAGCGAGCCCTCGCGCCCGGTGGGCAACGAGGGGGTGACGCGCGGCTGCAGCACCGCGTAGCCCTCGACCACGCGGCCGCTGCGGGGATCGAAGCACGGCCGGTTGAGCGGGTGCGCCATCTTGCCGACCAATCGCCGCGCCGCTCCCCGCGGGAGTCGCGTATCGGCGTCGAGGGTGATCACGTAGCGGACGCTGGGCGGGACGCTGGGCGCGTGGCCGCCGACGGCGAGGAAGGTCGTGTCGGTCGCACCGCGCAGCAAACGGTTCAGCTCGTGCAGCTTGCCGCGCTTGCGTTCCCACCCGATCCACTTTCCTTCCCCCGCATTCCACACCCGCCGGCGGTGCAGCAGGAGGAAACGGTCGCCGTCTGGCGCCGGTCCGTGGCGTCGATTCAAGCGCGCGATGCCCGCGGCGGCCACGGCCAGCAACTCATCGTCACCCGGCGCGGTCTCGGTGGTGGAGTCCGGCCAATCGGAGAGCAGCGCGAAGCGGATGTCGCCCTCGGCGCTCGCCAGGTGGCGCACCTCGAGACGTTCGATCTGCTCGTCGACATCCGCGGGCGTCGTCAGCAGTGTGGGGACGACGACCATTGTACGCAGGCTTGACGGCACGCCGTCGCGGAGCTCCAGACCGGGGAGTCCCATCGCACCGAACCGATTCGTGATGCTGTGGTTCACCACCGCCACGGCCGCATCCGACGCCGGAACCAGCGCCAGCAGCGCGAGCAGGATGCGTGTCGATCCCTCGACCCCGAGGTGCGCCATGACGAGCAACGGCAGCGCCAGGATGGAGGCGGTGATGACCGCGATTGCTGCGGCATATCCCCAGATTCCCGCGGCGGCGTTGGCGCGCGCCAGCCAGTCCTTCATCGGCACGCGAAACCCGAGCGCCGTTTCGAGGGCCCGACGCCCGTTCGAGATGAGGTAGTAGCCGGGATCTTGCTTGCGGCGGCTCTCGGTAGAGTCGCCAGGGTGAGCTGCCTCCCGGGTAGAGAACGTCGATTGTCGTAGACTGTCCCTCGATACGGCCCCGGGAAAGATGGGGCCTACGCGGGATGAACGGAAGAAAGCTCGGCGAATCAAAAGCCGAACCGCTCGCCCCGAGTAGCCGTCCTCCTTTGGCGGCGTGTCGAGGGGCGCTCTTCCGCATCCATCGACGCTCTCGACAGGCTGGGGGGACTTGCCTGCGTGGTCCCTCGCGCTCTTGGCGGCGCGTAGCGCGCGCTGCGCGACCTCGAGCTCGGTGTGCCCCGAGCCGCGCGCCAGTTCCTCGATCGCGTGCCGATAACGGTCGCGTGTGGGGAAGTCCATCGCGGCGAAGTCGCTGTCGGCGCGGAGCGCCGCATCGACGAGGCTGACGCTCTCGAAGAGCTCCGCCCAATCGACGGCGGACATGAGGCGCATGCTGGTAATCACATTGCGGACGGTCACGTTCATCGCGCCCTGCCGTTGATGCTCTTCGCGGACGATCGCGTCGGCCGTCGTGCCCTGCGCCGCCAGGCGTTCGTCGAGCCAGCGCAGCGCCGGCGTCACCGCCGGATCCTGATCGCGCAGCCGCTGGACCAGCTGGACCGCGAAGGCTCGGGGCAGGGCCGTCTGCTCGAAGGATCGCAGGGCCGTTGCGGCCGCCTCAGCCGCACGGCTACCAACGTCGAGGAGGCGGTCGGCCAGGGCGTCGGCTTCTTGGCGGGCGGCGCGACTGCTCACGATGCGTTCGGCCGCGCGCCGCATATTTTCGACCAGCACGATGCGCAGCGTGATCGCCACCGCCCAGAGCTCGCCGATCGTCAGCGGCTGCACGCGCTGGTAGGCACGGACGAAGCGGCACAGCACCTGCGGGTCGAACAGGCTGTCGGTGTGCGCGACGAAGGCCCACGCCAGTCCGAAGACGCGCGGGTAGCCCTCGAGCGGCCCGTCCGCCAGCTTTGGCAGCTGGCGGTAGAAGCCGCGTGGGAGATCGTCGCGAATCTCGCGAATCTGTTCCTCGACGATGTGAAAGTTGTCGACCAGCCACTCGGCCGCCGGGGTGATGGCACGTTCCTCACGGATGGCGGCGCCGATGGCGCGATAGGCAGCGAGCAGCACTCGGCCGTTGTCTCGGAGCCGCGTCGCCAGCGGCCGGCCGCGCCCGGGCTTCGTCGTTGCGGGCTGCGCTGCCGCCAGGCTCTCGGCATGTTGCTCCAAGCGCTCGATGCTGAACAATTCGCTGCGAATCGGCTCCTCAGGTTCACGCGGGGCCACCGTCGCCAGACCCGTGAGCCTGTGAATGATTGACTGCTTCACTATTCCCTTTCCGCTCGGTGACCGCGTCGAACCGAGCCGCAGGAAGGTTCGTCGAACCGTCGAGGCCGCCCCGACCCGCTGCCGTGGTGAGCGCGTCCGATCCCAAGCCGCGCGAACGCGGCTACGCGCCTGATGACAGCACCATAGCACGTCCGCTGCACGCGCGCCCCTCGCGCACGGGCAAATCGTGAAATCGCTCTGGCGTTTGACGATGCCGTCACGGCGGCTCAATCCACGCAGCACAGTTTGGACGCAGCTGCGCGCCGGGTGAAATGCCCTTCACGTTGCCGGGAATACGCGAGCAACCGGGACGGTCAGCCCATCGCGGGGCCGAGATCCGAGCTCAAGTGCGGGTGCCGGTAAGGCAACTCGGAACCCACGCGCAGCAGCAACACCGCCACATCAGCCCACCACACGGTCTTGCGCACACGGCGTCGCGCAGTGTTGGTTGGGAGGACAGTTCCCGTCGGTGCGCCGAAGACCGAACCGGCGGGGCTAGAATCAAGGCCGTCGGTGGACGGGGCTAGTGCTTGCCGGCGTGGCCCGCGGTCGAGTGAGGCTTGTGGGCGGCGCGGCGCGCCGCTGCCTCGGCCAGCAACTCCGACGCGAGCGTCCCGACCTGCTCGTTGACTTCACGAATGACGTCGTAGATGGCGCCGATCGTGTGGTCCTGAACTCGCTTCGCCTCCTTCGCCGGGCCGCGCAGGAGGTCGCTCTCCTCGAGCATCTTCAGCGGCAGGCCGACGATCGCCTTGTGGATGTCTTCCACCGTCGTTGCCCCCTTGTCGATTGCCTCTTGGATCAACTTCGGCAGGGTCTTCTTCGCGTGCATGGTAGTCTCCTCCTGTTAGGGATGTCTGAGCAACGTCCATACCCCCGTTGCCGCCATGCCTCCGTCGGTCCAACTCGGTTGACCCGTTTTCATCGACGATAAGGCAATCGGCTCGCATTCCCGCGTCCGGAAAAGTGGCTGCCAATCTCACCCGATCGAAGGCACGAGTAGGTCCACCGGCGGCTGCGATGCGTCGGGTGGACACAATGGAAGCGTGGACGTACCCGCTACACCCAACTGCGTCAACGTGGAGTGGACCACCGGCTCGCGGCGCAAGCTGCCGGGAGCTCTCGCGGCCCCTGGCGTCTCGCCCACTCTCCGGCGCTCCACATCGCGCTTCCCAACGCCTACTTCGCTTCACTCGGACTCCCCGCACTCCGGAGGGAGGGGCGCAGCGGGACGATTCATCGTCTCGGGACGGCGCTCTGTCACTGTATTGGGAGACTCACTACCAAGACCAAGAGGTACGTCGCGGCGAGGAGCGCAATCGTAGCCAACATCGACGCCGGCAGGGGAGTAAACCGCAGCAAGCCACCGACCGGCGTGTACGGCAGCCCCGCTGCGAGTGCCACGACGGCCAGCACACTGATCAGCAACGGCAGGCTGGGACGGCTCTTCAGCGGGCTGCCTGCCGTCCGGATGACAAAGACCGCCAGCGTTTGTGTTGCCAGGGACTCCACGACCCAGCCGGTGTGGAAGAGCGGCGCGTTCGCGGATGCGTGGCACATGCAGAGGAGTACGCCGAAAGTGAGGAAGTCGTAGATCGAGCTGATCGGACCGATGAGCATCATGAATTGGCGAATGAACGCTATCTGCCAGCGTTTCGGCCGGTGCAGCAGCGCGGGATCAACATTGTCACTCGGTATGCTGATCTGCGAGAGGTCGTAGAGAAAGTTGTTCACCAGGATTTGCGTCGGCAGCATGGGCAGGAATGGCAGGAAGAGCGATGCCGCGGCCATGCTGAACATGTTGCCGAAGTTCGAGCTCGTCCCCATAATGATGTACTTCATGATGTTGGCGAAGCTGCGCCGTCCCTCGATGCCCCCGTCGAGCTTCGCGACGACTCCTAGCGAGTCTGGCGATCCAAGTCCGGTCTAGCGCGGAACAAGATCCACAGCGCGGCGGGGAGTGCGGTGAAATCCGCCAGCATCGACAGCACGAACGCGAGCGCCGCGAGCACCCCGAACTGCCGCATCGGTGGCAGGTCGCCAAGCCCGAAAGCGAGAAAGCCACCGGCGTTGATGAGCGTCGCGAAGAGGATCGCCCGACCGGCAATGCGGAACGCGTGCTGCAACGACTCCTCGACCGTGCCGTCCCGCCGCTTCTCTAGGAAGTGATAGAAGAAATGGATCTGATCGTTCTCCGATGTGCCCAGTACGGTCGAGGCGATCAGGATCGTCGCGATGTTGAGCCGCATGCCGCTCAGCCGCATCACCAGGAACATCACGAGGATGGCGAAGATCGACGGAATCATCGCCATCAGTCGCGCCGTGCCGTTACGGAAGACGAGGAGAAACGCAGCGAAGATGACGCCCACCGTCAGCGCAAAGCTCTCGACCAAGGTGGGCACCAGGTTCTGCGCCATCTTCGCGTGCAGCGGGTTCAACCCGACCGTCTGCAGCTCGAACTCGCGCAGCGCGGGATTGGCCGCCACCGCATCCTGCCAATGGCGGCGAATGGAGGCGTCGATGCGCTGGAACCCCTCGTACTCTGCCGTGCGCGTAATCACCGTCATTTGTGTTTGCGCGAGCGCGTGGGGCTGCACGAAGCTTTGCAGCATCGGCTCGGTCGTCATCAGGCCTTCGAGATCACCGGCCAACTGCTCGACCGCTTCAGGGTTGTCGGGCCAGCGGTCCCCCGTGCCCGCGATGTAGCGGAACATGCGCAAGATCGTCGTGAGGCCGATGGCCGCACCCACATCCGGGTCACTCTCGAGCGCTTGCTGAAAGCTGTCGAGGCCGGTGAGCACGGCCGGCTCGGAGACACTGCCGAGAGTGCCCTTGAGCCACACCTGCGTGATCGATAGGCCTGGGATGATCGGCTGCAGACGCCTGATGTCCTGGTACAGCGGCGACGCGTGATCCATATACTCGACCGGATCGGTGAGCACCGGCACCCGCCCGACGATACCCGGGAGACCAAAGAGAGCGACCGCGCCGAGCCCGCTCAGCACCAGCGACGTGACGACGAGGAGCCAGCGCCAGCGGTAGGTGAAGCGCGGCAACCACGTGGCGAAGCCAACGAGCCACGCCCCGGCCATACCGCGCTCCTGCTCGGTTGGTGTCCGCAGCAGCTTCTGCAACGCGGGAAAAAGTGTGAACACGATGACCCACGTGAACACCATGCCGACGGCGACCCAGAGACCCATCTCGTGAATGGGCCGGATGTTGGACACCATCAACGCCGCGAAACCCGCCGCGGTGGCGAAGATTGATGCGGTGCACGCAACGAACTTGTTGGTCAAGGCGAACACTTGATGCGCGTCGACCGACACACCGGCTGGCCGCTCCACGAAGCGCGAATGGATGTACACCAACGTCGCCGTCGCCGTGACCAGAATCGTCATCGGCACCATGGGTGAGACGATCGTCAGCGTGCCGCCGGTCGCCCCGATGTAGCCCACCGACGCCGCCAGGCAGACCCCGAGTGTGATCAGGAACGCCGCGAGGGTGCGCAGCGAGCGGTACAGCACGAGATTGAAGACGACGACGAACGCGCCGAACAGCACGAAATATCGCCAGGCCGAGCGCAGGGTGTCGTCGAGGTAGACGTTGACGTACGGTTGACCCAGCTTGTGCAGGGTCTGCCGCAGTGCGGGGCTCGGCGTGGATTGGTCGATTGCCCGGTCGATGGTCGCGAGCGTGTGCTCGCGCTCCTCACTGCCGTTCACGTCGAGCATGAGCCCGATGGCCAGCGAGTGGTCGCCCACCAACCCCTGCTTGCGAAAGAGGTCGGTGCCCGTCACGAATCGGCGAAATGCTTCCACCTCGGCGGCCGTGGGATCGAACCCGGCCTGGGCACGCCGGAACACGGAGAGGGCGGAGTTGGCGGTGACATGTGGAACCGCACGGAGGGCGCGCTCGATGCGATCGACCCACCCGACCACCGCCGGGGACAATGGGTTGTCGGCCTCTACCAGAAGGAGCGCAAACTCCCCCGCGCCGAACACGCGCTGGAAGTCGCGGGTAGCGATGTAATTCGGATCACTCGCAGTGATGAGCCGATCGAGGGAATTGTCTTGACGGACCTTCGTGGCGAAGTGCACGCTCGGGAGCAGCAGCAGCGCATAGCCGGCGAGGACATACCAGCGCCGCGCGATGATGAGCGAGAAGATCCGCGACAGCCGTCCCATCTGCAGGCGCTCGTTTGGCAGCTCGCGCGGCATACGCTTCAGGTTGGCCTGTTCAGGCTTGCCCTGCCGGCTTACCGTCGTCCGCTTCGAGATGGAAGCGCTGCAGCACGTGGTGAATGACCGGTGCCAACATCACTCCTGCCAGCATCAAGAATACCACACCGGCCAACAGGGCCCAGTAGCATCGTCGCGTTCAGGAACGCATCCGGCCAGACGAGTCCTTCGACCCAATGAATGACAGATCGCCGTTCCGAGCGCGAGCCTACCACCTCCCCCGGGCGTGGTGGAGCGCTGCGGACGCTGACTAACCCCGACCGCGATCAGTCGAGCCGCCGTCCATGCGCGGGCGGTTGACGTACGCCGCGATGATCCATGTACCCTCTCGTCTCGGGCATCCACCCGCGTTAGGCGCCCAACGCGCTGCGGAAGCGCTTGACGGCTGCGGTGGCGGTTGCTTGGATATCGGCGAGGACGGAATCCACCGTGCGTTTGATGTCTGCCCACGAGCCGCCGGCGGCGGTGGAGACGCGCTTGAGGGTGCCTGCGGCCTCGCGCCGCTTCTCCTTCAAGACGTTCAAGTGAGTGCGCGCGTCCTTGCGCAAGTCGCGAATCCGCGCGCGCGCATCGGCCTCGAGCTTGTGCTCCGCCCTGCGCAAGCCCCGCTGAATCTCACCGATCGATTTTTCCAGGTGCTTGACGCCCTGTTCAATCTCGGCGTACATGGCCCGCGCCTCGCGTGACATCGCCTTCTGCGCCCGCCGGGGTGCGCTCATCGGTGTGGAACGCTTCCTTGGTTTCTTTGGTGCCTTGGGGGACATAATCTTCTCCTTCCCGCGCCGCTCGCTCGCGGCACGCGCATCGTGGCCGTTGTTTCTGTCAGAGAATCCTCGCCCCGGGGCGAGCGCATTCCAGGTCACCCCAAGGGCCTTCGACTTGAAGGACACGCACCAGTATCACCACGACCGCAATCACCACGAGGAGGTGAATGAAGCCGCCCATTGTGTATGAGGAAACCAGACCCAGTAGCCAGAGGACGATCAAGATGATGGCAATGGGTTCGAGCATGTTACTCATCCCCTACCCGTGAGGTGGAATCACATTGCCGGTGGCCCACCACTGCTGCGGTGGGCCCTAATCCCAGGATCGACTCGGACCGAAGACTCAGCTCAGCGCGTCCTTGACCTTGTCGATAACCTTCTCGACCTTCTGCTTGATCTTTCCGACAGCCTGGTCGGCCTGGCCCTCGCGCTTCAGTTTCTTGTCGCCCGTGAGAGCCCCCGCGGCTTCCTTCACGCGTCCCTTCAGCTCATCCGACTTACCGCTGGTCATGATCGACCCTCCTTTTCCCTACGGATGCTTCGGCATTTTCTTTTTCATCATTTCTTCGCCGGCCCCTTGTAGGGTCCCGGCACCGGCCGGTGCCTCCGCCGCCTCGGGAGCAACCTTGGGCTCACCCGCCGCTGCGGGCGCCGCGCCCGTATCTGCGCCCGGTGCGGCAGCTGATGCCGCCGCCGCCGGCAGACCGGCCCTTTCCGCGGCCTTCTTCATCATCTCTTGTTTGGCGGCGTCGGTGGCCCCCTTTCCCACGGCCTCCCCCATCTCGCCGAGTTGCGCACGCGCCGGGCTGCCCGAAATGATCCAGAAGCCAATGCCAAGAACGATGACGCTGCTGAGCGCCTTCATGTCTCCCTCGTTCTCATCGTTATGGATTCGTGTTGGTGGACGCTGGTTGCCACCGGATGTCGAATCGGCCGCTCATACGGACTATGCGGTCAGGGCTCGTGTGGCGCAATCACCATGCCGGGGGCCATGCCTCGCGGACCCAAGGACAGCATCGAGCCACATGGTCAAAAGTGAAATTGACACTGCCCCGGCTTCCCACATTCCGGATCACTGAGCAGCGACGGGGATGGACTCGGGAACGCCCTCCACGTCGAAGATCGCCGAGTAGAAGGTGCTCGAAGGTCCTATCTTCCGGGGCGCGACCGGCCTTCCCCCCAAGCTTGGAGTGGCCTCAAGGGGGTCTTCGAGGTGAACGTTCCCACCCGTACCTCGACCGTCTCGCCGTTCTTCACCATGGAGCGGACGCGCACGCACCCAAACAGCAAGATCTTGGCGCAGAGCCCGTGGATATTTTCGAGCACACCGGCGACCGGCGCGTCAAACTCGACTCTGGAGGCGAGCTTGAAGTCGCGGTCGAGCTTCTCGTTCCGGTAGACGATCCCGTTGCGGTCGTAGAAGACAATGAGCTTCCCGCGGCCGGCGAGGATGGCGGCCATCTCGAAATCCTGCCCCTTCCGGTCCTGTCCCCGGATGGTGGTTGGGAGGTTCACGTCGAAGGCCGCGTCCACGGCACGGAGCGCCTCTCGGGAGAAGTGGAAGGTGCAGGGCTCCCGGAACACGCGGTCGGTGAGGACGTCAATGGCCCCCCAGCCCGCCGCCGCCGCGCGACGGAACACGTCGAGGACCGTCTTCTCGGGCAACTCTCGGACCCGAACCTGAGCGAGTTCCGGGGCGACCTGGGCGACCCAGGTCTTCACCTCCGGGCTCACCTCGGGGAGGTTCTCGCACAGGGGCTCGGGAAACACCTCCGCGCCGAGGGCAAGCGCGGCGAGAACAAGCGCGGCAAGGATCATCGTTCCAGAGCATTACGAGCAACGGCTGTGCCCGGACCAGCGCCGATCATGCGCAACATCGCCTAGATGCGTTTCAAGTTCCGACCTCTCGCCAGCGGGAATCGTTCTTTTCTCCGGTGCGAGTGCGCCCGTGCTTCAGTCCATCCAATTCTGGGGAAGGCTGCCAGGGGCACTGTGTCCGTTCTTTGCTTCCACTCTCATGGAGTTCGGTGTAGGGCGTCCGCGATACACTTGACGTGTGAAGGTGTGGGAAGAGTCGATGCGGGACCAACTCCTCAAACAGACTGGACTGTACCTTGTCGTGGTGGCCAACATGGCGGCCGTGTGTGCAGCGGTTGCGGCGGAACCGACTCCCGTCGCTGTTCCAGCGCCTAGCTTGGAAATCCCTCCCGGCCGCCCGTTACAGGCGGAATCCGAACCTAGCCGCGTGCAAGAGTTCCCGCCCGGGGCGGCGCCTCAACGTGAAGAAGCGGGGTGGCAGCTCCCGCCGCTCGTGCCGCGGCCGGACTTCATCAACCGGCGGCCGTTGATTCCGGACTTCCTGCTCAAGGACAAGCGCGAGGGACGCTACATCACCGCCGTGCCCGCGATCGGCTGGGACCAACAGGCGGGGTTCAACCTGGGTGTGGTCGGCTTTCTCTTCGACAACGGCACGAAGGACGATCCGTTCTTCCGCACGACGCCCTACCGGCAACAGATTTCGGTGACCGCCTTGGGGACCCTCAGCGGCCTGCAGCGCTATGGCGCAACGCTTGATCAGCCGAATGTCTTTGACGGCCCGTACCGACTGCGGGCCGACGTGCAGTATGCGATCGACCCGCTGAACAACTACTTTGGCATCGGGCGCGCCTCGATGCGGGACTTCAACTTTCCCGGCGCGCCGGGGCGGTTCTTCAGCACCTACGACGACTACCAGGACGCCTTGCAACAGGAAGCCAACGGCTTCGCCTACACGAAGTACGATCTGTACGAGTCGCGCGAGACCGCCTTCGGCGTGGCGGTGGAGCGTGACGTGTTCGGCGGGATCGTGCGGCCGTTGATCGGCGTCGGCGTGCGCTACATCGATATCCGCGATTTCACCGGCTCCAGGGTCGACGCCGAAGATTCCGGCCACGACGTCAGGGCGACCGAGCAGCCAACGCGGATGCACACCGACTGCCAGGCGGGGCGGATCACCGGCTGCAATGGAGGGTTCGACAACATCCTCAAGCTTGGCATCAGCCTGGACACGCTCGACTTCGAGCCCGATCCGTACTCCGGCGTGCTGGCGCAGGGCGTGGCCGAGTTCTCCGCGAAAGCGCTGGGATCCGACTTCGACTACCAGCGGCTGACGCTTTCGACGTCAGGGTATCACGCGATCTTCCCCGACCTTGCGCGGCTGGTGTTGGCGGGCCGCGCTCTCTACTCGATGCAGTTCGGCAATGTGCCCTTCTTCAGCGTGCCGACGCTGGCGTTCAACACGCGTGACCGTCGCGGGCTCGGCGGCTTCGACACCATGCGTGGCTTCGTTGATCGACGCTTCGTCGGGGACTCGGCGGTGCTGTTGAACACGGAGTTGCGCTGGAGCATCTTCGACGGCGGGTACGTCCTCGGCCAGCACTTGCGGCCGATGCTTGCCCCGTTCGTGGATGGCGGCCGCGTCTTCGACGGCACGCAGCTGCGGACGGATGGCTGGCGCGCCGACTACGGCATCGGCTTCCGTCTGATCTGGAACCTCGCCACCACCGTCAGCTTCGACTACGGTATCAGCAGCGAAGGACAGAACTTCACCATGGATCTCGGCTACGCGTTCTGAGCGGTCCGACGGCCACTCGGCGGAGATGATGAGATCAACGGACAAATCGCCTTGGGCGCTGATGAAACCGCACGCGATCACCATCAACGGCGATCGGGTCTCCTACCGAGTCGCCGGCAAGGGACGGGTGCTGCTGCTCGTGCACGGCATGGCCGGTAGCTCGGAAACGTG
>Ga0335069_10011553_pt1 | contig 12444 bp, 10 predicted proteins | sample Lox_Sample_11_FD_206714 | JGI IMG/M metagenome (GOLD analysis project Ga0335069, IMG submission 206714) | Soil microbial communities from Loxahatchee National Wildlife Refuge, Florida, United States - Lox_Sample_1.1 | ecosystem: Environmental > Terrestrial > Soil > Wetlands | place: USA...
CGCGCTGGACGCCATCGCGCCCAAGGCCCAGGTGTACCTGCACCCGGACGACGCCGCCGGGCTCGGGCTGGCCGACGGCGACCGGGCCCGGGTCACCTCCCGGCGCGGCACCATCGAGCTCGACGTGAAGGTCTCGCACCGCGAGGCCCGCGGCAACTGCTTCATCCCGTTCCACTTCCGGGAGGCCGCGGCCAACCTGCTGACCATCGACGAGATCGACCCGTTCGGCAAGATCCCCGAGTTCAAGTTCTGCGCGGTCCGGATCGAGGCGGTATCCCAGGCAGACGGCAATGCCTGACGTCGCGCCGCGGGTGCCCGGCGTCGAGGCCCGGGCCGGGAAGTTCCCCGGGCCGAGCCTGATCCCGGCGCTGCACGCCATCCAGGAACGGGTCGGCTGGCTGCCCCGCGAGGAACTGGTGACACTGTCCCGCGACGTGCGCCGGCCGCTGTACGAGATCGAGGGGCTGATCTCGTTCTACCCGCACTTCCGGACCACCCCGCCGCCGCGGGTCGAACTGCGCATCTGCCATGACCTGCCCTGCTGGCTGCGCGGCGCGGAAGACCGCATCGCCGAGGCCAGGCAGCGTTACGGGCGCGAGCCCGACATCGAGCTCGCCGAGTGCTCCTGCCCGGGACGCTGTGACACCGCCCCTCTGCTGACCGTCAACCAGATCCCGGGCACGCCGGCCCAGGCGGACATCCTCATCGCCGCGGCCCGCGACGGCGGGGTCCCGGCCATGGTGTCCGTGCCGAGCGACCGGCGCTGGCCCAACGACCCGTACGCCTCGGCGGAGGAGCACTACGGGGTGCTGCGGGAGGTGCTCTCCGGCGCCCTGGAGGCCAGCCAGATCACCAACGCCCTGGCCGACAGCGGGCTGCGCGGCATGGGCGGCGCGGGCTTCCCCACCGGCCGGAAGTGGGAGCTGGTCGCGGCGCAGGCCGCGACGCCGAAGTACGCGATCTGCAACGCCGACGAGTCCGAGCCGGGGACGTTCAAGGACCGGCAGATCCTGGCCGACCAGCCGCACCTGGTGCTCGAGGGCATGCTGCTCGGCATGCTGGCGACCGGGGCGGAGGAAGGCTGGGTGTTCATCCGGCACGAGTACGGCCCCGAGGAGGCCGTGGTCCGCCGGGAGATCGACCGGCTGCGTTCGGCCAGGCTGATCGGCCCTGATGTGCTCGGCACCGGCCGGCGCCTGTCGGTGGAGGTGTTCACCTCACCGGGCGGCTACATCCTCGGCGAGGAGTCGGCCCTGATCGAGTGCATGGAGGGGCACCGCGGGGAACCGCGCAACAAGCCGCCCTTCCCCGGCGTGTACGGCCTGCACGGCCAGCCCACGCTGATGAACTCGGTGGAGACGTTCGCCCACGTCCCGGTCATCACCAGGCGCGGCGCCGCCTGGTGGAAGGGACAGGGCGCGGGGGAGCACGACGGGCTGAAGTTCTTCGCGGTCTCCGGCCACGTCGAGCGGCCCGGGGTCTACTGCGTGCCGATGGGCACCACCGCCCGCGAGCTGCTCGATCTGGCCGGCGGGGTGTCGGGCGGGCGTCGGCTCGGCGCCATCCAGCCGGGCGGCGCCTCGTCCAACTTCCTCGGGCCGGACCAGCTCGACGTGCCGCTCGACTTCGGCTCGCTGCGGGAGGCCGGGTCCATGCTCGGCTCCGGCGCGCTGGTGGTGATGGCCGAGGGCACCGACCTGCTCGCCGCGGCCACCAACGTGCTGCGCTTCTTCCGCGACGAGTCCTGCGGCAAGTGCGTGCCGTGCCGGGCCGGGTCGACCAAGGCGCACCAGATCCTCGCCGATCACCTCGCGGCCGGCGGCCGGCCGGACGGCGTGGACGGGCGCATCGGCGAGCTGGAACAGGTCATGCGCCGGACCTCGATCTGCGGCCTGGGACAGGTGGCGCTCGGCCCGGTGGCCAGCGTCCTGCGGCTATCCGGGGGTCATTATCCAGGCTGAGCTGGGACGGGAGTTCTTCACCACCCGGACGGTGGCGGAGGCGCTGGCCGGCTTCCGGCCCGCCCGCCGTACGCCCGTGGAGCCGGTGCTCCTGGCCGACGCCCTGCACCGGGTGCCGGCCGGGCCGGTCACCGCGCCGGACGCGCTGCCCGGCTTCGCCCGCTCGACCGTGGACGGCTACGCGGTGCGGGCGGCCGACACCTACGGCGTCTCCGAGGGCCTGCCCGGCTACCTCGAGGTGACCGGCGCCGTGGCGATGGGTGCGGTGCTGGACACTGGGCCTGCGGTTTCTGTCGGCGCCGGGACCGCGGTGAGCATGCCGACCGGCGGGGTGCTGCCTGCCGGCGCGGACGCCGTGGTCATGATCGAGTACACCCAGCAGGTGATGCCCGGCACCATCGAGGTGGTCCGGCCGGTCGCCCCGGGCGAGGGCGTCGTGCGCGCCGACGAGGACGCCGTCCCCGGGGACGAGCTCGTGCCGGCCGGCCGGCCGCTGCGCGCCCAGGACCTGGCCATGCTGGCGGCGGCCGGCGTCACTACGGTGCCGGTGCACACAAGCCCGCGGGTGACGGTGTTTTCCACCGGCGACGAGGTGGTGCCGCCGCAGACCGCGACGCTGCGCCCCGGGCAGGTCCGGGACGCCACCGCGGTCGCGCTGGCCGCCATGGTGACCCAGGCCGGCGGCGAGCCGGTCCACGGCGGCATCGTGCCCGACGACCCGCAGGCCCTGGAGGCGGCGCTGCGCGCGGCGCTGACCGCCAGCGACCTGATCGTGATCTCGGCGGGCTCGTCGGTCGGGGCCCGCGACGAGACGGCGGGGGTGGTGCGCCGCCTGGGGGAGATCTGGTGCCATGGCATCGCGGTCAAGCCGGGCAAGCCCACGCTGCTGGCCGAGTGCGTCGGCGTCCCGGTGATCGGGCTGCCGGGCAACCCCCGGTCCGCGCTGGTGGTCTTCCGGCTGCTCGGCGTCCCGCTGGTGCGCCTGGTCGGCGGCTGCACGGCGACGCCGCCCGAGCCGTCGGTGCGGGCCCGGCTGGCCCGCGACCTGCCGTCGGCGGCCGGCCGCCTCGACGTCGTCCAGGTCCGGGTGGCCGGCGGCGTCGCGACGCCCGTGTTCGGGCCGTCCGCGCTGCTGTCCGTGCTCACCGCCGCCGACGGGTATGTCATCATTCCCGGGGAAGCCACCGGGCTCGACGCCGGCACCGAGGTCGACGTCACCCTCTACTCCTGAGCGTCACCACCTACTCCTGAGGAGGTTGCTGCGGACAGTCCGTTCATCCGCGACGTCCCGGCGGCCCGCGCCCACCAAGCCTGGCGCGACGTCCGTGAGGCCGCGGGCTGCCCGGCCCGGATCCCGGCGGCGCGGGTGCCGGTCGAGCAGGCGGCTGGCCTGGTCACCGCCGGGCCGGTCTGGGCCGTCCGCTCCTCGCCGCCCTTCGACGCGGCCGGCATGGACGGGATCGCGGTGCGCGCCGCGGACACCCTCGGTGCCAGCGAGACCACCCCGGTCTGCCTGCCGGCGGGCGGCTACGACGTGGTGGACACCGGCGACCCGATGCCTGGCGGGCGGGACGCGGTGGTGATGCGCGAGCACGTCCACTACCAGGGCGACGCTGCGGAGATACGCGCCGCCGTGCCGCCCTACCAGCACGTCCGGTCGATCGGCGAGGACGTGAGCGCGGGGGAGCTGCTGCTGCCCGAGGGCCACCGGCTGCGCGCCGCCGACGTGGCGGCCGCCGCTGCGGCGGGCGTCACCGAGCTGCTCGTCCGGCGCCGCCCGGTGGTCACGATCCTGCCCACCGGAGACGAGGTGCGGCCCATCGGGGCGGACATCAGGGCGGGGGAGATCACCGACACCAACTCGCTGATGCTCGCCACCCAGGCCCGCGAGGCGGGCTGCGAGGCGCGCTGCCTGCCGATCGAGCCGGACGACCCCGTGCGCATCGCCGCCGCGGTCAGGGCCGCGGTCACCGGCTGCGACCTGCTGATCATCGTGGCCGGCTCCAGCGCCGGACGTGACGACTACACCGCCCGGGTGGTGGCCGAGCACGGCACGCTCGCCGTCCACGGCGTCGCCGTCCGGCCCGGCCACCCGGTGGTCCTCGGCGCCGTCGGGGGCACCCCGGTGCTCGGCGCGCCCGGCTACCCCGTGTCGGCCGCGCTGACCTTCGACATCTTCGCCGGGCCGCTGCTCGCGGAGCTGACGGGCGCTCCGCCCCGCAGGCGCCCGCGGGCCGCCGCCCGGCTCGCCCGCAAGCTCGCCTCCCCGCTGGGCCTGGACGACTGGGTGCGGGTCCGGCTCGGGGTGGTGGGCGGCGCCATGGTCGCCGCCCCGCTGCCGCGCGGCGCCGGGGTGCTGACCTCGCTGGTCCGCGCGGACGGGCTGCTGGTCGTCCCGGCCGGCCTCGAGGGTCACCATGCGGGGGAGCAGGTGGACGTCGAGCTGCTGCGCGGCGTCGACGAGATCGCCGGCACCATCGTGGCCATCGGCTCCCACGATCTCGTCCTGGACCTGGCCGCCTCCGCGCTGCGCGCCGAGGACCCCATGGTCACGCTGGCGTCGTCGAACGTCGGCTCGCTGGCCGGCCTGGTGGCCCTGCGCGACGGGCTGTGCCACCTGGCCGGGTCGCACCTGCTGGACCCGGCCACCGGCGAGTACACCCTGCCCTACGTCGACCGCATGCTCCGCGGCGCCGACGTGTCCGTGGTCCGGCTGGTGCACCGCGACCAGGGCCTGATGGTCGCGCCGGGCAACCCCCGCGCGCTGGAGGGCATCGGCGACCTGACCCAGCCCGGCGTGCGGTACGTCAACCGGCAGCGCGGCGCGGGCACCCGGGTGCTGCTGGACTTCGAGCTGGGACGGCTCGGCCTCGCGCCGGGGGACATCGACGGCTACGCCAGGGAGGAGCCGACCCATCTGGCGGTGGCCGCGGCGGTGGCCGCGGACCGGGCGGACGCGGGGCTGGGCATCATGGCGGCCGCCCGCGCGTTCGGCCTGGATTTCGTGCCGGTCACCCAGGAGCCCTACGACTTGGTGGTGGCGCCGGGCGCGATGGACAGCCCGCTGCTGGCGCCGCTGTTGTCCCTGCTCCGTTCGGACCGGTTCCAGGCCTCGGTCACCGAACTCGGCGGCTACTCCACCAAGGAGATGGGCCGCCGCATCCGCTGACGAGAGGAACGCGGCAGCGCCGGGAACCGCAGCTTCCCGGCGCTGCCGCGTTCGGTGGCCTGCCCGCGGACATCCGCTTCCGCGCGCGCAGCCGTCACTTGGCGATGGCCCGCGGCCCTGCCCTGCCGGGCAGCATCGGGGCCGTCGTCTTGATCACCTCGTCGGCAAACCGCCGCTGGTTGGCCAGCAGGTGCTCGGTGAAGTCGTAGCCGCGGGTCACGACTTCGTGTGCCGTCGGCAGCCGGTCGGCGAGCGGCACGTGGACAGTGGGCATCGTGGGGATGACGAACTGCACGGCCTCGACCAGGGGCTTGAGCGCATCAAGCGCGATCTCCTGGCCCTTACGGATTGTTGACAGGAACTCGTCCCCAAGCTCCTGCCCGGTCATGGTAGCCATTGTCCTGCCTCCTTATCGACCTCTATGCTAAGTATATCAAGCGATCGATTGGGATGCCAAGCAAGCCCGCGCACCCCACGCCGGCCATCGCGAACAGTAACGAGTGGTACCTGTGCGACCTACGAGGCGACCGCCGCGGATGCCCGCTCCGCTCGAGCCCAGCCCAATTGCGTATTTCATGATCCTGGCCAGTTCGGAACAAATATTGCTCATTTCTGGCCGCGATCATGGAAGAGGGCTGGGGGCCGGTCAGGCGGGGGGGCGGACGGGCCCTTCGGGGCGACGCCGAGGTAGCGCAGCACGGCGAGCACCCGCCGGTGGCCCGCGTCGCGGGGGTAGAGCCCGAGCTTGGCGAAGATCGAGTTGATGTGCTTGCTGACCGCGCTGTCCGTGATGAGCAGGGCCGCGCCGATCTCCGCGTTGGAGCGGCCCTCGGCCATCAGCGTCAGCACGTCGCGCTCCCGTTCGGTCAGGTTGTCCAGCGGATCGCCGCCCCGCCGCACCAGCAGCTGCGCCACCACCTCCGGGTCCAGCGCGGTGCCGCCCGCCGCCACCCGGCGGAGCGCGTCGAGGAACTCGGCCACGTCGGCGACGCGGTCCTTGAGCAGGTAGCCGACCCCGCGCGTGTTCGCCGACAGCAGGTCGGCGGCGTACCGTTCCTCGACGTACTGCGACAGCACCAGGACCGCGATGTCCGGCCACTGGCTGCGGATCGGATCCACTGCCGCCGGCTCCGGGCCACGGCCGGAGTGGTGATACAGCCGCAGCCGTTCATGCCGAACGAGCTGACCCTCCACGGGATCCGCGCGATGGCCCGCTCGGGGACTACCTGGCGCCAGGCCGGCTACCACTTCCTGGCGGCCCCCGCGCTGGCCGTGGCGGCGCTCGCCGCCTTCGGCATGTGGCTGGCCGGCATTCTGTACACCCTGGTGTACGCCTACGCGTGGGCGCTGCCCCCGGGGAACTTCTTGCGGGATGGCCAGACGCATTCAGCGCTCGCGCACGTCGCCCGGATTCCCTGGGACGTGTACCTGACCGTCGGCGGCCTGGTGCTGCTGGCGGCCGCGCCGTATCTGACCGCCGGGGTCGCGGCGCTCGACGTCAGGGCCGCCCGGGCGCTGCTGGGCCCGAGCCGCGCCGAGGAACTCGAGCACCGGGTGGAGCGCCTCACCCAGACCCGGGCCGGCGTGGTCGACGCCGCCGACGCCGAGCGGCGCCGCCTGGAGCGGAACCTGCACGACGGTACCCAGCAGCGGCTGGTATCCCTGGCCATGAACCTGGGCATGGCCCGGGGCCAGGCGGAGACCGCCGAGGAGGCGCATCAGGCCATCGCGGAAGCCCACGAGGAGGCCAAGGCGGCGCTGGCCGAGCTGCGCAACCTGATCCGCGGCCTGCACCCGCCCGTGCTCGAGGACCGCGGCCTGGACGCGGCCCTGTCCGGCGTGGCCGCGCGGATGCCGATCCCGGTCCGGCTGACGGTGAACGTGCCGCGCCGCCCGGCGCCGACCATCGAGGCGGTCGCCTACTTCGTGGTCTCCGAGGGCCTCGCCAACATCACCAAGCACGCCCACGCCACCCAGGCGGACGTGTTCGTGCAGCAGGACGGCGACCGGCTGCACATCATCGTCACCGACGACGGCGTGGGCGGCGCCGACCCGGCCCGCGGCACCGGCCTGGCCGGCCTGGCCCGGCGCGCCGAGTCGGTCGACGGGACCCTGGAGATCGCCAGCCCGCCCGGCGGGCCGACCCTGCTCACGGTGGACCTGCCATGCGCGCGGTAGCCGTGCCGGGCCGCTGGGTCTGGGGCCTGTCCGGCCTGGTGACCGCGGTCGCGCTCGCGATCCCCGGCGCCCGCCTCATCAGCATGACCGGGACTCCCCCGAACGTCCAGGTCCAGCCGCAGGCCACCATGATCCGCACGCTGACCGTGCCGCAGCCGGTCACCAGCCTGACCGTGCAGAGCTACGGCGGCCAGGTGCAGGTGACGGCCGGACCGGTCAGCCGCGTCCACGTCACCGAGAGGATCATGTACGACAGTCCGGGCGGCGTGGTGTCCGCGGTGCCGGAGCGGGTTTCCGGCGGCAGCCCCAGCCAGGACACCCAGGCCGACGGGGTGCCAGCGGTGCCGGAGTCGGTGTCCGGCGGTCGTCTCAGCCTCGGCGACCCGGTGTGTGCCAGCTCGGACTGCAGTGTCAGCTTCGCGGTGATCGTGCCGTCGGACGTCACCGTCACCGTGGCGACCCAGGGAGGCGGCCCGGTGAGCGTCTCCGGGATCGCCGGGGCCGACCTGAACTCCGACGGCGGCCCGGTGCGCGCCACGCGGATCGGCGGGCCGCTCACCGTCACCACCGGGGGCGGGCCGCTGACGGTGAACGGGCTGACCGGCCCGCTGCGCGCCGACACCGACGGCGGGATCCTGATGCCCGGGGCATCGCCGCCGCCTCGGCCACCGTCACCACGGGCGGCGGCCCGGCGCAGATCGCCTTCTCCGCCGCGCCGGCCACGGTGACGGTGAGCACCGACGGCGGTCCGGCGCTGCTGACCGTGCCGGGCGGCCCGTACGCGCTGAGCGCCGAAAGCGACGGCGGCCCCCAGCAGGTGGGGATCGCCACCGACCCCCTCGCCCGTGCCTCCCTCGCGGTCAACAGCGGCGGCGGCCCGCTGATGATCGAGCCGTCAGCGGGCGGCGGTCATTAAGGCGGTCATTAAGGCAGCACGGTGAACGACTGCATCATGTCGTTGTCCTCGTGCTCCACGATGTGGCAGTGGTACACGTACGACTGCGGCGCCCGCACCCCGGCGGGCAGGTCCATCTTGCCCCGGACGATCGTGTAGTACCCGGGGTTGGCCTTCGTCGTGTCCTTGAAACCGCGCTCGTCCGGGGTGGGGGTCAGCATCGGGCCGGTCGCGAACGGGCGCGGGTCGATGCCGCCGGGAACCCCGCTGGGCCCGCCGTACCTCTTCTCGTAGGCCTCGGCGTCGAACGGCACCCGGCCGATCACCTGGTGGGTGAACAGGTGGGTGTGCATCGGGTGGGTGTCCATGGTCATGTTGACGAACACCCAGTCCTCCACGGTCCCGGCCCGCGGGTGCTCCGGCGCCTTGCCGAAGTGCGCCGCGTTCAGGTTCAGCCACCAGCCCGCCGTCTCGGGTTCGACCTCGTTCAGGGTGATGTACCTGGTGACGTCCGGCCGGGGCAGCCGCGCGGCCTGGCCGGGCAGGTGGCGCGGGATGCCGCGCGGCCCGCGGTGCGTCACCGAGGTGCCGACCCGGATCTGCATGACCGTCGGCAGCGGCGGGGCGGGCGTCGACACCGGCGGGGCGGGCGTGGTATTGCGCATGATCAGCGAGCGTCCCTCGAAGCCGCGGAAGTCGGCGATCACGTCGGCGCGCTCGGCCGGGGTGAGCACCAGCCGGGTCATCCGCACCGGCCGGTCCCACATGCCGCCCTCGGCGCCGATCTGCCACATCGGCGCGCCGCCCAGGTCCAGGCTCATGATGCGCGCGTTGCAGCCGTTGAGCACGCGGAACCGGTACAGCCGCGGCTCGACGTCCAGGTACGGCCAGACCTTGCCGTTGACCAGCATGTGGTCGCCGAAGTACTCGCCGATCCAGGTGATGCCGGGGATCGTGCTGACCGGGTAGCGGAAGGTGCCGTCCGGGTTGAACAGGCGGTCCTGGATGACCAGCGGGATCTCGTAGGGCCCGCCGGGGATGCCGATCGGGTTGGGCTCGGCGCCGGTGTCGTACTGGTCCCGCAGGATGTAGCCGCCGGCCAGCCCGGCGAACACGTTGAGCCGGGTGGCGCCCATGGCGTGGTCGTGGAACCACATGAGCCGGGCGGACTGCTGCGGCGCCTGGTTGGGATATACGACGGTCTGGGTCTCGCCGGGACCGAATCCGTCCGGGGTCACCGTCGGGTTGCCGTCGTCGGCGGCGGCCACGAACCCGCCGTGCAGGTGCCCTATCATCCGCACCTGGCGGCCCAGCGGCGTGAGCCGGGTGTCGACCGGTATCCAGGACGGGTAGGTCGCGGGGAGCCGGTGGGTGTAGCTGACCCGTACCGGCGTTCCGGTCTGCGCCGCTATGGCCATGCCGAACGAGCCTGCCTGCCCGCCCAGGCCCGACCCGTCGTCGTAGGCCCAGATGGGCGTCTTCGGCAGTTGCGGGTGCAGGCGGCGGCGGATCTGCCTGAGCGTGAAGCGGTACTCGCCCGGGGCCACGGGAGTGGCCACCACGATGCCGGCGCCGGGAACAGGAAGCGGCTCGGCGAACGGCCGCAGGGAAACCAGCCGGCCCGCCGTCGGCGCGGTCATGGCGGCCGCGGTGCCGGGACGGGCGGCCGTGACGCTCAGCGCCGCTCCCGCGAGGCCGTACGTGAGGAATCTGCGTCGGGTGGTGTCGGTCATTTTCCGTCCGCTTCTGTGAGGAACTGTTGTTCCTCTGGATTGGATCTGTTCTCCCGCAGGCCGGGAAGCGACGAAGGGCTCACCCGGCAGGGCCGTAAGCCCTGCCGGGTGAGCCCCGGGCTTGCGATAGGACCCACCGTCATCACGAGTCGCGCATGGCCCGCAGGCGAGCGCGGTGAGCGCTTGGTCCGGCCGGCAGCCTGGTAGTCCACGGTCACGACGTCGACTTTGCCGCTCGCTGGCGTCAGTCCATTCCGGGAGACCCAGTGGACCCGGCCGGCGCCGGCGGCCCGGCCGGCTCCGCGGCCCGGCCGGCGTCTGCGGCCTGCTCAGGGGCGGGGGCAGGCGCCGAGGACTGGCCGGGCCGTGAGGCCTGGTCGCGGGCCAGGCTGATGATGCGCTCGGCCCGGCTCATCACCTCGTCCGCCCGCTGCCTGAGCTGGTCGAACCGCTGCAGGACCTGGCCGAGCCGCTCCGGTAGCGAGTCGGCCGACGCCCTGGGCGGGTACGGGCGGTGCGCCCGCCCGGGCTGTCCTGGCTGCCCCGGGTGCGGAGGATGCGGGGGGTGCGGCGGGATCCGGCCGGGGCCGGTCCAGCGGTCCTGGCGGAAGCGCCCGCGGTGGCCGCCGGGCTGGCCGGCGCCCTCCTCGGCCTCGCTGGCCTCCCCCACGGCCTCTTCGGCCGCCTCCTCGGCGTAGCCGGCTTCCTCGCCGGCCCGGTCGGCCGCTTCCTCGGCCCGGTCGGCCTCCTGCTCGGCCCGCTCGAACCGGCGCCGCGCCTCCTCGGCCGCGGCCCGGGCCTGGGCGGCCCGCTCCTGCGCCCGCGCCTGCTCATCCTCGTCGGCCCACTCGCGGGTCAGGTCCGCGGCCTCCTGAGCCATGTCGGCGGCGTCGTGCGCCATCATGGCCGCCTCGTCCGCCCGTTCGGCGCGCTCCCGGGCCCGTTCGGCCCGCTCCTGCGCCGCCTCGAACCGCTGCCGGGCCGCCTCGGCCCGCTCCTGCGCCGCCGACGCCCGGTCCCGCGCCGCCTGCGCCCGCTCCCGCGTCGCCTCGGCCAGGCTGTCCTCGGCCACGCTGTCCTCGGCCACGTTGTCCTCGGCCACGCTGCCCTCGACGTCGTCCGCGGCTTCCTGCTCGCGTTCGACCATGTGCCGGGCCACGCTGTACGGTTCGCCGGTTTCGGCCATGCGCTGACGGGTGGCGATCTTCCGCGCCTTGTCCTGAGTCATGATCATTTCTTTCCCGGCGGGTCGGCCCGCGTCTGCCCGCCATGGATGAATGGCATGACCAGGAAAGCCGGCACGGCAGAGGGCGTGGCCGACTGAACCCGCGAGTCGTGGACCCTTGTCCTCGTCACCATCGCCGGCGCGGGCCGTCGCTGGCTCGGAAGCGGGCAGGCGGTGCGCTGCCACTACCAGGCAGCGTACCCACCTGGCTCCCGAGGCGGCAATGCGGAAAACCCCACCATCCGGACGGGGGGTAGCCCGTGAGCGGGCTGGGACCGTACACCGCCGTCCGTTCGGGATCATTGACAATCTTTGGCCCGAACGGACCGGCTGCACGCCCCCCGCCCCCGGCGCGCCCGGCCGGGCGGCCGCCTCACTTCTCCACGTCGGCGGTCCACCGGGCCTCGACGCGGCCGAACCGCCAGTAGGCCAGCGCGGCCGCCCAGACCGCCACGAACAGGCCGGCGATGCAGAACCCGGCGGTGTTGATGTCGAAGCTGGCCAGCACGTCCCAGAGGCCGCCGCTCAGGTGCAGTTCGTCGCTGAGCACGCCGAGGATCTCGATGGTGCCGATAATGAAGGCCGCGCCGATGGACAGCCCGGTGATGACCAGGTTGTAGTAGACCTTGCGCACCGGCCGGGCGAACGCCCAGCCGTAGGCGAAGTTCATGAACAGGCCGTCCAGCGTGTCGAACAGCATCAGGCCGCCGCCGAACAGGAACGGCAGCGCGAGCACCGCGTAATACGGCAGCCCCTGGATGGCGGCGTAGGCGGTGGCGGCGAGCAGCACTACCTCGGTGGTGGTGTCGAAGCCGATGCCGAAGATCAGGCCGACGAAGTACAGCTGCCAGGTGTGCCTGATCGAGCGCATGAACCGGCCGAAGAACCGGTACATCAGCCCGCGGGCCTGCAACTGGGCCTCGAGTTCGGCCTCGTCGTAGGCGCCCCGCCGCATGTCCCGGAAGACCTTGAAGATCCCGGCCAGCACGATGAGGTTCAGCAGCGCGATCAGGTACAGGAACCCGGCCGAGACCAGCGTGCCGGCGGTGCCGCCCGCCGTCTCGTAGGCCGAGTCGGGGTTGACCACCGCGCCGAAGACCGCCCGGGCCGCCACCGTGATGCCCGCGCCGACCGCCATCACGATCGTGGCATGCCCGAGCGAGAAGAAGAACCCGCTGCTCAGCGGCCGTTTCCCGTCGGCCATCAGCTTGCGGGTGGTGTTGTCGATGCAGGAGATGTGGTCGGCGTCGAAGGCGTGCCGAAAGCCGAGGAACCACGCGGTG
>Ga0335069_10011558_pt1 | contig 12439 bp, 11 predicted proteins | sample Lox_Sample_11_FD_206714 | JGI IMG/M metagenome (GOLD analysis project Ga0335069, IMG submission 206714) | Soil microbial communities from Loxahatchee National Wildlife Refuge, Florida, United States - Lox_Sample_1.1 | ecosystem: Environmental > Terrestrial > Soil > Wetlands | place: USA...
AAGTCTCGGCCGCTCAATGGTCCACGAAGCTTCCGAAACGTCTCGGTAATCGGTTCTGCGCTCATGCGACAACGCTACGCCGGTCCCCCTTTTTGAGTCGAGAGCACACGCGGCCGTCGCCATTGGCCGGCAACGTCTCTTCTGCACCCATGCGCTGCCCCCTCACCTCGTGCGTTGAGGCGCGGACTGCGGTAGAAGAACCTTCGTGCGTTGGCCGTTCATTGCCAGTAGTCGGGTGCCGGATGACCTGGCGAGCGTCACATCCATCCGGCGCGCCGCAGAAGTGCCCCCGCGTGACGTCGGCGTCACCGCGCCGGCGGTGGCGCGGGTGTGGCACGCCGTCGAGCGTCTATACCAAACCGGCATTCACCCCGCGATGCAGCTGTGCGTGCGGCGTCGCGGGCACGTGTTGATCGACCGGGCCATCGGGCACGCTGCCGGGAACGGGCCGAAGGATCCGGACGACGCGAAGAGGGTACTCGCCACCGTCGACACGCCGTTCACCATCTTCTCGGCATCAAAGGCCATCACGGCGATGGTGATTCATTTGCTGGATCAGCGTCACCAAATCCACCTCGAGGATCCGGTCTGCGAGTACATTCCCGAGTTCGGCACGCACAGGAAGCAGTGGATCACCATGCGGCACATTCTGTCGCACCGCGCCGGCATCCCGAATCTAGCGCCCGAGCTGATGGATCTGGACAACCTCGATGATCCGCAGCGCATCGTGCGCATCATGTGCGACGCCGAACCAACGTCGCGGCCCGGACGCCAGCTCGCGTACCACGCCATCACTGGCGGCTTCATTCTCGGCGAGGTGGTGCGCCGCGTGACCGGCAAGGACATTCGCACATTTGTCGGTGAGGAGATTTGCCGGCCGTTGGGCTTCCGCTGGATGAACTACGGCGTCGCGCGCCGCGACGTCAGGCGCGTCGCCATCAACTATTTCACCGGCCCGCCGCCGCTGCCGCCGTTGTCGACGATCCTCGACCGCGCCCTCGGCGTGCCGTTCCGCACGTTGGTAAGTCTATCCAACGATCCGCGCTTTCTGAAAGGTACCATCCCCTCCGGCAACATCGTGGCGACGGCCGATGAGCTCAGCCGCTTCTATCAACTGCTGCTCAATGGCGGCGAGCTCGATGGCACGCGCATCTTCGAGCGGCGCACCATCCGGCGCGCCACGGCCGAGCAGTCGTACTTGGAGATCGACTTCACCCTCGGCCTGCCCTTCCGCTACAGCATGGGTTTCATGCTCGGCGCCAAAACCATCAGCCCCTACGGTCCAGACACCCAGTACGCCTTCGGCCACCTGGGCTTCACCAACATCATCTCGTGGGCCGATCCAGAACGCCAGGTCGCTGCCGCCTTGATGACCAGCGGCAAGCCGCTGCTGTACCCGCAGATCATCTACGCCATCGACATAATGAGGCAGATCGCCGCCGCCTGCCCGAAGGACCGATCGCGCCCAAGCCAGAGGGTGGTGCCGTTGAAACGAAGAGCAGGAACCGCCGATGAACGCTGCTAGACGCCGACCCGTCGGCTCTTGAGACGAATGACGGCGTCCTAGTGGTCTCCCAATGAAGGGCCCCTCCCTGCGTTCATCGGCGGCTGCATTTTCTTCTCCTTGCGAGATTAGGTACGGCCCGTATGGCGCGTGAGAAGGTCTTCTACGGCTGGTACGTCCTCGCAGCCTGCGTCGTCATCGAGTTGTTCGGGCTCGGCTTCGGCATCTTTGCCATCACCACGGTCTACCCCTACATCATCGACACATTCCCCGCCTGGTCGCGGACCACGGTATTCGCCCCGACTTCAGTCGTCATCTTGGTCGTCGCCCTGATGAGTCCGCTGGTCGGCATTCTCGTCGACCGATTTCCGATCCGCCCGGTGTTTTGCGTCGGTATCGTGGTGCAGTCCATCGCGCTCTATCTGTTCTCGATGGTACAAACGCCGACGCAGTATCTGTCGGTATCGGCGCTGCTGGGGTTCGGCATGTCGGCGGTGACGATCCTTCCAAATCAAGTGCTCGTCTCGCGCTGGTTTCACGAGCGCGTCGGGCTGGTCAACGGCATCGTGCTGGCAGCAACCGCGCTGGGCGCCGCCATCGCACCAGCGACAATCACGCGTGTCATCGAGGCGAGCAACTGGCGCACGGCGTTCGGGTGGATGAGCCTGGTGGCCTTCGGTCCGCCGATGTTCGTCGTCCTCACCGTCATCCGCGACAGTCCGGCGTCGATGGGCCTGCGCGCTCACGGCGCCGTGAGTGACGACGCGGCACGCGTGGCGCGCGCCGGCGATTACACGTTGGCCGAGGCCCTGCAGGCGCCCACCTTCTGGATCTTCGGCGCCGCGGTCTTCCTCGGCGGCATGCCCTGCTACTCGTACAACAAGCACATCCTGGTGCAGCTCAAGGAACTCGGCTACGCACCGATTCAAGCAGCGGACTACAAGAGTCTCTTCTTCCTGGTCTCTGCCTGCTCACGTGTCAGCTTTGGGTGGCTCTGCGACCGCTTCGACAAACGCAACATGGTCCTCATCCATTTTGCACTCATCGCGCTGGGTTATCCGCTCTTGCTCTTCGTGCCACAGCACCGCGAGCTGCTCATGCCGTGCCTGGTCACGATAGGCATCGGATACGGTGGCCTGCTGCCGTCGATGCCGATCCTGGCGGTGCACTACTTCGGCCGCACGCATCTCGGGACAATCCTCGGCGTCTACAAAGTCTCCTACGACATCGCCGCCGCGAGCGCGCCGCTGTTCACCGCCTACCTGTACGATCTCTATGGCACATACGCCGTGCCGGACATCTGGAACACATTGTTCGCCTGGATCGGTGTGTTGCTGATCCTCTTCGGATTGAAAAGTGCGTTGGCACCGCGTGCTGCGGCGCAGGTGGCGAAGATCGCTACCGGTTGATGGCCCCGTGGTGGCAACTCCTGGGGCAGCGCCGCCGGGTCAGTCGCTTTTGTCGTTGAACTGCGTGGCGTCGTTTTTCTTAGCCGGCTCACTGAAGTCGGCTTCCCAGCACCTGCCGCTGCTGTTCACCAGTTGGACGATCACCGCGGTATCTTGCGCGAACAGGCGGGCAGCGTCCGGGATCGGGATCGGCAAGCGCTCACCCTTGGCTTTGAGCACGATCTTCGCCTTGCCTGCCGCGCCGCTGGTGAGCTGCAGTTGCATCAGACCGTCATTGGCGAGCCCCTTGTCTTTGTAGAGGAAGCCCGTTTTCTTTGCCGCCCAGCACGGCTTGCCTGCACACGTACCGCCCGGTGGTGCGGTCAGAGTCATCACCGCACTCGGCACACCGGCCGATTCGTCGTACACACACAGCCGGTAGCTGGTCGATCCGTTTACAGGGTCACCGAAGTCCGCCAGCGTGGTCGCCTCGCCCTCAGTCCAGTTCCACGTCAACGCGTCCTTCGAGTCGAGCACGTTGTTCTTCACTTGCAAGCTCGCCGCCCCGGAAGCCACCGGCTTGCGGCAGTCCAGGAGCGGGACCGTGTCGCATGCCGGCGTGGGTGTCGGCGACGCGACGGTCACCGTGCGCGGCAGAACAGAGTCAAGCCGGAAATCGCGGCGACAACCGCAGGTCCTACGTGCCCGGCTCGTACCAGATCGGCGACGTCCAGGCGCGCTCGTGAATCGCCTTCGGCGTCTTCGGATCGCTACAGGCCGGCGGCCGATCAGCTGGTGCCAGTCGATTACAGACGTACGCAGTCCAGCGGCAGGTCGGATTCTCGAGGACCCGGACATAGTAGAACGCGTGCTGCGCCGGGTCGAAGGTTGGATCGGTCCACACCGTGCACAGTGCGTCGGCGCCCGGGTCCTGCGTTACGCAGGTGGTCTCATCGACCGTCGCACCGTTGTTGGCATCCCCAGCGACGTCAAAGACCTGCTGATGCATGTCGCCGTTATCGATCCATCCTTTGATGATCTGCAGGCGTTGCAACGGCGTGCTGGGCCGCTGCGCGCTGCCCGGATCGCGCAGCGCGGAGATCACGAAGGTCGGCGCGGCGGATCCGGGCTGTGGGCCCGCAAGGACGCCGCCCATGGGTACACCGCCGGAGTAGGCCCGGCGGATCAGGTCCGGATCACCGCACAGATTCTCAGGATAATTCCACCCCCCGAAAAAGCGTACCGCAATCCGCGTCCCGCTCGTACCGTACACTTCGCGGCGCCGCAGCGCATCAAAGATACTCGGCCGCGAGTTCTCCTCCGCCCAGACGCCGGTGAGCCCGCCCGGGCTGAAGACAACGCCGCCGTCGGTGAGAACGGGCGTCCCCAACTGCTTCGCCGGTGTATCGTCATCGGTGCCGCGATGGCCGATGAATGTGGACTCATTGGTTGCACCCGGTGTACCGTTGTGCGTGTCGGTGCTAGCGATGATACCGAGACGGTACGGGTTGACACCGAGCCGCTCGTCTTCCTTCAATCCGGCAAGCAAGGCGCCGCGCACGTAATCCAGGCGGGACACGCAGCCCTGTCCAGCGGCGCCGGTCTGCCCCGTGCCGTCGCCGCAATCCTGAATGGGCGCGGGACGGCGGCGTTCGAACTCGCACGCCTCGTCGGGCGCCCCCAGGATTCCGGATATCCCGTTGAGACATTCCGAGCTGCCCTTGTGCTGATAAATCTCTACGAGCGGTTCCATCCCCACCCGGAACGCGGCCTGCGCACGTTGGTCGTCAATGCTGTTGGCTCCAGGATACTCGACGAAGAACATCTTACCGTTGCTCTCATTCGAGTTGTGCGGAATCGCCAACACGTCGCAGCCCGTGCCGGCATCCAGGCACATCTCTTTCAGGCCTGCCCACAGGAGTTGCGGCGTCGCCGCTTCGAAGACGGAAATCGGGAAGGGGACGCGGTCGTTGCGGAAAATGACGTTGCGGTGCAGCGTGCTTGCACCCGTGCTTGCCGAGTACTCGTAGGCGACGAACGACGTAAACGCGCAGCTCGCACTACGGTCATAGGCCGCGTTCGCGGCGTCCTGCACGCGCTGCCACACCACCGCCGCTGATTGCAAGCATAGTTGACTGTCGCTGCCACAGACGTCGGGAAAGCGCTGCGGTTTCCGCGGGGTAAAGCGGACGCCGAACTGGCGGACGGCTGGGTATGGGTCATCGGCACGGTAGAGTTGGCAGGTGGCGGAATCGTACGTCGGCGACCCCGGCGTGGTGCAGACATCCACTTCACCAAGGTATTCCGAGTGGTCGGTCACGGCGGTGAAATCGAGCGGCCGGTCGAGACGCAGCGTCTGTGTTCCCCGCCCGTTGGCGTCGAGGGGTGGCAGGCTAACCGGATCACCTTTGGCAAAGCGCAACGCCTGCTCCGGTGTCGTAGCGACGTCGAACGCGTGCGCATCGAATGAGTTCGTCGTGTGCACGTGCAGGTCGCCGAAGTACACGTTGCGCAGCGCATTGTGTTCGGCGCACGGCTCGCGCGCCTCTATGTATCCTGTAGGTGTCGGTGTCACGGCAGGAAACGCGGTCGGGTTCGGTGTCGCCGTCAGCACAGAAGGCGGCACGGCGTCGCCCCCGCCACAGGCGGCCGCGACCAGAACGAGGCAGAACACCCACAGGCGAAGGCCGATGCACACCAACCACAGCGATCGAGCTCCCATACCACGACTGCTCCCCCAAGAGTTCATTGAACCGCCCCGTCGGCTCTAAGTCCAGAACCGCTGGACGCGCTCAAACGTCCACGCCGTTGCCAACACACCGATGAAGTATGCCGGCACCATATGTAGGCGTGGCCAACGCCTGGCAAGCGGGCGAGCCAACGCCACGGGCGCGAGCATCAGCGCCACGAACGCCAACTGGCCAATCTCCACACCGAGATTGAAGGACAGCAGCGCCAGGGCGATACGCTCGGTTGGAACGCCAACCTCCGTCAACGCGCCGGCGAAGCCGAGACCGTGCAACAGGCCGAAGACGAAGGCCACAACCCATGGATAGCGTCGAGCCAGCGTTGCCGGTGCGTCGAGCGAGCGGGTCAGCTCCAAAGCCAGCAGGACGATGCTAGCAGCGATGAGCACCTCGACCGGTGCCGGCGGCACGTGCACAAGACCGAGGACGGCCGCCGCGAGCGTCACACTGTGCGCCACAGTAAAGGCGCTGATCGTTTTGAGCAGCATGCCCGAGCTGTCAACCAGGAGCATGAGGCCCAGCACGAACAGCAGGTGGTCGTAGCCGAACAAGATGTGTTCGGTACCAAGACCGAGATAGCTCCACAATACGCCCGTCACGGTCGCGTTCTGCCCCGGCGCCCCCCGGCTACCCGGAATGGCGAACTCCGGTGCACCAGCATGGATAGCGCCGGTTGTCGTCTCACCGCTACGCCACTTGATGCGCACGATTACGTCGATGCGGCTCGACTCGATGCCCGGCACCGACAGCGTTTCGCCGCGCAACCCTTGCGTCCCACAGTCGGCGTGCCATCGTGACGGCTCGATCGTCGTGATCCGGCAATGCGGCGGCAACTGCGGCTGTAAATCCGCCACACCGAGAGCGAGCGATCCGGATTCGGGTCCTGGGAGTTGCCAGTGCACATCGAAGATCCCGGGTTGCCGTTCGTTGAGATCGAGCAGGACCGGCTCAAACGAATGACCCCAGACAGCACCGGCCGTGGCGACAACCATGGTCAAGGCAATCATGGCCGTACGGCTGCGGTGTTCGGAACGCCTCACGGTGACACCCGCGCTTCGGCCGCCGTCGACAGTCCACTGGCGGCGCTCGCATGTTCGACGCGAACGTCGTACCGCTGTCGCAAGCGGGCAAGCGCCGCGGCGTTGGCGGCCGAGCGTCGTTCCTCCTGCCAGTCGCGCAGCACCGCCGCACGCACCTCTTGCAGCACCGGGCGGCGCCCCACACTCCTCTCAGTGACTCGTACGATATGCAATCCGTAGCTCGAGCGGAGCGGCGTAGACCAAGTCCCCGCCGGCAACGACATCACCTGCGACGCAAATGCTGTTCCGAAGACGCCTGCCATCTCCCGTTCTGTCCGCAGTGGGAAGTCGTGCCCACGAAGAAACGGATCGCCAAGACGCGACGGATCGGCACCGTTCACCAGCTGATCGCGTAGCTCCGTGGCGATGCGTTCGGTCTCCGCCCCGTGGCGGTCCGTGCTGACGAAGACGTGGGTTAACGCAACGCGTTCCGCAACCGCGTAGCGCTCGGCGTGGGTGTCGAGATACCGCTCCAGTTCAGTATCGGTGGGTGCGGCGATCGGCTCGTCGCCTTCGAGCACGAACTCCATCTTCTGCACCAACCGCCGGCGCACGATGAGGTCACCACGATCGAGGCCTTCAGCAACCGCCTCACGATAGAGGATTTCGTTGTCGACGAAGCGCTGAATCAGCGCCGCCTCCTCCTCGGGCGTCGGTGGTGAGCCGTTCTCCCGCAGATGTTCCTGACGCAGCGCACGGACGATCGCATCGGAAACGACGATACGGTTCGTCGGCCGTGGCGGCGCCACCAACTGGTGCAGGGCAAACACCACACCGCCGAGCAATACGAAATGGACCAGCGGCTCGCGCAGCCAGCATGAGAGTCGACGTGTGCGGTGGTCAGTCACACATCACCTCGCCCGCAACACGCTCCAGCTGAGCAACCAGGGCGTCGATCGTCGACCCGTCGCGCAAGTTGAGCACGAGATATTCGACGCCCGCCGCTGCGTATGCGGCGACGTCGGCACGGATCTTCTCCGGCGTCCCCGCCAGCGGCGCGTGCGACTGCGGCTGCGCTGCTGTGAAGCGCAGTGTACCGCGCAAGCTAATGGTGATCTCGGCGGGCTCGCGTCCCGCTGCGGCGCACAGATCCCGCAGGGCGTCTCGTTTCGCCGCGATCGTTTCAGGACTCAGATCGATTGGATGCCAGCCGTCACCCAGGCGGACCGCACGGCGGAGCGCCGCATCGCTGTTGCCACCGATCCAGATCGGTGGGTACGGTTGCTGATACGGCTTCGGACGCGCGCGGACCGCGGCGGCCGAATAGAGCGGACCCGGCAGCGACGTAACCTCACGGGTCCAGAGCGCCTGGCAGATTTGCAGATATTCGTCGGTGCGCGCACCGCGGTCCGCGAACGGCGTGCGTAGGGCGTCGAATTCCTCACGCAGCCACCCCACACCGCAGCCGAAGATTACGCGCCCACGCGACAATGCGTCGAGGCTGGCGACGATCTTCGCCGTCAGCAGCGGATTGCGGATCGGCACGACGTACACGCTGACCCCGAGACGCACTCGCGTCGTTGCGCCGGCGACAAACGCCAGCGTGGTCAGCGCGTCATAGAACTGCTCGAGGCGCTGTAAGAGCGCCGGCGCCGGCCGTGCCGAGGGGTCATACGGATACACCGACGTGGCCTCGTCTGGCATGATAACGTGGTCACTTACCCACACCGAATCGACGCCACAGTCCTCGGCCCGGCGCGCCAAACGCAAGAGGTTCTCCGGTGTCGCCAGCGCACCGTAGTTGGGCAAAGCGATGCCGTACCGCATATCGTGCTGCTACCAGCAGGCACGCCGAAATGCCACGCTCATTTCAGTCCGGCGAGTAATCCGCGAGGGGCGCAGCGCGCAACGAGGGAAAGCGCCGATGCACCTCGGTCCGTACCCCCTCGACGATTTTGGGCAGCGACCGCTTGGTCAAGAAGTCCTCGACAAAGCGCGGCACCGAGCGCCCGCTATCGATCCACGTGCGGTAGCGCACCAGCGTCGCTTGCCCGCCCTCCAGCGGTACGACCACCCAGGAGCCAGTGGTGTCGGCAATGTCGTGCGGCGCGTCGCGGTCGATGACCCATGTCACGGTGCCCTGTTCCGCATCCAAGGTGGAGATTACCACGAACCGAACATTGATCAGCAGGACGCGGAGATGCTCGGCAATCCACAGGCGATTGCCGGCGCGCCGCGTGATCTGCACGTCTTTGTTGCCAGGGACGAAACGGGGTCGGGATTCGAAGTCCGTGACCACGCTCCAAACCTCTGTCGGCGGGTAAGGGATGACGGCGGACGCTTCGTTGGTACTCTGCTGACCGTCGGCGGAGTGCGCGTCGCGGACGGTGATCGTCACCACCTTCCCGCGCATGAGGGCCTGCCAATCCGCATCGCTGTAGCTGCTGCGGATCTGCGCCAGGTCGGCGCGGCAGCCGACGCAGGCAGCGGGGGTCGGCGCCGCCGGTGGAAAGTTTTCGACGTTGAGTTGGGCGAGAAGCACCAATGGCAGGAGAACGGGACTGTACACGTGCGACCGAGAACGCAGCACGGTGTGCTTATAGCGCGACAGGCGCAGCGCACAAAACGGATGCGAGAGCGATCAGCTTGCCGCGGCCGATCCTCCGCGGCGGCGCCCCGTACTCAGAGCCCAGCAATTGACGCCGGCCAGGTAGCGCCCTACTCTCGCGCGACACAGATGAGGGAGATCGAGCGCATGGATTTGAGGCTGGATGGCAAGACCGCCATCGTCACCGGCGGGTCGCGCGGCATCGGCAAAGCGATCGCCGCAGCGTTCGCTGCGGCTGGGGCGAGCGTGATGATCACGGCGCGCAAGGCGGCGACGTTGCAACAGACGGCGGCGGAGATAGGCCCGGGCGTCGCATGGCGCGCCGGGCATGCGGGGGAACCGGACGACGCCGACGCGTGCGTGCGCTCGACGCTGGAGCGCTTTGGGCGGCTTGACATCCTGGTGAACAACGCCGCCACCAATCCGTATGCCGGCCCGCTCATCGACGTCGACGTGCCACGCTTCGACAAGACAGTGCAGGTAAATCTGCGCGGGCCGCTGCTGTGGACGCAGTCTGCGTGGCGCCATTGGATGCAGGAGCACGGTGGCACGGTGGTCAATATCTCGTCGGTCGGCGGCCTGGCGACCAATTCGCTCCTCGGGCTCTACAACGTCACCAAAGCCGCGCTGATTCACATGACCAAGCAACTCGCGGCGGAGCTCGGACCGAAGGTGCGCGTCAACGCGATTGCGCCCGGCCTGATCCGTACCGATTTCGCCAAAGTCCTGTGGGAGGGCGAGCGCGGCGCACACGTGGCGAAGGTGTATCCGCTGAAGCGGCTTGGTGAGCCGGAGGATGTCGCTGCCGCGGCGGTCTACCTCGCGGCGGACAGCGCCTCGTGGATCACGGGACACACGATCGTGCTCGACGGCGGTGGGCTGGTGGCATTTCCACGCTGAGTAAGCCGTGTCGGCGCCTCCGGGGGCCGCGGCTTACATGCGCAAATGTTGCCGGAACCAGGCCACAGCTTCACCCGACGCGCTTGCAAAGTGCGGCGGCTCGTACGCCGCGAAGTGGCCTGCAGGCAGCAGGCAAAAGCGCTTCGGCTCGCCGGCACGCTCGAAGGCGCGGCGTGCGCCAGCCACCGGCAGGAAATCGTGCTCGGCAACGATCATCAACAGTGCCGTCGGCGCGATGCGGTCGACGTAGAGTCCGGGTGCATACTCGAGCAACCGCTGCATCGACAGCACGGTAATCTCATTCTTCCACGTCGGTGCCGTCTTCGCCGCGAGCTGAAACCACTCCCACGAATCATCGCCAGGTAGTGCGGCAGCTGCGCCCGCCGCGCCGACGACGGGCATGGTGAGCGGAGTCCCGCCGGCATAGACGCGCTCGCGCTCCTCGATGAACTGCTGCGCCATCGCCGCCCGCCCTTGCACACCGAGCATGTTGCCTAGACTGTCCCAGGCGTCGATCAGCGGAACCTGGGACACGACGGCCTTGACCCGACGATCGAGCGCGCCGACGACGAGCACGTGGCCGCCGCTGTAGCTCGACCCCCAAATGCCGATGCGCTCCGCGTCGACTGCCGGCAGTTGGCGGGCGAAGCTGATGGCGTTGCGGTAGTCGGTTATCTGCGTCCACGGGTCGATGTCGTAGCGTGGACTGCCGTCGCTGGCACCGAGCCCACGGTAGTCGAACACCAGGCTCGCCATCCCTGCGTGTGCGAAGACTTCGGCGAAGCGATCGAGACGCATCTCCTTCACCGCCGAAAAGCCGTGCGCCATGACGATGGTGGGGAGCGGTTTGTTGGTGGCTACGCCGTCCGGGGTATAGAACCAGCCGCGGCAAGTCACTCCTTCGCTCCGGAATTCGATGTCGCGTCGCATCCGTGAACCTCCGCTCGGTCACGCATACCCCGTCAACGGCGACACGTGCAACCGCAGGCGCCGCAATTCTGAGCGGAGGGGTGGGGTGCGACGAGCCGAAATTGGCCAGTTCCCTCGGCTCGACGGAACCTACCGAGGAGCCCTCCTCGTCCAGACCCTGAGCCCGCCAGTGCTTTCGAAGCCGAGTGCGCACGCGGCTCCAGCGTGCACACTCGCAGGATTCGGGTCGCGGTGACGACGCCGGCCGATAAAGCCACTGGGCCTCGAGCACGACGCGAAAGCCGCGGCCGGAACGATCGAGCCTACAAAAACTATCCTTGACGCCCCACTCGCCGCGAACTCCAGCGTCGAGGAGGGCGGCGATTTGTTCGACTTGTGCCGGACCTCCTGTATCGGTGAGAGTCACGGCGTTTGGATAATAGGAGGGCGTGTCGCGATCGTTGACCCAGATGTCGGGCGTGAACAGCCCGGGCCTACGCGTACGCTCGCGCTTGCGTTCGCGCCGGCGACGGGCGGTCATCGGTGCGACCAACAGAGCTACGCGCCCTTCTTGGATTTGGGGTTGTAGCCACGCTCGTCGAACGGGGAAAGCTTCTCCAGCCACAACTGCTCGAGCGCTTGAAGGTCGTCGGCCGGGTCGTAGTCGGATCGATCGGGCGGCTCCAGAACATCGAGCACTTCGAACTCGAAATTCTCTGGGCCGTGAGTCTGCCAGTCCGCTTGCAGGCCGCGATTGGGGTGCGCCGCGGCTTCCAGTTGGAATCGGTGTCGGTTGAGCATTGCGGGGACATCGAGACTGGCACCGACGAATGCCTTACCGTTTGCCCTGTTCAGCACGCGGTAGACCCCCATCGGTCTGCGGCCTTCCTTGTATTCGCGAGTGAGCGCCTTTCGATCCATGCCGCCTCCGCTTCGCCATTGAGCTGCCTGTATCGTAGCACGGGGGAGCGGAGGAAGCCCTCCGGCTTCACGCTCGTGGGAAACCGAGGTCATACGCCCGGCCTGGCCTGCGTTCGTCGCACCCTCGCAAGGCCGGCACCGGCGCTGATGAGAAGGACGCCGCCAGCACGATTGGTTCCGTGACACAATGGAGCAACCGCGTCTCGATCGTCATCGCCCGCCCTCAAACGCCGGCGCCGTGCTTTTACGCGGGCGCCGCGCCGCAGGCGATCGCCGCTGCGACTGACGGGGAAGATATCTTGACCGGCGGGCACTGACGGTCACGCTCGCCGTTGTACGCCGCGCTTGGACGGATCAGCCGATCCTCGGCCGCCTGTTCCAAGACATGCGCGGTCCAGCCGCCGGCGCGCGCCACTGCAAACGTTGGGGTAAACAGCTCTGCC
>Ga0335069_10011559_pt1 | contig 12439 bp, 11 predicted proteins | sample Lox_Sample_11_FD_206714 | JGI IMG/M metagenome (GOLD analysis project Ga0335069, IMG submission 206714) | Soil microbial communities from Loxahatchee National Wildlife Refuge, Florida, United States - Lox_Sample_1.1 | ecosystem: Environmental > Terrestrial > Soil > Wetlands | place: USA...
TGCAGAAGTCGGCGGTTACCTGCTGGGGCTTTGGGGCCTGCCTTACCCGGTTGTCGAGGCGGTCGCCTTCCATCATCGGCCGATGGATTGCGCGCGACTCGGCTTTCAGCCCGTGATCGCCGTCCATGCTGCCGACTCATTCGCCAATGAGCGCGACGCTGCCGCAAAACTCAGCGATGGCCCGCTCGCGCTGGCGAATTCCCCGTTCGCCTCCCGCGTCGAGACTTGGCGGCAAAACTGCTTGAATGAATCGCTGTAGGTACCAGGTCAATTCGAACGAGTTTAACTTCAATTGGTCATGAGCGAGAAAATACTGTTTGTCGACGACGACCGGAACCTGCTCGCCGCGTGCGAGCGAAATTTCCGCCGGTTGTTCCCCCTGGAAACGGCTGAAGGCGGCGAGGCCGGTCTTGCCAAAATCGCCGAGCGCGGACCGTTCGCCGTGGTTGTCGCCGATCGGCAAATGCCCGGCATGGACGGCGTCCAGTTTCTCGCCGAAGTGCGCAAACGCGCCCCAGACACCGTCCGGATGATGCTTACGGGCAATGCTGACCTGGAAGTCGCGATCAAGGTGGTGAACGAGGGAAATATTTTTCGGTTTCTCACCAAACCATGTCCGCACGAAGTGCTCGCGAAGGCCATCGAGGACGCGCGCGCGCAACACCGTCTCATCATTGCCGAGCGCGAGTTGCTCAACCGCACGCTCAGCGGAAGCATTAAAGTCCTCACTGATATTCTTTCGTCTGTTGATCCCAAGTCGTTCGGCCGGGCGGAAAAACTTCGTTCCCTGATCACGGAAGTCACCGAACGCGTGCCGATCGAGAATGCGTGGGAAGTGCACCTCGCGGCGATGCTGGGTCCCGTCGCGTATGTCACCCTGCCGCCGGAAACTGTCATGAAAGCCCGGTCGGCTCAGCCGCTTTCCAAGGCGGAGGAAGACCTCATGATCCGCGTGCCGGAAATCGCCTCGCGTCTGCTGGCGCACATTCCCCGCCTCGAGGGCGTCGCCAAAATTGTCCGTTACCAGCGAAAGAACTTTGATGGAACCGGATTCCCGCAAGACGACGTCAAGGGGAATGACATTCCGGCGGGCGCCCGGCTGCTCCGCATCATGGCGGATTTCGCCGAATTGACATCCGCGGGCAACGCTGCCGCCGCGGCGCTGGTGCAATTGGCGGGCCGCCATGGCCGCTACGACCCGGCCCTGCTCGCCGTCGTAAGCGCCCGATTTGGCGGACCGCCGCGCGCGGCGGAGCCTGCGAAAGCCTCGACCTCCCTGACCGTGAACGATCTGAAGGTCGGCATGGTCCTGGCCAGCGACGTGTATACGAAGGACGGAGTTCTGGTGCTCGCAGCCGGTCATCGAATTAACGAGATGACCCTCGAGAGCATCAAGAATTTCAATTACGTGTCCGGCGTCAAAGAGCCCATTGTCATCGAGGGGGCCGAGAAATAGTGGCGGGCGGGAGCGGTCGGTGCACCGGAGGTTCTGCGTATGCTCGAAACAAACCTCGCCACCCGGGTCGCTGACTTCGATCGATGTGGACTTCGGCAAGGCAGGCAGGAAGTCTTCCCTACGGTTTTGCGCATTGCGTTTTGAGACGCGCTGTGGCAGGGATGGGTAGAAGACTGTTTGTTTTATGCGCTGGCGCTTCCTCCTGGTGATTTCGCTGGCGGCCAATGTGGCGCTGGGCGCCGCCTGGCTCGCCGCCCGGCATCGCGCCAGGACTCAGGCCGAATCCCCCGCGGATGCCGCGCCCTCCCAACGGACTACCAGGACGAACGTTGTCGTTCGGCAGCAGTTTTTTTCCTGGGACCAAATCGAGTCCGACGATTACCCGACCTATATCGCCAACTTGCGGGCGATTGACTGCCCGGAGCAGACGATCCGCGACATCATCGTTGCCGACGTCAACGCGCTTTATGCGCGGCGGTTGGCCACCGAGGTCCTGACGCCGGACCAGCAATGGTGGCGGACCGAGGCCGATACAAACGTGGTGCGGGCGGCGTTTGACGGTATCCGGAAACTGGAACAGGAACGCCGCGCACTGCTGGCCAGTCTGCTGGGGACGGACTGGGAGTCGCGCGATCTTGCGAGCCTCCCGCGCCCCACGCAGCCAGGCATTCCGCTCGACGGGCCGGTGCTCGGAGCGTTGCCGGACTCCATAAAGCAATCGGTTGAGGCCATCAACGCCAGATCGCAGACGCGGATGGAGGCTTACCTCAGCGCGCAAACGGCGGCGGGCCGGGCGCCCGATCCGGCAGAACTGGCGAGACTGCGCGCGCAGACGCGCCAGGAACTCGCCAGCGTTCTCGGGCCGGCGCCGCTCGAAGAGTTTTTGCTGCGGTATTCCCAGAACGCCACCGACCTCCGCAGCGACCTGCGCCAGCTCAAGTATTTCAACGCCACGTCGGACGAATTCCGCGCAGTGTTCCGCGCCACCGACTCGCTTGATAACCAGATTGAATCGCTTTCCGGCGATGACCCCGCGACGCAATCGCAGCGGCAAGCGCTCCTTCAGCAACGCGATGCCGCCATCAAGCTCGCCCTTGGCCCGGATCGTTACCGGCAATACACGATGCTGCATGATCCCTTGTATCGGGATGCTTACGCGCAGGCGCAGGCTGCGGGCACACCGGAGGCAGTCGATACGCTCTATCAAATCGCCGTGGCGTCCGCGCAGGAACAGAGCCAGATTCAATCGAATGCGACCCTAACGGCGCAACAGCGGCAGGCTGATCTCGCGCGCATGCAGATCGACAAACTTACGGCCAACGCGCAGGCGCTCGGGCAAGTACCCGTGCCCGCGCCTCCGCCTCCGCCGACGCCGCTCGTGACCACGCACGTCATTGCCAACGGCGATTCGCTGCTGACGCTCGCTAACCGCTACGGCGTCTCGCCCGCGGCCATTGTCGCCGCGAATATGAACGTGGACATTTATCATTTGAAGACCGGGGATACGTTGCAGATTCCCACGCCGCCCCCTGCGGTACCAGCCCAGTAGCTGGGGGATTTATGAATTAGGATTTGGCAGCACCTGCCGTCCACGCCTTCAAATTCCCCACGCCTCTGAAGTATTTCATGCTTGCGGGTGTGGTCGACCGTGTAATGACAACCATTCTCGGAATTGTGATGGCCCTCCGCTTTGGCCGCAACAAGCGCCTGGTAATAGCCTGCATGGTGGCCGGGGTTGTAATTCCGATGGGAATGCTCATAATCTTCAAGTGAGCGTCGGCTGAATGAAAGGATTCCATGGAGAACAAGAGCGGAACCAGGATAGTCGTCATCGCCTGCGCGGTGGTTGTGCTCGCGCTGGCGGGTTTTCTTTGGCTTCATCATCGCGCCACGGAAAGTGTGGGGCCGCCATTCGTCGCCCGGGGTGGAGCTCCCCCGCCAAGGGAACTTGTCGGCATTGGCGTAGCGGTGAGGATGGATCCCCAAGCTGGAACGTTGATGATTGAGCAGGTGGTTCCCAACACCCCCGCCGCGCGGGCGGGATTGGTCCACGGCCAGATTATCAGCCGCATCGGCGACACCCCGACCACGGGCCGGAACTTGAAAGAGTGTATCGATCTGCTGCGCGGCCCCGAAGGGACGGCGGTGCGCCTGGAATTGATTTCCCCGGACCAGAGCGCCACCAATTCGGTGGAACTTACGCGGGAAAAGATCACGGTGTGAGCCGGCGTCTTGACCAGGCGCTCGTGGAGCGTGGTTTGTGCGAAAGCCGCGAAAAGGCCAAGCGCGCCATCATGGCCGGTGCGGTCCAAATCAACGGCCAGCCGGCCCACAAACCCAGCGACTCCGTGCGTGACGAGGATAATGTCACGCTGGTGGCGGGCGAGAAGTTCGTCAGCCGGGGCGGGCATAAACTCGAACACGCGCTTGACCATTTTCGGATTAATGCGACCGGCGCGACCGCAATCGACCTTGGCGCCTCGACCGGCGGGTTCACCGATTGTCTGCTGCAGCGGGGCGCGGCGAAGGTTTACGCGGTCGATGTGGGCCGCGGCCAGCTTGCGTGGAAATTGCGCCGCGATCGCCGTGTGGCAGTCATGGAGAAAACCAACGCGCGATCGGTGACGCCCGCATTATTTCCGCAGCCGTTCGCGCCTGTCGATCTTGTCGTGATCGATTGTTCGTTCATTTCGCTTCGCAAAATTCTCCTGCCTGCCGTTGCATTGTTGCGGCCGTCCGGTAACATCGTCGCGCTGATAAAACCCCAGTTCGAGGCCGGCAAAGCCGAGGCTGATCGAGGCGAAGGCGTGATTACCGATCCGGCGATTCACGAGCGGGTACTGCGCGAACTGGAGGCTTTTGTGGCGGAACTACCGGGCCTGCGCTGGCGCGGCGTGACCGAGTCACCGCTGCTCGGGCCGGCAGGCAACAAAGAATTTCTGGCGCTGATTGAAAAAGCTGGCTGAAAAGATCAAACGGGTGGGCGTGATCGCCAACTCAGGCAAGGTGTCCACGACCGGTGCGGACGTCGTCGGCCATGCCGCCAGCCTGATCGAATCAGCGGGCCGCCGCGTGTTCACGGACGCTTCGACGGCTCAATCCACTGGTTTGCGAGCGGCCGTGCAGCCGGACGCCATGAGCCTCACGAAAGTGGTCGACTTGCTCCTCGTCTTCGGCGGCGACGGCACGCTGCTGCGCGTGGCGCGGGAAACCGCGGGCGCGAAGACGCCGATTCTCGGGATTAACATCGGCGGGCTCGGTTTTCTGACGGCGGTACCGTCGGCGGATTTGCCGCGAGCCTTGCGCGACGTCTGGGAAGGAGAATTCAAGCTCGAATCGCGGGCGCTGATCCAGGTGGACGGGACCAGCCGCAGCAAGGGCATCCACGCGGCGGCGCTCAATGATTTCGTAATCGGCCGCGGTATTGCGTCACGGCTGGTGGAGCTTCACGTCAGCGTGGACGGCGCGGCACTTACGCGGTATCGCTGCGACGGATTGATCATCAGTTCACCCACCGGTTCGACCGCGTATTCGCTCGCTGCCGGCGGCGCGGTGGTTATCCCAACGGCAGAGGTGCTTCAGATCACGCCGATTTGCCCGCACACGTTGTCAAACCGGTCACTCATCGTGCCGTTGGATTCGGAAATTTGCGTGAAGGTCGTCAACCCGCTGCCGGCAACGATTCTGAGCGCGGATGGACAAATCGTTTCGGAATTGTTTCCCGGCGACACGGTCACGGTCAGCCGGAGCGCGCGCACCGTGCGGCTGATGCACTTGCGCAAGAGTTCATTCTTCGAGAGTCTGCGGGCGAAACTCCATTGGCGCGGGGCCAATCTCTGATCAGTCATGGTGCGGCTCAAAGACATCGCCCTTCGCGCCGGCGTTTCGCCAATGACCGTTTCCAAGGCGCTGCGGGACGCAGGGGATGTCTCGGCGGCGACGCAGGCCCGCGTCAAGATGCTGGCGGCGCAAATGGGTTACATGCCGGATTCCGCGGCGCAGGGTCTCCGGACGCGGACGACAAAACTTCTGGGCCTCGTGATTCCGGCCATAACGAACCCGTTGCTGTCGCGGGTGGTGCTTGCCATCGAGGAGCGCGCGCGGGAATTGGGCTTTGACGTGGTGCTCGCGCAATCGCTCAACACCGCCGACCGCGAAGAGTCGTGCATCCGCCGGCTCCTTTCACGGCGCGTGGATGGGATGTTCATCGCGCCGGTTTACCGGATGGAGCCGGACGCGCCTATTTACCGCGAGCTTCTGGCGCGGGGTGTGCCGGTGGTGCTGCTCGGTCCACCGGCGCCGTTCTGCGGCGGATTCGCCAGCGTCGATGTCGAAGACACCGCGGGAAGCCAGATGGCGACCGAGCATCTTTTAAAGCTTGGCCACACGCGCATCGCGTTCCTTTCGGGCCCGCAGGCCGCGCCGTGGTCGCGCGCGCGATTCGAGGGGTATCGACGGGCATTGCGAGACGCGAATCGCGACGTGGACGAACGCCTCGTGTTTCAGGCCGGAAGTACCAGCGAGGACGGAGCCAAGGCGGCGCTGCAAATGATCAATGAATCGTGCGATGCGACCGCGGTCCAGGCGGCGCATGATCTGGTGGCCATCGGCTGCGCGGAGACCTTCCTGGCCCAGGGCCGGTGTATTCCGGAGGAATTGTCCATCGTCGGATTCGGCAACATCATGCTGGCGGAATACTTCCGGGTGCCGCTCACGACGGTGCGGCACGCGAAGTTCCGGCTGGGGCTGGCGGCCGTCGAAACCATGGCACAACTGTTGCGCGGACAACGCGTGGAAGCGCGGCACCTCCCGGCGGAACTCGTCGTGCGCGCGAGCACGGGCAGGAGGGAAGTCTTGAGCCCCGGGTCTTGAGCCTTGAGTCTCTCGTCAGATTGTTGGCCAATATCCCCGATAATCCAGATGCGCGGAAATCGGGATTCGAGGCGTTCACAAGTTGAAAAGCAGCGACGACATTTGTTCGTCGTAGCCGCGGGACTCGGTATCGGCCAGCGTCAGGGCAATAAATCTCCTGCGATCAATGCTCCTGGCAATGGGTTCTTCTGAATGAGGTGAACCTTGGCATGCGCGAACAGGGCGGTGGAAGGGCTTCAGCGCGATTCACCAAAAACTGCTAAGCCTTTGGCAAAAATGGTGAAGAGCGCGGCTTTCTTGCGTGATTTATTCTGGCGAAATAACACCGCCTGGTCGCGGCCACTAAATGGACAGCACGATTGCATTGGCCCTGCCTCGCGCGCCGGAATGCTCCGCCGCGCGCTCCGCCTGTTTTCATTGCGGCGAGCCGTGCCTCGACGGTCGTTTTGAGCGTGACGAACGCGTCTTTTGCTGCCTCGGCTGCCAGGCGGTGCATGATTTGCTCTCGGAGAGCGGCCTTGGCCATTTTTATGAGCTGAACACCGGCCCTGGGGTACGGATTCGAGAAACATCCGCGAAGGAGCAATGGGCCTGCCTGGATGATCCAGCTCTGCAACGCCGCCTGCTGGACTTCACGGACGGCAAAACGAGCCGGGTGACTTTCCACGTTCCAGGCATCCATTGTGTCGCGTGCGTGTGGCTGCTCGAAAACCTGTTCCGCCTCCATCGCGGCGTTGGTTCGTCGCGAGTAAATTTTCCGCGGCGCGATGTGGCCATCAGCTTTTCGCCGGCGGAAATCACGCTGGCCGGTCTGGCGGCGCTGCTTGCGTCCATTGGCTACGAGCCGGTGCTTACGTTGAAGGAATTGGAAAAACGCACGCCGTCGCGCGCGGGTCAGCGGCAATGGCTGCAGCTCGGAATTGCGGGATTCGCCTTCGGCAACATCATGCTGTTCAGCCTGCCCCTTTATCTCGGACTGGATGCCCTCACACGACCTGTTTTCAGGAGCTTGTTCGGCGGACTGAGCCTCGCCCTGGCGCTGCCGGTGTTGGTTTACAGCGCGTCGGATTACTGGCGGTCTGCTTTCCGGTCGCTCCGCCGGCGGACGCCAACACTGGACATTCCGATTGCGCTTGGCCTGGTGGCGCTCTACGGGCGAAGCGCATTCGAAATCCTCTCCGGACGCGGCGAGGGCTACCTGGATTCGCTGGCAGGACTGGTTTTTTTCCTCCTGTGCGGCCGCGCATTTCAGCAAAAGACCCACGAACGGATGGCCTTCGACCGTGACTACAAATCGTTCTTCCCGCTATCCGTCCGGCGCAAATCAAAGAACGGCGAGGAGTCCGCCGCCATTTCTCAGTTAAAGGTCGGCGACCGCGTTATCCTTCGCAATAGCGAGTTGATTCCAGCGGATGCCATCCTGCTGAATGGCGCGGCGCAAATTGACTACAGCTTTGTGACCGGTGAGGCCGAGCCCGTCCCACGGCGCGCTGGTGATTACCTCTATGCCGGCGGCAGGCAAATCGGAGGCGCCATTGAAGTGGAGACGGTGAAGGCGGTTTCGCAGAGTTACCTTGCATCGCTTTGGGACCACGAAGCCTTTCGCAAAAACAATGACGACGGCTTCACGAGTCTGACCGATCGCTACAGCCGGCGATTCACACTGATTGTACTGTGTGTGGCGCTGGGAGCGATGGCGTATTGGACGTGCGCGGGCGACGCCGCGCGCGCGATTAAGGCGTTTATTTCCGTCCTTATCGTTGCCTGCCCGTGCGCCCTCGCCTTGGCGGCGCCCTTTACGCTGGGCACGGCGCAACGCTGCCTGGCGCGGCGCGGCGTATTCCTGAAAAACAGCGCGATTGTCGAACGTATCGCGCGGGTCAACACGATCGTCTTCGACAAGACCGGAACGCTGACTCAATCGACCGCCGCGGGTGTCCGGTTCATCGGTAAGCCACTGTGCGAAGCCGAGCGGCGCTGGGTCTCCGCGCTCACACACGCCTCGACTCATCCGATCTCGGGACGAATTCATGATTCGCTGGGCGCGGAGCGTGACTCCGCGACGATTGCCTCCTTCAAGGAAACGCCAGGCTGCGGCGTTGAGGCGTTAGTGGATGGGCACCCGCTGCTGCTTGGGTCCAAAGCATGGCTGGAGAGGCGTGGCGCCAATGCAGGGCAGGCATGCTGCCTGCCCGCGAACACAGCGAATTCAGCATGTCTGGCAATTGATGGAGCCGTGCGCGGCGCGTTCGAAACAGGTAATGCACTGCGCGCCAACACCGAACCTTTACTACAACAAGTAAGCTGCGAATGCGAAGTCGCGTTGCTGAGCGGCGACAATCCCAATGAACGCGAACGCTTTCGCACGCTCTTCGGCGACGAATCGGCGCTGCGATTCAACCAAAGTCCACTGGACAAGCTGGAGTTCATTCGTTCACGCCAGCAGGCGGGCCGGATCGTGATGATGGTTGGCGACGGATTGAACGATGCCGGCGCGCTCAGGCAAAGCGACGTGGGCGTGGCGGTCACTGAGAAAGCGGGATCATTTTCGCCCGCCAGCGACGTCATCCTCGAAGCATGCCAAGTGCCTCAGCTCGGCGAAATGATCGCTTATTCCCGCTCCGCCGTGCGAATTGTCCGATTGGGCTTTGGCATCTCCGCGCTCTACAATGCGATCGGAGTCAGCATTGCCGCCGCAGGCGTCCTTTCTCCGATCATTTGCGCGGTGCTCATGCCGTTAAGCTCCGTCTCGGTCGTTCTCTTTGCGTGCGGCATGACGACGTGGAGGGGGAGATCGCTATGAATGTCCTCCTAATCCTAATTGCAGTGAGCCTTGGTGTGGCCGGGGCGTTTCTCGGATGTTTTGTGTGGGCCGTGAAATCGGGCCAATTCGAGGACACCTGTACGCCGTCCATGCGCGTGCTTGCTGACGACGCCACCCAGCTCAATCGCACATCCAATTCATCTTCCGAAACCAATCGTGACCGCCTATGAGTTCTCCTTCCCCCGCACTGGCGCCGCTCGAATCGCGGCCGGTTCCGACCACCGGTCCCATCGAGACGTTCAAGTACGATAACAGCATCGTTCGCGCGTTTGCCATCGCCACTGTCATTTGGGGCGTGGTCGGCATGAGCGCCGGGCTGCTGATCGCGATCCAACTGTTCTTTCCGGACGCGAACCTGAATCTGCAATTCATCACGTTCGGTCGCATCCGTCCGGTGCATACGAATGCGGTGATCTTCGCCTTCGTTGGCAATGGAATGTTCATGGGGATTTACTATTCGCTGCAGCGGTTGTGCAAGGCGCGGTTATTCAGCGACGCGCTGAGCTGGTTCCATTTTTGGGGCTGGCAGGCGATCATCGTCAGTGCGGCAATCACGCTGCCGCTCGGTTTCACGACCAGCAAGGAATACGCGGAACTGGAATGGCCCATCAAAATTGCGATCGCGGTCGTTTGGGTTGCCTTCACGGTCAATTTGATTGGCACGATTCTAAAGCGGCGCGAGCGGCACATGTATGTGGCCATTTGGTTTTATCTCGCCACAGCCCTGACGGTTGCCGTGCTGCACATCACCAACTCGATGACGATGCCGGCGGGGTGGTTCAAAAGCTACTCGATGTACGCGGGCGTGCAGGATGCCCTGGTTCAGTGGTGGTACGGGCACAACGCCGTCGCGTTCTTCCTGACGACGCCCTACCTCGGGATGATGTATTACTACCTGCCGAAGGCCGCCAATCGGCCAGTGTTTTCCTACCGGCTTTCGATCATTCACTTCTGGGCGCTCATCTTTGTCTATATCTGGGCCGGTCCGCACCACTTGCTCTATACGGCGCTGCCGGACTGGGCGCAATCGCTCGGGATGGTGTTTTCGGTGATGCTGGTGGCGCCGTCCTGGGGCGGGATGCTGAACGGCCTGCTCACGTTGCGCGGCGCGTGGGACAAGGTGCGGCAGGACCCGATGCTCAAGTTCATGGTGGTCGCGGTAACGGCTTACGGCATGGCCACACTCGAAGGGCCGACGCTGGCGGTCAAGAGCGTCAACGCGCTCTCGCATTATACGGACTGGACGATTGCGCACGTCCACACCGGTGCGCTCGGGTGGAATGGGTTTCTCACTTTCAGCGTTTTGTATTGGCTGTTCCCGCGCCTCTACAACACGAAGCTCTGGTCGGTCAAGCTGGCCAATTATCATTTTTGGATCGGGCTGCTGGGAATGATGTTCTACGTCATCCCGATGTATATGGCGGGCGTGACCGAGGGGCTGATGTGGAAACAGTTCAACAAGGACGGTTTCCTGCAATATCCGAATTTCCTCGAAATCGTCGTCCACGTGCTGCCGATGTACCGGCTGCGCGCGATCGGCGGCGTGCTTTATCTCACAGGTGTCGTGCTGATGGTAATCAACCTGTATCGCACGGCTAAGAGCGGCGTGTTCGAGCCGGAGACCGAAGCGCAAGCCGCTGCGCTCACGAAGACCGCGCCGGCTGACGAAGGTCACCACCCATGGGGACATCGCTGGCTGGAAGCCAAACCATTAACTTTCACCGTGCTCGCCGTGCTGGCCATTCTCATCGGCGGTTTGGTCGAGATTGTTCCCATGTATTTGATCAAGGAAAACGTGCCCACCATTTCCTCGGTCAAACCCTACTCGCCGCTCGAGGTGCTCGGGCGAGATATCTACATTCGCGAGGGTTGCCTTGCGTGCCATTCGCAAATGGTCCGGCCCTTCCGCTCCGAGACCGAGCGCTACGGTGAGTATTCAAAGGCGGGCGAATTCGTTTTCGACCATCCATTCCTGTGGGGTTCGAAGCGCATCGGTCCGGACCTGCATCGCGTCGGCGGCAAATATCCGGACGCCTGGCACTATAATCACATGGACGACCCGCGAAGCATGTCGCCGGGCTCAATCATGCCGCGCTATTCATGGCTCCTGACCCAGAAGCTCGACACCACGTCGTTGCCCGCGCGACTGAAGGCCCTGCGACGCGTCGGCGTGCCGTATCCCGACGGCTACGAAAACGGGCCGGCGCAAAAGGACCTCACCGCGCAATCGGCGAAAATAGTGGAGAACCTCAAGATCGGTTCGATTACGGCGCAGCCGGATCGGGAAATCATTGCGGTGATTGCATATTTGCAGCGGCTCGGCACGGACATCAAGGCGGCGCCAGCAACGCCGGTAGTGAAACAGACGGCCGCGAAATAACGATTTTATGACTGATCAAAAACGTGGCGCACGACCTCGGTGGGATAGGCGTTTATGGGATTGTATCCATCCTCATATTCTTCTTGTTTTTCACGGGCATGGTTGTCTGGGCGCTTTGCGCGAGAAAATCATACGTGGAGAAGATGCAAGTGCTGCCGCTGGAGGATGGGAGTGTGAACTCCAAACGAGACGCATCAGGCCGATCGACCCCTCGCCCCGGCTCTCTCGCCTTCGGAAGGGGAGAGGGAGAGAGTCAGCCAGTCGTTGATCTGAATGACGGCGCTGGATCGCAACAAACATTTGAGGTTTCGCATGAATGAACACGATGATCCGCTATTGATGGACCACGAGGCCGATGGCATTCGTGAGTTGGACAACAAGCTGCCGCGCTGGTGGGTATGGCTGTTTTACGGCACGATCGTTTTTGCGGTGTTTTACATGGCCTATTTCCACGTCTTCGCGATGGGAAAACTCTCAATGGATGAATACAAACAGGAGATGGAAGTGGGCGAGGCGGTGAAAAAAGCCGCGATGTCCTCGTTCGAGGCCAGTATTGCTGCACTGCAACCTTCCAAGGATCCGACGATCGTCGCGTCCGGAGGGGCGATCTTCCAAGCAAAGTGCGCAATGTGCCATCGCAAGGACGGCGGCGGCCTGGTCGGCCCGAACCTTTGCGACGATTACTGGATTCACGGTTCAAACTTCTGCGACAACGTCACCACCATCTGGAACGGCGTGCCCGCCAAGGGCATGATCACGTGGAAGAACTACCTGAAGCCGCAGGAAGTGTATTCAGTGGCGAGTTACATTTTCACATTGCGGGGAACGCATCCCCCTAATCCCAAGCCGCCGGAGAACCAGGTGCCGGTGAAAACGGGGCCGAGCGAATTTGAGTAGAAAGCCGATG
>Ga0335069_10011560_pt1 | contig 12438 bp, 11 predicted proteins | sample Lox_Sample_11_FD_206714 | JGI IMG/M metagenome (GOLD analysis project Ga0335069, IMG submission 206714) | Soil microbial communities from Loxahatchee National Wildlife Refuge, Florida, United States - Lox_Sample_1.1 | ecosystem: Environmental > Terrestrial > Soil > Wetlands | place: USA...
CCGGATCGCCCGCGTAGCGCGCTGAAGCAGCCCCTTTCCCGACAACCTGACGGAGGAACCATGTCGTCTCACCGCGAGGCGCCGGCGATCAGCAAGGACCCGGTTGCCGACAACACCGACACGTACGCGTTCGTCAGCCCGGACGATCCCGGCACGGTCACGATCATCTCCAACTACCTGCCGCTCGAGGCGCCGTTCGGAGGCCCGAACTTCTTCGAGTTCGGCGACGACGTCCGCTACGAGATCTATATCGACCAAACCGGCGACGGGCGACCCGACATCACCTACGAGTTCGAGTTCGAGACGCAGGTGCGCAACCCGAACACGTTCCTGTACAACACCGGACCGATCAACGCGATCGAGAGCCCCAACTGGAACCGCCGCCAGTTCTACTCGGTCACGCGCATCAAGAACGGGCAGCGGAAGGTGCTCGCGAGCGGTCTCGCGTGCCCGCCGTGCAACATCGGGCCATCCTCGACCCCCGATTACGAGAGCCTCGCCGGGCAGGCGGTGCACAGCATCGGCGGTGGGCGGACGGTGTTCGCGGGTCAGCGGCTCGAGGGTTTCTACGTCGATCTCGGCGCGATCTTCGACCTCGGCGACCTGCGTCCGTTCGAGAATCTGCACCTCGCGTCGATGGCGAAGGCCACCCCGGGCGTGAACGCGACCAACGACTTCAGCGTCCACTCGATCGCGCTGAAGGTGCCCAAGAGCGAGCTGACGCGCGACGGCTCGACGCCGACCAATCCGATGGACCCACGCGCCGTCATCGGCGTGTGGGCGGCCGCGTCGCGGCGCCGGGCGCACATTCGCGAGCCGCACGGACGGTTCGGGCTCCACACCGGGCCTTGGGTTCAGGTCTCGCGGCTCGGCAATCCGCTGTTCAACGAGGTGATCGTGCCGATGGGCAAGAAGGACCTATGGAACGCACTGACGCCGGCGGACGATGGTCAGTTCCTCCAGTATGTCCAGCACCCTGAGCTCGCCTCGCTGCTGCCCGCGCTGTATCCGGGCGTGTTCCCGCATCTCGCGGCCCTGACGGCCCCGCGCGCCGACCTCGTGGCGATCCTGCTCACGGGGCTGCCGTCGGGAATCGTCAGCGGATTCCAGAACAACACCGGCAGCCAGTACGCCGATGAGCTGCGGCTGAACCTCGCGATCCCGCCGAGCAGCAACCCGAATGCGCTCGGCGTCGTCGGGGGCGACCTCGCCGGCTTCCCGAACGGACGCCGGGTGTTCGACGACGTGGTCACCGTCGAGCTCCGGGCGATCGCCGGCCTCACGTACCCGCTGGTCAACCCGAGCTACACGCCGGACGGGGCCGCGTCGCTCGTCACCGACGGGCTCGATCAGACGAGTACGCGCTACCTGTCGCACTTCCCGTACCTGGGCACGCCGCAGAGTGGCTACGCGACGGCCCCGCTGGCCACGGTGTAGAGCGATGGGAGCCGATCATTCGCACGCACCACCGCTGGCCGCCGCCGGGAGCGCCAGCGTGGCGCTCGATATCGGGCCGGGACGGGGCGCTCTGGTGCTCTACCCAGATGAGCGCTTCCGCGGCGACGAGATCGAGATCAGCCGCCGCGACGGCGAGGCGATCGAGATCAGCCGCCGCGACGGCGACGCGACCGAGATCAGCCGCCGCGACGGCGAGGCGATCGAGATCAGCAACCGAGGCGGTGACGCGACCGCGATCGGCAACCGCGGCGGTGACGCGCCCCGGACGCACACGGGCGTGCACGAGCGCTCGACCCAAGCCGGATCGCTGCTCACGGCGATCTTCGGGAGCCTCCCGACCGGGGACTACGTCGTCTGGGAGAACGAAACCACGGCGGCCGCGACGGTGACGGTCCGCGAGGGGGAAGTGTCCGAGCTCAGCCTCCCCTGACCGAGGCATGGCACGACGGCGCGCGCGCCGGCCGACGTCAGTTGCGCGCGCCGCCCAGCCCGTGAATCCGGTCACGAACGTCGGGCGGATTCTCGATGATCTGCGAGAAGCGCACGACGGTGACCGTGTCATCCATCCCGACCGGGCGGTCGTAGATCTGCTCGAGGAAGTGGATCATCTCGTCGTGCCGGCGGAACTCGGGGTTGTCGTGCTCGATGTCTCGCGGAGACAAGTCCTTGACGCGCTTGACCTCGACCTGGTCGATCACCGCGTAGAAGATCTTCTCGCGCGGCGAGTGCTGGTACCCGATGGTCACCATGACACAGTCGTTCTTGCGGTACTTGTGGGACTTGTCCCCGAGGCGGATGGTCGCGGTCTTACGACCCCTCCGGAGCTGGTCGGCGAACACCGAGGAATAGAAGTTCAGGACACGCACCGGCGCCAGCCTACCGATCTTGTGACAATCTCGACAACGCGCGCACCACCATTTCTCGTTCTCCTTCGTAGCTGAGCGCGCGGGCGGCCTCCTCGAGGGGCATCCAGCGGGCATCTTCGATCTCGTGATCGTGGTCAGCGAGATCGCCGGAACGGTACTCGAACAGGTAGAACGCCACTCTCTTGGTCACACGTCGCCCCCTGCGCTCGTAGCGGTAGGTCACCTCACCCAGCTTGCCGATCAGCTCCGCGGCAACGCCGGTCTCCTCGGAGACTTCGCGGATCGCAGCCGCCTCGGGGCTTTCGTCGCCGTCCGGGTGCCCCTTCGGCAGCCCCAGCACGCGGCGGCCGGCGGCGTCGCGCTTGACCGGCACGATCACCGCGACGTCGGCACCTCGGACGACCACCCCGCCAGCCGAGAACTCTTCCCCCTGGATGCCCTTTCCGTTAATACACGTACCTCTCGAGCGCGTCGGCGTCGTGCACGACCAGTCGCCCCCGTCCCTGGGTGATGATACCCGCGCGCTCGAGAACGGCGAGGAACCGGCTCGCCGATTCCCGCGAGGAGCCGGCCAGCTGCGCAAGGTCGGCCTGCGTTGAGGTGATCAGCACGTCGCCTTCGCCGGCGCCCTCCGCCCGCGCGGCCGACACGAGTTGCATGAGCACGGCGGCCACACGACTCTGAACCGTCTGAAACGATTGGCGCGCGAGCCGCTCGTTCGTCTCGCGCAGGCGGCGCCCGAGCGCAGCGATCAGCTTGACCGCGATATCGGGGTGCTCGCGCAGCAGCCGGCGCATGTCGCCACCGAGGATCGCGATCGCCTCGGTCGCCTCGAGTGTCTCGACGGTCGCCGACCGGCGCTCGTTGTCGAACATCGCGAGCTCCCCGAAGATGTCGCCCGGCCCGAAGGTCGCCAGCGTGATCGAGCGGCCGTCAGGGTGCTCGCGGATCGCGCGCGCGTGCCCGGTGCGGACGATGTAGCACGTGTCGCTGTCGTCGCCCTCGCGGAACACGACCTCGCTCGCCCCGAAGCCGCGCGGCACCGCCACGGCGGCCACCCGCGCCAGCTCCTCGTCACCCAGCGCCGAGAACACCGGCACGCGATGCAGCAGCGCAATCGTCTCCTCACTCGTGGCCGCCACCGCCCGAGAGATACCACATCGGACCGAGCGGGCGCCCGAGGGACCGGGCCGGCGCTGGGCGGCGTCTCGTGCTGCGCGCTACGCGATGTCGAGCGCGTGCTCGCGGCGCCGGCGCCGGACGGCCGAGCCGATCCACCAGACGAGCGCGGCGACGAGGCCGACCGGGACGAGCACCGCGAGCGCGATCAGGGCCACGCCGGCGCCGATCGTGAGCACGCGCCCGGCATCGTGCGCCGCCTTGCCGAGCGAGAAGCCGCCCGTGCCCGCACCGTGCGTCACCGGAGTCTGGGCCGCATTGATCGAGACGCTGATCTGGCTGTAGTCGATCTGGCGGTTCAGGCTGCGGAGCGTCGCGAGATCGCCCGCGATCGACGCCTCGGCGTCATGAATCCGCGCCGTCAGGCTGTCGATCTGCTGCTGCGTCGTCGCGGACGCGAGCTGCTTGAGCAGCGCGGTCCGCAGCGCCCGGTCGTCGGCCAGGCGGTGCTGGATCGAGACGTACGTGCCGTTGACGTCCTGCGTCGAGTCCGTGCGCGAGGCGACGTGCGCGTACGGGAGCCGCGACAGCGACGCCATCGTCGTCTGCAGCGCCGCGCTCGGCACGCTCAGCTCGAACTGGGCGTATCCGTCCGTGCCACCGGTCGCGGTCACGCTCGAGCGCCGCACGATCCCGTTCTCGCGCCCGACCACGTTGAAGACCTCCTGAGCGACATCGCCGACCCGATTGGGAGCTGTGCTCAACGCGAGCTGCGCGGACTGGATGATCTTGCGGCCGTTCGGGGCCGGCGCCGGGGAGGCCGTGCCCGCCTGGCTCCCCGCCGACGGCGACCCAGGCACCGAGCCGAACGCCGTCCCGGCGGAACTCGTCGCGCTCCCAGCCGAGGTACTCGGCAGCGCGCGTTCGCCCTGAGCCGGTGCCGGAGTCACGGGGGCGACGGCCGCGGACGAGGCCGTCGTCGCCGCCGAGCTCGACGAGCGCAAGCCCGGAGCCGACACCCCCGACGTTCTGCTGCCGCCCGAGCCAAGCGCCACGCCCAGCACGACCGCCGCAGCCACCCCGCCACTGAGCGCGGCGAGCTGGGGCCACCACGGCCAGATCCGGTGCACACGGCGCGGCGAGGCGGCCGCGGTCGCCTCCTTCGTGACGGTGAAGCGCCGGCGCACCCGGGCATCCATCGCTGCGCCAAATTCGGGATCGACGGCGGGGCGTTCTGCCACCAGCAGCAGCGCCAGCTCGGCGATGTCCGCGTACTGTGGGTCCACCGGCTCGCCGGCGAGCGTCGCGTCGATCGCATCCAGCTCGGCGGCGATCTCGGGATCGATCGGGGTGTCGTCAAGGCGTCGCATTGCAGGCCTTCCTCAGCTTGTCCATCGTCCGGTGCAGCATCGTGCCGGCGTTCGATTCGCTGACGCCGAGCACGCGCGCGAGCTCCGCGTTCGTCAGCCCGGCGTGAAACTTCAGCGCGATCAGTTCGCGGTCGCGCGCCGGCAGCGCAGCGAGCGCGGCCCGGACCGCGGTCCGGCGCAGCGCCACCTCGGCCCCGCCGTCCGACCCCGCGGCTTGCGTGTCCTCAGGGTCGGCGACGAGCGAGGCCAGCCGCCGGCGGCGGCGAAGCTCATCGAGGGCCGCGTTGCGCGCGATCCCGAACAGCCAGGCGCGTTCCTCACCGCGGCGGCGGTCGAACGTCCTGCGCCGGCGGTAGGCCCGCTCGAACGCGAGCGCAGTGACGTCCTCGGCCGCACCGCGGTCGCGCACCAGCGTGAACACGTAGGCGTACACGTCGTCACGGCTCGAGCGGTACAGCGCCTCGAACCGCTCCCACGCCGCCGGGGCGGGATCGGTCTCCGGGCTCCTCAGCGTTTCGATCACACCCTCACTACGTGCCTCATCGCGATCCATCACACGCGCGATATGTTCCTCCTCATGCGCATTCGCACCTCCCCAGTCACACTGCTTGCCGCGCTGAGCGCGCTGCTCGCGGGATCGCCGGTCGCGCTCAGCGCAAGCGGGCCGACGGGCACGCAGATCCGGACAGCGGTCCGGGAGGTCGCGCGCTCGAAGAACCTATGGGCGACATTCAACATCTGCAATACGCGCAGCCACCCGAACGCCGTCGGTGTCCGCGGGCAGATGCCGGCACTCGGCTTCCGCGCTCGGATGTCGATGGAGTTCCAAATCCGGTACTGGTCGGTCAAGGACAAGCGCTTCGAGCTCGTCAAGGGCACCGACGAGGTGGTATCGCTCGGCAGTGCAACGACGGGCCTGCATCAGGACGGCGTCACGTTCCAATTCGATCCCCACGCGGGCTATCTCGCGAGCACGGTCAGCTTCTACTGGACGATCGGGCGCACGCCGGTCGCGCGCCTGACCCGTTGGACGTCGAAGGGCCACCCCGACGCCGACGGCGGCGATCCGCCGCACTACAGCGCCGGCAGGTGCGCGATCAGCTGACCCCCCGGCTACGCCGGCAGTGCCGCAAACAGCCGCGGGTCGTTCGTGATCAGCCCGGTGACGCCCATCTGCTCGAACTCGCGCAATTGCTCGGCGTCGTCGACGGTCCACACGTACAGCTCGCCGCCGGCGTCGCGGACCGCCCGAACGAGGCGCGGCGTCACGAGCCGCCAGTGGACCATCACTGCGTCGCACGTGCGTGCGCGGAGTCCGCGCGCCGCCTGGAGCGGGAGAATCAGCCGCATCCCATACATCGCGGCGAGCACCGGTAGCCGCAGCGCCCGTGAGCGGAACGGGTCACGGCGCACCTTCGGAACCGACCAGCCGAGCCGCACATCGGGCTCGTTGGCGCGAATCAGCGCGAGACTCGAGCGGTACATGCTCGAGATCAGCGAGCGCTTGAGCAGGCCACGCGCTCGCAGCGCCTCCAGCACCGCCAGCTCGTATCCCGGCAGCTTGAGGTCGATGTCGAGTTCGACCTCGGCGAACGCGTCGGAGGCGAGGTGATCGAGCCCCTCCGCGAGCGTGTGCGGCACGCGCCGCTGGGCGTCCTCGTAGTCGTGAGCCAGCAGCAGTCGCTCGCGATCCTGTGAGATGAGCACGTCGAACTCGATCATGTCGACGCCGGCCGCGAGCGCCGCGTCGAAGCTCTCCACCGTATTCCCGGGCGCGATCAGATCGGCTCCTTTGTGACCGACCCGGCGCAGGCGTTGCGTGCTCATCGATCACAGAGGCTAGTGGAGGACCGGCACCTAGTTGAGCGTGCCGAGTGTGAGCGGCATGACCCGCTCAGCGCCGGCACGCCGCAGCTGCCCGCCGACCATCGCGAGCGTCCATCCCGAGTTGCGCCGATCGTCCAGCAGCACGCAGGTTCCCGGGGGCGGCGCGCCGACGACGGCAAACGCGCCCCGCACGTTGGCGGCCTGCTGGACGGCGTTGGCCATCTCGCGCTGAGGCGGACGCTCGCCGGTCCGCGCGAGGAGCGTCAGGTGCGGGATCTCCAGGATCGCCGCCAACTGCTCGGCCAGGCGCGGGAGCACATCGCCGAGCCGAGCCGACGGCACAGTCGTGATCCACGCCGCGTCCGCCGCACAACGCCGCACGACATCCGCGAGCCCACGCACGAGCTCCTCGTCGAACTCCCCGGAGCGCAGCCCCCGCTCCGCGGCGGGCCACCAGCCGCCGTCGCCGAAGCGGGCCAGCGCCCACCCCGGCTCGACGAGGACATCAACGGGGATCTTGCGCATCGTCCCGGCCGCGTCGGGCGCCATCTTCTTGACCTCGAGCTCGACCGGCTGCGAGCGGAGGTGGCGACCCGCAGCCTCGACGAGCGCGGCGTCCAGCTCCCCCGCGAACCGCGGTGCCGTGCACACCGAACAGCGGCCGCAGTCGCGGGCATCCGGGTCGTCGAGCTCCTCCTGGAGCACCCGCATCAGGCAGCGCCCGTCGGCGCCGAATGCCGCCATCGCCTCCTGTTCGGAGCGGCGCAGCGCCGTCACCTGCGCGTAGCGCTCGCCGTCGTAGAACCACGGCGCGCCCGGCACCAGCTGCCAGCGCGACCCCCGGCGGCGCACCGCTCCCTCGACGTCGAGGATCTTCAGCATCGCGTCGATCCGGGCCATCCCGAGGTTCACGACGGCCATCAGCTCGCGGGTGCTACGCCCTTCCTCGCCGGCGGTCTCCAGCTCAGCCAGCACCGCATCGACCCGCGCTCGCGACGGGAACGCCTGCTCGATGAAGAAGTCCTGGATCCGCCGGTCCTCGCCGCCGCGCAGCAGCACGATGTCGGCGTGCTCGACGCCGCGGCCCGCCCGGCCGACCTGCTGGTAATAGGAGACGACCGAGCCCGGCGCCTGGTAGTGCACGACGAACGTGAGATCGGCCTTGTCGTAGCCCATCCCGAGAGCGCTCGTCGCGACGACGGCTTTGATCTCGTTGCGCGAGAGGCGGTCCTCGATCTCGACCCGCTCCTCGGTCGCGTGCTCGCCGCTGTACGCAACCGCCGAGATCCCGTTCGCGCGCAGGAACGACGCGACCTGCTCGGCGTCCCGTTTCGTCAGCGTGTAGACGATCCCCGACCCCCCAAGCGCGGGCAGATGCTGCGCGAGCCACGCGAGCCGTTGCGCCGGCCGCGGGAGCTCCAGCACCTCGAGGCGCAGGCTCGTGCGCGCGAGCGGACCGCGGTACGTGCGCAGCGGCTCCTCGTCACCCGCACCGAGCTGGTCCACCACGTCGCGCACGACGCGGTCATTCGCGGTCGCGGTCGTGCCGAGCACGGCGACCCCGGGCGCCAACGCGTCGAGCATGTCGCGCACACGCCGGTAGTCGGGCCGGAAGTCGTGGCCCCAGTCCGAGATGCAGTGCGCCTCATCGATCACGAGCAGCCCGACCGATTCCGCAAACAGCGGCAGGATCTCGTCGCGAAACTGCGGGTTGTTGAGCCGCTCGGGGCTGATCAGGAGCAGGTCGATCGCGTCGTCGGCAAGCCGGTCGAACACCTCGTCCCACTCCTGCCGGTTCGTGCTGTTGACCGTGTGCGCCCGCAGGCCCAGGCGCGATGCAGCCGCGATCTGGTTGCGCATCAGCGCGAGCAGCGGGCTCACGATCAGGGTTGGCCCGGCGCCGTCCTCGCGCAGCAGCGCCGTCGAGACGAAGTACACAGCCGATTTCCCCCAGCCGGTGCGCTGCACGCACAGCACCCGCGCGCGATCGACGGCGACGTCGTGAATCGCCTCGAGCTGACCCTCCCTGAACTCGGACCGCGGATCGGCGGTCAAGATCCGTAGGCGGTCGAGGGCATCGGCCGAAAACGTCGTCGTCGTGCTCACGTGCCCCATCGTGGCACGCGCGGCGGAGGACATGCACGATCGGCACACAGTTGACACATGGCGCCGCGGTCCCAGCCGCGGGACCGGTGGGATGGGTCACAACACCACACTCGCCCGCACCTCCGAGGTGAATGCGGATTCGCGCCCCCGTTTGGGGCCTGAATCCACACTCGCGATCAGTCGGAGCGCGAGTGTGGGCGTGTGTACCTCGCAGCAGCCCGGCCACGCCAGACATTCGCCCGTTTCGAACGCCCGAAGCTCGTCGAGGTGCCTGGCTGGTGGGCCGGCACTACCGCTGGCAGCCGGGGCACCAGTACGTCGTGCGGTTGTCGTCGCCCTGCCCACGGGACACGATCGCGCCACCGCAGCGCCGGCACGGCCGCCCGGTGAGCCGGTAGACCCGCGGCTCGATCGCCCGCGGACCTTCGGTCGCGGAGCGCAGCATCCGCGGCCGCACCGCCTCGACGATCGCGACGACCGCGTCATCGGAGACCGATGAGACCGGCCGCCACGGATCGACGCCCGCTTCCCAGCAGCCCTCGGACTTCCAGATGTTGCCGATCCCGGCGAGGTTGCGCTGGTCGAGCAGCGCGTCGCCGATCGTGCGCGTCGGGTCGTCAGCCCGCAACAGCGCGAGGAACCGCTCGCGATCGAACTCCACGGCGAGCACGTCCGGACCAAGCGCCGCCAGCCGCTGATCGAACCGTACGCGGCCCGACGTCATGAGCTCGAGCGTCGGCCCGCCGAACTGCGCCACCCAGCGGTCGCCGGCCCGGATCGCCAGCCACGCTCGGCGGCCGGCCGGGCGATCGGGCAACACGCGCCAGGAGCCGACCATCCCGAGATGCGAGTGCACGACGAAGCTCCCGTCGAAATGGATGAACAAGTGCTTGCCGTGCGTGTCAACGGCTCGCACCGCACGACCGGCGAGCCGGTCCGGCCAGTGAGGATTGCGCGGCGATCGGATCTCGTCGGGCACGTGACCGAGGAGAACCGGGCGGATCCGCCGAGCCGCCCACGCGATCGTGTCGCCCTCAGGCACCAGCCACTCACGCGCTCAGCGTCAGCCGCCGCGGCCCTTCCTGGAACCCGAGCGCGAGCAGCACCGACCCGAGCCGCGACCCCAGCGCGGGCTCGCCGTCGACCTTCTCGAGCGCGAGGCGCTTGATCGCGCCCCGATGAACATGCTCCACCAACGCCGACAGTGCCGGCTCGATCCGGGAATCATCGGCCGCGACGAGTGTCTGCAACGCCCGCCCCGCCCGCTCGAGATACAGGATCGGCTCGCCACCGGTGAGCACGACGTACGCGCCGGCAACCCTGGCCGGCCGCCGCGCCTGTGCGCTCGAGGGCCACGGCAGCGAAGCACCGTACGGTTGACCCGGATCAATCGCGGCAAGAACCACCGCCGACGCTTCTCGGTCAGGCTGGGAGCGCAGCCGCTCGACCGCCCCGGGCAGCGCGAACTGCGCCGCGCCCAGCCCCTCGACGAAGTATCCGCGCCGTGCGACGCCGAGTGTCTCCAGCTGCGAGAGCTCGGGGTAGATCGCCGAGAAGCCGCCGGGGAGCCCCTCCGCGAGCACCTGCTCGCGCGTAAGGATGCCGTAGCGCTCGAGCAGCAGCTCGCCGAGCGCGCGGCGGCGTGCCACCGGATCGATGCCGTCGGCGAACAGCGGCGCGGTCAGCGACCAGCGGCCCTGGACCTGCGCCGCGGCAGCTCCGCGGCGGCGGGCCGCGAACCGGCCCGCGCGGGCCGCCGTCCGCACACGCTCCCGCTGGGCCCGCGCGAGCGTCAGCCGCGGCGCGCGCAGCGGCGCGAACGCGTCGTTGGTCACCTCGCCCGCCCAGACGAGATCCCACAGCGCCTCTTGGAGCTCCTCGGGCGCGAGCTCGACGTCGACGAGCAGATCGGTGAAGAAACACGCGCCGGCGTGCAGCCGTCGGCGGACGACCTCGTGCTCGGCGCCGTCCGGCACGGCGCCCTTGAACGGCGGCGGCCCGAGAACCGGCGCGTCCTCGCGGAAGTACAGGGCGACCCGGCCCGAGTTGCGACCGAGCGCACCCGCGCCGATCCAGACGATCTCCCCGCTCGCGCACAGCTGGTCCATCCAGGCGGGGGAGTACGCGCCGACCCGGCGCGGCAGCACGTCGCGCTCCCACGCGTCCGCGGGGAGCGCGAGGGCCTGGAGCGGCACGAGCGCCTCGCGCAGGCGGTCGATCCCCGCACCGGTCGCGGGATGGCGATCGATCCCCTGCCACGCCGGGAGGAACCGCGCGAGCGCACGCTGGTCGGCGGGCTCGATCTCCTTGCGCAGAACCGCGAGCGACGCGCGGCGCAGGCGGCGCAGCACCTCGGGGTGGCACCACTCGCGCTCGGAGCCGCCCGGGCGCAGCTCACCGCGGACGAGCTCGTCGGCACGCTCGAGCTCGCTCAGCACGGCCGCCATGTCGACGCCGTAGCGCGCGTGCAGGTCGGCCGTCGTGAACGGTCCGTGCGTTTCGGCGTAGCGCGTGACGAGTTTTGCGAGGGCGCCCGGTACGTCCTCGACGAACGCCGCCGGGAGACCGCCCGGTGCGACGACGCCGAGCGCGTCGCGGTAGAGCCCGGCATCGGCGGCGTCGATGAACCGCTCTTCGCCGGCGAGCCGGATCTTGACCGCGCGGCGCTCGCGCACGAGCTCGCTGAGCATGCGGGTCGGGTCGACTCCTGCATGAACGCGCGCGGCGACCTCCGCAGCCGTCAGGTCGCCGACGGTGCGCAGGATGTCGTGCAGGCCGTCGCGGTTGGCGGCGCGCCGGCGCTCGGAGAGGAACTGGAGGTCGTCCTCGACCTGGGCGAGTGCCGCGGGGTCGATCAGGTCGCGCAGCTCCTCCTGGCCGAGCAACTCGCGCAGGAGGTCGCGGTCGAGCGACAACGCGGCCGCGCGGCGCTCGGCGTTCGGCGTGTCGCCTTCGTACATGTACGTCGCGACGTAATCGAACAGGAGCGATGACGCGAACGGCGACGCGGTCGGCGTCTGCACCTCGACGAGCGAGATCTCGCGGCGGTGCAGCTTGCGCAGCAGCTCGGTGAGCCCCGGGAGGTCGAGGACGTCCCTGAGGCACTCGCGGAAGGTCTCGAGGATGATCGGGAACTCTCCGTACTTCTTGGCGACCTCGAGCAGCGACTGCGATTTGAGCCGCTGCTGCCAGAGCGGCGTGCGCTTGCCCGGCCGCGCGCGGGGGATCAGCAGCGCCCGCCCGGCGTTCTCGCGGAAGCGCGCGCCGAACAGCGCGCTCGACGACAGCTCCGCGACGACCCGGTCCTCGACCTCGTCGGGGTCGATCAGCGCGAGGTCCGCGCCGGGCGGATCCTCCGCATCGGGGAGGTGGACGATGATCCCGTCGTCTGACCAGATCGCGTCTGATTCGAGGCCGAGCTCGTCCCGGATGCGGGCGCTCAGCGCGAGCCCCCAGGCGGAATGGACGCGGCCGCCGAACGGGCTGAGGATGCACAGCCGCCAGTCGCCGATATCGTCGCGAAAGCGCTCGATCACGACCGCGCGGTCCGACGGGATCACGCGCGTGGCGAGCTGCTGCTCCTGGAGGAACTCGACAAGGTTCTTGGCGGCGAGCGGGTCGAGGTCGTAGTCGCGTTGCAGCTGCTCGGGGGTCTCGTCCACGGCGGCGCGCGCAAACGCTCCGATCGCTTC
>Ga0335069_10011561_pt1 | contig 12438 bp, 12 predicted proteins | sample Lox_Sample_11_FD_206714 | JGI IMG/M metagenome (GOLD analysis project Ga0335069, IMG submission 206714) | Soil microbial communities from Loxahatchee National Wildlife Refuge, Florida, United States - Lox_Sample_1.1 | ecosystem: Environmental > Terrestrial > Soil > Wetlands | place: USA...
GCGCCCGCTTGACGACCGGGGACCGCGAAAAAACCGAAAAGGAAGTCCTGGCCGCCATCGAGGCTGCCTTCAACCGCGCAAGCGTCGACCCTTATCCCAGCCTGGCTGCGGTCGCTGAAAACCAGCCATCGATTGCGGATCGCCAATGACCATCACCGTTCTCGATTCCCTGAACCAGGCCTTGCTGCGTGCCATGGACGGCGACGAGCGCATCTACGTTCTCGGGGAGGACATCCTCGATCCGTACGGGGGCGCATTCAAAGTGACCCGCGGCCTGAGCACGAAATTCCCCGAGCGCGTCTTCACCACCCCTATTTCTGAAGCATCCATCGTCGGGGTGGCCTCCGGGATGGCGCTGCGCGGCCTGCGCCCGGTGGCCGAGATCATGTTCGGCGATTTCGTCACCCTGATCGCCGACCAGCTGGTCAACCACGCCGCCAAGTTTCGCTGGATGTATAACGACCAGGTGCGCGTCCCGATCGTCGTGCGGACGCCGATGGGCGGGCACCGTGGCTACGGGCCGACCCATTCCCAGAGCCTCGAGAAATTGTTCCTGGGTGTACCCGGCTTGAAAGTAATTGCGCCCAACTGCCTGTCGGACCCCGGCCGGCTTTTGGAGGCTGCCATTGCCGACGACGACCCGGTGCTGTTCGTGGAGCACAAGTTGCTCTACACCCGTCCGCTGCTGGAGGCCGGGACGGGCGAGCTGGCGGACTTTTCACTGGAATCGTCCGGCGGGATTTATCCGACCCAGATCCTGAGCCAGGGGCCGCGCCCCGGATTGACCATCGCCTGTTATGGCTACAATTTCGAGCTTGCCCGCCGGGCAGCCCTCGACCTGCTCTACGAGCGCGAGCTGTTTTCGGAGATCGTCGTCTTCTCGCAACTGGCGCCATTCGAGCTCTCGCCGCTGATGGATTCGCTCTGCAGGACCGGCCGGCTGCTGACCGTCGAGGAGGGGACGCGGACCCTGGGTTGGGGTGCGGAAGTCTCCGCCCGGGCGGCCGAAGCCGGGATCCCCAACCTGCGGGTTGCCCGCCTCGCCGCCCTCGACCTGCCGATCGCCAATTCCAGGCCGCTCGAAGACGCCATCCTGCCGGGTGTGGATGCAATCAGGCAGGCCATGCTCGACCTGGTTTCATGAAGCCCGTTTGCTCTCATCGATGGTGAACCATGATCAAATCCGAAATCCTCGTACCGCTCCTGAATGCCAATGAGCCGGAAGCCCGCCTGGCCAGCCTGCACGTGAAAGACGGAGAGGCGGTCGAGAAGGGGGCCCTGCTCCTGACCGTGGAGACCACCAAGGCGGCCACGGATATCGAAGCGCCGGAGGCGGGCTTCGTCCATTTCTTGGCGGCCGAGGGCGATACGCTTCCCGTAGGCGCAAAGATCGCCGTGATCACCGAAAAAGCGGGCGAGAAGGTCGCCTCGCTGCCTCGGGCTGCCGAACCGACAAAGGCCGAAGGCGACCTGAGGATTACCAAGCCGGCCCGCCTCCTGGCTGAATCCCTCGGCCTGGACCTGGCCCGACTGCCCACCGATCGCCTGGTGACCGAAGCGGTCGTGCGCGAGCTGGCAGGCGCGCCGGCGATCGAGATCTCGCTGTCCAAATCCGACCGGCCTTATTTGGCGATCTTTGGCGCCGGCGGACATGCCAAGGCCATCATGGACATGGTCCGGCAGTTGGGCGAATTTGCCATCGCCGGGATCGTGGACGACAATCCCCGGTTGACCGGCTCGCGCACCCTTGACATCCCGGTGCTGGGGACGCGGGCGATCCTGCCGGCCCTGTTCGAGCAGGGAGTAAAACTGGCCGCCAACGGCGTCGGCGGGATCCTGGATATCGCCATCCGGGTGCGGGTTTTCGAGACGCTGGCGGGGGCGGGTTTCGCATTCCCGGCCCTGGTCCATCCACGCGCGACGGTCGAGCCGAGCGCCCGGGTGGCGGAGGGCGTCCAGGTCTTCGCCAATGCTTACATCGGTTCGGAAGCGGTCTTGGGACCGAAGTGCATGATCAATACGAATGCAGTGGTGTCGCACGATTGTGAGATCGGCGAATATACCCACGTCGCCCCGGGCGCCCTCCTGGCGGGACACGTACACGTCGGGGAGCGCAGCCTGATCGGCATGGGCGTCACCACCGCCATCGGGGTGCGGATCGGGGCTGGGGTGCGCATCGGCAACGGAGCGATCGTCCTGGCGGATGTACCCGACCGGATGGTCATCCAGGCCGGCAGGTTTTGGGTCGGAAAAGCAGAGACGCCCTGAGCGGGCGTCTCTTTTTATCCAGGTTCAGGGAGCCAGGGTGGGTCCCGGCCCGGGGGTAAGCGTCGGTTCGCCGCAAAAGGACGACCGGCGGATGAAAACAGAGTCGTTCAAGGCGATCTCCCGATAATATTTTGGATCGCTCCCCGGGGCGGTCAGGAACGCCGGGTCACCATATTGGGCAAGCCATTCCTCCAGGTCCATCTGTACGGCCCAGGCGCCCAGTTCGGCGATCGTCTGATCGTTCGCGCCGTCCGGGCAGGTATGCGGCAGCCCGTTATTGTGGCGGGCTTCGTGGACGAGCAAAATGGTCGTGTCCATCAGACCGGCGTTATATGCCGGATCAATCCATAAGTCCGTCATGGCAAGCAGCGTATTTGGACCGTCCTGGATGTCGATGACATTGGCCGGGTCGCAGCAGTGGCTGTAGCGGAAATCCTGGCGGAAGCGGATGCCGTGGATGCTGCCGACGAACCAGTCGTAGAGTTGTTTGTCCGTCCAGGGAAGCGGCTGGCTGAAATGGAGCAGGCGCATGACCAGGATCGATTGGTAGGCGTGCTTCATGACTGGGGTCAGATCTGCCGACCCGTCCGAGGCGCGGCAGGCCAACTGACCGGCGGTTGGGTCGGTTTCGAAACTCAAAGTCAAGTCGGCGTTCACCCGGGCGATCTCGGCGGCGGTCGGGCAGCGGGCGAAGAAGTCCGCCACGGTGGGCGGTACAGGCGTGGCAGTCGCCGTTTGGCGGAACAACAGGGTGGTGTGTGGAACGATGGAAAGAGCAATGGCCGGAACGCCGGTCGGTTTGCCGGTGGGGATGTTACAGGCAACCAGAATGAATATCCCAACCATGAGAGAACAAAGAGTTTTCGCCGTCCGATTCATTTCTACACCTCCTCGGCCGTTCCCCTGGTGGAATGGGTCGTTTACGCTCTACCAGTAGGGATGTACCAGCGGCCGCGCGAATCGATCGTAAATACCCTTGATCGCCGCCATGCTCTCTGGGGTGAGCGCCGGCAGATCGGCCGCCCGAATGTTTTCCTCGGCCTGGTCTGGGCGTTTGGCTCCCGGGATGGCGCAACTGACCGCCGGGAACATCAGGATCCAACGCAGGGCCATCTGGGCAAGCGTCTGCCCGGCCGGAACGAGCGGACGAAGGGCTTCGACGGCCTCCAGGCCGGTCTCGTAGTCCAGGCCGGAGAATGTCTCGCCGCGATCGAAGGCTTCGCCCCGCCGGTTGAAGGCCCGGTGGTCGTCGGGGGCGAAGGTGCTGGCGCGGGTCAACTTGCCGGTCAGCAGGCCCGAGGCGAGCGGGACCCGGGCAAGGATCCCGACCTTGCGGCGTTGGGCTTCCCCGAAGAACAGCTCGGCCGGGCGCTGGCGGAAGATGTTGAAGATGATCTGCACAGACTGTACGTTTGGGAACTCGATGGCCTTGAGAGCCTCTTCGACCTTTTCAACGCTAACGCCGTAGTAGCGGAGCTTGCCCGCTGCGACCAGATCGTCGAGGACGCCGAACACTTCCGGATTGTAGTAGACCTCCGTGGGCGGACAGTGGAGCTGCAGGAGGTCGAGGGATTCCACCTCGAGGTTTTTCAAGCTGCGCTCCACAAAGGCGGTCAGGTTCTGGCGGTTGTACCCTGCAGCGATGTGAGGGTCCAGCCGGCGGCCGGCTTTGGTGGCGACGTGGAACTGTTCCTTGCGCTCCTTACGCAGCTTCGCAAACAGGCGCTCGCTGCGCCCATCCCCGTAGACGTCTGCCGTGTCGAAAAAATTGACTCCCATTTCGAGAGCGCGGTATAGGGCGGCCAGGGATTCGTTGTCATCGACCTCGCCCCAGGTGCCGCCGATGGCCCAGGCCCCGAAACTGATTGCGGAAACTTTCCATCCGGTCCGTCCCAGCTCACGATACTCCATAATTCATCTCCTTTCATCCCAACTGTAATCATAGACGATGTTGAACTACCGATCAAGCAATGATGCGATCGTCGAAAGCGATCCTCTTCAACTTCCATCGACGACGATCATCCGGCTGGATGCGTACTTGTGTCGCAGGGCACGCGCCGGAGCATATTCCGGCGAATTGAGCCAGGCTTTGGCCCTTTCCCGGTTTTCGAACTCCAGGATGACCAGGCGCTGGGACCGCCAGTCGCCTTCCAGGGTTTCGTTCGGTCCGCCGCGGGCCAGGTATTTCCCGCCGTAAAGGGCGACGGCGGCCGGGGCGAGTTTCTTGTATTCCTCGTACCCGGCCGGGTCGGTGACCTGGATGTCGACGATCACGTAGGCTGTCATGGTTGCTCCTTGATGGATTGAGGAATCTCCCGGCGGACAAAGGCGCCGATCTTGTCGATGGCAAACTGGGCTTCAGGGACGAAGGGGGCAAAAGCCGGGAAGACATGCCACATCCCATCCCAGACTTCCAGCTCGGCCCGGGAGCCGGCGGCGGCCATCCTGTTTACAAGCCGGGTGGAATCGTCGAGCAGGATCTCGTCATTGCCGACGTGTACCAGAGTCGGCGGAAAGTTATGCAGGTCACCGAAAAGCGGTGAGATGAGCGGGTCGGATGGGTCGTGGTTCCCGGTATAGGCCGGGACGTACTGCGGCCCGCCATTGTGTCCGAAGATTGGATCGACGGATTTGCGCGTCCGGATCGAGTCGCCCGAGAATGTCAGGTCGGTCCAGGGCGAGATCAGGAAGATGGCTGCCGGGAGAGGCTGGCGGACCGCTTTCAGGCTGAGCGCGGCTGCCAGGGTCAGCCCGCCGCCAGCCGAATCCCCGCCGACGGCGATCCGGTCGGGGGGAGTGCCCTGCTCCAGGAGCCACCGGTATGCTGCGAGAGTATCTTCCAACGCGGCCGGGAAGGGATTCTCCGGGGCCAGGCGGTAATCGATGACGAGCGTGCGTGCCTGGCAGGCCAGGGCAAGCCGGGCGGCCAGGCCACGATGGGTATCCAGGGAGCAGATACAGTAGGCTCCGCCGTGCAAGTATAGAATGACCCTTGATGTTTTGGTGCCCACCGGTTCGATCCATTCGGCGTGGACGCCGCCGGCCTGGATGGTGCAAACCGTCACGCCGCGCGGCACGAGAATGCCTCGCCGCGCCAGGCGATCCATGCGGGTCCGTTGTTCCTGGACGGAAAGCCGGACATCCAATGCGCCGATGACGCGTTGGATGGTTTGGCGAAGGATACGACTGCGGAGACTGGTCATGAAATTCCGTTTCTACGGATTAATGATCACGGGACGACAGCCTGGCCCGAATCGGGGTCGACCATCATTTTCGAGGTGTCGACCGCCTCGAAATCGTTCCCGGTCATAGCATCCAGCGTGTGGAGCATGTCGTTATCCCAATGCTCGTCCGGCGAACCGGAGACGTACCAGTTCGAGCCGTTGTCGGCCAGGACGATCCCATATTCCTGCATGGCGCGCAGAATCACCTGCATCGTCGGCGAATATGGGGAGATGTCGAAGGTCGACTTGAGACGGAAGCGCGCCCCCATGGGCGGAACGTTCGGGGCGTTGTCGTCGGAGGTCAGGTGGCGGGCAGGCCAAATGTAGCCGTTGGTGTTTTCGGCCGTGAAGCGCAGGGCATGGCGGATCTCGCCTGCGGCCACCTCGTCCCAGCGGACCAGCCCGGGCAGCATCGGCAGGCCGGCCGCATCTGCCGAAGTCCAGCCGGCGGGACGCAAGGCGTTCGAGCGCAGGTTCCAGACTGCGCCGGACCCGCCCGACCATTTTCCGTCCTTGGCGCTGGCATCGTAGGTTTCGTAGAGGGTGCAGGCCGAGGTATCCACGACGAGGATGTGGTGGTCGCTGCCCCACTCGCGCTGGTAATTTGCCGGGATGGGATAGGGCCCCGGATCGGATTCGTCCGGATAGTAAAAAGTGAAGGAGAATTTGGGCGTCGCCGCATCGGCCAAATTGAACGGGATGCCGATGGGGCCGCCGTCCCATGTACCCGAGCCGAAGTCCATGTGAAAGCCGATATCCCGGCCGATCGAGTCGATCCAGGCGGCCGAATGCGGATCGAGCGGCAGGGCATCCACGCGGGTGTTCCAGAAATTATCCGCCGGGAAGAATGGGCAGCCGCCGATGGTCGGACCCTGACCTGTGGGCGACGAGGATACCGGAAGGACCGTTGATGTCGGAATAGTCGTTCCTATGGGTGGCCGGGCCGATTCAGTCGGCAAGGAGGCGACTGGTTGCAAGGTCGAGGCTGGATTTTGCACAGGCGCGCAACTCACTGCAAGAAATAAGAGGCTCCCTATTACAAACGCTTGTTTCATCCGTATTCTCCTTATGGATGTACAAGGTCCAGTAGATCCGTATCGCAGGAGGCAGTCGAGACAAGGGCAGGCACATAGTCGGGAGAATTCACAACATAGATACCATCAAATAGTGTGCACAAAATAAGATTGTTACTATCAGCCTGCCAAACGATGTTCGCGGTTCGGTCGAATACCTTTTTCATCCTGCCCGTGGGAAGACCAACGTATATGCCTTGATCATCTGACCAAGCCCAGGTGGATTCATCCTCTGAAATCGTTGGAAATCCTGTGATATTGAATGGCAAATCCGCCGGCGTGCCATTTTCATGAAAGGCAATCACTTCGTGATTCTGCAAATCGTACGGATCGGTTTTCACGAAGTAGAGGCCGGCTCGACTCGACCATGTGACCCCGCCAGACTTGTCGCTGATGCGGCGCCAGGTCGAAGCGCGTATCAGATACGTGCCTGCCGTGTACGTTCGAGTCTTTGTCTGGAAATCTTGATGCAAGGAGGCTATGTAGTTACCGTCGAACGGATTACGGCTGAACCCGATCAGACAAACACCCGGCTCGATAATGACTTTCGTTTCTCCTGTATCGACATTGATGTATTGGTAGTTTCCGTTACACATCGATTCGTATGTGATCAATTCATGACTGCTGATCCAAAAGGCTGAATCTCCTTGCGTAGACAAATGTTTACTTTCCCCATTCGTATCCGTCACCCAATTACTTTCTACGTTCCATCCAGCTCCTGTCCCAAAGGTCAGGACGCCGATATTGAAGATATATTTTCCATCCGGAGACCATATCGGGACGGCGGATTGTGTTGGGGCATCGGTCAGGCGCGTTATCTCATTGGTCGTGGTCGAAAACAGAAATAAATCCGCAGAGATGCCATTCACAGCACTGATAAAGGCCAGTTGTTTTCCATCCGGAGACCAGTCTGAGTCCCCAACGTCCGGGGCGTCGACTTGAGAAACGTTCGGATTCGTGACGACTATTTTCTTGAGGACATTACCATCCGGAAGGCTAACCACCACCAAGACCGGATTAGGGTCGCCTTCAATGAAAGCAAAGTGTCCGCCCGTTGGCGACACAGAGGAGGTCCGTCGATAGGTCTTAGGATCCAGCTTGTAAACCAATGTCTGGCCAGTGCCATCCGGATTCATTGCGTACAAACCAGCCTGGCCCCAGAACAGTAGCCATGGACCTGCCTGGCGAAGTGGCTTGATCGGCAGCATAGCTGTGGGGATAGGCGTGGCACTGGGAGAAGGAGTTATTGTTGGCGTAGGCGCCATTGTCGCTGATGAGGTGGGGGTCCGGGATGCGGGGACAGTGGTTTGGGTGGATGTGGTCGTAGGCGTAGGGACGGTTGTCGGGGTGGGAAGGATGATTGCCGGAGCGACGCAACCGAGCGTAAGAAAAGCAGACAGGAGAAGCTTGCCAAAGTTATTTTTTCTCGGCCATCGTTTTGTGTTTTCCACCCTCATGGGACACCTCGACTTTCACTATTTAGTATAAACCCATTCGTCGAAGATAGGGGTCAGGTCGCAGCCGCAGACCTGCTGGGCTTCCGATTTGAAGGCATCGGTCGTCGAGATTTGCCACTCGAATTTCTCTGTGTAGTCCTTCATGAACTGGTCGAAGGTCGCCTGGCCGAGCTGGTCCCGCAGCGCCAGCATGAAGAGAGGTCCACGGCCGTAGACGATGGCCACGTAGCCGGCGCTCGTATAGTCCGAGACCGGTTCGCCGATCGGGATTTTTTGGTCTTTGAGAGAATCCCAGGTGCCCTGCATTTCGAGTTTATACGCCGCCGCGCCGGCGGTCCCATGTTTGTCCAGGTAATACTGCCAGGTGAGGAACTCGGCCAGGGATTCGTCCAGCCAGGGTTGGTCCTGCGTCTCGTTCCCGACCAGATTGTAGAACCATTGATGGCCGACTTCGTGGGTGACGACGACCTCGAGGAAAGGGCTCCCGTTGTAGACGTCTTTCGCGACCGCCGTCAGTCCGGGAAATTCCACCCCGCCGGCGGAGGTGATGATCGGAACGATGTCGAATTCCGTGTATGGATAAGGTGCGTAACGCTGGCTGAAATCTCCGATGGCGCCTTCGGCGGTCTTCAGTGCAGACTGGGCATACGATTGCAGATCTGCCGAAGCGTAGCTGTTGACCGTTATCCCGTTCACCGTTTCCGACTGTTTGACGAAGTTCCGGCTGGCGGCCATGTAGAAATCCCGGGCCGGGCCGTCCGCGAACAGGACCTTTTGCCGGCCGGCCACCGTGGACCGGCCGACCTCGCTCCCGGAGGCGACCAGAGTCAGGTCCTGCGGCGCGTCCACCGAGACCAGGTAAAAGCTGATCTCGGAAAAGAGCGGGTCGCCGTCCAGGTCGGGCAGCTTATTGTTCCAACCATTTTTATCGTAAACGAGAATCGTCGGGATGGCATGCGCCATCGAAAGGATATCGTCGTTGTATCCGAAAATGCCGTAATAGAAATTGCCTCCCGCAGTCGGGACTGTGACCTGGAATTCGTCGTGGATGGTGACCGAGCCGCCGGGGTCGAGCGGGACTGCAAGCGGGACGCGCATGATGCCGGTGCTGAGCTCCGGCTGGACTGTCTTTCCGTCCACGCTGACATTGCTGACAGCGATCGTCCCTCCCAGGATCTCGGCGAAGATGGCAAAGTCGATCTCGGCCAAAGCATCCGTCGAGCGGTTGGTGTAATGGACCTCCTCGATCCCGCTCAGGGAGGTCGGTGGATCGCCCAGGGAGATGGCGACATGGTAAATGCTCAAGCCGGGCAGCCCATTCAAGATGCCCTGGTAAGCAGGCGACAATCCTGCCGAGAACAAAGACCGGTCTCCCCAGGGAATGTTGAAAAGCGCCTCATTCTGGGAGGGCGGGACTGGCGATGCGACGATCGTCGTCGGGTTCGATGGAACCGTCGGCGCCGGAGTAGGGGTCGGAGAAAACGCCGGCAAGGCGGTCGCCGGACAGGCACACGCCAGGAGTAAAAGAACCAGTAAAGTGAAGATCAGGATTCTTTGGGGTTTCATATCATTCCAGTGTGACTCGATTGCGGCCCGTTTTCTTGCTTTGGTACATGTTCCGATCGGCGCGCTCCACGGCTGCGTTGGTGGCGTCTTCCGTGCGGATGAGGGTGCAGCCAATCGAGACGGTCGCGCTGAGCTCCGTTTCATCCAAGCGAAGGCGTGATTGCGCCACCAGGATGCGAAGCTTTTCGGCCGTCTTCAGGACGCTTTCCTTGTCCATCTCCTGGAGCAGGACGATGAATTCCTCTCCACCCCAGCGAGCCAGGATGTCGTCAGAACGAATGTTTGTCTTCAAGGTCTGGGCGACCATCCGGAGCACGCTGTCGCCGATCTCGTGCCCGAAGGCGTCGTTGACGGATTTGAAATAATCGATGTCGATGAACAACAGGCCGCAGGGATTCCCGTTCTCGGAATAGTCGGCAAGCACCTTGTTCAGCTGCAGTTCCATATACCGGCGATTCCCGATGCCGGTCAGCGGATCGAGCAGGGTGGCTTTTTCCAGCCGGTCCATCCGCCGCCGCATGCTCATGACAGGTACATTGCTGCTGAAAGTCTCCACCGCCCCGACGATCTCGCCGTTTTCATCCTTCATCGGAGCCGTACGGACAAGCACGGGCACACGATGGCCGTCGGCATGGTGCAGGAAAACTTCAGCCTGGCGCAATTTCCCATCCTGGATGGTTGCATGCAGTGGGCAGCCGCCGAAACAGAGCTGAACCCCGGTTTCCGTGACATGGTTGAGGATGTTGGCGTGGCAGAACGAGCCGACGACCCGTTCGGCAGGGAAGCCGGTCATTTGTTCCGCGCCTTTGTTCCAGTAAATGATCCGTCGTTCCTTGTCCACGAAATAAACGCCTTCGTTCATCGTGTCGAGAATTTCTTCGTAAAGTTGCTTCTTTTGGTCCATGGCTGCATTGAGGCGGATTGAATGATGGCGGACGCGGTGCTCTGCCCCGGGCTGCGACTGGATTCAGGCCGGCTTGCGGGCGGCCTCGATGGCGGCCTTGATCTGATCGGTGTGTGACAGGATATGCGGCAGCGAACCTTCCAGGAGCATATTGGCAGCTTGGAAATAGGAGGCTTTGCGGGCGACGAATTCCGGCGGAAAGGCTTCGACGTAAGCCACCATCTCGTCTGCGAGGCGCTTCTCCTCGTCCAGCAGGCCCCGCACGGTTTTGTAAGCGCCCGCAGTGGCGCGGGCATGGATGGTGCTGTTCCCTCCCCAGTCATCAGAGACGCGCGGGTAGCCGCCGATCACATCGTCGAGGTTTTCCAGCCAGTGGCGTTCGTTCTGGATGAGGTGGGCCAACACCTCCTTGGCGTTCCACTCGGACGGGGCAGGCCGGAAATCCGCTTCGCTTTCGCTGACCCCGGCGAAGATCTTTTCGAGCGCCCCGATGCCTTCGTTGTACCTCTTGCGGGCTTCCTTTGCCAGGCCGGCGGCGTCCCAGGGGATCTGCGGAATGGGGCGCCTGGATAATTCCATCGTCAATGTTTTCTTCTCGGGTCCGCGATAGAAAACCACTTCGACCTTATCCCCGCCCTTCTTCCCCTGCAGGGCCGTGAGCAGCGTGCCGAAGTCGCTGGTGAGCGGTTTGCCGGCCAGTTCCACCAGCACGTCATCCTTGCGCAAGCCGGCCTTGAACGCACCCATCTCCTCGGGCAGGAAGTCCAGGCGCATGCCGGTGGTCACTGGGACGCCCATGGCTTTGGCAATATCAGGAGTGAAGTCGCTCAGGTTGATGCCCAGCATTGGCCGTTCGAAAGTTCGCTTGTCCAGGCCGGTCTCCATCACCTGGGCCAGGTTGCCGAGAGTCGCCGCCCATTCCTGCCGGAAGCCTTCCGCTCGCTTCGACCATTCTTCTCCTGCGGGGACGGTGTGAGCCAGCGTGACCAGGGTGCCCCCATCCTTGCCGGCGAGGCTGATCGTAACGGTGCTGGGAGCCGGATCCGCCCCGGATCGCCAGTGGAAGGCGACGGATCTGTTCTCCTCCAGACCAATGAACTCCCCGGCGGTATAGAAATCGCCGTGCCACCAAAGATAGATCCGCCCGCCGGGGCGCGGCGCAAGGGTGGCAAAATCGCACAACCACTCGGTCATCCCGACGGCATGGGTGAGCGAATAATAGATTTGGGCGGGACTCGCCTTGACGAATTGCTCGATCCGGATTTCGTCTGTCATTTAGTTTCCTCTCTTCCCAAGCGGCTGGCTTGGATCTTTCAGCCATTCCCGGATATCACGGGCATGTTCGTCCTCGTGATCCCGGAAGGTGTCCACCAGGTAGGTTACGGTGCCTTTGTCGCCCCAGGGAACGACCAGGGGCTCGAAGAACTTTTCATCCGGCATCTGTTCGATGATGGTTTGCAGCACCTGACGGGTCAGGCGCCACTCGTTCAGGATGTGCGGATAATCCAGGTCCTGGCGGGACGTGACCGTCCGGCCGTTGTATTCGTCGATGCCCCGCTCGGCCGGTGTGGCGGGCAGCCGCCCGGCGACGTGGGCGCGCAGGCTGTCGATGGTGGCGTCATCCCAACCGGTGATGTGGGCGAGCATATCTTTGATCGTCCAGCCCGGATAGATTTCCTTCTTCGGATCGATCTTGGGTAGGAGCGCTTCGATCTGTGAGCGGGTCTCGTTCAATCGGTGGAGTAGAAATTCCCTGTCTGCTGAAGTCATGCCTGCCTCCTTGAGTTTTTCAATTCGATTTTACTCCCGGGGGTCACCAGGAAATCAAACGCGCTGGCTTCAGTTTGATCAGCCGGTTATCCGGGGAAGTCAACCAGTTTTGGGGCTCCCGGCCCAACAGGCCGTCCGTGCCGAGGTATTTGACGTAGATCTTCTCGAGACGGGCC
>Ga0335069_10011562_pt1 | contig 12437 bp, 10 predicted proteins | sample Lox_Sample_11_FD_206714 | JGI IMG/M metagenome (GOLD analysis project Ga0335069, IMG submission 206714) | Soil microbial communities from Loxahatchee National Wildlife Refuge, Florida, United States - Lox_Sample_1.1 | ecosystem: Environmental > Terrestrial > Soil > Wetlands | place: USA...
CCATCGCGAACGGTCAGCTTGGTTTTCGTGCCAGAAAGGCCGTAGCTCTGCAGCGTAACGTCCGCCGTGAGCTTCGATTGCGGCAGCGCGCGCGCCGGAACCACGGCGTCCTCAATCTCCACGTCGCGCTTCGGATGTTCCTCTCCGAAACCGATGGTATGCACCGGAATTCGCTGCCGCCGGATGGCCGAAATGGTTTGGAGATCGATGCCGCCGGAATTATCCGCGCCGTCGCTCAACAGCACCACCGCGCCCAGGGGCAGGGAAGACGATTCGGCCAGCAGGCCCTCCAGGGCTTCGCCGATGCGCGTAGCCGACTCGGTTGGCTTGACCTCGTCCGCGCTTTGCACGCGCATGGGCTCCTTGCCGAACTCATAGAGGCGGACCTGGAAACGATTCGAAAGGGCTGGAGCGAGGGATTTCACCAGCGAAAGGGCCGCGGCTTCGCGCGTGCCCGAAGCGTCGGCGATGCCCATGGTCCGGGAATGATCCACGAGCACTGCGATCACGTTCTGCTGGGGCTTCAGGGTGGCGACGCTGAGCGCCGGATGCCACAGCAGGAAGAGCAGCAGGGCGGCCATGGCTGTCTCCAGCAGCCAGATGGCAATGGGGCGCAAGCCACTGAGCATGCCGTGGTTGCGGCGCACGTGCCAGAAGAGCAATCCGGCCGAAGAGGCAATGAGAAGGCCCATCAGCCATAACGGCCATGGCGTGAGGAACACGAAATGGCCCTTCTGAAAGATGCTGGCCGGGTATTTGAAGAAGATTTCGAACATGGAGTCCGCGCCGAAGCGAGGTCCTGTCTAAGTATAGACGCGGTGGGCGCGCCGCCCAGTTACAAGCGCCGCCGCGCCCGGGCGAGGTCCGCGGGCGCCGTCCCCAAGCCTAACTCTCCGCATTTCGACAGCATAGCACGCAGGTCAGATCCGGGAAGGCGCTTGTAACGATGCGAAATGTGACAGCGCCGGCGCGTAATTTATGGGAACTTTCTTCCCGCTGGAGGGCGCGGCAGCGGCCGGAAATTCTAGTCCGCGAAGAGCCAAGACGGCGGGAGAAATCGGCGACGCCGGTTCGGTATGCTTCAACTCTCGGCGCGGCTTGCCATTGCGCGGAACTGCTCCAAGGTCAACTGCTCGGCGCGCGCGCCGGCTTCAGGCCAGGAGTCCACCGTGCGGCCGTAGCGATCGGCGAGGTTGTTGCGGATGGTCTTACGTTTTTGGCGGAAGCAGAGGCCCATGAAGTCCACCAGGCGATCCGCTTCGCGCGGCTCCAGCTCTTGCGCGCATGGCTCCAGCAATACCACCGACGAATCGACTTTCGGCGGCGGACGAAAGGACGCCGGCTTCACGTCGAACAGCTTCCTGGCTTGAGCGAACACCGCGGTGCGGACCGTCAAAAATCCGTACTCGCGCTGGCCGGGCTTGGCCGTGAGCCTTTCGGCGACTTCCTTCTGCATCAGGAAGACGGCGCGCGGCGGCCGGCGGCGCACGGTGCGATCCAGGATAGGGGAGGTGATGTAGTACGGAAGATTCCCGGTGATGGTGGCTGGCCCGAAGGCGCCGAAGTCAAATTCCAGGACATCCTGCTCCACCACCTGGAGGCGCGGCTGATTGGCGAACTCGCGCCGCAGGCCTTCGGCGAGATCGGCATCCAATTCCACGGCCACCACCTGCGCCGCGCGCTCCAGCAAGTGACGGGTGAGAGCGCCGCGGCCCGGCCCAATCTCAATGACGAGTTCGTCCGCCCGCGGACACGCCGCCTCAGCGATGCGCTTCAGAATCGATTCAGATGCGAGAAAGTGCTGGCCCAGCTTCTGGCGCGCCACCGAATCAGCCGATCGGATGGACGTTAATCTCGCTGACGCGGTACACCAACTTGCCCGAGACGGGCTTGCCGAAGTGCGTGGCGGGCGTGAAGCGCGAGAGCAGAATCATCTGGCCCAGTTCGGGCGTCATTTTGCCGCTTGTCAGGTCGTAATCCACCACGCGGCCGCGCGTGTCGATGGTGAGCTCAATTACGGCGTCGCCGGCGTCATAGGTGCGCACGTCCGGCGCGCTGGGACCCACATAGCCCCACGAACGCCAACGAAGCATTTCCGAATGGGTGGGATTCAGAGGAACATCGTCGCCAGTTTGCCTGGCGCCCAGGAAAGGAACCCACATGCCCACCAGAAGCACAGCCGAAAGCAGTCCACCCGCGATAGGCAGCGCCCGGGGGCGCATCATGTTGTCGAAGCTCAGCCGCAGTAGCGAAGCATAGTGAGAGAAAAACGCCGGAACGCTGGCGCGCCGGATACGCCGCTGCCGCTCATGAGACGCCATCACCCGCAGTTGTCCGGCGAGCTTGGATGGGACCGCGGTGGCGTGCATCTCACGCAGGCTCTGCCGTAGATTGTACGCGGCTTGGAACCGCGCATGGCAGGCGCCGCAGCTATCCAGGTGCGCCCATGCCTTTCGTTGCTCCTCCAGACTCATTCCGCCATCCAGGAGCCCCGAAACCATATCTGACGGATTTGTGCAACTCATAGCATCACTCAGCCGTTCTGGGCGCCAACCGCAGGACCGGCCTGATTTTCAGGCTCCCTGAAAGCTCTTCCCGCAATGCTTCCCGGCCGCGCAGAATGCGGGATTTCACGGTCCCAAGCGACACGCCCAAGACTTCCGCGATTTCCTCGTAACGCATGTCCGCAATGTCTCGCAACACCACGGCCTCGCGGAAAATCGGATTCACCCGTTGCAACGCCGCTTCGATCATGACGTGCTGCTCGCGGTCGAATGCCATATCGAAGGGCGACCGGCTCCTGTCGGGGATCGTCTCCCTCCAGTCGCGCGTTTCCTCGGGCCCCGGTTCCACCTCGGCTTCACGCCGGCGGTGACGGAAAAACCAACGGCGCGTATTGTGCGCTTCGTTGACCGTTATGCGGTAAACCCAAGTTTTCAGACTGCTTTGCCCACGGAAACTGCCGATATTGCGAAAGACCTTGAGAAATACTTCTTGCACCACGTCAGCGGCTTCGGACGGGTCGCTCAGCAGGCGCAGAGCCAGCGCGTAAACCGGTTGTTGGAACCGGCTCAGCAGTTCCTCGTATGCCCATTCCGCACCCTCGCGAAGAGATTCCACCAGTTTCAGGTCTTCGCCTTCACTGGCTTCCGCCCTTCGCTCCGGGCTGAAATCTACAATTGAAGCGGCCACTTGGAGCCTCACATTCAGCTAACTTCAACGTAACAGAAAACTCCGGGCCCTGCACAAATATAGACTCCGCCCGCGGGCAAAAGTTCCCCGCCGGGAAACTACCGTTTCCCGCGGAGTGAGAAAGGGCCCAGCGAGGGGCAGATTGTTTGGAATCCGTGCGTTACGGCTGCGGGTTGAACTCGAAGGTATCGGTATTGGTCCGGACTACCAAGCGCCCCGGTCCCAGTGGTTTGCCGCCGGTGGGGAAGAAGACCGCGCCGTCGGAGGAATCCCCCGGGGGCAGCTTGGTAGCCGAGAGCGCTACGGCGCTGGCCGCCGCCGCCGCGCGGAACTTGGAGGGTCCCATCATCAGGGCCGCCTGCCGCCGCGATTCGTACCCGTTAGTGCTGCGCATATTCGGAATGCCATACAAGGCCTCCTCATAGGCGTTTACCAGCTTCAGCACGTCGGAGCGGGAACCCTTCTCAGTGAGTACCTGCACAACGGTGGCGGCGGGCGCCGCGCGCAACTGCGTTCCATCCGATCGCATGAATACAAAGTCTTCCGGATGAATCACATAAGACCCCTGCGATCCGTTCGAAACGGCCACCTGGATGATGGTGTAGGTCTTTAAGTGAAAGGCCATTGGCGCAAACATTAAGGTCACGCCGTTCTTGGCGAGGGTCTGATATTTCAGGCCGTTGGACTCGAACTCGATGACCTGCGCCCGCATGGTCCAGGCAGCGACGGCGAGCACGATGAGCGCCGCGCCACGCGCGCCCGCGACCTTAGACATGAAGCCATGATAGTACGGAGGCGGGCCGGAAGTTATGGGAAATAGCCATTTAGCCAAAAAGCGATACGCGCCGTTTCCGCTTTCAGCGTTCCGGTCCTCGCCAGTAGCCCGGCTACGGGCTCCGCCGGGCGCCACACCCGGCAGAAGGCCAAGTTGGGATGGTCTGAACTCCCGCCTCCGGCTGCTAAAATAGACGCTTACACCTACAAGAGGAAACACTTTGGCAGATCAGGAACTTCCACCGCAAGGTCCCCCCGCGCCACCGTCCGGAGGCTCGCTTCCTTTGGGCGGCGCCGGCGGCGAGGGAGGCGATAAGAGTCTCCTCCCCATCAACATCGAAGACGAGATGCGGCGCAGCTATCTCGATTACGCCATGAGCGTGATCGTGGGCCGGGCGCTGCCCGACGTGCGCGACGGACTGAAGCCCGTCCACCGCCGCATTCTGTTCGGCATGAACGACATGGGCCTGCTGCCCACGCGGCCCACCAAGAAGTGCGCCAAGATCACCGGCGAAGTGATGGGCAAGTACCACCCGCACGGCGACGCCGCCATCTACGACGCCTTGGTCCGCATGTCGCAGCCTTTCTCCATGCGCTATCCGCTGGTGGATGGGCAAGGCAATTTTGGCTCCATCGACGGCGATCCGCCCGCGGCCATGCGGTACACCGAAGCCCGGCTCTCCCGCATCGCGGTGGCGATGATGGAGGACATCGACAAGGAAACCGTCGATTTCAAGCCTAACTACGACGAGAGCGAATCCGAGCCTGAAGTGCTTCCCGCGCGGGTGCCGAACCTGTTGGTGAATGGCTCCTCGGGCATCGCCGTGGGCATGGCGACCAACATCCCGCCCCACAACCTCACCGAAATCATCAACGCCACCATCCACCTGATGCAGCACCCGCGCGCCACCCTGGCGGACATCCTGCCCATGGTGCAAGGTCCGGATTTCCCCACCGGCGGCTTCATCCTCGGCCGCCAGGGCATCCTGGAGGCCTTCACCCGCGGCCGCGGCCAGTTGAAGATCCGCGCGCGCGCCGCCATTGAGCGCGTGGGCAAAGACAAAGAACAAATCGTCGTCACCGAGATCCCCTACCAGGTCAACAAGTCCAAACTGCTCGAGCAGGCTTCCGCCCTGGTCAACGAAAAGAAGATCGAAGGCATCGCCGATATCAACGATTTCAGCGACCGTGATGGCATCCGCATCGTCTTCGAACTCAAGCGCGGCGAGCAGGCCGAGGTGGTGCTGAACAACCTCTACAAGCACACCCAGCTTCAAATCGGCTTCGGCATCATCATGCTTTCGATCGTCAACGGGCAGCCCAGGGAACTGGGGCTCGTGGACATCATCAAGTGCTTCATTGAGCATCGCCAGGAAGTGGTTCGCCGCCGCACGGATTACGAGCTCCGCAAGGCGCGCGAGCGCGAGCACCTCTTGCTCGGCTTCCAGAAGGCGCTGGACAACCTCGACGAAGTGATCCGCCTGATCCGCGCATCGAAGCAACCGCGGGAAGCGCGCGACTCCCTGATTGCCCGCTTCGAATTCACCGAACGGCAGGCGCAGGCCATCATCGAGCTCCAATTGCAGCGACTCACGGGCATGGAGCGCCAGAAGATCATCGATGAACTGGCGGAAATTCAGCGGCGCATCGCGGGGTACCTGGAGATCCTCGGTTCGGACAAGGTTCTACGGGACCTCATCATCAAGGAACTGAAGGAAGTCCAGAAGGACTTCGGAGACGACCGCCGCACGCAGGTGATCGAGGACACCGGCGAAATCAACCTGGAAGACCTGGTGGCCGTGGAAGACGTGGCCGTCACGGTGACTCGCGGCGGCTACTTGAAGCGCACGGCGGTGGACACTTACCGCCGCCAGACGCGCGGCGGCAAGGGGCGCATCGGCATGGGTACCCGCGCCGAGGATGTGGTGGAGCACCTGATTGTGGCCTCCACGCACAGCTACCTGCTGATCTTCACCAGCCGCGGCCGCGTCCACTGGCTCAAGGCGTACGAGATTCCCGACGCGGCTACGGCCGGCAAGGGGAAGCACATCACGAACCTGGTCAATTTGCAGCCGGACGAAACCGTCAAAGCCTTCCTTTCGGTGAAGGATTTTGTAGCCAATCAGTACGTGGTGATGGTGACCAAGCACGGCATCATCAAGAAATCCGAGCTGACGGAGTTCGACAATCCCATGTCGCGCGGCATCATCGCCGTCGGCTTGGATGAAGGGGACGAGCTGATTTCCGCCCGCATTACCAGCGGCGACAACTACATCTTCCTGGGCTCCTCGCACGGACAGGCCATCCGCTTCGCCGAGGCCCAGGTGCGCCCGATGGGCCGCCAGGCTCGTGGCGTGCGCGCCATGCATCTGGCCCCGGAGGATTATCTGGTGGGCATGGTGGCCGTGGAGAAGGAAGGCATCATTCTCTCCATTGCCGAGAATGGCTTCGGCAAGCGCACACCGCTAGGCGACTACCGCCTGACCGCCCGCGGCGGCAAAGGCGTCATCAACATGAAGACCACCCACAAAACCGGGCACGTGGTGGCCATCCTCTCAGTGAAGGACGATTCCGACCTGGCCATTGTGAGCCAGAGCGGCAAGATCATCCGCATTGAAAGCTCCACCATTCGCCAAGTGGGCCGCGGCGCGCAGGGAGTGAAGCTGGTCTCCCTGGAAGAAGGAGACAAAGTAGCCGCCGCCTCCCTGATTCCCGAGGCTGAAAACGGCAACGGGCAGGAAGACCTGGCTCTGCAATAACAGGGCGCCGGTCCCGGCTCGCGGCAAGGCCGAAAGCCTTCTTTCCGGCTCATGCCGGCGCGTAATACGCGGTAGCGGCGGCTTGGTTCCGAGAAGATTCGGGAGCGCTGGCCGGATGGTTTCCGCGTTCCGGCCTCCGGCGTCAGGCGGCGCAGGTGAGGAGAAGACGTGCGGCAGCCCCCGCCGCGTGAATTCATGCCGGGCCTGGAGCGGCGGAGTGCGAAGCCGCCCGCAGGCGCAAACCGAGGGCGCACCCCGGCGCCCTCCCATTTCGGCAAACCGCCGTCCCGCTATTCCCTGTGGCTCGTGCCGTGCGGCTTGCGGACACAGAAGCAGAAGATATTGTCGTCGTCGTCGAAAGGCTGCTTTTCTTCCTTCCACTTGTCGTCGTCGGGAAGCCATCGGAACGCCCGGCAATGGCACTTGTGCGGCTCATCGGGGTCGTCGGGGTCGCACTCGTCATTAGGCTTCGGGACGCAGCGCTTCTTCAGCGGGTCGTGCGGAGCGTCCCTCTTGATGCACTTTCCGTGCTCGCAAACGACCCAATCCGTTCCGGGGACTTTTTGATTGGGGCCAGGAATATTCGGGGTATCACCCATAGCGCCCTCCTCGTTCGGGAAAGCATATCATCAAAGCCGGCGTCTGCCTAGCGCATTTTTGGCCTTGACACCCCGTTTGCGCCGCATCTACCGGCGGCCGCCACTCCTGGCGGGAAGGTATAGGTTAGTAGAGAGCGGCTCGGGAGTTTCGCCACGCGCCGGCTCTGGCTTGGAAGTCGGCCCCATGCGTTATTGGTCGTATTTCGCCGCCAAACTGGCCCTCGCGGCAGCCATCCTGTACGCCCTGCTGCGCTGGATCGTGAGATTCTGGCCGGCTGAGGCGCACCCGCCGCCCATAGCGCCATTGCGCGACGCTTCCGGCATCCTGGTTTACAACATCGTCCTGATGGGGTGGGTCTTGCTCTGCGCCGCGGCTCTGGCGCTGATTGTCATCGATCAGTTCCGCCGCTGCCGGGTATGCTTGCGCCGCCTGCGGATGCCGCTTGAAACCGGCTCCTGGAGCGGCGTATTGCTCACCGGCCGGCCGCGCACGGAGTATATCTGCCCCTATGGGCACGGAACCCTCAGGCAGGAAGAATTGGGAATCTCCGGCCTCCGGCTGCCGGAATGGACGCCGCACACCGGAGGTCTTCTTGAAGAGTTGGGTGCGGCTCCGGAGGAGCCGAAGACCAAACCCTGAACGCCCTACACCACGCGCCGCGTGTGCGGACTGAAAACCGGCTCGGCAGTGAAGAACCGGACGAAAAACCTCAAAATCGCCTTGACCATCGCCTCGGCCCCCCTTCTCTTGCTTGCAAAGACGCTGGGGAGCGCCAAAACGTTTCAGCCCGCGTTTGATCTCGGGTTCAGGTCCGCCGCGCGCGGATGCCGCTCCGGTAGGGCGGCTCCCGCCGCACGCGCCGCAGGTATTCGTTGATTTGCCCGATGGACGCGAAATGCCCCGCGTAGCGCAGCGCCGCCACCGGAGGCCGCCGGCTCGGGCGGAAATCCGCCGCGCGGAACAGGTCCGTCACGGAAATGACCGCCGCGCCCATTGCGCGGTATTCCGATGTGCCCGCGGCCCACACCACATCCGCGTCTGTCCAAACGGCGAATCCCAATGCTCACACTCCCGCTTTGCTCCGCACGCGCTTGCTCAGCGCCGCCAGGGCGGCTGTCATCGCTTTCCGGGCCTCCGAGAATCCCGCCGGATTCGGCTTGCCGGACTTCACGTAGTCCAGCACCATGGCCTCCGCCGCCATGTATTCCGCGGCCGCCTCCGGAATCTCCGAGGCGATCTCCAGCGGAATCGTCGCCACCCCATTGGCATCCGCGTGTATCAAATCCCCGGGATGAACGGCCACGCCGCCCACCCGCACGCCACGGTGCAGATCCACAATGTGGCTGTAGCCATGGGAGCAAATGGTCCCGTCGCTGAATGCCGCAAATCCCAGCCGCCGCACCTGGTCGAGATCGCGCGCCGCGCCGCTCGTGACGATGCCCACCGCGCCGAAGCCCTGATAGGTGGTGCACATCACTTCACCGAATGTCGCGGCTGCCGCCGGATCGTCCAGGTCCTGAAATACCACGATCGCCGGACCTGGAAGCGTGGCGAACAGCTTCGTCTGTTCGTCGAGCGAGCTGTAGACATCGCCCTCGCGCGGGGCGAACGCGCAGCGGATGGTGGCCGTCGAAGCGTACCCAACCACAGGAGCCATCTCCGGAAAGCATGCCCGTATCCGCCCATCCATGTATCCTTCGCTGCGCGGCCTAACCGCGAATAGCTCAATCGTGTTACAGACGGTCGGGGTGTCGAAACGGGCGAGAGCGCCCAGATCAATAGGCATGAATGGTCATTTTATCGTGCCAGTGGGGCGGCCCTCCCGGGCTGCCTTCTTCCCAGTCCCTCAAGCCCGCAAACCGCCGCCCGGCGCGAGCCGCGCCAGAGGCTGCGCCGAGGACCTACGCCAGCCCCGACCGCACCAACAACGCCCGGGGATCCGGCTCCCGTCCCATGAAGGAGCGGTACAACTCGGACGGGTCCTCGCTGTCGCCTTTCGCCAGGATCTTCGAACGGAATTCTCCGCCTACCTCCGAACTGAAGATTCCGCCGTCGCGGAAGCGCGTGAACGCGTCCGCATCCAGCACCTCAGCCCACTTGTAGGAATAGTATCCGGCGCCGTAGCCCACCGGATCGGCGAAGAGGTGTGTGAACGCCGCCGCCATGGCGTGGTTCGCCGGCAGCGGCGCCGGAGAAAACTCCTGCAGGATGCGCCGCGCGTATTCGGTCGCGTCGCCGTCGCGCGCCGCGTCGTACCTGGTGTGCAGCAGCAGATCAATGAACCCGAAGCCTAACTGCCGCATCTGCCCGTTGGCCGCGCGGAAGGTGCGCGCGCGTTTCATTTTCTGAAAGAGGCCGTCCGGAATGGGCTCGCCTGTTTCCCAGTGCCGCGCGAAGAGATCCAGCGCTCCGCGCTCCCAGCACCAGTTCTCCATGATTTGCGAAGGCAGTTCCACGAAGTCCCACGCTACGTTGGTACCCGCGAGCGACCGCGTCTCCACGCGGCTGAACAGGTGATGCAGCAGGTGCCCGAACTCGTGGAAAATGGTCTCCACTTCGCGGTGCGTCAGCAGCGCCGGCTTCCCGCCCACCGGCGGCGTCAGGTTGCCGCAGATGTAACCGAGGTGCGGACGAAACCGCTCCGGCTCCGGCCCGCCGGTGAGCAGCACGCCCATCCAGGCGCCGCCGCGCTTGTTGTCGCGCGGACGCCAGTCGGCGTAGAAACCGCCCAGGAATTCGCTGTTCGCGTCGTGAATTTCGTAATAGCGCACTTCCGGATCCCACACCGGCGCGCCCGCCACTTCCGTCACGCGTACGCCGTAGAGCCGGCTCACCAGCTCAAACAGCCCCGCCAGGACGCTTTCCGCCGGGAAGTAGGGCCGCAGCGCTTCTTCGTCGAAATCGTAGAGTGCCGCGCGCTGCTTCTCGGCATAGTAGCCCACGTCCCACGGCTCCAACTCGGGAGCGCTGGGTCCTTCGATCGACCGCCGGAACTCCAGCAGTTCGCGATTCTCCGCGCGGAACTTCGCCTCGGTCTTGATCTTCAGGTCTTCCAGGAACGCCAGCGCCCGCGCGCCTTTGTGCGCCATGCGGTCTTCCAGCACCAGGTCGGCGAAATCGCCGAAACCCAGCAGCCGCGCCTTCTCCGCGCGCAGAGCGAGGATTCGCCCTACCAGAGGCCGGTTGTCCCAAGCGCCTTCCGTAGCGCGCACCGCGAAGGCTTCGTAAACTTTGCGCCGCACGGAAGCATCGTTGAGGTACGTCATTACCGCGGTGTAATCCGGCGCCTGGAGCGTAAACCGCCAGCCCTCCTTGCCCTTGCGCGCCGCGCTCTCCCGCGCCGCCGCCACCGCCGTGGGCGGCAGACCCGCCAGCGCGGCTTCGTTGTCCAGGATCAGCTCAAACGCGTTCGTCGAATCCAGCACATTCTCGCCGAACTTCGTCGTCACCTGCGCCAGTTCCACGTCCAGCTCTTCCATGCGCTTCTTGCCGGCCGGGTCCAGGTCCGCGCCGTGGCGCCGGAAGCTCTCCAGCGTCTTATCCAGGTACCGCCGCCGCTCGCCCTTCAGCGCGGCCGCTTCGCCAGTTCGGGCAAACGCCTTGAGGCCCTGCCACAGCTCCGCGTTCAGCGGAATGCCGGAGTAGAACGCGCTCACCGGCGGCTGCACCGCGTTGAAGGCCGCGCGCAGTTCCGGGGTTGTGGCCACGGACTCCAGGTGCCGTACCACGCCCATGGCGTATTCCAGCGGCTCCGTCATCACATCCAGGGCGTGCATGGTGTTGCGGAACGTACGCTCGCCCGTCTCGCCGGCCACCGCCGCCAGCCGCGCCCGCGCCTGTTCCAGCAGTTCGCCGATTGCGGGCTCCACGTGCTCCGCGCGGATGCGGTCGAATGGCACGCGAAATTCAATGGAAAGAAGGGGATTCGCTTCGCTGGTCTCTGGCATGTCTATATTGGATGCGTCGGGGGGCTTCGCCGGCGGCGTGTCCCCGTGATACGGGAGGCTCTTGAAATACGCTTCCCGCACGATCGGCTCCGCAATATCGCGCAGCTTGGTCCAATGCAGGCTGCTACCCAGTTCGCTGTCCGATCCGGCCGCCATGTTCGAACCGCCCCACACCCTCGGCGTATCCTCGGCCGCCTGGAACGCCTCCAGCAGCTTGGGCAGCTCGAAGACATCGTCGTCGTACGGCGACCCCCGAATCACGCTGTACGTGTACCGCCCATTGGGCCGGGTGGTCACCAGGCTGATGAAATTGCGGTACCCGCGCGCCGCCAGCACCAGCCGCGAATTGGGATCGCCCTTCTCATCCGCGATCACGTAGTGGTAGGGCGATTCGTAGAGGATTTCCGGCTGCGCTTTGATCTCCGCAATGCCGGCCCGGCCTTCGAGCAGCGCCAGTACGCGGTCGCACACGCCGCGAATCACGCTCTCAATGAGCGGGCCATCGCCTGGCGTCCGGCCCAGCGTCCGCTGTTCCATGTAGGGCTCAAAAATCCAGGTGAAATGGTTGGCGACGATCTCATCCAGGTCCACCGGATAAAGCCCGCCGCATACATCGATCTTGTTGTTGAATTGCACCACCTGGCGCAGCACGGGCGAGCCCTTCTGCTCCAGAAGCTCGTGGTATTCCAGGATGAAGGATGCGAGGCACACATCCTGGTCGGCGTTCCAAACGTAGACGGGGACGGGTTTCACGCGGTCCAGCCAGCGCTCCATGAGCCGGCCCTGGCGAACGGCGATGTAGGCCTGCATGGCCGCGCTCATGGTAGCCTCGCGAATCACGCCGGCGTGATGGTCGAAGTGAACGTAGTGCCCGCGATGGCCGGGGGTGTCGTCCATGACTTCAAGGCCGATTGAGTATTCCGGCGCTTGCGCCACGAACTGGTCCCAGTTCGCGAACCGTTGCGACGGAACACGCAACTCGATGCTTTTAAACGACTTGCTTCCCAAGTCCCTTGACCCTCGTGGTGGCTCTTCCGAGCCAATTGTACCATTCCGCGCGGCGGCTGCCGCTTGCGGAAGCGTGGGAACCGGGGAACGTGGGCCTTAGGGCTGCGCCGGCTTCACGGGCGCGTTGAGAGGAATACCCAAGTTGCGAACGGCCTTG
>Ga0335069_10011563_pt1 | contig 12437 bp, 7 predicted proteins | sample Lox_Sample_11_FD_206714 | JGI IMG/M metagenome (GOLD analysis project Ga0335069, IMG submission 206714) | Soil microbial communities from Loxahatchee National Wildlife Refuge, Florida, United States - Lox_Sample_1.1 | ecosystem: Environmental > Terrestrial > Soil > Wetlands | place: USA: Florida...
ATGATTCACGGCTTCTTCCAGATGACCGGTGCGCTCGAAGGCTCACGGCGGCTGCATCGTGAACTCGGGGCATGGATGCGGGGGCCCGCCGTCCAGGTACGGCGGGCGACCTGAATCCGCGTTTAAGCGAGCTGCCGGCGCCTGTTCCGCAAAGCGCGAGCCAGTCCAGCGCGGGGTGGCACAGGCCTGCCGGGGACGGCCAGTCAGGGGAGCAGGCTCAGCTCACGGGCCCGGGCGACGGCCTCGGTGCGGTTGCCCGCGCCGAGCTTGTTCAGGACATGCCCCACGTGCTTCTTGACCGTGTCGAGCGTGACGAAGAGCTCGCCGGCGATGGACTGGTTCGACCGGCCCGCCGCCAGCATCGTCAGTATTTCCAGCTCGCGGCGGCTCAGCGGGTCGACGATGCCAGGCACCGCGACGGTGTCGCGGCCTGATCCCGGCACGGGCGGCCTGGTGCCGAACGCCCGCTGGAGCCCGGCCAGGTAGCCGAGCGGGACCCTGGCGGCCGCCTGGCCGGTGCGCTGGGCCGCGACGAGCCGGCCGAGCAGCGCGGCCATCGGCGGGCCCTCGTCAGCGAAAACCCGCACGTAGCCCTGCGGGCACGCCAGCAGGAGCGTCCCGGCCAGGGATGTGACCGCGCCTGCCTCGTCACCGCTGGCCGCCAGCGCCAGCGCCCGCAGCGCGCCGATCTCGATGACGCTGCCGGTCCGGTCCTGGGCGAGCGCCGCCGCGTGCAGCCGGTCCAGCAGCGCGAGCGCCAGGCCGGGCCGATCTTGGGCCAACAGGACCCGGGCCAGCACCAGCTGTCCCGGCTCGCGCGGGTAGCCGGGCTCGTCGTCCGCGCCGAGGCCGTATTGGCGCACGAAACCGGCGGCGGCGGGCAGATTACCCTGAGCCAGCAGTAGCCGGGCCCGCTGCGCCGGGACCGGGTTGAGCAGCCCCGGCGGCCCCGGTGCGGCCTGACCGGCCTCGCCGATCGCCTCCAGCGCCCCGGCCGGATCACCACTGGACTGACGGATCCACGCCAGCGTGGCCAGGCCCGCGGCCAGCGGCTGGGTAAAGGCGAAGTTCCTGGCCAGGGGAATACCGTCGGCGACGTGACGCAGCGCGGCATCGAGGTCGCCCCGCTGATAGACCACCTCCGCCGCGCCCATATGCCCCGCGCCGGCCGTCGGCAGGTGCCGGCAGCCGGACATAGCCGCGATCTCGACCATCTGCTGGTAAGTCTCCAGCGCCGCGTCCAGCCGGCCCCGGGCACGCTGGACCTGGCCCAGGTAGTGGCAGGCCTGGATCACCAGGCCGTTCTCGCCGGCCGCCCGCCACGGGCCGACAGTCGACGACAACAGGCGCTCGGCTTCCCCGGGCCTGCCGCGCATCCACTCAGCCAGCCCGAGGCACGCGCGGGCCCGGAAGACCAGCATCCATTCATCCTCGTCGGCGTCGGCCAGGGCCCGCGAGGCGTGCACGATCGCCTGTTCGGCATCCCCGCGGAGATCGGCGAGGTAGGCGCGGTACAGCGCGATCGTGCCGGGCACGTTGGCCAGCACACTGGCACCCCGCCCAGCCGACGGCCGGTAGGGCTCATCCGCCCCTCCGGAGACGGCTGCCTGGGCGCGCTCGGCGGCATCCACCAGATCCCCGGCCTCCTCCACCTGGCCGCCGAGCACGGCCAGCCGCGCCCGGGCCAGTAGCAGCCGCGGCCGGGAGCCGACCAGCCCGGCAGGCAGCGCCGTCAGCCACCGCTGCACCGTCGCACCCTGGCCGCGGGACAGCTGCTCTTCGGCGTGCTGTTCGATCAGCCGCACTGCCCAGGCCGCATCACCGGCTCCCAGAGCGTGCCGCACCGCGTCGTCGGCCGGCCCGTGCTCCTCGTACCACGCCGCCGCGTTGCGGTGCAGCGCCGTGACATCGCCGGGCTGTCCGGCCCGCAGCCGGGCGCGGAGCAGGTCGGCGAACAGGTGATGGTAGCGCCACCAGCCGCGGACCTCATCCAGCGGTATCAGGAACAGCCCGGCCCGCTCCACCTGCTCCAGCAGCGCCTGGCTGCCCGCACGGCCGGTCACCCCGTCGCACAGCGGGCCGGACAGCCGCTCCAGCACCGATGTCTCCAGCAGGAACGTGCGCACCTGCTCACTCTGCCGCTCGAGCACCTCCCCGGCCAGGTAATCCAGCACGTAGCGGTGGCTGCCGGTGAACGCCGCCACGAACCCGGCCACATCGTCCTGCCCGCGCAGCGACAGGCCGGCCAGCTGCAGTCCCGCCGCCCACCCTTCGGTCCGTTCGGCCAGGGCCGCCACGGCCGCATCAGGCAAAACCAAGCCAGATCCCGCTACCGCCTGCTGCAGCAGCGCCGCTGCCTCGTCCGGGGTGAACCGAAGCTCGGCGGCGCGTACCTCGGCCAGCTGGCCGCGGGCCCGCAGCCGGGCCAGTCCCAGCGGCGGGTCACTGCGGCTGGCCAGCACCACGCAGATGCCGCCCGGCAGGTGCTGCAGCAAGAACCCGACTGAGTCGTGCACCGGCTGGGAGCCGATCACGTGATAATCGTCCAGGACCAGCAGCACCTTGTCCGCGTCCGGTTGCCCGGCCAGCTCGTTGATCAGGGCCGTCACCAGGCCCTGGAACGACGACGGCGTCGGCGGGCCAAGCAGCGGCACAACCCGGTCGCCGATCCCGGGGCGGGCCCGGTCCAGCGCAGCGACAGCGTGCCGCCAGAACCGGGCCGGATCGTTATCCCCTGCATCCAGCGACAGCCATCCGGCCGCGTGCGCGCCGCGCCGGGCCCAGTCCGCCAGCACGACCGTCTTGCCGTATCCGGCCGGCGCGCACACCAGGGCCACCCCCCGCGCCAGGCCCTCATCGAGCTGTTCCGCCAGCCGCGGCCTCAGCACCAGGCCCGGCCGCGTCACGGGCATATGCAGCTTGGTAGCCAGCAGCACGTCACGCTCCGGCGCGGCCATCCCGGCTGGGACAGCCGCGGGCGGCTCAGCCATCGCTCACCTGCACGCTCCGCGCCTCCGGCGATCCTCCGTATCGCTCCTGGAAAGACCCCTCGTAAGTCAGCCGGATCGGCCTATTCCCCCTGACGCGAGCCGCAAACGCGAGGAAACGCTGACGCCTCGTTCTACGATATAAGGGCGGAGGCGTCGAACGTGCAGATGTCCGAGATCGCGACGGCGGGGCGGGATGTCCTGCTGGCCACCAAGCTCCACGTGCCCACGGCCCGGCCCGGTCTGGTACCGCGGCCCCGGCTGGCCGGGCGGCTGCAAGACGGCGTGGCCCTGGTCTGTGCCCCGGCGGGATACGGCAAGACGGTGCTGCTGGCCGAATGGGTCCGCAGCCGTCCGCGGCCGTCTGGCTGGCTGTCGCTGGACGCCGCCGACAACGACCCGGCGCGGTTCTGGCGGCACACGGTGGCGGCGCTGGACGAGGCAGGACTGGAAGTCGGGGAGCAGATCGGCCCACTGCTCGGGCCGTCGGCGCCGCCATCGTTCCAGAACCTGGTCACGGCGCTGATCAACGAGCTGGCAACGGACGAGGCGGTGCTAATCCTCGACGACTACCACGTCATCAAATCGGCATCGGTGCACGAGTCGGTCGGGTTCCTGATCGAGCACCGTCCCGCTGGGTTGTCCCTGGTGCTGGCCAGCCGGACTGACCCGCCGTTGCCGCTGGCCCGGATCCGGGCCGCCGGACAGCTCGCCGAGCTGCGCGCCGCCGACCTGCGGTTCACGGCCGGTGAGGCGGCCGAGCTGCTCCAGCAGGCCGTTCCGGCCCTCCCGGAAGCCTCGGCCGCGGCTCTAGCGGGCAAGACCGAGGGCTGGGCGGCCGGGCTGCAGCTGGCCGCGCTGTCGCTGCGCGGCCGCAACGACACGGCCGCGTTCGTGGCCGCGTTCACCGGCAGCCACCGTTACATCCTGGACTTCCTGACCGAGGAGGTCCTTGAGCGGCAGCCTCAGGACCTGCGTAATTTCCTCCTCCAGACGTCCGTGCTTGACCGTCTCAGCGGGTCGTTGTGCGACGCGGTCACCGGCCGGGCGGGCAGCCAGGCGCAGCTGGAGCGGGCCGAACGTGCCGGGCTCTTCCTGGTCCCGCTGGACGAGACACGCCGCTGGTGGCGCTACCACCACCTGTTCGCCGACCTGCTCCGCGCCCGCCTGCGCGAGGAACAGCCCAGCCATGAGGCCCGGCTGCACCGCGACGCGGCGGCCTGGTATGAGCAGCACGCGCTGCCCGACGACGCCATCCGGCACGCGGTGGCGGCGGGAGAGACGACCTGGGCCGCCCGGATGATCGAGGAGCACTTCGACGTCGTCTACTACCAGCGTGGCGAGGCGGCCACGATTGCTGCCTGGCTTGCCGCCCTGCCCGATGACCTGGTCCGGGGCCGCCCTCGCCTGCTACTGGCGCAGGCCCAGATGGCCGCGGCCAGCGGCCGCGTGGCGGACGTCGAGCGGGCGGCGGCCGCGGCCGAACGGACGGCCGCGGCCGCCGACACCGAATCGTTCGAGCCTACGGTCGGCCGGGCCGTCAGCATGCTGGTCAACGTGCCCGGCCAGGTGGCGCTCGAGCGCAGCTACCTGGCCCAGCTCCGCGGGGACGCGCAGGCCACGGCGGCATTCGCCGAACAGGTCCTGGCCAGGAGCACAGCCGAGGAGTGGCTGCTGACCTCTACTGCGCGAGGGTTCCTGGCCGTGGCCGAGTGGCTGCACGGCCGGCTCCATGCGGCCGAGGCCGCGTTCTGCGACCGGATCGCCCAGTGGCGGGCCGCCGGGCAGGCCACCCTCGCCGCGTGGGGCAGTTACCAGCTCGCCCAGGTCCAGCGGGCCGGCGGGCGCCTGGAAGCGGCCCGGCTGACCGGCGAGCAGGCCCTGGAGGCCGTCGGCGGGGGCGCGCCAGGGCCCGCCTCGGGTCCGGCGTTCATGAGCCTGGCCGAGGTGGCCTACCAGCGGAACGACCTGGACCTGGCGCGGCGGTTGGCCACCGAGGGCATCGCCCTGTGCCGCCAATTCGTCTACACCCCGCCGCTGGCCGCGGGCCTGGTGACACTGGCGTGGATCCGCCAGGCCGCACACGATCCGGCTGGCGCCCGGGCGGCCATGGCAGAAGCGGCGCGGATCTCACCGGTACCGCCAGGCCTGCTCAACCCGGTCCCGGCTCAGCAAGCCCGGCTGCTGCTGGCCCAGGGCGACCTAGCCGCGGCAGAGCGCTGGGCGGACGAATGCGGCCTCGGCCTGGACGACCAGGCCGCGTACCCGCGCGAGGCCGGGCACCTGCTCCTGGCCCGCGTGCTCCTGGCCCGGACCCAGCCCGGACCCGCTCTCGCGCTGCTGGCCCGGCTGCAGGAGACGGCCGCCGCGCAGCACCGGACGGGCAGCCTGATCGAGATCGGCGCGCTGCGGGCGCTAGCCCTGGCGGCCAGCGACGAAGGCCCGGCCGCCGTGACGGCCCTGGCCGAAGCGCTGGCGCTGGCCGGGCCCCCGGACTACGTGCGTGTATTCGCCGACGAGGGCCTGCCCATGGCTCGGCTGCTCCGCCGGGTCGTCGCGGCGCAACGCGACTGCCCGGCCGCCGCGGCGATCCCGTTCGGCTATCTGGCCGGGCTGCAGCAGGCCTTCGGCCGCGGGCCCGCAGCCGTCTCCGCCACGCAGCCGGGCCTAGTCGACCCGCTGACCGGCCGTGAGGCCGAAGTCCTGAACCTGCTGGCGGCGGGGCGGTCGAACCAGGCCATCGCGGCTGAACTCGTGGTGTCCCTGGACACGATCAAGAAGCACGTCGGTCACGTGCTGGCCAAGCTCGGAGCGGCCAACCGTACCGAGGCGGTGGCCCGCGCCCGGGAGCTGGACCTGATCGGCTGACGGGTCCGGTTCTGGTGTTCGACTGGCTCGCCGGGCCACCGAGATCATCTGTCTAATGTGCAGCTTAGCGAGTTGCTCGAGTAGAGCCGGATGCATGGCTCCTCCTTTCCCGGTCGTGGCCAGCACGCTACGAAACCAGGCCGGACGTGCCGTCACCCGCAAGTGGCGATCGAGGTGGAAGCGTCTCAGCGGCTCCGCCCTAGTCGATCAGCCCGAGTTCACGACCGCGCGCCACCGCCTCGGTCCGGCTGCGGGCGCCGAGTTTGCCGAGCAGATGGCTGACGTGCTTTTTTACCGTGTCGAGCGAGATGAACAGCTCACCGGCGATGTCCTGGTTCGATCGGCCGGCGGCCAGCATGGCCAGCACCTCGAGTTCGCGGCCGGTCGGTTGCTCCACCAGGCGGGACGGCTGCGCATGCCGGGCCGCCTTCTGGCCGGCTCCGAATGCGCGCTGCAGCCGGGCCAGGTAGCCGAACGGGATCGCCGCGGCGGCCGGGCAGTCGCGCTGCGCGGCGATCACCCCGGCCAGCGCCGCCGCCATGGCCGGACCCTCGTCGGCGAACAGCCGCACCCATCCCTCCGGGCACCCCAGCCGGAACGCCGATGTCAAAGCCCCCGTAGCTCCCTGATTGTCGCCCCGGGCGGCTAGGGCCAGCGCCCGGAGTGCCCGGATCTCGATCAGGCTGCCAGCCCGGTGCTGCCCGGCGGCGGCCGCGTCCAGCCGGCCCAGCAACGCCAGCGCCCGGTCCGGCTGATCCCTGACCAGCAGCAGCCGGGCCAGCACAAGCTGGCCCGGCTCGCGTGGGTAATCCGGCGGGTCGTCCGGGTCGAGCCCGCAGTCCGCCACCCACTTCGCCGCTCCGGCCGCGTCCCCCTGGGTCAGCAGCAGCCGCGCGAGCTGCGCCGGGACCGGGTTGAGCAACCCGGCCGGCCCCGCGGAGAACGACATGGCCTCGGCCATGGCGTCCCTGGCCCCGTACTGGTCGCCGGACGCCTGGCGGATCCAGGCCAGCGTCACCAGCCCGGCGGCCAGCGGCGGAGTGTGGACGAACTGCCGGCACAGCGTGATTCCCCGGTTCACGTCCTCCAGCGCCCGGCCTAGATCATCTCGCTGATAGGCCACCTCGGCCAGCCCGATCAGGGCGGGCCCGGCTGCGGGCAGCAAGCGCTGGCCGGCGCCCCCGGCCGCGTCGAGCGCGAGGCCGCAGGTGCGGGCGGCGGCGTCGAGCCGACCCTGGCTTCGCTGCAGCCGGGCCAGGCAGTAATACCCCCACGCGGTTGTGGTGACCTGACCCTCCCGGTGCCACCAGCCGACACTGGACTCGAAGGCTTCCTCGGCGGCGGAAAGCCGCCCGCGCAGCCATTCGGCCATGGCCAAGAAGCCCTGGACGGCCGAGTTGAGCATCAGTTCGTCCGCGTTCAGCTGCGCCATTGCTTCCCGGGTCAAGGCGGCGGTCGCGGCGGCGTCACCACGTAGCTGGGCGGCGTAGCTGCGCTGCAGAGCCAGCATGGCCCGGGCGTTTACCAGCAGGCTCCCGGCCCGGCCGGTGCTCGGCTCGAAGGGTTCCTCCTCGGCGTGGCCGATCACCTGCTCGGCCGCGTCCAGCAGCGGCTCCATGGCCTCCAAGTCGCCGCGCATGCTCGCCATCTGGGCCTGAGCCAACAGCAGCCGCGGACGGGAACGAACCAGGTCTGCGGGTAGCGCCGGAAGCCAACCCTGGATGGTGGCCTGCTCGCCGCGTAGGTTGAACACCGTGTCGAAGTGCTCCTCGACCAGCCGGGCGGCCCGCTCCGGTTCTCCTGCAGCCAGTGCGTGGCGGACCGCCTCATCGGGCAGCCCGCGCTGCTCATACCACTGTGCGGCGTTTCGATGCAGGCGCCGGGTCCGGTCTGGATCTCGTTCCAGCCGGGCCCGGAGCAGGTCGGCGAACAGGTGGTGATACCGCCACCAGCCGCGCACGTCATCGAGCTGCACCAAGAACAGTCCCGACCGGTCCGCCTCCTCGAGCAGTTCCTGACTGTCGTCGCGACCGGTGACGGCGTCGCACAACGACCCGTTGAGGCGGTCAAGCACAGACGTCTGGAACAGGAAGTCCCGCAGGTCATGACGCTGCCGCTCGAGGACTTCTTCGGCCAGGTAGTCCAGGATATACCGGTGGCTGCCGGTGAAGTCAGCCACGAAACGGCCGATGTCGTCCTGGCCGCGCAGCGACAGCGCCGCCAGTTGCAACCCCGCGGCCCAGCCCTCGGTTCGTTCGGCCAGGGCGGCTGCCGCCGGGAGGTCCAGATGGGCCCAGGCCTGGCCTAGCAGCTCGGCTGCCTCCTCGACAGTGAACCGCAGATCCGCGGCCCTTACCTCGCCCAGCTCACCCCGCGCACGGTACCTGGCCAGGCCGAGCGGCGGATCGGACCGGCTGGCCAGCACCACGCACAATCCCGGCGGCCGGTGTTGCAGCAGGAACCTGACCGGCGTGTGTACAGCCTGCGACGTGATCAGCTGGTAGTCATCGAGCACCAGCAGTACGCTGGGCGGCCCCGGCTCGGCCACCACGTCGTTGATCAGCGCACTGACCAGCGCGTTGTAGGACGGCGGCGCCGGGGGCCCGGCCAGCGGACCGACTCGTTCGGCGATGCCGGGACGGGCCAGGTCCAGCGCCGCCAGCACATGACGCCAGAACCGGACCGGGTCGTTGTCTCCCGCGTCCAGGGACAGCCAGGCGACCGGCGGGGTTCTTTCCCGAGCCCACTCCGCGAGCAGAACCGACTTGCCGTAACCCGCTGGCGCGGCCACCAGGACCAGTCCGCGGTCCGCGCCCTCCTCGAGCAGGTCCGCCAGCCGGGCGCGCGGCACCAGCCCAGGCCGCGACCGCGGCATGTGCAGCTTGGTCGCCAGCAGGGCGTCCCGATCCGGGCGGCCGGCTGCCGTAACCTCGGCCATCGCTGACCCATACCCCGCAGGCACCCGCTCAAGCAGCCGGTCAGGACACCGTGAGGCGACGACGGGTGACAGCCAGCACATCAGCAGGGATGGGCTTTGGGCTGTTCAGGTGGCGGCCGCGGAGGCGGCGCGCAGCGGCGCGAGCGCGGTGCTCCAGGTGATGACCTGGTCCAGCAGCGTGTCCAGCGCGGCGGCGTGGTTGTCGCCCGGCTTGAAGATGGTGTAGTTCTCGAACTCGGTCAGCAGCGACAGCGTGACCTGCTGGCGCACGTCGGCCATCTGCAGTTCCCCGCAAGCCAGCCGCAGTTGCTCGGCCGCCCGGGCGCCGCCGGCGAGGCCGTAGGAGATGAAGCCCGCCGCCTTGTTGTTCCACTCGGCGTACAGGTAGTCCAGGGCGTCCTTGAGCACTCCGGAGGTGGAGTGGTTGTACTCGGGGGTGACCATGATGAATCCGTCGAACGAGGCGATCGTAGCTGCCCATCGCCTGGTGTGCTCGTTCTGGTACTGACCCACGGACGGCGGCAGCGGCTCATCCAGGTGCGGCAGCGGGTAGTCGCGCAGGTCAATCAGCTCGAACTCGGCGTCGCTGCGGCGCGATGCCATGTCATGGACCCACATGGCGACCTGTTCGCCGTTGCGGTTGGGGCGGGTGCTGCCGAGGATGATGCCGATCCTGATCATGGCGGATTCTCCTGTTCTGGTGTGCTGACCTGTCACTGCTTGGTTTCTGGTCGGGCGCCGGGAGTCATTGCCGTCCGCCGCCTGCGGCTACGCCGTGACGCCGGTCTGCGGGTCTGCGGTCACACCGCCGGTCCGCGGTCAGCGGCGGCCTGGCGGGCCGTCAGGAGCTGGGCTGGCTTGGTAGTGACTCGGCGGCAGTTCACTAGGCAGGCCCGGCAGGCGGGGCACGGAGTTGGGCCAGCCCGGGGAGAAGAATCCGTGTCCCATGCCGGAGATTGTTTTCAGCCGCGCATGGGGGATCTGGGCGGCGAGGGCCGCTCGTTCGGCGAGGTGACGCAGGAACCGCGGTGATGGCGGCGGGAGGTCACCGGGATCGGGGGCTTACCCAGCATGGGCGCGTGCCCATGCTGGTCCGGTGTCATGCCCGAGCGGGCCGCTCATGATCGCCGTGAGGGTGAGCACACGTTCGGGGCGATGCACGGCCAGCCACTGGCCGATCGTCCCGCCGAGCGATACTCCGACGATGTGCGCGGCGGGGAGGTGCTGCCCGTCGAGTATCGCGATGGCGTCGGTGGCCATGTGTGCCAGGGCGTAGGGTCGCACGGCGAAATCCACGCAGGTGGATCGCCCGGTGTCGCGATGGTCGTACCGGATCACCTGCTGTCCCCTGGCAACGAGCACCTCGACCAGCTCATTGGGCCAGCCGATCCCTACCGTTGCACAGCAGGCTCAACGCCTGCGGGCTCCGAGTCCGGGCTTGACCTCGACGGCGGACCAAGCTTCGCAACTTTGCCTCGCACAGGAGCCGTTGCTGACGCGACTTAACCGGCGCTGCCGCGATGCAGGTCATCGTTTTCTGTTCACCTGCCGATGCGACCTAGTGCCGCGAGCGAGTTCCTTGACCCGCACTATGTCTAGGTCACGAGGGTCGCAGGGCAGGGATTCGCGCCAGGGGCGCTCACGGCTGGCCGTCGGCTGGTCGCGGCCCAGCGAGCCGGACACGCCGCCACGGGCCGCGTTCCGCTGGGCTGTCTGGCCAGGCTCCAGCGCGCCTTCGACACCGCGCATGCCGCTCCCGGTCCGGGCCGAAGCGCCGCCGCAGGGCTGCCGGGCCTGGTCGAGCCGCTGACCAGGCGGGAGCAGGAGGTGCTGGGGATGCTGGCAGCGGGTCGCCCGAACCAGGCCATCGCGGCCGAACTCGTCGTCACCCTGGACACCGTCAAAAAGCACGTCGGCCACGTCCTGGCCAAGCTTGGCGCGGCCAACCGCACCGAGGCGGTCGCCCGGGCGCGGGAACTGGGCCTGATCGCCTGAGCGGCCGACGGCCCACCGCGCCGAAGCCTTCATGCCACCGGCAGGCCGCGGAATATTCCACCTGCCATGTCCACTTTCGGGTGACGGCCTGGCGGAAGTTCGGCTATAGCGTCCCTGGTCAGCAGAGCGCCCGCGCTACGCACCGATCTCAGGGAGGCAACAACCGATGGACAATGAGCCGTTCGGCTACAGCCCGATTCCCGAGCGTGAGCCGATCCACTGGCCCGGCGATGCCCGCGTCGCCTTCTACGTAGGCCTGAACGTCGAGCACTATCTCCTGGACCGGCCCTCAACGAGCATCTTCGAGGGAACCGCGTCGCTGGTGCCCGATCCGCTGAACTACGGCTGGCGCGACTACGGGCCCCGGGTGGCCATCTGGCGGCTGGCCGAGAGCCTCGACCGGCACCGGATCCGCGCGAGCGTGCTGCTCAACTCCGACGTGTGCACCAGGTACCCGCAGATCATCGAGGCGGGCCTGGCCCGGAACTGGGCGTGGCTCGCCCACGGCAAGAACAACTCCACCTTGCAGGCCAGCCTGCCCGCCGGCGAGGAACGCGGCTACCTGGCCGATGTGGTGGACACCATCGAGAAAGCCACCGGCCACCGGCCGCAGGGCTGGATGGGGCCCGGGCTGACCGAGACCTTTCAGACCCCGGCGCTGCTCGCCGAACTGGGTCTTCGCTACGTGCTCGACTGGACCAACGATGACCAGCCCTACCCGCTGAATGTTCCCGGGATGCTGAGCGTCCCGTACTCGGTGGAGCTGAACGACGTCGGCTTGTTCCTCGGCAAGGGGCTGCGCGGGCCGGACTTCGTCCAGATCGTTAAGGACCAGCTCGACCAGCTCTACGCCGACTCAGCCGGCAGCGGCCGGGTCATGGCCCTGGCGTTGCACCCATTTGTCATCAGCCAGCCGTTCCGGCACAAATACCTCGACCAGGCGCTCGACTACGTCACCAACCACTCCGGGGTATGGCTGACCACCAGCGACGAGATCGCCGAGCACTATGCCCGTGGTGGCCGGCAGGCGTGAACGGCCCAGCCTCACCGTCGCGTTACGAGATCGTTCGGAAAATCGCTTGCCCATCCTGGATAGCGTGGGAAACGTGACACGACAGCAGGACGTTCAGCTCGGCGAGGGGGAAACACCCCGCGCGCGGTGAGCCCGCGCGTCCCTTATCCATGACCTCCGGCCCGGCGCGCTTCCTGGCGCGCTGCCGGTGTGGTGACGCGACGGGACGCAGTTCATGTTCCTGCGATCCCCTCGGAGTCAAGTCCGTTGTTCACATCTTCGCTGCTGCCCACGCGCGCCCGAAAGCGCCGCGCGCATTACCTGTTCGCCGCCGGATTGTTCGGCATCCTCAGCCGACGCGGTGGTGGTGGCCGGGCTGCGCAAGAGCTACGGCGCGGTGCAGGCGGCGCGCGGGACGAGCTTCACCGTCCAGCACGGGGAGATCTTCGCGCTGCTCGGGCCGAACGGCGCCGGCAAGACCACCACCCTGGAGATCCTCGAGGGGTTCCGCGCCCGCGACGCCGGACGGGTCGAGGTGCTCGGCCTGGATCCCGGCGACCGGTCGAACGGGCGGGCGCTGCGCGAGCGGATCGGGCTGGTGCTGCAGGACATCGCGGTCGAGCCCTACCTGACGGTC
>Ga0335069_10011564_pt1 | contig 12436 bp, 13 predicted proteins | sample Lox_Sample_11_FD_206714 | JGI IMG/M metagenome (GOLD analysis project Ga0335069, IMG submission 206714) | Soil microbial communities from Loxahatchee National Wildlife Refuge, Florida, United States - Lox_Sample_1.1 | ecosystem: Environmental > Terrestrial > Soil > Wetlands | place: USA...
ATTGAAGTGGAATTTCCGCAAATCTCCCCGGCCGTTCTCTCCGGCACTCGCGGCCAGCCTGTACATTGAATTTCCGACAGGGGATACGCACAAGCAACTCAGTTCCGGCTTGAGAGATTACTGGCTCAATTGCATCGCGCAGGAACCGTTCAGCGACAAGACGAGGCTCACCTTGAACCTCGGATTCCTGTTCGCCGGCAACACGAGCACGGGCGTGGTCGGGATTCAAACCACGCACGGGCATGTCTACACGGGCGGCCTTTCCCTGACTCACGACTTCAACCCGCGGCTGACGCTCGGCGGCGAGATCTATGCCGGCGTTGCCGACACGGGTGGATTGGGCAAGAACCAGTTGCAGGGCCTGGGCGGCGGTTCGTACACGATCCGGAACGGCTTCAGCTTTGCCTTCGCGCTGTTAGGCGGCAAGTACGAGGCCAGCCCGAGAATCGGCGGCCAGGTTGGTTTCGCCGTGGATTTTCCCGATGTCCTGCGCCGATCGCCGTGAGGCAGGCTTTCGACCTGGGTCACCCGGTGATTTTCCTTTCATCACGTTCAATCACCAATCAGTCTGCCCGCATCTCGAAGCTCCCGACCAGCTCACGGCAACGTCCACAACCGACCAAAGAACCGGAGGGGTTTTGTCGAGTGTTTTCGTTCTTTTTACAAGAAGGAAAGAGTTGTGGTCTGAAACGAATCCTTCCCCAGCGAAATCCTCCCCACGTTCGGAACATCGATGGGGGTGTCTGCAACTTCCCTCACCAAAGGAGACAATCATGGCGTTCAACAATCTGGGTCCCCTTACCTACCTTGGACCAGGCCAAGCTGCTTATTGGTGGTACGACCGCGGCGGTGGCGATTTCGGCTTTCAGGCCGCCGGTGCCGACGTCAAGAATCCGAGCGCAGGACCGCGGCACAACGCAACCGATCAAGGTAAGGCCAAGTTCAACAGTGGGTACACGCAGTACTATGTCACCATCCACAACGTCGGTTCGGCCGGGTGCTGGCACAATTTGCAGGGAGGAGGCGCATCATGAAGATGACTGTCGTTACTGCCAAGGACGGGAGTATCATTGCGGCGCATCACGGCGAAGCGCCGCAGCCCGACACCAGCACCGCGGTTGAGCTTACCAACTGGCGAGCCGGACTGCTGGCGGGGCCGGGACAGAAGCTCCACGTGGTGGATGTCCCTCACACCATGCTGAGCGTAACGTCCCCTGTTGAACTGGAGACTCAGCTCAAAGCCCTTATCGCCAAACACAATTCGTAGATCGCAAAGCGTGATTGCCGGGTGCCCAGCTCTCCGGTTTGGAGACTTGGGAAACGCGCAAAGGCCGCCCTTACGGGCGGCCTTTGCGCGGTCTTGAGTTAGGGTGACTTAGTCCCCCGCCACCAAATCGGCTTCTTCCTGCCGACGGTTGATGGGCGAGGCAGCGTTGTTGGAAGCGGGCCGGATGGAATCGAGAGTGACCAGCCCCTCGACCGGCTTTTCGCCCAGCACGTGCTCGCGATATAGCTTGGCCATCTTGGCGTTCTCGGCGTCCTGCTTGATTTTGTCGGCGTTCGATTGCGCGGCGCGGGCGCGGAGACGCTCTTCGCGGGCGTTCTTCGCGATGCCGAGCTGGTCGAGCGTGTGGTTGGCTTCGGAGTTGACGTGCTCCATGTTGAGCTTCAGGTCGTGGCCGACGTCCGTCATGCCCACCTTCTTGCCGCCGGCGAAGATCTCATGACGTCCGTGCTCCTCGTACCACTTGGTGAGGGTGGCAGTCATGTGCATCTTCTCGATGATGTTCCTCCAGCCGATGCCGGTGTTGTACGCGCAGAAGCTGATTTCGCCTTCCTGCGTCGCGTAGGGGATGATGCACTGCTCGGTGCGGCGGAAGTCGTAGTTGAACAGGTCCTGGAACCACATGCCGGCGATGAACAGGAAGTTCCAGCGGTCCTGGCGGCGCTTCTGGATGTCCTCGAGCGTGCGGTCGCCCTTCACGCTGCCGTAGTTACGGCCGGTAGCGTTGAAGGTCTTGTCCATCTTCTTCAGCATGTCGACGATCTTGAAGTGGGTCGGCGCCTGGAATGGATCGTAGTTCCGCAGCAGCGCCAGGCCGAAGCCGAGCACGGAAAGCCACTTGCCGCGGGCCGCGTCATTCACCTTGGCCAGATCCTTGGCCACCTGGTTCATGGCCAGGAACGCGGTCACCGGGGCGGCTTCCTTGGTTTCCTTGTCGATCATCATGGCCATGCCGATGCCGCAGTTCGGGTGGCATCCACAGCAGAGCTGGCCCCACTCGGCGTTCTGCCCATGGATCAGGTCGGCCCAGTCCGTGAAGGTGCTCATGAAGCTGATGGGGAACCAGTCGCGCTCCGGCTCGCCGAAGCCCATCTGGTTCTTGATGTCATGCGCCATGTGGCTGAGGGTGTAGCGCTGCGCGTAGCGGCGTTCGTCGGTGATCTCCTCGTCGCGTCCGGTGAAGCTGACGGGCTGGAACGAGAGGAAACTGATCTTCTTCGGATTGTCGAGCGCGAACTCGATGATGCGTCCCACCTGCTCGTTGTTGATGCCGTTCACGATCGTCGTCACCGGGACGATTTCGACGCCGGCTTCATGCAGGTTGTTAATGGCCTGCAACTTCACGTCGAACAGGTTGCCCACCTTGCGGTGCGAGTTGGCCGCGTTGCCGATGCCGTCAAACTGAAGGTAGACATAGCGGAGACCCGCTTCGGCAGCCGCGCGGCACAGCTCCTTGCTCTTGGCGAACTCGATGCCGTTCGAAGCCGCCTGCACCGAGTTGTAGCCCACCTTGCGCGAGTAGGCGATGGCATCCAGGAAGTATGGCGACAGGGTCGGCTCGCCGCCCGAGAACTGCACGCTCATCTGCCGCCTGGGCTTGATGGTGATGGCGTTGTCCAGCATGGTCTTGATTTCTTCCCACGTCAGCTCGTGGACGAAGCCCACCTGGTTGGCATCCATGAAGCACGGATCGCACATCATGTTGCAGCGGTTGGTCAGGTCGATGGTCAGCACCGAGCCGCGCCCATGCGTCACGGTCGAGGTACCGTGGTTGTGCAGCTTCTGGTCGCCTTCACCGTGCGCGCGGATGTCGCGGCCGGGGAAGCTCTCTTCCAGATGCTTGAAGAACGCCGGATCGATCGACATCACGTCTTCGAAGTGGCCGTGCTTGGGGCAGTCCTTCACCATCAGGATCTTGCCGTCACGCTCGATGATCTGGGCCTTGATCTCGCCCACCTTCTCATTGAGCAGCACTTCATGGGGCAGCTTGCCGTCCAGGATCTGCTTGCGGATCTCGGGGACGCACTTGGGGCACAGCGAATCGGTGGTACGCGGCCAGCCCAGCGGCGGCTTCTCCTTTTCCCAGGACTTCAGGAGCGGCTTGTCACTCCACTTTGGCGTAAACGACGGATTCGGGCTGATGCGGTTGAGACGCTCGTATATCGCCCACGCGCCCCTGGCAGCGTAAACGGCGGCTTTCTCGGCGTACTTCATCGCTTTGGCCATAGTGATTCCGATCTCCTTAAAAATGGGTTACCGGCAGTGTTGCTGTGTCCCGGCCAGGCCCGGCGCAGGTTGGTAGCCTCGCCCGGGCGCGAAAAATCAGCCTCAGACTACCCCTCAGGGCTTTGTCAACCCAAGCCGGCCGCAGCGAACGGCGAAATGATGGCCTGAACGGTATCTGCCTGCAGCGAACGGATGCCGACCCGGCCATCGCGATTCTGCTCGTTGGGGGCTGCTGCAATTCATTGCGGGAGTGTCGTTTAGAGTAAGTTATCGTTTAGAGTCAACCTCCATGACCTCCACGGTGACCGTAACCGCCACTTCCGGCTCGCTCCAGCAGAGTGCCACGTTCACGCTGATGGTGAATCGGCCCGCGTCCTGCAATTGAAGCGCACATCGTATCGATGCCGGCGCTCAAATGGCCGTCGGACCCCGGTACGACGAAGTACATGCTATGTTGCCTTTGCCGGGCGGGAGCTGCATCTAACCCCGCACAGGAGGAAAACATGTCCCTGGCAACCGCCGCGCTTGGTGAAGCCGAGAAGAGGCTTCCAAAGGTGATCGATGCCCGCACGCACGGCATCATCGACTATTGCCATGCCGCCTTTTTCTTCGGGATGGCTGTCTTCTGCGCGCGCCGGAACCGCCGTGCCGCCACGGCCGCGCTCGCCACAGGCGCGTTCATCCTGACCGAGTCCCTGCTCACCGACTACCCGCTGGGAGCGAAGAAGGTGATTCCCTTCAAGACTCGCGGCCGGATCGACTCCGCCCTCGTCGCATCGTCGTTCATGATGCCCGGGTGGTTCGGGTTCTCCGGTACGGCCGAAGCCCAGATCTTCAAGATGAACGGGTTCATCGACGGTGTCGTGGTGGGCATGACGGACTGGAACTCGGAGCGCGCTCGCGCACCGAAGCCGACGCATGAAATTGCGGCAGATTGACGCCTGCGACAGAAAACACGGGGCGCGGCGCAGCGTAAGGACTGGAGCCGACGGTCAGACTTGAACTGACGACCTGCTGATTACGAATCAGCTGCTCTACCAGCTGAGCTACGTCGGCGCTCCTCCACGATTGTATCGTCGCGGCCCTTTTCGGTAAAGTTGACGCTTAGGCCGACCGGCGCGGGATCCGTCCCTCCTTCGCTGTTGCCGAGGACCAGAGAAATCATGATGGCGCAGACCCTGCAGCTTGCATTCCGAATCGCCTTTGTTTGGGCTGGTGGATTCCTGTTGGCTGTTGCGGTGCGCGCCCTGCTGCCCGATCAGTCGGGCCTGACCTACAACGGCAAACAGGGCATCCTCTTCCTGCCCTACAGCCGTATCGGGTTCTGGACCTGCCTGCTGGCCGCCCTCACCGTGACCGGACTGGTCGTCTTGCGCGCCATGCTGGCGGACTTCGCCGGGACGAGCGCGGGATAGATCGGTACCACTGGTCAGAACTTGAGTTTCTGCAGCCAGGCGACCACGATGGCCTGTAGCGCGATGCGGCTATCGGAAAAACTGTGGTCGGTCGCGACGGGTGTCTCAGTCAGGTCAAGTGCGCCCTTTTGGCGCATGGCTGCGGCCAGAGCCTGCATGTCGGCACGGTTTTGATCGTCGGCCTCCAGCAGCAGGACAGGGCGCCCGCGCAAGGCATCCGCGCATTGCACATAGTCCCAATCTTTCGGGTGTCGCTCCGCCTCCGCAAACAGCTCTCGCGCTGAGGTTCCAGGCAGCGGATGCATCTGGGTTTCCCACCGCTTGATGCGAATGTCGCGCTGCTCCGGATCGGCATTGATCCTGCCCAGGTTCACAGCCGCGATCATGGCGACGGCCGCGATGCCGGTATCGTGGCAGCCCTCGTACCCGGCCAGAAATCCGCCGAAGCTGTGACCGATAACCACGAGTCTTTGCCGATCGATCCGATACTTCGCCGCAATGGCCGGATCGCGAAGGAACTTCACCGCGTCGGCAGCGTCTTCGATGGCCGATGACTGCGAGAACGTGCCGCCCGAACCCCAGGACCCGCGATAGTGGAAGATCAGCACATTCCATCCGGTGCGGCGGATCGATTGCGCGAGGTCGGCGTTTTGCTCATACCCGGGCAGCCCATGAAGCAAGAGCACCGTCCCGTGCGTCCCGCCGCCGCCGGCCAGGTACAAGGTGGCGTCCATTTCGGCGGCGTGACCGGGTACGGTGAGGCCCACCAGCCTGGGTGGGAATTCCTTGTCGGGTGGTGGATCGGTCACCACAGCCGACGGCACCCGCTGCGCGATCAACGCCAGCTCCGCACTCAATGCCAGCACCAAAAGCACGCCGACTCGATTCGTCTTTCGCATTACCGAACCTGGCGAAGGCCACCGGCGCGATTGTACGCGACAGGGACGTGCGGCGACAGCCCATGGTTCCCGTCAGCATCGTCGCCGTTCGTTGAACCCCGGCGCTATACTGCTGCGTGATGCAGGACGACCCGGTTCGATATTGGAAGGATCTCACCGACAACTACCGCCAGATGAGCGACGGGGAGATCCTCGAACTAGCGGCCGAGCCCGAAGAGCTAACGGACGTCGCCCAACAGGTGCTGCGCGACGAGGTGAAAAGGCGCGGGCTCGACAAGCCGCAGCCATCATCGTCACCCCCAGGGGCAACCCGCGTTCGGAGCGAGAGCTACAACCACGCGCTTGGCGGCGGATTGCGGGACGAGTATGTCCCGTCGGACTCCGAAGACTCGGATGAGCTGGAGGATGAGCTGGAGGACGAGGATGAGGATGCGTACGAATATACGTGGAAGACGCTGCTTTGCGACTGCGAATCCAACGATCAGGCGTGGCAACTCCGCGAGGCTCTGAAGCGCCATGGAATCGAGAGCTGGGTAAGAGCAGTTCCCGCCGCCAGCACGGATGTCATGGGACCGCAGGTCTATGTGGCTGCCGATCAGCTCGAGCTGGCGCAGGCGGTTGCCGCGCAGCCGATCCCGCAGGACATCATTGACGAATGGAACACCGTGATTCCGGAATTCGTGGTGCCCATCTGTCCAAATTGCGGTTCCACGGAGGGAGTCGTGCTCGAAAGCACCGACCCCACGAATTCGTGGTTCTGCGAAGCGTGCGAAGCCGAGTGGTCCGATCCGGAAACAGCCGCTGACGAGGAGGCAGAGGGGCGGAAGCCGTCCGCCCCATAGGCGCCCGCTAGACCAAAACCAGAGTTACTGTATCCGGAAGCCACAACCGCCGCGACCAACAGGAAGTCGGCGACCCTGCAGTACTCAAGAGGGCACACCTACTCTGGTTTAGTCCTTGTCTATTGCGCCTTCCTTTGCGCCTCCCATCGCCCGTCCGTTCGCCCTGCTACATGAAGGCGGCCCTTGCCCGAGGCGTCGTCGATCCATCCTTCCAGGAATGCTGTCACCGGCCCGGGCGCGCCATCTCTGTCGTTCGGCCAGTCCCCATCGAACTTGAGATCGACATGCCCGTCGCGCCACGTTCCGGTGACAGGCCTGTTGTCGCCGAGTTCTCCCGACCAGGTGCCGGTAAGCTTCTCGCCGTCGCGCATCAGTTTCAGCGTGCCTTGGAAGGGCCCCGCATCGCTGGTAAAGCGCACCGCCCAGGCGCCCGCGGCATCGGAACCGTTCTTGACCGGAAGGGGCGCCGAGGGCAGAATGCGCAGATTCGAAAAATACGACTCCTCACCCGGATATCCCCACAGGGCGACTCCGCCGTGCAGGCCGGGACCCTTCAGCCCGTCGACAAGCAGGGCCGGTTTTCCATTTAGCAGGACGCGCGCGGTCCGTCCAGCCACGTCGATACGCATGTGGATCCACGTCTCCGGCGCAATGTCCGCCCAGCTCTCATAGACGAAGGGCCACTCGCGACGGAGCCGGTACCAGCCGTAATCAGGCTCATAGCAGTACTGCAGAGCATGATTGCGCATCGCCTGGTCGTCGGAGAGCGCATTCTTCGGCCGCAGGTACACATTCTCGTAGCCGGAGCCATCGGGCTTCATCCGGAATGCCAGGCCGGTGAACCCGGGCATGCGAATGCCCGGAGGAGTGATGATCCTCACCGCGATGTCCGCTTCAATGGTTCCGTCCTGGAAGTCTGCCCCGCGCAGGACTGCAAGAACCGGCCCATCCTGTTGCGAGGCCGCGGTCACCCGTAACGCTTTGCGCTTGAGGTATTCGACCGACTCGATCCTGGCGTTATGAGTATCGTAGCTGGCGGGATCGTTGAACAGCGCCGGCACATCGGAAGCAGCCCTTCCAGAAGCAGCTCGTCCGCCGACGGAGAACATCAGCACTCCAACCGCAACCGCAACGCTCGGGCATGCAAGACGCGCATATACGAAAGTCATGGCTTTTTCTCAACCTCCGACACGGCAACCCGGCTTCGAACCGGATTCCCGATTCATGTCGCACAGCCAGACTGGAAAGGGTCCGGCCCTTCGAACTGAATGAACCGTGCCTCATTCGCCAGAGGAGTTGAAGAGATATGTGTCGAGAGTTGTATCCGGCGTGACGAATTCGCGCCGCCCCATACAGATCGGCCTCGCAGCGCCATAAAACGGAAAGAGCCGCCCGGCAACAGGGCAGCTCCTTCCTCAGGGAGAATAGTTCCAACGGAGGCAAGGCCATCAGAACTTTCTGGCTGCATAGTAGGTGGGGCGGGGGGGAGTGTCAAGAATAAATCTGACAATTAATAATTTGCGCAAAATCTATAACTTACGGGGTTACTGTGGATGATTATCCCGGCCAGATGATTCGCTGTTTGTTCGCCCGCAAGCTTCTGTTTTGATTGGTTTTTGTTGCCGGTTTTTTCGGTTTTAACCCTGCTTTTCCACACGCTTAGCCTCCGGGGTTGACCCTCTGGATGCCGGGCCCCGTTCCGTTCCCCTCTGCGGGACGCACAAAGCAAGATGGGGAATACGCAGCGTTACTCCCTGTTTCCCATCAGGAGTCTGGGGGGACACCTGGGTTCTTAGGGCGATCACTTGTGAAGATCGAGGTGGATGAACTCGGTGTCGTACACGGAGGAGATGGGCTTGCCGCGCGCCACGCGATAGAGCGCCCGCCCACCGCCCACAAAGAAGCCCAGCAGAATGGCTGCACCGCTGCCGATGAGAACAAGCGACGCGATGCCCACGAGCAAGCGCCCCGTCTTGGACACTTCCGATTCGCCGGGCTGGGGGATGGAGACAAAGTCGGCTTCGTAGTGCACGCTGGCGAGCAGCTTGTGGCTCTCATCGGGAATCGCATCCCCGCTTACGAGGGCCACCACTGGCCCGCTGCGGCGCACCTCGAGAGACACCTGGTCGGAATCCACCAGAGGCTTGGGGAAGGGCGGTTGAGCCTGCTTGCCGGCCTTGATGTAGTCGCGAATCTTCGTTTCCTGCGCGGCGGCCATCTGCGGGGTGGGGTAGTCGATAAGGGTCAGCACAGCCGGACCGGAACGCAGCGAGTAACTCGCCGTCACGGTCTCTGCCCCGCGATCGAAACCGACGAGCTCCGGCGGGAGCACGCCGCCCGATCCGGCATACCCCGCCGGACCCACCGCATAATGCGAGGACTGCCCGTCCAGCGCGCCCTTAGGAAGCGTGGCCAGGATGGGCGGCGCCAGCGCCTTGTTCCCCATGGGCGCCGGAAGCTGTCTGGCCAGCTCGCGCAGTTCGGAGCCCGACATGGCTCCGATGTGCGAAAACGTCGCATCCACCACCACGTCGCCACGCCAGAACAGCACACGGTTGTGATTGGAGGCCGCGCCGGTTCCGATGTCCTCCTTCGGCCACCCCGAGCCGCGATAGTACGAATACGCTCCGTACGCCCCGCTCAGGTCCTCGAACCTCATGGCGCGAATGTTGAGAGTCTCGTTGTCCTTCCTATAGGTGCCCAGCATCGCGCTCTGGAATCCGTATTCCTTCAGCGCGGCGGTGTTGTCCTTGTCTGCCTCGGCCGGATCGGTGACTCCCCTGGGAGCTTCCCGGGTTTCCCAGCCGGCGAACGAATCGGGCAGGAGTGGTCTCGGCACCGACAGGGTGACGGATTTCTCAGCAGACGGCTGCTTGCCCGCCGTCGGCTGCGTCTGGGCCACCACCGAAACTGCCAGCGCGGCCGAAAAAATCGAAAGTGCAATCCTGCGAATCAACGAATCAAAACTCCCGGCCCTGCATCGCGGCGCGCGCTGTCCGTGCGCGTAAGGAAGCGAACCGCAAAAGGTGTCCACTCCCAGAGTACTAGCTTTTCGCCCTCTTTACTTGGACACTGCGACCCGCCGAAAGGTTCCGGGCGCCCTTTTCAATGGGTGAAAAGGCACGCTTAGTTGCGGGTCCAGGGCCTCAGCCGCGGCACCCAGCGCGGCACATTTTTCCGGAACCGCTGAAACTCGTCTCCAAAGGTGCGGGCCAACCTGGGCTCCTCGTACAAACACACGAATGTATGCATGAGGAGCCAGACCGTCGCAAGATAGACCAGCATGTGCCGGCTTCGGAACAGCAGCGCCTCGCCGGCGAGCGTCGTGATCACGCCGATGTACATCGGATTCCGTACGTGCCGATACAGGCCGCTGACCACCAGGCGTTCGGTGGGAACCGCGGGCATCAGCGTTCCGCGACCCACCACGATGAAGCGCCCAATCGATTCGACCAGCGGGATCAGCCCGAGGATCATCAGTGCAGTCGAAGCAACGATCAGCGCAGGGGATTGCCCGTCAGGAATCCTGAAATGGGTGATGTACCACGGCAGGAGAACCAGCACGAGCGCCGGCCCACCCAACAGGGTGAAGAGGACGGAAACGACAACGCTGGTGCGAACAGTTGCCATATCCAGCATTACGGCTCATCTGCGGCGATGGTTTTTCACCGTTCAACGCCCAGATCCCTCAACGGCAATGTGCCCAACCACTCCTGGAAGCTGGCCAGCGCCCGCTCGCACTGGATCCGGTGCCGCTCCTTCTTGTCGCGCACCTTCTTCCGCACTTCTTCTTCCAGCGGCTCGAGCAGATCGAAGGTGATATTGGCCGGCTGGAAGTGCTTCGCGTCGGCGTGGGTAATGTAGTGAATCAATGATCCCAGTGCTGTGGCCCGCGGCACCGGCACCGGCTCTTCTCCCCGCACAAGCGACGCGGCGTAAATCCCCGCCAGCATGCCTGTGGCAATCGACTCCGTGTAGCCCTCGACGCCGGAAATCTGCCCCGCGAACATGATCGCAGGGTGCGTTCGCAGCCGCAGGGTTTCATCCAGCAGAGCCGGCGCGCAGATGTACGTGTTGCGATGGATCTGGCCGTAGCGGAGGAAGCGCGCATTTTCGAGGCCGGGAATCAGGCGCAAAACGCGCGCCTGATCGCCGTACTTCAGGTGATTCTGAAACCCCACCAGGTTGTAGCTGTCGGCGCGCAGGTTCTCTTTCCTCAACTGCACGACGGCCCACGGCGTCTTCCCCGTGCGCGGATCGCGCAGGCCCACGGGTTTCATCGGCCCGAAGCGCAGCGTGTCACGGCCGCGGCGGGCCAGCACCTCGATCGGCAGACAGCTCTCAAAATAATCGAGATTCTCCCACTCCTTGCTCTCCGCCGGCTCGGCGGTCAGCAGCGCATCGAGGAAGCGGTCGTACTCGTCGTGGTTCATCGGGCAATTGATGTAGTCGGCCGTGCCCTTGTCCCATCGCGCCGCAAAGTACACCCGCTCCATGTTGATCGACTCCGCATCCACGATGGGAGAAATGGAATCGTAGAACGCCAGGTGGTCCGAGCCTGTGATGCGCTGGATGTCGCGGCTCAACGCGTCCGAGGTCAACGGCCCGGTCGCCACGATCGTGATCCCGTCGAAACCGTCCAGCCGGGTCACCTCCTCGCGAATGACGCGAATGGCCGGCTCGGCCTCGATCGCCGAGGCAATCCGGCGCGAGAACTCGACCCGGTCCACCGCCAGCGCATGCCCGGCCGGAACCGAGGTCTCATCGGCGATCCGAAGCAGTGCCGACCCGAAACGGCGCATCTCCTGCTTCAGCTGCCAGGGCGCGGTGTGAGGCGACTCGCTCTTCAGCGAGTTGGAGCAGACCAGTTCGCCGAACTCGATGGTCTGATGGGCCGGCGTGAGGCGTGGCCGGCCATCCACCATGGCGCGCATCTCATAGAGATCTACGTCGGAGCCCAGTCGCGCCGCGGTCAGCGCCGCTTCGGGGCCGGCAAGTCCACCGCCGATGACGCGAATTCTCAATGCGATTCCCCCGACGGAGCGGGTTCGGCCACATCCATCCCACTCGCGAGCCGCTGCAGCGCCTCGCCGCTCAGCTTCACGTTGCGCCAGGAGTCCAGGAACTCGGCTCCCATCGCCGCGTAGAAATCGATCGCCGGCGTATTCCAGTCCAGCACTTCCCACTTCATGCGCGGGCAGCCCTTCTCGACGGCGATGGCGGCAACGCGTTGCAGCAGCGCCTTGCCGATGCCGTGGCCCCGGAATTCCGGATGCACGAAGATGTCTTCGAGGTAGAGCCCCGGGCGCCCCAGCCAGGTGGAATAATCGAAGAAGTAAAAAGCGAAACCCGCCGCCGCGCCGTCCTCCTCCGCAATGAGGCAGGAGTAATAGGGGTGGTCGCCGAAGCCGTCACGGAGGAGATCTTCTTCCGTGGCGACGACGGCCTCGGGTTCGCGTTCGTAGACGGCCAGCGCCCGAATGAACCCCAGGATCGTGCTCACGTCCGCGCGCGTCGCGGGCCGGATGTTCATTGCCATAGCTTTATTCTAGGGTGTGATCTGCGCCACAACGCGGTGTGGGGTTCGGACATTAGGATAGTGCGGTGAAGCGTACCGGGGATCCGGGCGCGGATCAACGTGTGGCCGCATCATGCAACCTGCGGCGGGGGCGTATCGTCCCATCGCATACGGTAATGTGCACGAGATTCGCCCCACGGACGAAGACCTGTACGGGGTGATTCCTGGGCGAAAGGCCGGTTCCCAGGGGC
>Ga0335069_10011565_pt1 | contig 12436 bp, 8 predicted proteins | sample Lox_Sample_11_FD_206714 | JGI IMG/M metagenome (GOLD analysis project Ga0335069, IMG submission 206714) | Soil microbial communities from Loxahatchee National Wildlife Refuge, Florida, United States - Lox_Sample_1.1 | ecosystem: Environmental > Terrestrial > Soil > Wetlands | place: USA: Florida...
GCCCTGGTGGTCGTAATAGACGACTGCGCGCACCGCCAGCTTGTTGTCGATGACCGGAATGTTGATCGTGGCGTTGAAGCTCGCGTTCGGGGCGCCGTCGCTCGTCAGCCCCCCCATGCCCTGCGCGTTGAACGAGAAGGCCGTCGGATCGGGTTTGTTCGTGATGTAGCGCAGCGCACCGGCTTCGGCGCCGCCGCCGAACAGCGTGCCTTGCGGGCCTTCGAGCACTTCGACGCGCTGCATGTCGACCATGTAGATGTCGACGTTGCGGGCCGGGAACTGCATCGACTGTTCGTCGAGATAGATCGCGACGTTGGGATAGAGACCGACGGTGCCGGTCGACTGGTTGCCGCGGAATCCGTTGGAGAGGCCGCGCATGAAGATCTCGCCCTGACCGGTTCCGTTGTTGCCGTAGGTCACGCTGGGCGTGAATTTCAGGAGATCCTGGAGATCGTTGACGTTCTGGGCCTGCAGGTCCTCGCCCGAGAAGGCCTGGATGGTCATCGGCACTTTCTCGAGCGACTGTTCGCGGCGCTCGGCCGTCACGATGATCTCTTCGACGCCGCCGGCCGTAACCGTTCCCGCCGCAGGCGCGGCAGACTGCGCAAGCGCGCCCCCGGCGCTTCCGCACAACAGCGCCGCAACGGCGCAAGACACCTTCAATTGGTTTTTCATGAATCGATCCCCCAAAATCGCTGGCCAGAACGCGCAGGAATCACGGTCCATGCCGGCCACGTATGCGAGCCGTTCGATCCGTGTTCTGCGATGGGAGATTCATGCCCCGCGCGATGCGGGCGCGGCCAATACTTCGCTTGGATGAGCACTATAGGTGAAACCTATATTGCCTCTAGCATTCACAAATATGTTGCTTAGCTCGGTATGATGGTGGCTGGTCGTTGGGGCAGTCGACCGGTGAGCGTCAACCATCAGCATTTGCGCGCGTTTCATACGATCGCGACGGAAGGCAGCATCAGCCGCGCCGCGCGGCGCCTTAATGTCGCGCAACCGACGCTGTCGCAGCAGCTGAAAGCGCTGGAGGAGCGACACAAGGCGGCGCTGTTCGACGGCCGCAAGCCGCCCTTGCGCCTGACCGCATTCGGCCGCCAGCTGTTCGACCTGACCCAGAAGCTTTTTGTCACCTCGCAGGACATCGACAATCTGCTGCGCGACCCGGAAGGCCGCATGACAGCCGATCTGCGCCTCGGCTCGGATTCGCCGTTCTTTGCCGTGCGCCTCGCCGCCGCGATCCGCGGCCGGATACCTTCGACGGTCATTCGTGTGCGCATCGGCAACGGCGTCGAGACGTTCTCCTGGCTCCGGGAGGGCCAGATCGATGTCGCCATCGTCAGCGATCCGCCCGGCGACAATGCCTTCGCCTATGAACCCCTGGTGACCGACCGGCTGGTCGTCGCGGTGCAGAAAGATGATCCGCGCGCGGATCTGCCCTTCTTTCCCGTGACCGCGCTCGCGGATGCCACCCTTCTCGTGCGCGAGCCCAGCTCGCGGACTCGCACCGCGACGGAGGCGCTGTTGCTGGCGGCCGACGTCACGCCGATGGAGACGATGGAGCTTCACACCCGCGAGACGATCCGCGAAGGCGTCGCCATCGGTCTCGGCCTGAGCCTGTTCTTCTCGCTCGAATGTCCACCGGACGACCGCGTCCGTTTCCTGCCGCTCGATGTCGACATCACGTTGTCGCGTCTGACCGAATATGTCGTGTGCCTGAACGAAAGGCGGCGAACGCCGCTCCTGTCGTCGGTCATGGACGCCGCGATCGAGCTGCGCGCGATGAGTCCCTTGCCTGTGCAGGCCGCCGCGCCCAAATCCTCGCCCGTCTCCTATGCCGGTGCTAAAAGCATCGCCGGGATTCTGGAGGCGACGCCCTGATCATCGACGAAATCTTCGCGCTCTTCGCGCGGTCCGGCGCGAAGCCTTACGGCGAAGGCATTTCCCTCGAGCGTCACATGGTGCAGAGCGCGTTGGCCGCCGAGGCGGCAGGCGCTGCGCAATCGCTCGTGGTCGCGGCGCTGCTGCACGACATCGGTTATTTCCTGCATCCCGAGGCCGAGAACTCCATCGAAGAGGGGCGCAATATCGAGCACGAGGCGCTTGGCGCCGCGTGGCTGTCGCGCGCGTTTGGTTCCGACGTGACGGCGCCCATCGCGCTCCATGTCGAGGCCAAGCGCTATCTCTGTGCGGCGGAGCCCGACTATTTCGATCGCCTGAGCGAGGCGTCCCGGCTCAGCCTGATGACGCAGGGCGGCCCGATGAACCGGGAGGAGAGGGAAGCCTTCCGGAAAAATCCCGCCTTCGAAGCGGCGCTCAGCCTTCGCCGCTGCGACGATCTCGGGAAGGATCCGTTCCTGGAAACGCCGCCGGTCGAGCATTTCCGCGCGCTTCTGGAGGCGCAGCTGCGGCCGGGTGCGCGATCATGGCGGGAACTTCCCCATGAGCCTTCCGCTGAATGATCGTCAATGGACGGTCAGCGCAAGGAGTGTGTCCGCGGCGGCCGCCAGGCAGACCGCTGCCAGCAGGACGATCAGGATGAGAGAAGGAGGCCAATAATCATACATTCCTTCGACGCCCTTCAGCGTGCCGTCGGTTCGTTCGAACCTCAATGACCTTGGCGGCGGCGAAAGCGAACCGAGGGGCTTCGTGGAAGCGCTTTCGCCGCCTTACTGGACGGCGCTCGCAAAAGGGGAACAACGAGCGCGAATTCTCTCTTAGCCCATGCCCGCCAAAACCGCTTTGATGCGCGTCAAGAACCGGCACGTTTGTCGTGATGGAACGAGCGGCGGGACTTGAATTTTTGATCAAAATGTCCATCTGCTTGGTTATATCGACTTGCTGCGCCCGGCGCGCTTTTTCCAGCGACCGGGTTTTTTGTTGCCGCGCCGATGTGCCAAACGAGATCTTGCGTGGGCGCATCGGCGAGCGTCGCGCGACTTCGCATCCGCAAGGCCTGGACTGTTACCGTGATAAATTGCGTGATCCTGTCACGCTGCGAATCAGAAGCACCGGCGCATGTCTTTGCAGCGGCATGACAAATCCGATCGGCCCTGTGGCGCGGTCGAAAAAAATTGCCTGTTGCGCCCACGAGATCACCGAATTTGGGCGCGTGTCAGGCCGCTGCTTCGACCAGCATTGCCTCGTGCAGGCGCGGCTTGTTGAGACGGTGCAGCACGAGGCTGCCGCCGATCCGGGCGGCGAGATTGACGTAAAGGATCATCATGCCCATGGCGGCAGCGGGCGCCGCGTCCCCGGCGTCGTCCATGTTGAGCACGGCCACCGCGGCGAGCTTGAAGTCGGGCGGATAGAGAAAGACGACCACCGACACCGTCGTCATGGCGTTGACGAAAAGATAGAGCGCGATTTCGGCGAGCGCGCCGGTCGACAGCGGCACGGCAACGGCGCGGAACACCGAGAAGATGCCGCGCCCCGAGATCGCGGCGGCTGCTTCATATTCGGGGTCGAGGGCTTTCACCGCCGTGACCGAGGTCAGATGCGGCACGGTGAAATAGTGCACGACGTTGGCGATCAGCAGCACCCAGAATGTCGCGTAGAGGAAGTGCAGCGGATTGGCGGGATCGTTGAAAAACAGCGCATAGGCGAGGCCGAGCGCGAGTCCCGGCACAGCCGCCGGTGCCAGCGCCAGCACACCGTAGAGCCCGCGCAGCAGCCGGAACGGCTTCATCCGCTCGGCGGCATAAGCGCCGCCGAACACCAGCGCGGTCCCGAACAAGGCGGTCGCGGCGGAGAGCAGGACGGAATCCGTCACCGCATCCCAGCCGCCGCCGTCGAATTCGCCGAAACGATAATGGTCGAATGTGAGGGAAAGATCGTAGGGCCACAGCCGGACCAGCGCGGCGAGCTGGCAGATGACGAGCACGCCGACGATGCCGATGCCCACAGCCGCGCAGGCGAAGAAGGTTGCGATGTCGCGGGTCATATTGGCATCGGGCGCATAGGGCGTCGCGCGCGAGGTCTTGAGCGCCGCCTGCCGGCGTGCCGCCCAGCGCTCGAAAAGGACGGCGATGAGCGTCGGCACGAGCAGGAACATCGCCACGACAGACCCCAGATCGAAATTCTGCTGCCCGAGCACCTGTTTGTAGATGTCGAGCGCCAGCACGTCGAAATTGCCGCCGACGACTTTGGGAGCGCCGACATCGGCGATGGTGAGCGCGAAGACGACGAAGGCGGCGCTGATGATGCCGTGACGCGCGGCGGGCAGTGTCAGCGCAAGGAAGGTCCGCGCGCGGCCCGCCCCCAGAAGATGCGCCTGCTCGTAGAGCCGTCCGTCGGCGGCGGACAGCGCCGTTCTGAGGATCACCAGCGCATGCGGAAATGTCGCAACGGTTTCAGCGACGAGAAGGCCCGCGAAGCCGTAAATCGTGCCGCCGCCGAAATGCGGCGTCAAAAGTCCCTGCCGGCCGAACAGATAGACCAGCGCCATCGCCGGCAGCAATGACGGCACCAGCAACGGCGCTGCGCCGACGAGCGCAAAGAATCCGCGGCCTGGTATGCGTGTCCGCTCGAGGCCGTAAGCGAACAGAAACGCCAGCGGCAATGTCAGGCAGACCGTCGCAACACCGAGCCAGACCGTATTGACCAGCGACTGGAAAAGATCCGGCGCCTGCAGATATTCGCGATAGTTCGCCAGCGACAGCGCGCCTTGCGCGTCGGTCAGCGAGCGAATGGCCAGAATGGACAGCGGCGCCGCGAAGAAGAGCGCCAGAAAGGCGCAATAGAGCAACGGCGCCAGCAATTCCGCTTTGAGCGCTCGCGGCCTCATTACGCCGCCCGGAAAAGACGGACGTGCTCGGGCGGAATGCGCACCGCCACGGCCGAACCGTCGTCCGCGAACGGATGCACGTTGGCGATGTCGGCGAGAAGCAGGCGATCCAGACCTTCGAGCGACAGCGACAGGCGCACAAAGGCGCCCTGGAATTCGCGGGCCGCGACCGTCGCCTGGGCGGAATTGTCGGTCGGCGCGCCGATCTCGATGAATTCCGGGCGGATGGCCGCCACAAGCCGCGTGCCCATATCGAAACCATGAAACAGGGGAAGATGGAGGCGACCCAGAATCTGCACGCTTTGCGGGCTTTCGATAATCGCCGGCAGAAGATTCATGGCGCCGACGAATTCGCCGGTGAACGGATCGGCCGGCGCGGTGTAGATCTCCTTCGGCGAACCGACCTGCAGGAGCCGCCCCTCGCGCATGACGGCTATCCGGTCGGCGATGGCGAGCGCTTCCGCCTGATCGTGGGTGACCATCAGCGTCGTGATCCCGAGGCGGCGCTGCAGGAGCTTCAGCTCGTTGCGCAGCCTTGCGCGGATTTGCGGATCGAGCGCGGACAGCGGCTCGTCCAGAAGCAGGAAACGCGGCGCTCGCGCCAGCGCACGCGCGATCGCCACGCGCTGCTGCTGGCCGCCGGACATTTCATGCGGCCGCTTGCGGGCGAGGCTTGCGAGATCGACGAGTTCGAGCAGCTCCGCCGCGCGCGCCCGGCTCGTCCGGGCCCGCGACGCGAGCGCGAAGGCCACGTTCTCTTCCGCCGTCATGTTGGGAAACAGCGCGTAGGATTGAAACACCATGCCCATGCCGCGTTCGCTGGGCGGCAGGGCCGTGATGTCCTGGCCGTTGCTGCGCACAAATCCACCGCTCGGCTTTTCGAGGCCGGCGATCATGCGCAGCGCCGTCGTCTTGCCGCAGCCCGAGGGTCCAACGAGGCACACGAACTCGCCTTGGTTCATCGCCAGCGTCAGCGCGTCGACGGCCGTGTGCCGGCCGAACCGTTTGGTCAATCCTTCGACGGCGAGGTGGGCCGAGGGTGCGAGCATCAGTTCGTCACGTCGAAACGGTTGCCCCACGTCTTGACGATGCGGTCGCGATTCTTCGCCATCCACGTGAGATCGATCCTGGCAAGGCGCTGATCGTAATGATCCGGCAGATCGGGAATGGCTCGCGTGAATTGCGCTGCGCCGACGACGGGAAAATTTTTCGCGTAAAGCTTCATGGCTTCGTTGGAGAACGCCCAGTCGATGAATTCCTTCGCCGCGTGCGCGTGCCGCGTACCTTTCACCAGCCCCGTCGCTTCGATGTCCCAGCCCACGCCTTCGCTCGGCACGACGACTTCGATCGGATAGCCTTGCCCCTTCATCTGCGCAGCACGGAAATCGATGGAGATGCCGATCGGGGTTTCGCCGCGCGCCGCGTCCTTGCACGGCTTGGAGCCGGAATGCGCATATTCGGTGATGTTCTTGTTCAGAGCGTCCATGAACTGCCACCCCTTGTCTTCGCCGAAGATCTGCAGCCATGACGCCACCGCGAGGTAGCCTGTTCCGGAGGAGGCGGGGTCGGGCATGGTGATGGCGTGCCGGTAGACAGGCTTCGTCAGATCCGTCCAGCTTGTCGGCATGGGAAGCCCGCGCTTCGCCGCTTCGACCGTGTTCACGCACAGCGCCGCCGACCACAACGCTTCGCCGGTCCAGTGCGCCGGCTGGCGCGGATCGCGGAACCGCGCATCGATGCGTGCGGCCTGCTTCGGTGTGTACGCGTCGAGGAGGCCCTGGTCGTCGAGGAGCATCATCGAGGTGGCGGCGAGCGCGAAGACCACGTCCGCCCGCGGCGCTCTTTTTTCGGCCAGCAGTTTGGCCGTGACGATGCCGGTCGAATCGCGGACCCAGACGAGATCGATTTCGGGATGGGCGCGGGCGAAAGCTTCCTGATAGGCAGGAAGCTGATCGGCCTCGGCAGCCGTATAGACGACCAGCTGCTCGCGGGCCTGATCCTTCGGCGAACAGGCAGCGAGCCCGGCTGCCGCAAGCGCCAGCAGTCCCAGGCGTCGAATGGATAGCATGGCGGCCCCCGCAAAATGCCCTTCTGTCACACTGTCTATCCGGGGATTGCGAAGGTTTGTGGTCAGTGGCCCTGGCCCCGCGCCTGACGGGGCCGGACAGTCCCGCGCCAGGGCCATGCCCGATGAGGCTGCGCAGCAGGAATCGACGGTATCAGTAATATCGCGGGATCGGACCCCATTGCGGCGTCGTGTTGCCCTCGAGATCGAAAAGCAACTCGTCGACGTAGCACCAACCCCAGCCTTCGGGCGGATCATAACCTTCGATGATCGGGTGCTGCGTCTTGTGGAAATGCCTGGTCGCATGCCTGTGCGGCGAGGAATCGCAACAACCGACATGGCCGCACATCCTGCAAATGCGCAGGTGCAGCCAGGCCGAGCCGATCTTGAGGCATTCCTCGCAGCCTTTGGCGCTCGGCTTGACCTTCTGGATCGTCTCGAGATGCGTGCAGGTGTCAGGCATGCGCGGGCTCGGTCGGCCGGCTGAGCAGAGAGGTATCGTCCGCAAGATAGCTATGGATCGCGGCAACCACTTCGGCGCCTTCGCCGACGGACGCCGCCACGCGCTTTATCGAGCTCGCGCGTACGTCGCCGATCGCGAACACGCCGCGAAGGCTCGTCTCATATGCGCCGTGCGCCTCGCCGACTCGTTCGCCCGTCAGCAGAAAGCCCTTCGCGTCGCGCTTGAGGCCCGCGCGCTCGAGCCAGTTCGTGTTGGGCGAAGCCCCGATAAAGAGGAAGAGATGCGACAGCTTGCGCAAGGTCTCTTCGTTCGTCGTGCGATTGCGCCAGCGGATTTGCTCCAGGACGCCGTCATGGCCCTCGAGGGCAGTGACTTCCGACTTCAACACCACTTCGATGTTGGGCTGCGCGGCGATGCGCTCGCAGAGATAGCGCGACATGGTGGCGGTGAGACTGTCGCCGCGTACGATCATCCACACTTTGCGTGCGTGGCTCGCGAGAAAGACGGCGGCCTGGCCCGCGGAATTGCCCGCGCCCACGAGCGCAACTTCCTCCTCGCGGCAAAGGCGCGCTTCGATCGGCGAGGCCCAGTAGTGGACGTGCGAGCCTTCATACTGCGCAAGATTGGGTACGGAGAGACGGCGATATTCGGCGCCGCACGCGATCACCACGACCCGCGCGCGCACTCTCTCGCCGCCCGCAAGATGCAGAACGAAGCTGCTGTCGCCCGTGCATTCGAGCGTCGCCACCTCTTCGGGAATGGCGACATCGGTCCCGAATTTCAGCGCCTGATTGTAGGCGCGTGCCATCAGCGCCATGCCGGAAATGCCGGTCGGAAAGCCGAGATAGTTTTCGATGCGTGCCGATGCGCCCGCCTGGCCGCCAAAGGCGCGGCAATCGAGCGTGATCACCGAGAGACCCTCCGACGAGGAATAAACCGAAGCCGCCAGACCGGCAGGCCCCGCGCCGATGATCGCCACGTCGTAAACCTTGTCGGGATCGAGCGCCGTCAGGAGGCCGATGCAGCGCGCGAGCTGGCTCTCGGTGGGATTGGGCAGCAATTGACCGTTGAGGCACAGCACCGTCGGAAGGTCGTTGCCCGTGAGGTGGAATTTCTCCACCAGCGTCCTGGCGCAATTGTCCGTTGCGGGATCGAGATTCTGGAACGGATGACCGTTGCGGCGCAGGAACTGCTCGAGGCGCAACACGTCGCGGCTGCCTTCGTAGCCGATGATCACCGGGCCACCGACGTTCTGCTCGAGAAGACCGACGCGACGCAGGATCAGCGCGCGCATGATGCGCTCGCCGAGATCGGCCTCCTGTACCATCACATCGCGCAGGCGCGAAGGTTCGATCACGATCGCATGGACATCGGTGGCGGCTTGCGCGTCGACCAGGGAGGGACGGCCCGAAAGGTGAGCGAGCTCGCCATGAAACGATCCCGGTCCGTGTGTGACGATCGTCTCTTTCTGCCCATTGGGAGCGGTGACGCGGATTTCGCCGTCGAGGACCAGCACCAGCCCGTCGCTCGGCTTGCCGGCATGCGTGACGTAGTCGCCTTTTTTGTAATTGCGTTCGACGCCGAAGCGCCTGAGGCGCGCGATATCTCCGGCTTCGAGCGTGGGGAAAGCTTGCGCGCGGCGGGTTTCGAGAACGGAGGATTTCAGTTCGGCCATGGCGGAGCTTCCTCCGAATGCCGAACAGATTCAACGTGGGCTTATCCACGTCGCGCGAAGGGTTTCGTGAACAACCGCAACCATAGCGACCGAACGTTCAGGCGCGAAGATAGGCTTTCAGCGTATCTGCCAGCGTTTCGCGGATGAATGCCTTTTGCTCATTGTCGGCGGGCGCGGCGGGAAGCGTATTGGCGCGGTCCTTCGACGGATTTTGCCGATAGATAGTTCCTTCGCGAAAAACACCGCGTGCCACCATCGCGTAGGCATTGGCGCCGGGAATCGAGTTGAACGCAGCGGTGCGGCCGAAAAGGTCGAACGCATCCTTGCGGTGTCCCGACTGCCAGAGATCGAACGTCTCCTGGTAGAGATCGGCGATACCGATGAAGGGACATGAGCCGGCGAAGCCGAGATGCATCTCTTCGAGCAAGGTGCGCCCGCCGCCGCCGGAGAAGATCGCGAGGCGGTCCCCCGCCCGCCGCTTGAAATCCGCGAAGCGTGCGAGCGGATCGCCGGCTTCGTCCTTCACGCCTTTGAGGGTTGGAATTTGCTCGGCCATGCGCACGATCAACTCGACCGACATATTGCCCACGGCCTGCGCCATCAGCGGAAGATCGGTCGCCGCCGCGATGGTTTTGTAATAGGCGATCACTTCGTCGTCGCTTTTGCCTTCCGGCGGCAGCGAGATGATGGCGTCGGCGCCGTGGCGCGCGGCATGTCTGGCGAACCGGACGGACGTGCCCACGTCATGCGACTGCACGCCGATCATCAGCTGCGTCTTTCCGCCTTGGCCGGCGGACAGCATCGCTTCGGCGCCGTCCAGACGTTCTTTCTCCGAAAGCGCCATCCAGCCGCTGGCATTTTGCGGCCAGGCAAGACCGGCCACGCCTCCGCGATTGCAGAACGCGGTCTGCGCGGCCATGGCATCCAGGTCGAGCACATTGTCGGGCGTGCACGGCGACCACGCGATGGGGAAAATGCCGCGCAGTGCTCTTTCCGCGGCGAAGGCCGGCGCCGACGCGAGCGTCGCCGCCAACGCTGTCGAAGCTTTCAGGAATGTTCTGCGATCCAAGACGCGCATCGTTTCGTTCCTCTATTTGTCGAGCGCGAAGACGAGGAGATTTGTGCCGGCGACGCCGGCCACATATTGGCGGCCGCCGATCATGTAGGTCATCGGCGAGGCGCGCCAGGAATCGTTCGCGGGGAATGTCCAGAGAGTCTTGCCGGTTTCAGCGTCGACGGCTGCGAAATCGCCGCCGGTTTCGCCGTGGAAGACAAGGCCGCCCGCCGTCGCCAGCACGCCGGTGTAGTTCGTCTCCTGCGGGCCGATGACTTCCTTTTCCCAGACGATTTTGCCGGTTTCGATATCGAGCGCGCGCACAAAGCGTTTGCCGGGCGAGGAGGGATCGGGGTCGCCGTCGAACACTTTCCCGACCTTGCGATAGATGCCGCAATCCTCTGCCGCCATGACATAGAAGAGATGCGTCTTCGGATCGAAGGCGCTCGAGTACCAGTTGGTGGCGCCGCGCACGGCCGGGCAGGTTACCGTGCCTTCGACGCTCGGCGTATTGCCCGGCAGAAGCACCGGCACGCCTTTGGCATCCACGCCGCTCGCCCAGGTCATGTGTTTGATGAACGGCGCGCCGAGGAGGAATTGGCCGCTCTCGCGATCGAGAACGTAGAACAGTCCGCTTCGTTGTGCGGACAGCAGAAGCTTGCGCGGACGCCCGTGGAAACGTGTATCGACCAGCAGGAAGGGCTCCTGCGCATCCCAGTCATGCAGATCGTGCGGCGTGAACTGGAAGTACCAGCGCAGCCTGCCGGTTTTCGCATCGAGCGCCACCACGCAATTGGTGTAGAGATTGGCACCGCCGCGTTCGTCGGCATCGGTGTCGGGATAGGGGTTGCCGACGGCCCAGTAGAGCGTGCTGGTTTCGGGATCATACGAACCGGTCGCCCAGGTGGCGCCGCCGCCCGTCGGCATAGCGCGGCCTTTCCAGCTCTCGGCCGCAGGATCGCCGGCTTTCGGGATCGTATAGAAGCGCCAGACCTGCTTGCCGGTCTCGGCGTCGTACGCCGCAATGAAACCGCGCAACGGCGAGTCGCCGCCGGACACGCCGGTGACCACGAGATTGCCCACAACAAGCGGGGCAGCCGACGTGCCGTATTTTCCCGGCGCGCCGGGCTCCGGCAGACGCACCGACCACATCATCGCGCCGGTCAAACGATTCAGGGAGACGAGGTAGGCATCGTCCGTCGTGTAGAAAATGCGATCGCCGAGGACCGCGACGCCGCGATTGGGCCCGACCGGCGCGCCGGGAACGGGCCTGTTCGGCTTTGCGTGTTGCGCGGGCGATGCCGCGTCCTGTCCGCTGGTGCGCGGCACGCACCAGATCTGATCGCCGTTGCGGGCATCGAGCGCGCAGACACGCGCAGCGCCGGTCACATACATGATCCCGTCCGCCACGACCGGCGTTGCTTCAAGGCCTTCCCCGCCCGGCGCGAACACCCACGCCGCGCGCAAGCGAGAGACGTTCGCCGTGCTGATCTGATCGAGCGCGCTGTAACGATTGCCGCGCGGGCCGCCATTGTAATTCGGCCATTCGCCCTCGGCCGGCTCCGCGATCTTGCGGATATCTTCGGCGGAAATCCGCGACGGCGTGTCGATTGGACCCGCAGGCACGCCGCTCAGGCTATGAAGATAGGCAAGAAGATTGCGGCGATCCTCGGCGCTTGCCTGCAAGGGCGGCATGAACGGCTTGGCCTCGCGTTCGATAACCGTGTACTCGCCGCTCTTCAGCAGAAGCATCCTGCCATCGAGAGTCTGCAGCTGAAGTCCGTGTTCGGTTTCCTTGTGCGCGAAGCCCCGCAGCGTCTCGCCGTCCGAAAGGCGCACGGTCAGGACGTTCCATTCCGTATCAGGGCAGAACGCCCAGCTGGGACAGACAGGCAGCGAACGCAGCGTGAGCCAGCTTGCGGGATCGTCGAGGACGCGTGTGATCTCGTCGGGGCTCGAGCGTGTCGCGAGAGAGGAAAGGTCCGGTCCGTTCACGCCGCCGCGGCCGTGCACCATGTGGCAGGCAGCGCAGCCGCCCTTGCCGAAAAAGAAAACCTCGCCGGCTTTGACGGCGGCCGGCGATTCCTGCGTCACCGCGGATGGATTTGCGGCATGCAGCCAGCGGGCGATCTCGGCGACGTCCTTTTCCGGCAGCGACGCGAATGAGGGCATGCCGCCCGGGATACCGCTGCGGATGATGCCAGCGATCTGTTCTTCGCCCAGCGCGCGCAATTGCGCATTGCCGATGAGTGTCGGCGCACGATCTCCGCCCGCGCCGCCCGCGCCGTGACAGGCCGCGCAATTGGTTTCGAACAAGGTCTGCGCATGTTTGAAGGACTCCGTAGCGGCATTCTGGGCCCTGACCTGGTAAAGCGCGATCGAACCCA